>Ga0180007_10002463_pt1 | contig 22119 bp, 18 predicted proteins | sample MM_PC_MetaG_FD_121122 | JGI IMG/M metagenome (GOLD analysis project Ga0180007, IMG submission 121122) | Groundwater microbial communities from the Aspo Hard Rock Laboratory (HRL) deep subsurface site, Sweden - MM_PC_MetaG | ecosystem: Environmental > Aquatic > Deep subsurface > Groundwater... | reverse complement strand
ACGGGATGGCCTTGGCCAACCCCAGAAGGTGGTGTCGAGGATCGAGTTGATCGATCAGATCTGGGCAGAGGAAGCTGCGCTGACGGTCCGATTTTTTGGGCTGCATCGTTGGTAACCTCGGAGTGATTTCGACCAGAAAAAATGCATTTTTCACTGCATTACTGGTTATTTGAAATACATTATCTCCGATTAAATTTCAATTAATTTCGACATGTTGTCCTGTTTTTCAGGGCTGACTAAATATCTGCAATCTTTTCAACGGAGTGTGCCATGCCTTTTCAGACAACTCAGAGAATGGATTCCAAACACAAGACAGGTTTTGCGTGACAGCCATAGATGACCTGCATCCTCACGCTGAGCACACGTTCTCACGAGACATCCAGGTTCTTTCTCTTCTTTTGTGGCAACATCGGAAACAACATACGCTTTTCCTGCGATTTGTAACTTTGGCGTCATCCTCAGCGCTCTCCTGGGAAATAAAGAATTGCGAGTTCCGCAAAAAAAGTTTTCGCGCACACCTTCAAACATAGTTCGTATTAAACACCACTACTCGCGAATATTTTACGCATTAATACCGAACTTTAAGCCATATACCATCGCAAAATATTGAGGCATGGTTACTCGATAGTACGTAAATATTGACTGAATAATATTTTCCAGCAGGAGATAAATCAATGAACTCCCTCTTGGACTCAATGCACTACCCCTTGTTCCTACTGCGTTCAAGAGATTCAGTCTCATATCGGCGCTCCATGCCGGTTGCGCCTGAACAGACTCTTCAGAACCAGCGTCAGTCTTCGCCATCACATCTCTGCCCCGCCCTCCTGCATTCGTCACGATCCAATTTGATCCAGTCAAAACCAGACAGCTGGCAGCAGTAAATGCACGAGGCGAGCATGATCAAACCAACTCGTACAGCAAGCCCCCTCCTTTCCTCCTTCTTTGACCCGAAAAATCACGTGGAAAGGGGGACAGCAGATGGGCAGGCCGTCAAGAGGGACCAGTGCGTCCTGTTCGTCGATGACGAACCGTCAGTGCTTGACTCTCTCAGGCTGGCACTGCATCAGGCCCGCTTCCGCAGACTCTTTGCAACATCGGCCGAAAAAGGATTGGAGATACTCGCTTCAACAAGCGTCGACATCGTCGTCGCCGACGAACAGATGCCATCCATGTCCGGTTCGGAATTTCTCTACAATGTACACAGGCTCTACCCTGAAATCATCCGTCTCGTCCTGTCGGGACATACGAGTAAGGAAAGGGTCATCGAGGCCGTAAATTCCGGTCAGATACAGCGCTACCTGACCAAACCCGTCGACAGCAAAACACTCCTTGACGTCCTCAGCCAATACCTGAGCCAGATCCGCCTGCGCCAGACCAAGAGAGCCCTATTGGTCCGGTCCGAGACCCTGGGCAGATGGGAGTGGGATATCCTCGACGGCACATTCACCTGGAATGCCGGATTCGAAAGGATCATGCATTTTGCCCCAAAATGTCCCAACAGAGATATCCACCAGTTCTTCGGCACCGTCTCCCCGGAGGACAGACAGGTGCTTGAAGACAGCATTCATAACTGCAAAAACACGGGCCAGCTCCAGGAATTCTCGCACCGGATATCCCTGCCAGACGGAACGGAACGATGGATCACACAGGTTCTCGACGTCTTTCGGGACCAGGACAGAACCTGGAAAATGATCGGCATAATGCGCGACGATACCGACCACAAGGAAAAGGAGGCTCTGCTGGCCGAGCGCATGTTCATCCTTGAACAGACCATGGAAAAAACAGTTGAAGCCCTGGCCCGCATGACCGAAATTCGCGACCCCTACACCGCCGGACACCAGGCGAGGGTCGCCCGGCTATCAAGGGAGATCGGCAAAATTCTCGGCCTTGCCCCCGAACGCATGCTGGGTCTTGAGATCGCGGCCAAATTGCACGATATCGGCAAGATATCCATCCCGTCACAGATCCTCACAAAACCAGGGAGATTGTCCGAGCCAGAATTGGCCATGATCAGGCAGCATCCCCTGACTGGATTTCAGATCATCCACGACATCCCCTTTTGCTCACCGGTCTCAGATATCGTGCTCCAGCACCACGAGCGCATCGACGGCAGCGGTTACCCCAATGGCCTCAAAAAAAAGGACATCATGCTTGAGGCCCGGATCATCGCAGTGGCGGACGTCTTCGAGGCCATGTCCTCCTTTCGGCCATACAGAACCGGGCTGGGCAGGGACGTCGCGCTGGAGGAACTCATTGCCAACAAGGGGAAGACCTTTGACCCGGAAGTCGTTGAAGCCTTCGAGGAATTGCTGTCGATAAACCCGGAAATTGTACAGGATAACGTGATTTGAATCGCTGTCACAAAACAGCCGGCATCATCGCAAGGAAACGGCCCAAGATTTTCGGGACACAAGGGCAGCGCCCCCCAAAGAAGTGTAAAGAAAAAGGCTTTACTCTTGTGGAGATCACCATCCTTCTGGTTGTTGTCGGCTTCGTGGCCGGCATGGCCATGCTGTCCTGGAGCAGCTTCGCCGAGGCCAGACGGGCCGGACAGACCAAATCCCAGCTTCGCCAGATGAAAGAATGTCTCCAGCGCGCGATACTGGTCACCGAGCACTATCCCAGGGAGACGGACTTCAAGGCCTGCAGTGCTGCCGTCGGAAAAGACGCATGGGGAAACGAACTGCGCTGGCTTGTCGGCGCCGACAGTGACGGGTCCATCCTGTGCGAGCTGGACGCCGTCGTCAGTGACGAAGCACGCGGCCAGACTGCCGCCACCGTCCACACCAATTCAACGATCATTCTCCCTGCCGCCGATGGCAGCCTCTCTGCCGCCAACGGCAGCGAGCAGGGCAGCGTGGCCTTTGCGCTAGTCAGCCTGGGCCGGAACAGGAAGACGGACAACGCGACCTATGACAAGCTCGACACCGGGCCATGGGCCGAAATACTCGCTTCCGGCTCGCAGCCTTCCCCTCCAGACTTTTCTGCCAGCCACGACGACATGGTCCTTGTGATCAAGGCATATGAACTGTCGGCGCAGATCAGACACGCGGTGGGTCCATGAAACGGCGCCCCGGATTCACCCTCATTGAAATGGCCATCGTCCTGGCCATCATCGGACTCATGGCGACGCTTCTCCTGCCGGGCCTGCTGGCCACCTCGCAGCGCGACAGAATGTCCGAGGCCAGGGCGACACTTTCGGCCGTGCGCGATGAGATCATCGGCTACGCCATGGCCAACAACCGGCAACTTCCGCTTGATCTCGACACCCTGGGAAAACCCGTTGACCCTTGGAAACAACCCATTGTCTACGCCCCCGCCGCAAACCTCGTGACAGACCCCGAACACGACATCTGCACCACGAATTCCACACCCAACACGTTCATTGCTACCAAAGATCGGCAGTTCGCCGACATAGCCTTCGTCATCGCCAGTTCCGGACAAAATTTCCGGGCAGAAGTTTTTCCTGGCGTGATGACGAATGCAACGATCAGGGGCGACGACCTCGTGCAGTACGTGACCCTTCCACACCTCAGGACGCTCATGTGCTCCCCCACCAGACGGCCCGTCGACGAGGTCGAAGAGGTCGCCGACACCGAGATCGTCATGGAAGATATCGCCTCGCCGGGGCATTATTCGACGGTCTCAAACGATCCTGAAATAGGTGCCATCGTCGACGAAGAGGCCCAGACGATCACCCTGGGCGTCCCGCGGCGTCTTCCCGAAAAGCGAAGCTATGGCTGCATCTGGTATACCGGCACGACCGAAGACAAGGTCTGCGTCGACGGAAAATGCTCCTTTGGCGGCGAATTCAGGGCATATTTCGAATTCTCCGTGGCGAACGTCAGCAACACCGTGGATGACGGATTCACATTCTCCCTCATCAGCGCCCACACCAACTCGCCCGATTCGTGCGGAGGATACGGCCCGGCCATCGGTTACGCGTCGACATCCTTTAGAAACAAAGGGTTTGACGACGGTGTTGCTCCGTTTGTCCTGCCGCCCAAGATCGGGGTGGAGATCGACCTGTCATCGACCAAGGACAACAACGACCCCACCGGGCAGTGCAATAGCTACGGATGCCACCACCTCGGCATCCTGTACTGGGGCAGCGATGAAGGCAAAACGGATCTCGCTCGGGGACAGGACGACTGCAAGCACAAGCTGGAGCCTGGGGCACCGGACCCGGATGTACCGGACTATACTCTCCTGAACGAGAAAATAGAATTCAGAAACACACGCACCTATCCTGTTCGCGTGGAGATCATTCGCGCTGACCGCGCGGACGGCAATGGCCACTACACGGTGCATGCGTGGTTCGACTGCACGGACTGCGACGACCTTGGCAAGTCACTGTCCGGCAAAACCGTGAACGCCGCGAGGTACGCGACGGATGCCGTACAGTTTGCAAAACAATGGCACGACCGCTTCGACAGCGTCATGTTCGGATGGACGCAAGGGACGGGCCATCCAGCCCAGGAAGTGATCATCAACGACGCACGATTCCGCTTCGTGAACACATCGCCATGAAAAAAACCGGCTTCACCCTGATCGAATCGGCCATAGTCCTGGTCATTCTGGGACTTGTCGTGACCCTGCTCGTCCCGCCCCTGGTCGGCAGCATCCGCCATGAGAAGCTGCAGGAAAACAAGGACGCCCTCCTCTCCTTGCGTCACGCACTCGTCGACATTGCGCGTGAAGAAGGGCGGCTTCTCGCCAGCCTCGGCGAGGCCGGATTGCCCGAACAGGACACCTGGGGGAGCCCGTATGCGTATCTCGCCATGGACACAGACATCTGCGCTCAGGGGGGGAGCGGGATCGCCATCAAGCTGGAGCCCGAAAACCAGATGGATGAAAAGAACCAGACTATCGCTTTTCTTATCGCCTCAGCCGGTCCCGACCGCAGGCTGAGCATCATCGACGAAAACACAACCATCAACCTTTCGAATCGCGGGGACGACCTCGTCGAATTCATGAGCCGTGACCAGCTCATATACCATGCCTGCAGGTAAGCAACACATGCGCAAGGCCGAACGCACGGACTGCAGCGGGTTCTCGCTGGTGGAACTGGCCATGCTCCTCGTCGTCGTCAGCCTGGCCATCATGACCATCGCCCCGCGCTACATCGCCAGCCAGAAAAAAGACTTTCTGGTCGAGGAGAAGCGGGCGGTCCGCAATGCCAGAAACGAGATCCTTGGCTACCTGGTTGCGCACAGGCGGCTTCCAGGCGCGGACCACTTCGAAAATTCCATGGTCCACCGCCTGGATCGCGTGGCCGGGCCTATTGTGTACCACAAACAGGGCGATGCGCCGTTGACTCTCAGACTGCCCGACCAGGGCAGGGATCTGGAGGTCGCCTTCTGGGTGGCGAGCCTGGGCAAGAACCGGGCCCCGGATCTGGGCAACGATTATCTCGGCGATACAATCGCCATGGGGCACCTGCGCGAGAAACGCGGCGCGCCCGATACATTCGACGACATCATTGATTACGCCACCCTCGATTTTGTCAATGGGCTCCTCTCGGGCCATTCCGGATCGGGGGACGACCCGCCCCTCACCAGCCTCGGATCGACCTTTGCCGAAATATCAACGGCAATGATCGCCCTGGTCCGGAAGTTCCATGACGAAAAAGGCTACTATCCCAGAAGCTGGGGAGACTACGCCTTCACCGACGTCGGGCTGGACCCTGCTGAATGGGGGACCGCTTATGACGGCGTATACTACGCCACGGCCGGAAACCGGACAAAAGTAACGCCCGCTGATGGATACACCTTCCTCGTGACCGGGACGGACGGCACTGCATACGTACTCAATGCCAGCCTGAACTGGAGCCTGTGGTATTCGATGATCGACGAAAAATGGTACCATCACAGCATCGCCGCCGGAAAAGAGATAGACATCACGACCCTTGTGATTGCCCGGGCGGGATCATGACCAAGCCAAAAAAGTGATTCCCAGACATGGAGACAGATGAGTCGGCCGCTTCTATCTTCCGCCCGGCATCCCGAAAACACCCGTGACTGATCCGCATACGCCTACTCTACGGATACGCATTATTTACGCATTCAATATGCTTTCCCGCCCAGCAACGCCGGTCTATGTTTGAAATATTTCTCAGGCTTCCCAAAAATCGCACTGACGCACTTTTTACACACCAACACGCTGTAGTCATTAATAATAAATGCATATTTTACACGACACAAAATGAGTGACGCCACTTTCTCTCAACTCAACATCACGAAAAATCCGTTTTCCATGGCTACGAGCCGCAGCGGATTCTACCATACCCAGGCCACACGCGTCATTCTGGACGAGCTTGAACATGGAATCATGACCCACAAAGGGTTCATGGTCCTTATCGGGGAGGTCGGCGTTGGCAAGACCTCCCTTTCCCTGCAGCTTTTCAGCCTCCTTGAAAAAAGGAACGCCGTCTTCGCCTGGATTTTCAACACCATGTTCACCAAGGAAGAGCTGTTCCGGGCGATTTCGAGCGACTTCGGGCTGTCTTGCGAACAGCACTTCACCCTGCTTGATTATCAAAAAACCCTGCACGATTTCTTTCTGAAGACCCACGCGGCAGGACAGACCGCGGTCATCGCCGTGGACGAGGCCCACAACCTCGGCGATGACTCCCTGGAAGCGCTCCGCATGCTCGGCAATTTCGAGTTTGAAGGCCACAAGCTCGTCCAGGTCATACTCTTTGCCCAGCCCGAGCTCCACCAACGGCTCGGACGACACGACATGCGCCAGCTCAAGAGCCGCATCGCCATTTACGAGGTCCTGCCCCAGTTCACCCGCTCGGAGCTGATCGGGTACGTGAATTTCAAACTCAGCCAGGCCGGATCCCAGATACGTCTGGCGGGCCTGGCCGCCTGGCTGCTCTGGCGAGCCACGCGCGGCAACGTGCGCCGGGCCAAACTGATCATGGAGAGAGCGCTCTATGGCTGCCTCGCCTACAACAGGCAGCATATTTCCCCGCGCATCATGTACCTTGCCATCCAGGAACTGGACGGCGCTTCCGCAATGAACGGGTTCACACGCTCCGCACGTTCGCCCCTGCCTTACATCATTGGGCTGATCGTGCTGACGCTGGTCGGCCTGAGTGCCTTCACCTTCATGAGCGAGCCCGTAAAGCAGCTGGTCCCGGCGGGGGTGTTCCGACAGAGCGTGATTCGCGACGTCGAAGCGGCCTCCCACGGTGAAGAAAACATTCACCACAAAGAAGTGACAAATGCTCTTGCGCAATTGGAGGGTTTTCTTGGCGAGCAGCAAGCCGAGTCCCTGACACCATGGATCAGGGTGGCCATCGCCGAAAAGAACGCGTCAACCCTGCGACAGAATCTGCCTTCGGGTCTCGCCGTGGCCCTTCTCGACACGCTGCCGGGTACTGTGACGTCTTCACCAGCCTGGATCGCACTGCCGTGGCAGCAGCTTTCGCAGACGCCGCCACAGTGGCTGATCATCTGGCGTTCGGAATATCCGGTTGAAACCCCGGCGCCCGGCGAGTCTGGGCGCCTGATAAAAGAGGCACAGAGCCGCCTCAACGCTTTGGGATTTCTTGACAAATCCGCCGACGGGCACCTCAACAGCGCCACCTGGCATGCCTGCAGCCAGTTTCAACGTGCCGTTGGACTGCCCGCCACCGGCACTCTGGACCCTGGCACTGTCTTCTGGCTCCACCATTTCCGACAACCCAACACCCCAAAATCATGAATCAATCCATTCGCCTGGGAGACCTGCTCAAGGAAAAAGGCCTCATCTCCGACAGGCATATCGAATACTCCCTGCAAGAGCAGCACGTCACGGGTCAAAAGCTCGGGCAGGTGCTCAGCGGCATAGGCATCGTCTCCGAGTTCGACATCACGCGAGCTTTGAGCGCCCAGCTTGGCCTCAAACATGTCGACCTCGAAAAAGAGACACCGGATCAGGCTCTCCTGGCCCGCTTCAACCGTGGCACATGTCTCAACCTGCGCATCTTCCCTCTTGGCGAAGATGCGCATGCCGTGACCATGGCTACATCGAGCCTGCCCGATACGGCCATGGAACAGGCCTGCCTGCGCTTCACGGGAAAACGGCCAAAATTCGTACTGGCCGAGGAGACAAAGATTGTATCGGCCATTTACGAGTACTTCTTCTTTCTGGAAAACCCCGTGGAGGTCATGCTTGACCGTGAAGCGCGGATCCTGGCCGATGATACCACCATGACCACGCGTCCGGACCGCTTTGTGGAATACCTCCTTCTGCTGGCCATCAGGGAGCGCGCCTCGGACATCCATATCCGCCCCATGGAGCACGGCATCAACGTCGCATTCCGCGTGGACGGGGTACTGCGCAGCGTACGGTTCTTTCCACCGACGCTCAAGCGCGCCCTGACCACCATCAAGCTCACCGCCGGCATGGACATCTCCGAGCAGCGCCTGCCTCAGGACGGTCGCTGGAGCGTGACGCTGCTGCACCGCACGATAAACATCCGCGCCTCCTCGCTGGTAACGCCGTACGGCGAAAACATAGTCCTGCGCCTGCTGCACATGGAACGCGGCAGCCTGAGCCTCAAGGCTCTGGGTTTTCTGCCAGAAGATCTGGAACGGCTCGCCACGGCATTTCGCGAACCTTTTGGCATCATCCTGCTGACGGGGCCGACAGGCTCGGGCAAATCGACGACCCTGGTCGCCGGACTCTCGTCGCTCGATCTGCTGGGTAAAAACGTGCTGACGGTCGAAAATCCCATCGAACATATCGTGCCCCTGGCCAGGCAAACGCAGGTCAACGAAGAAGCAGGCTATGACTTCGCCAACGCGATGCGATATTTCCTGCGGCATGACCCCGACATCATCCTCATCGGCGAAATGCGAGACAAACTGACCGCCGAGACTGCCATCACCGCTGCCACTACAGGTCACATGGTGCTCTCCACCCTGCACAGCAACACGGCTCTTGGATCCATTCCGCGGCTCAAGGGACTCGAACTGGACAACCTGTCCATCGCCGAATCGCTGGTCACCGTCGTCAGCCAGCGTCTGGCCCGATCGCTGTGCAGGCACTGCATGGAAGAATACGAACCCGCTGCCAGTGACCTGGCCTATCTGGGCACACGGGTCCGGACCCTGCACAGGGCCAGGGGCTGTCCGGCATGCGGCGGAACAGGATATCGCGGCCGCACCCTTCTTTATGAAATTCTGACCATCACCCACGAAATGCGAGTCATGATCGAACAGGATGCGGCCTTGTACCAGCTCGAAGAACTGGCCTTGAGGCAGGGGTTCACGACCATGTTCGACATTGGCGTAAGCAAGGTGGCAAGCGCAGAGACAAGCGTCGAAGAGTTGCAGCGTGTTCTAGGCGCGGCCCGCTATTCCTCGGCGACGTCGGACTGAAGGGAAAGTGGCCATGCACCTCTTTCGTTACAAACTGCTCTCGGAGACCGGACAGATCGTCTCCGGCGTCGTCGAACTGCCCCTCGCCGATCTCACGGCGGCAGTGCGCTATGTCGAGCATGACGGCGGCGTCGCCCTTGAGGTCAGGGCGCTGCCCGGGCCCGTCAATACGCTGGCGCAGTTCTTCAAACTCGGCCTTAGCTCCTTCTCCAGACTGGAGCTGGCCGAATTCTATCATAACCTGGGCATGCTCCTGGGCGCGGGAGTAACCGTCCTGGATGGGCTCGACAAGATCCAGGAATATGCCGCGAACAGGCACCTCAAGGCCGCGCTGCGCTGCATCCGCGCCGATATTCAGGCTGGCCAGACATTCTCCGAGGCGCTTGTCAAGCACCCGCGCCTGGCTCCTTTCGTGGTGCAGCACATGGTCGCCATTGGCGAAGAGGCGGGCAGACTCGACCAGATGCTCAAGAAATGCGGGGACCATCTCCTGCATCTGCACGAGATCGTGAGCGCCACGAAACGCGCCATGACGTATCCGGCCATCCTGCTCGTGGTCGTCCTCGGGGCGGTCGTTTTCTGGCTCTGGTATGTCGTGCCGCAGCTGGTAAGCCTGTTCAAGGACCTGGGCGTCGAACTCCCCCTGCCGACCAGGATGCTCATCGCCGCGTCAGACTGGTTCCAGGAATGGTTCGGCATCGTCGCCATCCTCGCCACGGTCCTCGTCATCCTTCTCTCGATCCTACGCCGCAAGGTATACGCGGTGCGCTACGCACTGAGCTACCTCAGCCTGCGCGCGCCTGTCATATCACGCATTGTGCACACCTCCCTGGTGGCCAGGGCGACTGAATATCTTGGCATCATGCTCGGCACGAGCATCAGTGTCCTGCGCGCCATGACCATGATCACGGAGGCGACGGGCAACGAAATCTATAAAAAACGCCTGCTCGGAGCGCAAAACTCGCTCCAGGCCGGCAACCTGCTCTCCGAGGCCCTGAAACAGCACCAGGCCCTCGACCCCTTCGCCATCAGGATGCTCTCCGTCGGCGAGATGACCGGCCGTCTGGACAGCCAGGCGACCTATGTCGCCGACCTGTACCGCGAAAAGCTCAACGGCCTCGTCCAAGTGCTCTCCAAGACCCTGGAACCACTGATCATGATGGTACTCGGCGGCCTCTTTGCCATCATCATGATCGGACTGCTGATGCCCGTCTACGACCTCATGACAGCCATAGGGAACTAGAAAATGACAAACAGACAGCGCTGGACCATGACAATTCTCACCCTCTCGGCCCTGGCCGTCGGCTCGATCGCCCTCGTCCAGGCCTTCGGGCGCATCGCCCACTCGCATGCCCGCACCGCCGTCGTGCTCAAGGAGCTGGACACGCTGGAACAAAGCATCGCCAGGCTGCGCCGGGAGGCTCCTCAAATCCAGATGTGGCGCGACATCGCAAGCCTCTGCCGACGGGTGCGGCTGGAACCCGAAGGCTGGCATTCCTATCCGGTGTTCATCTCCCGGGACCTGCCGTGGGAAGAAGTCGCCCAATCACTTCTGATCGCGTCCAATGCCCTGCCGAGGCCCGGCGAATACTGGTTTCAGCCCCTTTCCATGCGGGTAGCCCGCGCCGACGCTCCCCAGTCCACGCCACTTGATGGAGAAAATGCCGAAAAGCAGCCCCTCTCCTCTCGCACGGAGCGCTATCACCTCAATTTTCAGGGACACTTTCTCACCCCGACTCACAATCAGCGCTGATGAGATCACCTATGACCGCAGACAAACTCGTTCTTGAAGCCACAACCGAAGCACGGGATGACAAAAACCAAACGGACAGCGACGCTAACGAAATGGCGGCGCCATCTGCGGACACCACCCTGACATCTCCTACAGACGAAAGGCAGGCCCAGGATGAATGGAGCCTTGATTCCGCGCTGCACACGACGGTCAGTGATTCCGAGCGTCGTGAGGAAGCCTGGATCCCGGTCATGCACGAAGTCCCCCGCTATTCCCCCTTTGCCCTCGAATGCAGCGAAGGCAGGTTCGAGCTGTCCTCGAACCGCGCCCGGCTCATGTCCCCCGACGAAGTCCTGCCGCACTGGCACACTCTGGTAGTTGATTTCTTTACAGCTCCGGGACCTGGAACCGTCCTCGTCGAATCTGCTTCCCCGAAATACGCTCATGTGCTGGCCAAACGCACGTTGCTCCGCAACGGAGAATTGACCCAGGACATGGAATTGCACCCGCTCGTCCGCAAGGCCATCGCCCCCGGGCAGGTCATGCTGACTTACCAGCTCATGCCTGCGCAACATATCAATCGGTTGAAGACCCAGTTTACGGGCTCTGCGCGCGGATTTCTGCTGCACGACACCGTGACTCTTCTCTTCGGACTGCTGCACTGCCAGCCCAAGGACACCACGACGACCCTGACCCTGCATCTTCCAAAAAGCCTTGTACTGCTGTGCGGGCGTAACGGCGGGCTGCTGTGGTCCAGACGCTACACCTTGAGCGAGGACCATGGGGACGATTTCCAGATCAGTGTCGACGCGGTAATGGCCGACATGAAACAGGCCGCCCGCGATGGCGGTTTTGAGATACAACGCAACATCTGGATAGAAGGTTGGAGCAGGCGGCCTCTGCTTCCTCCTGCCGCTGCAGAATCCTTTGAATTCATGCCGGTCACGGCGCTGCAATGCGGCGAGACCACCTGGTATTCGGCCCTTCCAGGCATGGTCGGACAGGCAACCGGCAAAACCTCGCTGACGGCGCTCCCCGATCGCCTGGCAGCACGGCTTCAGCCACTGGAAAAATGGATCTGGGCTACGTCCCTGGCGCTCGCCCTGGTGACCGGCGCTGCCGGATGGTGGGGACACGGCTTTGCCGACCGTATGGAAGCCAGGCTTCAGGGCCTGGTGCTCGAAAAGACCGAACTGGAATCCGTGCAGACTGAACTTGGAGCCGCTAACACGCTCTCAGATGAGGACCGCAAAACCATCGAACGAGGTGTGTCGATGGCGCAAACACTCAAAAACGCTCGCTCCGCCACACCACCTGCGGACTTGTGGAATCTGATCAGCCAGATGCGCCCGCAATCATGCACCATCCAGTCCATTGAAATCAATTATGAAGGCAAAACAGCCATGATCGGCCTGGAGGGCACCGTTGAAGCTGGGCTCAGTCAGGCCAGGTCCCTGTATTCCGAATTTCTGTCACGACTGGGCCAATCGGGCTTTCAAATCGTTCGCCAGGAGCTTCAGCTTGATATGGACACAAATTACTTCACCCTAACCCTTAAACACACAGCGGCACAATGACATGCACCCACACCTCTTCTCGCTGACAGGACGTCTGACGCTCTTTGCTCTTGTCTGTTGCGCACTCACGGGGGTTGCGGCCTGGTCGATCATGGACACGGTGAATCAGGCCGGCACCCTGCGCCCCCAGGTTCAAGAAATCCAACCCGCCAGCCTGCCGGAACCGGAGGCTATGACCAGCCTGCTCGATGCCGCCAACTGGTCACTTGGCAGGGCTTCAAAACCCGCTGTCAGGCTGGTCGATCCGACGTTGCTGAGCACCCGCGCAGGCCAGCGGGACCAAACCAGATTGGGCATGATCCTGCACAACACCCAGACGCCCGTAGCCATGATCGATGGACGCGTTGTGCGCAAGGGCGAAGTTCTCCCCGATGGACGCATCGTGCAGGACATAACGGCCCACGGAGTTATCCTGCTGACACCCGACAAGGCGGAGCTCGTAGTCTGGACACCGCCGCTCGAGGTCCGACTGGAGAAACCCACCCAAGGTGGGCCACAGGCCAGCACGGATAAGCGAGCTGCCGGTGCGACCCTCGACCCGGAACTGAATCTTCTGGAAGTGAAACCCGGGCAGGTCATGCAACTCCTGCGTCAATTCGCAAGCCCGAAGCCGACGAACTGACCCGACCAGTTCCTCTTACAGCGCGACCACTTTCGGAAACCTGCGCTTCAGAACCATTTTGCAACCTTTCATCAAAATATAATCGCCACCAAAATTCCTTTGTGAAAAACATAACCGAGCCTGCATCTACGAATTTTACCCGCATATAAAAAGCAACACAAGTTCAGTTACGTATTTTTTACGTATCTGATTTTCTTTTCTTTATTTCAAAATCAAAATAATCATTTTATCAAGGAATGAAAAATGAATACTCTTATCAAAAAGAACGTAATCCCAATTTTTAAGTAATAATAATGATAGAAATAAAAAATTAAAGAATCCTGGCCCTGAGGGCCAGGACTTGGGATAACCCCTAGAAGGGGTATAATTGCCTTGCCCCCAAAGGAGGCAAGGTTGCCGCTGTCCCCTTCGAGACACTATCTTTCAAATTTACGTTCTTGTTCTTCTTGGTGTTTTACATACCTTCGAATTTTATCAGCATCTAATCCGACCGTATCAACGCAGTAACCACGTGCCCAGAAATGATTACCCCAATAGGGTTTACGCTTCAGTTCCCGGAATTTGTTGAATATCCGAATGGCAGTTCGCCCTTTGACTGTCCCGACGAATTTGGAAATACACACCTTCGGCGGGACGTAAGTTAAGAGATGCACATGATCTGGTTGGACGTTAAGCTCCAAAATTTGGCAGCCTTGGTGCTCACAAAACGCACGAATGCACCGATCTGCCTCAGCCCCAACCGCTCCTCCCAATATCCGAAATCGATATTTGGGAGTCCACACGATATGATATTGGCAATACCATATCGTGTGAGATAGCTTGAAAAAGCGGCCCATGGTCTTCTCCTTGTTCAGTTGTGGGGACAACGGAACTCTGGAGATATCATGGGTCGTTCAACTGGCATAGCCGTTGAACTCTGACCAGGCCCAGAGGACCTGGATTTCTATGTTGATATTAAAAAAATATTTTTTGTTATAAATAATACAATAAAATGAATTCATCTCAATACAGCACAATCTCTCATACATTAAAACGTAAAAATGCAGGCGTTTTCTGGGCGACAGCGTTGCTGATAATGCTCTGCTCCTGCGCACCCAATCAAGACCGCTCACGACTGGACGGCCCCAGAAACTACGAGGCACTCCGCCAGGCCATGGCACAGGAGCAGCGCGAGCTCCTGCATACGCGCGATGAAGGCATCCGGGAATTTGAATCCTCCACCGTACAGGACCGTCAAGTCCTTGCGCCCGAATTACCCAGCTACAACCCCCTGGAGGAGACACGTATCTCCATCTCCGTGCGCAATGAACCACTCAACGACGTCCTCTTCGTGGTGGTCCGCAACGCCGGCCTCGACCTGGTGATCGACCCGGAAATCTCCTTGGACAACCGCGTCACCATCAGCTTTCAGGACGCCCTGTCCTCGGATGTGGTCAGGTCCCTGCTTGGTGCCTACGACGTGCACTGGAGCGTGAGGGACAACGTGCTGACAGTGGAGCGCTTCGAGGAGAGGACGTTCAACCTTGAATTCATGAACGCCAAATCCCAGGTCATCTCCCAGTCCGGCGGAAACATCTTCGGAAGCTCCGACGGGGAAGGATCGGGCACCAACCTCAGTGGCACCTTTCAGCTCTCCTCCTCCCAGTCGTTCACGATGGAAGACGGATCGCTCTATGCGGGCCTGCAGAAGAATATCGAATCCATCCTCGGTGGCACCGATGGCCGGCAGGGCGCGAGCACGTTGAACCCCATTTCCGGCAGCATATACGTACAGACCACTCCCAGGCGCATGAGCACCATCTCGGCCATGATCACGCAATTGAGGGAAAAACTCAGCCGCCAGGTCATCATTGACGCGCAGATCCTGGAAGTGGCCCTGAGCGACGGTTTCGATCTCGGGATCGACTGGAATTTCGTCCAGAAGCGCGTCCACGACGGACGGGGATATGCTTACGGACTCGGTGCCAACGCCGATACGGGTCTCGGCACGCGAGGCAACACCGGCTCGGCGCTGAGTGCCATCGTCCTTGGTGATCCGACGCTGACGACGGTCAGCAACACCGTGGACACCATCTTCCAGGCCACGGTCAACGCGTTGCAGACCTTCGGCGGAGTGCGGGTCGTCTCCAACCCGCATGTGCGCACCCGGCATGGCATGCCGGCGCTGGTCACATCGGGGACAACCAAAAACTACGTCAAGGAGATCACCCGGGAGACAAGCACGGACAGCGACGTCGTCAACATCAGCACGACCACGGCCTCGGCCTTCGAAGGCGTCATGCTCGGCGTCATCCCCTTCATCACCAACGACGGCAGCATCGATCTGCAGGTCTTCCCCATCACCAGCAAGGTCGACCTCAGTCAGGGGATGACCTTTGTCGACGGCTCTGGCGTCACTCTGCCCGTGGTCGACGTGCGCAACATCAACACCAGTGTGCGCGCCCACTCCGGGGACACGGTCATTCTCGGCGGACTGATCTACAAGGATGCCCGCAAAACCGACAGCGCCGTGCCCGGACTGGCCGACATTCCCGGGCTGGGATGGGCCTTCAACAACCGCAAGGATGCGGAGCAGATCCGCGAACTGGTCGTTGTCATGCATATCAGGGTGGTTGAGTGAGTCTCATCTACCAGAGCCTGCAGCAGGCCACTGCCGGCGGGGCGACAGGAGAGGCTTTCCGGCCGGCCCTGCAGCAACGACGGGCCCTGGGGCGCGACATGTCCAAGCGGGTGGTCTTCCTGCTCCTGATTCTGTCCGTGTTCTGCATGACAGGCTACGGCCTGGTGGTCTGGGCCCAGAAGGAGGTCCGGCTCTGGCTGCCTATTGAGCAGACTGAGCGAATAATTGAGGAGGCCGGCGCTGTGGAGATCATCCCCTGGGAAGAGGAATCGCCTCCCACGCCCCTCGCAGAACTGGAGACGCTGACGGCGTCCCTGGACGCGCGCGACGAAGCTCCCCCGGTGCAAAAAACGCTGCCCGCCCCGGAGCCGGATACAGCCCAGCAACTCCAGCCATCAAAGGAACTGGAGGAGCTCTTTCAGCGCAGGGCGCGCCGCAACCGTGTAGTCATGGAGCTTGACCGGCAACTGGCTTCGGCCTGGATTCGGGACGACCTGCAGGCCATGCCCCCCCTCCTGCAGCAACTTTTGCGCGAAGCCGGGCAGGACAGTGTCCTGTATCGAAAATGGGCGGGGACAGTAGCCCTGAAACGCGGCGACCATGCCGGCGCCGAAGAAATGTTCGTCAACCTGACCCGGGATCACCGGGCCGACGCCACGGTCCGTGTCAACCTGGTGCTGGCGCTGCTCGGGCAGCAGAAAAACGAGGCCGCCCGTCAAACCTGGATGCGCCTGCAGGAAGACTTTCCGCAAGATCAAAAAATTCGTGATCTGGGAAAAATCATCCCAGAGGAGGTGAAAAGGCGACCAGAAATGAATGCATCGACCCCATCGTGATTCGCGACGCAAAGAGGCCCCGGACCCCGCTCTTCCGCAGGCGCCAACGCCTGGCCGCGCATGACGCGCAGGGAGAAACGGTCCCAAGTTCAACATGGTAACACAGGTCGGTCGGACATTTTTTCTCGAACTGCACCTCGGGACTCGCAGGCACGGCCAGCGCAGCGAAAGCCGCGCACGTGCCGGAAAAACTCAAACATTATCGACCAACCAATAACAAAAAAGGAGAATCTGAATGCAAAAGAAAGGACAGCAGGGTTTTACCCTCATCGAAATGGCCATCGTGCTGGTGATCATCGGCCTCATCCTCGGCATGGTCTTCAAGGGCCGCGAGCTCATCGCCAGCGCCAAGGTCAAGAGCGCCAACGCCGCCTACAACAAGGTTGTCGCCGGAACGAACATCTATTTGGACCGTTATGGGGTTTATCCTGGTGATGGATGTGAAGCTGGTGACACAACTCCTCAAGATTGCCTTGGCAAAGGTGTTGGTGCATACAATGGTATCGTCTCAGAGCCCAATGAAATTGCCGCCTTTTTCACCCTTCTCAAAAATTCGGGCATCCTGACCACCGCCGATACCAAGAGCGCCCTCGGTGACGAGTGGAGAGTCGGTGGCAACACCAACGCCACCTGGGTCTACGTTGAGGCCGCTGACATGCGTCTGATCTGCGATCTGGACCGCGTGGCCGATGACGGTAATCCCGACACCGGTATCATTCGTGCCGGCGAACCAACTCCTGCAACAGTATTCGGCGGTGCCGCCCCGTCCACTGCTGCAAATGGCTACCAGCCTGGAGAGGACTGCTGGAGCAAGGAAGGCACAGCCAGCGTACTGCTCAAGGTTCTGCCCTAACGCCATTCAATCACTTTGGGCGCCCCGGGTTCAGTCCGGGGCGCCCAGCCCGCCGAAGGAGCTCATGAAACCCTGCACCATGCCCAAAAACCAGTCCTACAAAACTCAAGCGGGCGGATTTACCCTCATCGAAATGGCCGTCGTGCTCGTTATCATCGGGCTCATCCTCGGCATGGTCTTCAAGGGCCGCGAGCTCATCGACCAGGGGCGGGTCAAGAGCCTCGCCGCCCAGTATGCGAAGATCGTCGGAGCCATCAACACCTATTATGATCGCTATGGAACTTTTCCGGGAGACGGCTGCCCTGACGCGACCCCGGCAAGCCCTGCGGAATGCACGGGACCGAAAAAAGGGTATCTTAGCGGAGCAAGTGAACTTGGGGCGTTCTGGCATCTTCTCATCAACGTAACCGGCATCCTCGAGTCATCGGACCGCAAGTCGGTATACGGACAACCCTGGACTGTCTTCAGGGGTAACAATGCGGCACTGGGAATGCAGACGGTCTGGTTGGATCTGCCGGGAGGAACCCAAGCGGACAGGCGCGTCTGCTGCGCCCTGGACAGAATGATCGACGACGGCGACGCCAGAACTGGAAGCGTGATCACCTTGGGTGGCAGCTACAACCCACAAACCGATTGCTGGAGCCTGCGCGGGCAGACCAACATTCACCTGAAGGTGGCGCCGTGAAGGCATCACGGCCTGACAGCGCCTCAAACCTCAAGATTTTGGGCCGGTCCTCTTGGACGATGGGTCCATTTTTGTCAAAAGGCCATTCCAGCCTGACCGGACCAAGGGGAAATTTGATGACGATCTTGCGAAACATCCTGCTTCTTCTGCTCATCCTGACTTTTCCTGTAGGGGCTTTTGCGGAAAAAAATGGACTCCAACAGGTTGGGGACCAGATTCCACCTGCTAAATCACTGCCCACAGCCTGTACCGGCACGCCTGGAGGGCAGTTGTCCTGCGGCATGCTCCTCGTCCTCGGCGGCATACTCGACAAGGAACATGGACTGAAGACGCTCGAATACGCAGCCCGAAATGGAGACAAGACCGCCATTGCAGCCCTCTATAGCGTGTACGCAAGGGGGAGCAACGGAGTGCCCAAGGATAGGGAGCGCGCCGAATACTGGGCCAAGTTGGGAGGTATCGCAGTGCCGTGCTACCAGAGCAGGAAGAGGCTCGATCCCGGTCAAAACTTGGAAAACCAGGAAGCGGAGATGACTACACCTGAACCAACGCCCACGCCATGCGATCAGAATGACGTTCGACTGAACACACTGGAACGCAATGCCGTGGCAGGAGACAAAACCGCAGGCGACCTGCTCTTCGACCTGTACCTGAAGGGAAGATACACGCCGTGCCCGGAAGTGAAAGCGGCTCTTGTCAAGCGAGGCCTGCTGACAGAAGTTACTGTAGGAGAGGATTGAAGCCTCAGGCCTGTGCCAAACCTTGCCTTTCCTTCTCAACACTTAGCCAAAAGCACTGCTAACAACCTTGACAGTCCTTCAGCTCGTGCGCCCCAAATCCTGCTGACTTCTCAAAGCACCGAACCACATAACAAAGCAAATTATTAAGAGCCGTTAGAACCCGTGGCCTCCTGCTTTGGCTTGTCTCAGTATGGACTTACCGACTTTGATGCGATAGCTGTCGCACTTCACTGGCACCTGACTGTCGTCAATCTGCGGATTGACATTACCCCCCCCCAAAAAACTCATTTTCATATTTCTTGCAGACTTGAAAAAACAAATCCAACACTCGACTTAAAATGAATCATTTTGATTTCACAAAGCATAGGAAGGAATAAACATGAAATGCTCATTTGGAATGTTTACAGAAATGAATCTATTTAAAACTATTGAATGGGCGAAATCAGTAGGATTTTATACTATTAATACAGAAAACGAACTGACGGATACATTCAGAATTTTTGATATTGAACTTATACACACTCCATTCATTTTAGAATTTTTTTCGAAAATAGAAACAATTAATGTTCAATGCATTACGGCCAACGGAGTTTTATTTCAACTAACACATATCTCACTTGGAACATTATATAACGATAATCAATCAATTGACACAAAAGCAATAGGCGAACTTTTCTGCCCAATGACAAATATCATAACAATAAATCCTTTTGGATGCATCAGATACAAATCAATACAAAAAAACAATACATAAAAATTATCATTTGTAATTTTAAAATTTATAAAAATAATAATAAAAATTTAATATATAATAATACTGATTTTATATTTACAAATATTAGCAATATCATTTTCTTCAAAAAATAGCAACGAACGTGCCTTCTATTTTGAAAACAGGTCATGTTAACCTTGGGACATCCTTCCTTAACCGGCACTTATGCCACAGCACGTCTACAAATCTCCTCTCCAATCCTCCAAAAGCCACGCAAAAAGTAAAGACACTGCTCTTATTGCAGAACATGCACGTCCTGGAAGATGCGTATGTTTGAGCGCTTACAGACATGCGAAAATTCAGACGGTGACCACAATACTACATTTTGACCTACAGAGTCCGCCTAATGGAGAATTCTCACTCCTTGGACAATCTTGACGCTTGGCAGGATCAAAGTAATAAGAGTCGGCATGCCCAAAACGAGCGATGTTGGTGCATCCACATAGTACAGGGCCACCGGCGGTGCGGGGAAAGAAAAAGGGTTTACCGGCGGGTATCCGACAACCCCTTGATTTCTTAGGTGCGCAATGCAAGAATCGGCCTTTCGGCCTTTAGATCCGGAGGCCCCCAGAGACACGACCCATTGAGATAACCTTGGCCTACTGTCCTCGGTTCCCAAAACCGAAAAATACGATTCTCGCCATTTCCCATCTATTCCTATCAATTCCGATTATATCCCGATTTTATTGAATAAATATCAAAAAATATTCCCATTGACTTTCGTCGCGTGCGGGATAAGTTTCACTTGCGTGCGGGGAATGGTGCGGGGAAGAGCCCCATCCCCGCACTCCCCATTATAACGGAGATCTGCTCATGAGTACAGGAAAACGCGAGAAATCTAAGTACCCCGGCGTCTATTTCCGGATCGACACCGACACCAAGGAGAAAACATACTACATCCGCTACCGCTTGGGCGGGCGCGGCTCCAAAGAAGTCGAGGAACCGGTGGGCAAATCAACGGCGGGGATGACAGAGGCCAAAGCGTCGATCCTCCGTGGCGACAGGATGCGGGGCAAAGCCCTGCCCAACACGGAGCGTCGCGCAGCGGAGCGGGCCACCAAGGAAGCTGAAGCCTCGCGATGGACCATCTCCAGGCTCTGGGCTGAGTACAAATCGACCAAGACCATCAAAGGCATCAAAACTGACGACAGCCGGTTCGAGAAATTCCTGAAGCCCGCCTTCGGTGACAAGGAGTCGCACGAGATCGACCAACTCTCAGTAATGCGGGCCCAGTCCAAGATGCTCAAGACCAAGGCCCCCCAGACGGTCAAGAACACTCTTGAACTGCTGCGCCGCATCGTCAACTTCGGGGTCAACGCGAGGCTCTGCTCTCCCCTGCCCTTCAAGATCGAATTCCCGAAGTGCAACAACATCGTCACTGAAGACCTGACGCCGGAGCAGCTGCAGAAGCTCCTTGAAGTCATCGAGAATGATCCGCATCCCGTGGCGGGCCCAATGATGCTCTGCGCTCTTTTCACAGGCATGAGACGCGGCGAAATGTTTCGGCTCAAGTGGGCGGATCTGGATTTTGTCCGAGGATTCATCACCCTCCGCAACCCCAAGGGCGGATTGGACCAGACCATCCCCATGAACCCAAGGGCCACGGCCCTCCTGGAACAAATGCCTAAGGTTTGCGAATGGGTCTTTCCCGGGCGTCAGGACAAAGACGGCAACTACACGCAGCGGTCAGATATCAAAAAAGCGGTCCGGACCATTAAGCACAAGGCGGGAATTCCCGACGACTTTCGCGCCTTGCACGGACTCCGCCACGTCTACGCATCCATGCTGGCCAGCTCCGGCCAGGTGGACATGTACACGCTGCAAAAGCTCATGACTCACAAAAGCCCGGACATGACCCAACGCTACGCGCACCTGCGTGACGAAGCCATGACCAAGGCCGGCCAAGTGGTGGATGATATTTTCAAGAATCTGGGTCAGGCGGGAGCATGAGCAGCACCATACCCGTTCTGCGAAGAGGACCCTATCAACTATAGGAGAAACAGGAGCGTCAGACAAACGGGCGCTTTTTACAACGTAACAAACATTGCTCTCTAGAAATTTAATTTACAGATAAAAAAAATTTAAATAGCGCATCATTCATTAAACAAGTCTATTATTTTTACATTCAAACCATTTGCTATTATTGCAAGCGTTTCAAGTTTACACAATTTAATCTTACTCGTTCTAGCCCGTTCAATAATTTTTGTGGACAACTTTGTTTCATTTGAAAGCGCTACTATGGATATTTTTTTCTCTTCCATGATTCGCTTCACATTACTCGTAATCCCTGTTGTTTCCGAACGAATTT
>Ga0180007_10002462_pt1 | contig 22125 bp, 18 predicted proteins | sample MM_PC_MetaG_FD_121122 | JGI IMG/M metagenome (GOLD analysis project Ga0180007, IMG submission 121122) | Groundwater microbial communities from the Aspo Hard Rock Laboratory (HRL) deep subsurface site, Sweden - MM_PC_MetaG | ecosystem: Environmental > Aquatic > Deep subsurface > Groundwater... | reverse complement strand
CCGCCTTTTTCAAAGCCCTCGGCGGCCTCTTTACGCTGTTTAATAGAGCGTTTCAGAATGTCAAAAATCACGTCGTCGGTCGCCACTTTGTCGGCCCCACTGACCTCATATTTCATAATATCGGCCTTCAGCATACGCAGGGCGTCCAGTTCAGGCGCGCGCGCCTTCATGGCGGCCGTCATATCGGCCACAATCTGTTCTTTGAGAGTCATATTAAGTAGGGGATTAACGATAAATCTTGCACCTTAAATTAGCACCTGAACCGCGCAGTTTCATAGCTTTTTCCAGGCGGTCGAAGGCCGAAATATAGGCGGCCTGGCGCATGGTGCATTTGTATTCTTCCTGAAAATGATGAACGCGGGCAAAGGACTCCTGCATGATTCGTTTGAGCTTCATTTTGACCTCCTCCAGCGGCCAGTAATAAGCCTGCTGGTTTTGGAGCCATTCAAAATACGAAACCGTCACCCCGCCGGCGTTGGCCAGAATATCGGGAATGATCACCACACCATTTTTACTCAGATACTCATCCGCATCTCCACTGGTGGGGCCGTTGGCCAGTTCCAGCATGATTCTGGCTTTGATGTTTTTCATGTTTTCTTCCGTCACCTGATTTTCCATGGCGGCCAGCACCAGAATATCACAGGGGACTTCCAGGATTTCATGAGGCTTCACCGCTTTACCCTCACTTGATTCAATCACCGAACCCTTTTCCTTTTTCGTCTTCATAATGGCCTGAGGGTCCATGCCTTTTTCATTGTAAAGACCGCCTTTGGAATCACTGACGCCCACAATGGTGTAACCCAGATTGTGCAGAATGTCCGCGGCGTGCTGGCCGGCGTTGCCGAAGCCCTGCACCACCACCTTGTAATCCGTTTTCCGGTCTTTTTCGTCAAGCGTGTTCAGATATTCTTCCAGTACATACACGCCGCCCTGCGCCGTGGCCGTGTCGCGCCCCAGGGAACCACCCACCTCAATCGGTTTTCCTGTGACCACGCCGGGCTGGTATTTGTTCACGAGTCTCGAATACTCATCCATAAACCAGGCCATGATCTGGCCGTTGGTGTACATGTCTGGCGCGGGAATATCGTGCTCCGGCCCCACAATCTGATAGGTAGCCTGCACGTATTTTCGGGTCATCCGTTCCAGCTCGCCTTCGCTCATCTTTTTGGTGTCGCATTTTATACCGCCTTTACCGCCGCCGTAAGGAATACCGACTACCGCGCATTTAAAACTCATTTCAGTAGCAAGAGCCTTCACCTCGTCCAGATTCACTTCCGGGAAATAGCGGATACCTCCTTTAAAAGGCCCGCGCAGTTCACTGTGTTGCACACGGAAGCCTTCAAAGACTTTCAGCGTGCCGTCGTCCATACGCACAGGCAGTGAAACCATCAGAGTTTTCTGCGGATGCGAAAGAGCTTCCAGAACCTCGGAATCCAGGTGCATAATCCCGGCCGCCTTTTGCATATTGCCAAGGGTATTTTTGTAAAAGTCCATAATTTTGCAAATAAAAAATTATCGACTCCACTTTACTCTTGGAATGATTTTTTGAAAAGTCACTTAGGCAACCAGGCGCCTGGGGATCATCTCATTAATCCGCGTGGTCACTTCATAATTGATCGTCTGTGAATTCGCCGCCATCTCTTCGGCGGTGATTTCTTCTTTGCTTTGTTTGCCGATCAAGACCACCTCATCTTCCAGCTTCACATCGGGAATATGGGTGATGTCGACCATGATCATATTCATGCACACCCTGCCGATTACCGGGGCGCGTTTTCCGTGGATCAGCACATGACCCTTGTTGCTGAGCAGGCGCACATAACCGTCGTAATAACCCACAGGAAGCACGGCAATACGTCCCTTATGTGGCATTTCGTAAGTGCAGCCGTAGCCGATCAGAGCGCCGATTTCCACTTCCTTCACCTGAGCGACGACCGTCTTCCAGGTAAGAGCGGGAGTGAGGGTAATATTGATGCCCGCGTGCTCCGCCGCCCGCAGGGTGGTTTCACTGGGCCAGAGTCCATAAGCCCCGATGCCGATGCGGACAAAATTAAAATGGGCTTCAGGTAGCAATATGGCCGCGGCCGTGTTGGCACAGTGCCTGTAGTGGGGCGCATGGCCTCCTTCTTCCAGCTTTCGGTAAGCTTTCTTAAATTCCCTTAGCTGGTAAAGGGCATATTTGTGATTAATACGATCCTCCAGGTTGGCAAAGTGGGTGGAAAGGCCCGCCATCCTGAGATTTTTGTGTTTTCTGAATTCTTCCAGAATCTTAGGAAGTTCATCCAGCCGGACGCCCTGACGATGGTTGCCCGTTTCAATTTTCAGATGCAGGTTCACCGGCTTTTTCAGCTTACCCAGGGCGTGAATCGTTTCCAGGTTGTAGACGGTAAGGTCACATTTTAAATCGACCGCCTTTTTAAGATCGGAGACAGGAGTGTAGCCGATTAAAAGCAACGGTGCTTTGACTCCGGCTTTTCTGAGTTTTTCAGCTTCGAAAACGGCGTTGATGCATAAATAATCCGCGCCGGCCTTCAGAAGAACATTTGAAATTTCCACGAGTCCATGACCGTAAGCATTTCCCTTTACCGCGATGGCAAGTTTAACATCCTTTCCCACCAGCGCGCGGAAAGCTTTAACGTTAGAGGTCAAAGCCTCTCTGGAGATTTCAAGCCAGCTTAACTCCATGAGGACTTCTTTATTTGGCGGCGATCGCCGTGTCTCCTCTTACAAAAAGAGGCTGTTCAGCCTTGACCATAATGCGAATTTTAGGGTCATTCTGAAGAGCCTGAAGGGATTTTACCTGAGCAATCTGCATGTCCCAGACTTCGTTTTCGGTAATAAGCTGGGACCTTTTAAGTTCAAGGTTCTTAAGGGCGTAACCCTTGGTGGCGTTGCGATTGGCGTGAGCCAGATAAACAAGGCTGATGATCGCGACGAGTATAATTGTGAAGAAAGTCAGCGACGTCATGCCAAACTCAATTTTTTGGGACAGGGTCCTTTTTCGCACGTGTTCGGAGAATTTACTTTCAATAAATAATGCTGAAGACATGTATTTATGTGTTTGTGTTGGGGAGTTGAGGTTGATCATAGACGCTCCGCACCCCTCAGTTTCGCGCTACGCGAACGGGGGTTCTGAGAGACCTCAATACCAGAAGGTATTATAGGCTTTCTCGTTAAGATATAAAGCTTTTTTTCAAATTGACATTGACACATCGGCAGTTCCTTGGGGCAAATACAGTTTCGGGTCTGGTCCCTAAAAAAGTTCTTAACAATGCGATCTTCGAGCGAGTGATAAGAGATGACCACCAGCCGCCCTCCTTTTTTGAGTAACTTTAGGGCTTGTTCAAGCGTTTTTTCGAGTACTTCAAGCTCGCGGTTAACATAAATTCTGAGGGCCTGAAAGGTCAGCGTGGCCGGATGAATCCCACCACGGCGGGCAGGCTTCTGTTTGGTCTTGATTGTGCTTCCGATGACGCGAACGAGCTGAAGAGTTGAAGTGATGCGTTTGTTTTTTCGGGCGTGGACAATCCGTTTGGCGATCACACGGCTTCTCCGTTCCTCGCCGTAGTAAAAAAGAATGTCAGCCAGATCTTTTTCGGAGTAGGAATTCACAACTATTTCGGCCGTAAGCTTCTGACGCAGGTCGTAACGCATGTCCAGCGGACCTTCTTTCATAAACGAGAAGCCACGCTCCGGATCCTCGATATGCGGAGAAGAAAGACCAAGATCAAATAAGATAGCATCTGGCTGAAAACGGTACTTGGACACAAATTCAGCCAGATGCTCGAAGTTCGAGTGGACAAAGGTGATCTGTTTTTCATATTTCTTCAGCCTCTTTTTGGCCTCTTTCAGATTCCGCTCATCCTGATCAAAGGCCATCAGCTTTCCTCGGGGGCCGATCCGTTTCAGAATTTCAAGACTATGTCCGCCAAGCCCAAGTGTCGCGTCGATCACATGTTTATTTGCCTTAAGGTTTAAAAGATCAAGCGTTTCGGATAGCAGTACGGGAGTGTGGGAAAGTTCAGTCATAGGTCGGGAGCAAAAAAACACAAAAAGCGCCTAAGAGAGCGCTAAATAACTATTTTGTGAGCCAAAATTGTATACAAACAAAGTATTTTTTTGTGTTTTCATTCGCTCGTTTTTGTTTTACATCCTCAATTTAGAGTGTACAAAAAATTTGGTCAATAACAAATTTTGTGTTCAGCCTTTTTTAATGTTAAAAGGAGTTGACAAATAAAAAATAATATGTTGGAATAGAACAACGAAATGATCATACAAAACACAGGAAATCGCTGAGGACATCAGTGTCCCGAGAACTTCCTTGATTGGAGGTTCAGGACCTGGAAACTGATTCCCCTCAGCGCTTTGACGCGAGTGGATGTAGTAGGAGAACGACAGCATGAACAGAATCATCTTCGTGGGCTACAAGGAGAACGACGTGAACAACAGCAGAATAAAAATCGGCCGAATCCTCACCGCTACCCTCATGGTCGCGTGCCTCGTCATCATCAGCATCGCTACCTCCGGCTGCGTCATGCAGGTCGACGAGACCGAGGACTTCGACGCGATCGAGCTGGAGCTCGCCGAGGCCACCGAGACCGACGTGAAGTTCGCCCAAGAACCCCTGGCTTGCGTTCGCGACATCAACGACAACTGCATGCAGTTGGTCGATGAGCCCGGGCAGATCACGATGCACGAGAGCATCATCGAGGTCGACCCGACCAAGCTCCCCCCCGCCCGCACCCTCCAGGTGGGCGTGGATCACTCCGCTGCCACCATCAAGGTGTACGACACCGACATGTACATCGTTGCGGAGATGAAGGCGGCAGACTGCCCCGTTCCCCATACACTCGTTATACAAATTGATGTCTTTTAGACATGTATTTGTATAGATTCTTTTACAAACTTGCTTTATGTAAGTCATTTCTATCTTTCTTGTGATTAAAATTAATGTCTCAGTGACAGCAATTTGTATAATGGGCAAAAGATGAATACCGCCAGACCGGACTTCAAAAAAGTTGACGGCGTGCTTTTTATTTGATAAACTATTGATAGTTAATTAATAAACAATTGCTATCATGTCTTTACACTTATTAACAGCCCAAAAAATCATTTCCACACGCAATTTTCAGTCCCAATTTGCCAAAATGCTGAAGAACGCGGAGAAGCATGGTTTTTATTACAATATCGTCCGCAACGGCGAAAGCATCGGCGTCTTTTTGCCAATTCATTTCTGGGAATCACTGCTGGAAGACATGGAAGCCCTTTCTTCCACGCGCTACCTGGCAGGCATTGCCAAAGCACGCAAAGAAATAGCCAGAGGGGAAGTAATAAGTTTTGAAGAAGCATTTAAGGAATAATGAAAATCCAATTTACCCGAAAGGCTGAAAAGGAACTCAGGCAGTTGGATGCGGCTACGAGAAAAAGACTGCAGAAAAAACTGGCCTGGTATCTGACCCACGAAGATCCATTAGTTTTTACTGATACGCTTACGGATTTTGAATTAGGTGAGTATCGATTTCGTATAGGAGAATATCGGGTTGTATTTGAAGTGAATGAGGATCTCATGAGTGTTACGGCCATCGGCCATCGGAGGGATATTTACCGCTAGTTGTTCAAGAATCCTTGGAACTCCCTTGTAAGCAAGAGCTTTTTTCGGTAAAATTCGCTAGCGTAATCCAAAGAAAAAATGCATAAACTCACAACCCTGCCTAATGGCCTCAAAATCATTCTGACTCCCATCCAAGGCACCAAGTCTGTCACGGTCCTCTGCCTGGTGGGGGCCGGTTCACGCTACGAAACCCGCGACATCAACGGCATTTCACATTACCTGGAGCACATGTTCTTTAAGGGGGCTCAGCGCTATAAAAATGCCGCTGAAGTCTCAACAGCCATAGACAGCGTTGGAGGGGATTTTAATGCCTTCACGGGCAAAGAATATGCCGGTTATTACGTAAAACTCGCTTCCCATCAAAAAGAAGTGGCCTTCGATGTGATCGGCGACATGATGACGGGCGCCACTTTCCTGCCTGAAGAAATCGAAAAAGAAAGGAACGTGATTATGGAGGAGTACAACATGTATCAGGACACTCCAATGTATCAGGTCGGCTGGGATTTTGAGCGCCTGCTTTTTGGCGACCAGCCCATGGGCTGGGATCAGATCGGCACCAAACAAACCATCCAGTCTTTCCAGCGCGATCAGTTTGTAAAGTATAAGGAATCACTCTACACGCCCGACAATACTGTAATCAGTATATCCGGAAGCTACGACGAAAACGAGGTCATGCAACTGATCGGCAAGTACTTCACCATGGCTGATAGTAAGCGCGCTTTCGACTTCAAACCTTACGTTGAAATGCTTACGGAAAAGAAACTGATCATGCAGCACAAAAAGACGGAGCAGGGGCACATCATCATCGGCTTTCCCGGTCTACCCGCCCGCCACAAGGATGAATACGCGGAAAAAGTGCTCAGTGTGATTTTAGGGGGCAATATGAGTTCCCGTATGTTTATGCACGTGCGCGAGCAAAAAGGCCTTTGCTATTACGTCCGCACCGGCACCGATGATTACTCCGATACCGGCGCCATCACCACTTCCGCAGGCGCGGACCTAAAAAGGGTGGATATGGCCATCGAGGCTATTCTGCATGAATACCGGCTGATCACCAAAGAGGTGGTGAGCGAAGCCGAACTGAAAAAAGGAAAAGAATTTATGAAGGGTAAAATCATCCTTCGGCTGGAAGACTCCGAAGAATACGCTCATATGATGGGTAAGCAGGCCCTGATTTACCCCACCGTGCGAAGCGTCGATGAAATCCTGAAAAAGATCGACGCGGTCAGCGTGGATGACATCAAACGGGTCGCCCAGGAGCTTTTCGCGGAAGACAAAATGAAGATGGCTATGATCGGCCCCTTCGATGATGAAAAACATTTCGACAGTCTGTTACAATACAAATAATTCGTAATTAATAATTAATAATTCGTAATTAATATGATGGAACGCACTCTTGTACTTATCAAACCCGACGGCCTTCAGCGCGGTCTGGTGGGGGAAGTGACCCGCCGCCTGGAACAAAAAGGCCTTAAGCTGGTCGGCAACAAAATGATGCGGCTTTCAGATACACTTCTGAAAGAACACTACGCCCATATTGCCGATAAACCATTCTTCCCCGGCGTGAAGACATTCATGATGTCAGCTCCTGTCATTGCCCAGTGCTGGGAGGGGGTGGAAGCCGTTGAAACCGTCCGGACAATAGCCGGCGTGACCAACGCCCGAAAAGCCGGTGCCGGCACCATTCGTGGTGACCTGGCCATGAGCCTTCAGTCCAATGTGGTGCACGCCTCCGACAGCCTGGAAACCGCCCGCGTCGAAGTGCCCCGCTTCTTTAAAAAAGACGAGCTCTTTGAGTGGGATATGACGCGAATTGAGCACCTGTATGCCGAAGGCGAGGCATAAAAACCTATTCCGTATAGGTTATAATGAAATGGATAATACCAAAGCTGTCCTGCTTTATGCCGATTCCGATTTTTTTCCAGCGGCTGTCCTGCATGCCGGTATTTTCGGTAATGGCCATTTTAGCGTTTTCAAAACTGCTGTCGCCCCTATAATAAGCCCCCAATGTTTCGGAAACTCCGCCGTCCCGCAGTGAATCCGTAAAAGTGCCGTCGGGGGCGGTCAGCGGATTACAGGAGGCGGTGTTAATGTCGCACCACTTTTCCGAAACCCATTTATCGGCCCAGGACTGGGCGAGCGAGTTCAGGCCATTTTGCAGGCTGACAGTCGCGCTTCTTTCCGCGTTCAGCGCCGATACGACTTCGGTACGCAGATCAGCCACATCCGAAAAATCAATCGGGTCATCCGAAAAAATCTGCACAAAAATAATTCCGTTGCCGCCGTCCTGCGTAAAGCCGAAGCCGACCCGTTGCCATTCCTCATTCAGAATGTTGCTTCTATGAGAAGCACTACGCATCAGGCCGTATTCCGCCAGCGAAACCGAAACGTCGCGGGCAATGTTCTCAGAAACATACTGGGCGATGGCGTAATTCTTCCGAAGGTCATTGGAGGTAAGACCTTCCGGATTCCAGTGTCCGAAATAATTCCGCTCTGCCATATCGTTGCTCTTGGCCTGGGCAAGCTGGGTCAGACCGGAATTAAGGCTTAGGGAAGCCAGCCCCTGAGCGGCCCTATCCGCGTTCACCAGCTGGAGCATCTCACTTTTAAGGGCGCCAAGATCGGAACTCAGACCGACAGGCTGAAGATCAGCAAGGTCCGCCGGATTGGGAATAAGGGGGTAAGTGTTTTCCGTGTAAACGGGAATATTAACGGCCGCGATGCCCTGTTCGTCGTTGATTTCAAAGAAATGCAGGCTACCGCTTTTTGGAGTGTAGCTCAGGCGTACATCGCTGGCGGAGGCGGGAAAAATATCAGTCCCCAGCGTTCCTTTCAAAGCTGTATGAGTAGGACTGCTCAGAGTCAGATCTTCCGTCTGACCATTCGGGAGGATTACCCAGCCGGCGGCATTAAGATTTACTTTCGGATCCACCTTGAAAGTCAGTGGACTGCCGGACTTCAGCGTGGAGGGAAGGCTGAGAACGTTCACCTTGTCATCTTCCACAATATATTGGTGGTGCGTTTCGGCCTTGAAAACTGCACTGAGCGTAGGGCTCCAGGTAACTGCCCCGGGTTCCGAAAAAGAAGCCCCGCCCAGACTGGCACTCCGGATCTGTACCTGCGTGTCTCCGGCTGACCAGCCTTCAAAATCCGGATAGTGAGGGGTGAGCTGCACTTTTCCGCGCACAAAATAGTCTTTCCGCTTCGTTCCCTGAATAAAACTGACCTTGCTGACATCGTGGCCGGGATCCTGCGTCCACTGAATTACCAGATCGCCCTGGCTGATGCTCAGTTTAAGGTCCGTTGGCACTGGCAGACCGGAATCTTCAGACTGCGTAAGGCAGCTGCCGGGCAGTACCGTAACGCTTTCCACCACACTTGACCCGGAATCACCCGGAATCACACCCAGACTGTAACTGCCCGTGTCCGGAAAAAAAACCGGAATACTGAAAGTGCCGTCATTGTTTTTTGTGGAGGTAAAGGGAAACTGGGTTTTGGCATCGGGAGCCAGAAAGGCGCTGACCTCCTTTTTCGCGCTGGCGGAACTTCCTTCCAGAAAAAATACCTCATCTGCAAGGAAGGTATTAGGCAGTGAGGCATTCAGGGTTATATTTTCGAAGGTGCTTTCGGAATAATATTTGAACGTTGGCTTGTCCGGGCAGGCAGCCGGCACTTCCGAAGCGGAACTTCCGCCAGGCGGTCCGCTGACGGGTGTGATGGAAACCGAGGCGATGCCCTGCGATAGGGGAGCAATCGCTTCAAAAGCGGCCTTGCTGAGATCAACAATACGATTTTCATCGCCGTAAGGCCCGCGGTCGTTCACGCGCACATAGGTTTCTTTGCCGTTATTCAGATTTCTTACTTTGAGCCAGGTGCCAAAAGGCAGAGTGCGGTGGGCGGCGGTAAAAAGGGACGCATCAAAGACCTCGCCGCTGGCCGTGCCTTTGCCATGAAAGGTGGCGCCATAATAGCTGGCTTTGCCTTCCTGATAACCCTCCGGCTTCATTGCCAGCTGGTACATCAGCTGGGCCATTAGTCCGCGTGTGACCGGTGTGGCCGGCTTAACATCTTCATCGGCTGTCTGCGGGAGCAGTGAAATGGAAAAGGAGTAACTAAAATAAGGTGCGAACCATGCGTCTGCCGGCACGTCTGCGTAAGGATTCTCATCCGGCGCCGTAGTTTCGACGCGGTTTGTTTTCAGCAGTATCTTTAAAATCTCCGCCAGATTGATGGTATCGCCGGGCCGGAACATGCCGGTGCCGGAATCTCCGCTGACGATGCCCAGGTTCCTGCCTTTAGCCGCGTATTTGGCATACCAGGTGCCGTAAAGCACATCCGGAAAAATATCCTGATCCTGTATTTCGGGAACCAGCACGCTGGAGCCCAGCAGAATAATCTTGAGCGCCTCGGCCCGGTTTACTTGCTGGTCCGGCCGATAACTGCCATCCGCGTATCCTTCCACAATGCCATTCTCCTGTAAATACTCAATAGCTTCGTAATATTCATGACTGCTGGTGACGTCCGAAAAGACGGCGTGCGCGGCCTGACTGAACACGAGAAAAGCGGCAACAAAAAAAGAAAGAGCGGTGATTTTTTTCATGGTTCATTTTAAATCGGAAACATTATACCAAAAAATTCACAAAAAAACCTCTTTGGTGTACATTGTGATGGATGATCCACAATACTTATATCACCGCTGTTTTTATCACCTCTGCCTTGGGCTGGGCGTCCTGGTTTGTGGTGGTTTACAAACTGAGTCCGTTTTCTCAGCCAACTCTTGGTCTGTCTCTTTTTTATTCAAGTTTATTTATTGCTTTAGCCGGCACCTTCGCGCTGCTTTTTTACTTTCTGCGCGTTTGGACCAACAAAAAAGAAATCTACAATGTTCACCTGAACACGTCTCTGCGTCAGGGGACTCTGCTGTCGATCATGGTCATCATTGGGCTGGCCTTTCAGCGCCTGAGAGTACTCACCTGGTGGGACGGTATTTTACTGCTGGCCATCGTACTTCTGATTGAATTTTATTTTAGCAGCCAGGATTAAATTTCAGTTTTGATCCAAGTCATAAACCGGCGCGATCTCTTTGATGAAAGTCTGGCACAGGGCGTAAGTGTAAGCCCCCTGATAGGGGATCAGAAGCACGTCACCTTCTTTTGGCTTACCCGCTGTGTACAGGTAATAGCCCCAAAGGTCTTCCGGTGTGCAGAGCGACCCATAGGTAACGAAAGGGATTTCACGCGTGACGCTGAACTGAGAAAGATTAAAAATAGGAGCGTAATAATAGAACTGAAAAAGTTCCCAGCCGACCAGATTTGTGCCACCGTCCGTAATCCCGATCCGCCCTTCCTTAATGTCCATCAGCCGGAGCAGAAAGTGCATTGAGCTGTGTGAAATAAAACGTCCGGGCTCCGCATAAAATTCCGCGTTGGGTATAAGCGGCCGGATTTTGGTTTTCAGGGTGGAAGAAATTTGCGCCGCGAACACTTCAATGGGATCCGTGCAAATGGGGACGATTCTGGATTCGAATTTGTCCTCAAAAACCCTGTCCAGAGTTTCGGGCGGAAGATTCGTGGTCTGATCAGGGTTCCATGAGTACCTGGCCATAAAATGCTCAGGATAGTAGCCGCCACCGATATCCAGATATTCAAATTTATCGCGTTCTTCTTTTGTGAAATTCGAGAACAGATAATGCGCCAGCTCCGACAAGGTTCTTACATACTTTTCGGGACTGTGGTTAAAGCTGATATGAAAATGTATGCCGCAGAAGTTCAGAGAAGGGTACTTTTGGGCTTTGCGGAAAAAATCCGCCAGCTTTTCAATCGGAATCCCGAATTTGGTCCAGCCCGCCTGCATGGCGGTCACAATCCGCACCCCGCAGCGCGCCACAATCTTCCGCTTCGCGGCCATTTTAGCCAGCAGTTCCAGCTCCCGTTCGCTTTCCAGATTGACCGTGATTTTTTTGTAATTATCGAGAATCAGCTCAAAATCTTTTTCGGTTTTGGCGGGTCCGGTATAAATGATCTTTTTGGCCCCCGCCTTCAGGGCCAGCCTGAGTTCACGGTCGCTGGAAACATCCAGATTCCCACCTTCTTCGACAAGCGTTTTGAGCAGCCCCGGATAAAAATTGCTTTTGACCGCGTAAAAAACCTGAATATCCGTGCCCGCCTTTTTAAAAGCGGAAGTAAACGCACGATAATTATTCTGCACCTCGGCTTTGTCATACAGGTATAAAGGCGTGCCGGTTTTTTCGGCAATATTCAGAAACTCTTTTTTGCGCTTTTCAATGGTCAGCGCCCGTTCTTTGAAGTGGGGGATTGGATTCATTTTTTGATGACAATGTCTTCTAAATGATGCAGCAGCTTTTGGGCTTCCTTGATAAAAGTATACTCCATTCCATGGATTTTCAGGAGCGGGAAATGGGTGAAAACAAAGCCCGTAAAGATGTGCGGGTTAAGTAAAGCTCCCTCCGGACGGACAAAATGGACAAAAACATTGCCGGATTCGTTAAAATCATCGGCTTTTGCGGAATGGTAATGTAACTGTCCGTTCTGATACCGATAAACTCCATAGCACAGATGATTTAAAGGGAGCCCGATGGGAAGCAGGTCGGAAAGAAAACTGAGATCCAGCGTAAAACCTTCGTAATCCGAATTGGGGATGAATGGCTTATCGGCGCTTAGCTCGTCACCGGTCAGAATCCGCACATACTCATCCGTGAAGCTAAGTCCGTGAAGCAGTTCCGGGCGGTTCGCCAGATGGGGGCTGGAGCCGCCGGTCCGCGGGTTACATTCGATAAAAAAAATGTCATTGTCACGCACCATTACGTCAAAAGCCGCGATGCCACGGTAGCCGTCTTTCTGCATCGCTTTTCCGGCTTTATAAAGCGCTGTATTCAGTTTTCTGATGGTTTTCGGTTTAATGGAAGAAGTTTTGATCCACTGAATTCCGTAATAAGTGCTTTTTCCGCCGGCCTGCGTAAAATAAGCCTGCATGCGAAGGGCTGAAAAAGCCATTTTTTTTGGGCCTATAAGAATGCTCACGCCAAGCGGGTGGGCGTCTGAAATGAACTCACGGCACAAAAGCGGAAAATCCACCCTCTTCTCAACTGAAGTCAGGCGAAGCAGTTCCTCCCAGTCGCGCACCACAAACGTCCCTATAGACCCGGCGCTCACCGGGGTCTGCAAAACAACCGGAAAAGAATTCACACGATAAGCGTCGTAGACGGACCTTAATATACGGCCGGGCGGAACCGGCAATTTAAGCCGGCGGAGAAAGCGGTCGAAGAAGATCTTATTTTCATATTTCTTCTGGAACCGGTAGGGGGTACAGATGACCTGAATCTTATTCCTTTTGGCCCAGCGTTCCAGAAAGGGCGTGCTGTATGTGTCGGGACAGATCGCCTGGATGCCGTGCCGGCGGATCAGTTTTCCGAGACTGGTCTGCTGTAATATGTCTTTTTCGCCCGCCCGATGAACAAATTCTTCCAGCTCTTCCGGTGTCTTCCGGGTTAGTATTGTTGGAGTGATAATCCTTTTAGCGGGATAACTGGCTTTGGTTACGGCTTCCGCGGGACTGCCTGACAGATTTATGACGTGGTATTTATGACGCGACGGTGATAAAAGAAATTCCAGCAGTTCAAAAGAGGCCGCTTTCATGGTCATTGGATGTTAATGGAAATCTGGCTCAGGGCTGATTTCAGGTTTTTCTGGGCTTCCGCCGGGGTGCCGCCTTTAGCGCAGACATACCCCAGAAAAATAAAACTTGTCGGCGGCACTTCCACCTGATCGCCAGCCGCGCATTCGATACTGATTTCAGTAATGTCGGGATTCTCTCTGACTGCCTGAGGCACTCTGATTTTTCCGACAGTCCCACGCCGGTCAGGCAACAAATATTCCATGGCCGTATGACATTTGAGTTGAATATCATAGTTTCTCTTTTCCCCCAAAGCGATCATAATGGCCTCGTACATCAAATTGTAGCCGGTCGTCTGAAAGATGGAATCATGAATGTTGTCTCCGCCGATCCGGCATCCGATTTCAACTATTTTGGGACCTTCACTTGTAAAAATGATCTCGGTATGGGCCGGGGAATTCTGGATATTCATGGCTGAAACAGTCTTGCTGACTAAATTCGCGATTTCTTTTTGTTTTTTCGCCGGGCATACATAGGGCATTTTTTCGGCCAGCTGAACAAAATAAGGCGGACGCATCCTGATCTGGTCTGCCACGCCCATAATCGTCGTCCGTCCGTCCTGGGTCAGGGAGTCCGCGCTGATTTCAGGCCCTTCCATAAATTCCTCAACCAGATAATCGGTCACCATGTCCACGTGGTCATGGATGCCGATCAAATCCATTTCTTCGCGGGAAAAGGCGAAAACGTCATGCGCGACCGCCAGCTTTTTCAGATAATCAATAGATTTCTCATAGTTATTCCGGAGAACCTCCAAATCCTCTTTATGACGGACCATAAACGTGCCGTAACTGGCGTTCCCGCCGACCGGCTTGGCCACACAGGGAATACCGATCTCATCGATCGCGCTTTTCAGTTCATCGAAGTTTCTGCAAAGCCTGAATTTGGGGATGGATACGCCGGCTTTTTCCAATTCACGACGCATATGATATTTGCTACGGCAGTTGAAGGCGACTTTGGGGTCGTTGCCTATGCATCCGTATTGTTTGGCGAGTAGCGCTGTCAGGGGGGTCAGCCACTCAGAAGTCTTAATGGTGACGGCGTCAAATGTATCCGGTTGGTTCTTCATATAATCCAGCACTTCCTTGGTTTTTCGCAGGTCATAGGTGAAATGCTTTGCAAAAATGCCGGGTTTTGGCTCAAAAGAGCCATCACTCAAAAGATACAGCCGGTGTCCCAGCGAACGGGCATCAACGAATGCCTGATAAACCTGATCCGTGTAGTCAGAGCCGGTGACGATAAGAATTTTTTTAGAAGGCGTTTTAATCATGAGTGAGTGTGATTTTGATTTGATTAACAGCCCTTTTTAATTTCCGTTCGGCCGCCTCAATACTGCTTCCCCTGGTTGCAACGTAACCAAGAAAGTCGAAACAGGCAGGGGGCGGAGAAACGCTGTCTCCCGGTTTCACATACAGAAATACCTCAGTAACATCAGGATCATTTTTTAAATCGGGATGAATATAAATTTCCTGAACAACTCCCGCTTTTGTTGGCAGTAAGTACTCCATGGCCGTATGACATAGCGTTTTAACCGAATATTTTCTTTTTACTCCAAGGGCGATCATCACGGACTCATACATCATGCTGTATCCCGTGACTTCCAGGATGGTGTCATGCAGGTCATCACCGCCGAACCGGCAACCGATCTCAACAATTTTCGGCCCGTCTTTTGTGAAAATAATTTCAGTATGAGTGGCAGAATTCCTGATGCCCATTGCTTTGATAGTATTAGACACAAGCGTCTTAATTTCTTTCATCTGTTCGGAAGGACAGTTAAAAGGCAATTTGGCACCCAGCTGAATAAAATAAGGCGGCTCCATCCTGATCTGCTCTTCAATTCCCATAATGGTCACCTTCCCATCCTGGACGAGGGCGTCGATACTGATTTCAGGCCCCATCATATATTCCTCCACAAGATAATCCGTGGCCATGTTGACAGGGTCATCAACCCCGATCATTTTCAATTCCTCTTCCGTGAAATTAAAAATATCGCCTTCGTTCATCCTTTGTTTCAGAAAGTTGATAGAGGCTTCGTAATTGGATTTGAGATGAGCCATGTCCAACTCACTCATCAGTGCGAAAACGCCGTAACTGCCGTTGGCTCCGATAGGCTTTGCGACGCACGGAAAACCAATTTCACGGACAGCTTTCCGCAGTTCACCAAAATTTCTGCAAAGCCGGAATTTGGGCCCGGGGATTCCCGCTGTCTGCAGTTTCTTGCGCATATGATATTTACTGCGGCAGTTAAAGGCAACAATAGGATCATTGCCAATGCAACCGTATTCCCTGGCGATCAGCGCGACCAAAGGTGTCAGCCAGTCAGAAAACTGAAGAGTTACCGCGTCAAAATGGATCGGTTGTGTCTTCAGCATTTCCAGGGTGTCTTTGGTTTTGCTCAGGTCACAGGTAAAAACAGTTTCAAACAGGCCCTGCATTGGTTCGAAATTCCCGTCGGAGAGCAGATGGAGCGAGTGCCCCATCTCTTTAACACGCAAAAGAGCCTCATAAATTTTGTGGTCAAGCGGCACGCCGGTAACAATCAGAACATGGCTCATCAGCAGCTCTGTAAGTGATAAAAAAGAGGCTTATCTTTATATCGATTTACCCCCAGTGCAATGATCTCTTCAATCAGGGCGTCATAAGAATAACCGGCCAATTTGGCTGCCATTGGCAGGAAAGCATCCGGTTCGAGAGGAGGATTAGGATTCAGTTCCAGGACATAAGGGTTGCCGTTTTTATCAACGCGGATTTCTACTTTGCCGTAATCAAAACAGCTGACAATATTATAAACATCCAAAGCGATTTCACTAAGCAGATTATCCAGTTTTTTCGAAATTTTAGCCGGCTTTTCAACTTTGATGTAGCTGGCAACATTTTCGTCTTTGCCGCCCTTAATGTTGGATGAGTAAATATGCCAGTAGCCCTTTGGCATTTTGTCGAAAACCGATCGGATGAGTGGCAAAACCTCAACAGCGTCATCATTCCCAAGCATGCAGACGTCATATTCGTCGCCTTCAATATATTCCTCAATCAGGGCAGGGCGTTTGTAGACCTCGATCACTTCATGAAGTTGTCTTTTTAGATCCTTAGGGGTTGTAACAACGGATTCATTGGTGATGCCAAACGAATTATCTGAATTTGACGGCTTAACGATGAGCGGGTATTTCAGATCTGACGTCAGTTTGTCATCCATCGAATAGGCGTAATCCCATTTAGGGGTTGGAATACCATGGAAAGTCAGCAGTTTCTTGACCCGGATCTTGTCAATGCACAGGGAAAGTGTGTAAGGATTGGAACCGGAATATGGGAATTCAAGAACGTCAAAGAAAGCGGCTGCGTGTGGCTCCAGAAGCGGAGTCTCATGAATTTTTTCCACCAGATTGATGACAAAATCAAAGTCCTTCTGCTGAAGTTCAAATAGTGCTTTCTGTAAATTGTTCAGATCAAATCGCGAAACTTTATAACCCTGTTTTTCCAGTTTTTTCTGAATCAGTACGGAAGGTCCGGAGACACGGTCGTCAAACTCGTGGTACTGGTCGCATGCGATACCTATGCTTAAGCCACGCTGGTTCCTGTAAGAAATATTTTTGAGTTTTTCAATGCGCGCTTTACTGAGTAGTATTTTTTTGTTGGTGGAAGCTACTGAAAACTGGTTCTTACGCTCAATTTTCCCGATGGAAGATGTTGGGTGGAACCGGGAAATTTCAAAATGCGTGTGACGAAGAACTTCGTCCATGTTATCGCGGGCGTCAGCCTGGGTCTCACCGGAAACTGTGATCCAGCCCATGTATTCAAATCCCTCCGGAGGCACAAGAACGGCATCACCGATTTGCTTGTCGATGTGCATTTCTTCGATAATCTTTTTGTATTTGGGCTTTTTAAGCCTGTCATCCAGATAAAGTTTGCTAAGGATTCCAGAATGAGACGGCAAAAAATACTGACCCGCAATAAACTTTCTTGGAAGTTCAGGCCGTTTGATTTTGGGGAGATAAATACCGAACGAAATTTTGACGGCATTTTCAATCAGGTCCACGCCCCAGGCGCCTTTGACAAAGGAATACACTTCGTCACCGCCCATTCTCAGATTAACTTCGATGGGTACAGGGCCGTTCCTGGTGGATTTGGCTTCAAAATGAATGACGCCATTCTGAATTTTGAGCTTTTCCAGTGTTTCCTCGGCCAGCTCATACAGCGCGTCCTGACGGTTATCGGGCAGACTGGAAGGAATGGCCTCGCCTGTTTCCACAAAAAATGGTTCTTCTGTCTGGAAATTATCGGTGATTGAGTAATACTTTATCTTGCCATTTTGCATCAGAATATCGATATCCACCTCATCGCCGTCGATGTATTCCTCAACAAAAATATCAAAACCGTCATGCAGGGACGATTCCGTCTGCAGAGAAAGATTCTGCTTGATGTAGTCATACACCCGTTCCAGGTCTTCCTCTTCCACTTTCACCACATAAGCGCTGCTGGAGCCGTAAACCGGCTTCATGACGAGGGGGAAAGTAAATTCTTCGCGTATACGCTTTAAATCGCGTTTACTGCGGATCATCGAATGCCTGGGGGCCCGGATTCCGTTAGTCTGACAGAATTTTCGGAACTCAAACTTATTCCGCACTTTCTTGACGATCTCATAGGGCGTGCCGATCCAGTTGAATTTGCTGGTGATGCGCGAATTTAAAAGGACGTCATCTTCCCAGAAAGTCAGTGCTCCGTCGATTTTAATATGCGGATGCTCCCGCAGAAAATTGGCGACCGCCGTCAGGGATTCCTGATGGTCATCGGTGTTGGCCAGAATCCAGTGGTCCACATAAGGCTGGGCCCAGTTCTTTTCTTTATTGAGAACTACGATCTGAAGGCCCATTTTGTTCAATCTCTGGAGGATGAATCGTTTTTTGGTACTGCCTGTATTAACAAGTAAAAGGGTTTTTTCCGAATAATTTATGTGGTCGTCCAATGGTGTGTGAATTTATGAAAATATGAAAACATTATCCATGCTTTTTGATTATTAATCATTTATATAAAAAATCAACTGAACTTTAAACGTTGAAATTTTTAGTCAGATAATCCTGAAGCGATTCAATTTTCACCCGTTCCTGCTTCATCGTGTCCCGGTCGCGCACTGTCACAGCCTTGTCTTCCAGGCTGTCGAAGTCAAACGTCACGCAGTAAGGCGTTCCGATTTCGTCCTGACGGCGATAGCGTTTGCCGATAGAACCGGTTACGTCAAAATCCGTGGCAAAATGCGGGGCAAGCTTTTTCCACACTTGCTTCGCGTCAGCGTTAAGCTTTGTCATAAGCGGCAGGACGGCCGCCTTAAAAGGCGCCACGTTTTTATTTAATCTTAAAACCACGCGTGTTTCGCCTTCGACTTCTTCTTCGTCGTAAGCCGAAAGCAGCACCATTAAAACCGACCGCGTCAGTCCGAAAGTCGGTTCAATGACGTGGGGAATAAATTTCTCGTTCGTTTCGGGATCAAAGTATTCCAGCTTCTCTCCGCTCTTTTCCTGATGGTTTTTGAGGTCGAAATTGGTGCGGTAGGCGCAGCCGTAAAGTTCCTTCCAGCCGAACGGCGTGTTAAATTCTATGTCAGCGGTGCGTTTGGAGTAATGGGACAATTCTTTTTTATCGTGCTCGCGGACGCGGGTTTTTTTGCTGTCGATACCCACTACGTCCAGCCACTTGTGCATTTCGGACATCCAGTAATCGAACCATTTTTCCCATTCTTCCTCTTTGATGAACCACTCGAGCTCCATCAGGTCGAATTCAATCGTGCGGAAAATAAAGTTGCCGGGCGTGATCTCGTTGCGGAAGCATTTACCCGCCTGCGCGATGCCGAAAGGAAGTTTTTTGCGGGAAGATTCCAGAATGGATTTGAAATTCACAAACATACTTTGCGCCAGCTCGCCGCGCAGGTAAACCGGCGAGGAGTCTTTGGCCACCGGGCCGATTAAAGTCTGGAACAAAAGATTGAAGACGCGGGCTTTCGTAAAATCATGCGCGCCGCAGTCCGGGCACTTGATTTTATTGTTTTCGATCAGTTTGTCCAGGTCAGCCGGTTCCAGACCCTCTACCTTTATGTCGTCGAGAGCGTCTTCAATCAGGTGGTCGGCGCGGTGGCGGGCTTTGCACTTTTTGCAGTCCACCAGCGCGTCGTTGAAACTGGCCACATGGCCGCTGACTTCCCAGACTTTGGGATTCATTAAAACGGCGGCATCCAGACCCACCATATCCAGACGGTCCGTCACAAAAAATTTCCACCAGGCGTCCTGGATGTTCTTTTTAAGGGCCGTTCCCATGGGGCCGTAATCCCAGGTATTGGCCAGTCCGCCGTAGATTTCCGAACCCGGAAACACAAAGCCGCGGCGTTTGCACAGGGAAACGATTTTTTCCATCAGATTTACTTCAGTCATAATTCTTGTTGCTTAATTATTGAAAATTATTCAAGATTTGAGTTTTTGATACTTAGTCTTACTTGGAAATGGTGTGGTCTTCCAGTGCGGAAAGTTCCAGCAAATACCCGTTGGTCCAGTCCGCGGAGCCTGAGCCGCTGGTAACAAGACCGCCGGAAACAGTGGGGAAAAGGTGAAGGTTTGCCGACCTGTCCGACCATATTATATTACGTCCCGTGCCAAGATTCTGAGCGAAATCGTTCACGCCCGTGAAAATGCCGGCCGTCGCGTCGCCGTTCACAAAAACCTTTCCGGTATTGGGCTGATTGACCGCTGTTAAGCCGGAAAGCGGGGAGTTTTCATCATCCCGGGCGAAACCGGTACTCACGCTGTCGTTTTTATCAGCGCTGTTAACAGTGGCTTTGAGCAGGAAGTTCAGACTGTCGCCCGCGCTTACAATCTCTTCCTGGTCAAAGGTGACAATGACAAAAAAAGTTCCCCCGGCCAGACTGCCGCCGCCGGCCAAAGTCAGATCCTGGGAGCCGGTGGCGTCATAAATATTCACATTGTTCATATAGCTCGACCCCCTGTACAGCCTGAAATCGCTCAGGCTCAGGCTGGACCCGCTGTTATCGTAAACCGACAGCTCAAGAACAAGGCGCGCCAAAGACACGGAGCCTGCCGCGTCAGCGGCTACGTTGAAAGAAATCAGTGAATTCATTCCGCTAAGCATTGTGTCCGGAATATCGTTCATGCTGAAGTGCGGTACGGATTTGCGGACCGTAAACGGTTGTACCTGTGAACCGCTGACGGAAAGACGGGAGCCGCCATAACCCACTGTGTAACCCGAAAGCTCGCCCACCGCCCGGAAGGAACTGTCGTTATTATTTGTGTCTTGCAGACCCAGCCTGAAGACTTCCCCACTCAGACCTTCGCCCACGTCCGCGATGCTGTTCAGTTCGGCGTAAACTTCAAAAAAAGTCTCTTCGTTGCGCATGGCGTAAAATGTAAGGTTGGAAAAGCGGGCCTTGCCGTCGGAGCCGAGAGAGCGTTTTTCGGTTACAGGCTTTCCGTCCTTGTCGGGGAACTTCAGTATAACATTTTTTATGGCCGCCGTGCCTTCAGCTTCATCACCCATTTCGCTTCCGGTGATGTCGTTCACGATTGTGACCGTCTGGACACTGAAATCTTCATAAAGGGCGCGGAAGGTGTATCTGGCAACAAAAACTTCATCGGAACCGGCAGGAGTATTGGCCTCTTCAATAACGTTAAGGTTCGGGGTGGCCAAAGGGGTGGTGTCGGTGGCGGCCTCTTCTTCCGCCTCTTTCGTCTCCGGAGCCGTTTCCGGCTGGGTAACGCTCTGCTCTTCTTCGGCGGGTTCCGGCTTTTCAATAAAACCGGCCGTCTGAGCGCCCAAAACAACCATTTTTGCGACCTGCGCCCGTGTCACCGGGTCGGCGGGACCAAATCTGCCGTTGTCGTACCCGGAAACAACCCCGTGCTGACCGGCAATAAGCACGTAGTCATAAAACCAGTCGCTTTCCTTAACGTCGGGATATTTTTTGGCGTCCTCCGTAGACTGTTTCAGTCCAAAAGCTTCCACCAGCATTTTGACTGCCGCCGCGCGGTTCACGGTGTCGCCCGGCCCGAACAGGCCGATCAGATTTCCCTGGGCGTCGGCATAACCGGTAACAATTCCTAATGTGGCGGCCGCTTCGATATAGTTCGTATACCATTCACCTGGCTGAACGTCATCAAAAGTCGGGTAGGGCGGGGGAGTGTGATCTTTCAGTCCGCCGGTGGCAGTTATAACCATTTTAACCAGCTCCGCCCGTTTCAGGCTGTCTTGTGGCCGGAAAAATTCACCCGCGTCCACGATGCCGGCCTCTTTCAGGCTGTCCACATAGCTCGCGTACCAGGCATCCTCAGGTACATCGCTGAAAGACGCGGAAACGGCACGCGCCATGCCTGTAAGGGTGATAAGTGCCGTGAGTACGAATATAATTTTTTGCCTCATTTTTATTTGAAATTTTGTACTGACGTTGATAATTAAAACACCGTTTAGGATTCTAGCATAAGCGTCACCGGCCCGTCATTATTAAGGTCGACCTGCATGTAAGCCTGAAAGCGGCCGGTCGCGACGGTGAGGCCGGTTTTCCGGATTTGTTGAACAAAAAATTTGTACAACTTTTCCGCCTGCGCGGGTTTGGCGGCATCATTAAAATCCGGCCGGCGGCCTTTTTTACAACTGCCGTACAGAGTGAACTGCGACACTACCAGTATTTCTTTTTTTCCTTCCAGCGCGGAAGTATCAAATTCACCGCTCTCGCCGGGAAAAATCCGCAGATTCACGATTTTCTGCGCCAGAAAGTCCGCGTCTTTCTCGGTGTCTTCATGCGTAATACCTAAAAGCACTACCAAACCCGGGCCGAT
>Ga0180007_10002461_pt1 | contig 22125 bp, 14 predicted proteins | sample MM_PC_MetaG_FD_121122 | JGI IMG/M metagenome (GOLD analysis project Ga0180007, IMG submission 121122) | Groundwater microbial communities from the Aspo Hard Rock Laboratory (HRL) deep subsurface site, Sweden - MM_PC_MetaG | ecosystem: Environmental > Aquatic > Deep subsurface > Groundwater... | reverse complement strand
TACTGAACCGTAAGGTATCTCATTTAAATACATTTTTAGAATATCGTCCTTGTTGAAACTTCGTTCGATTTCAATGGATAATAAGAGCTCTTTTAATTTTCTAGTATAAGTTTTTTCTGGTGTTAGTAAGGCATTTTTTACTAATTGTTGGGTGATTGTTGATCCACCCTGTAAGCGATCTCCACTAACTAAATTTTTAAAAAAGGCCCGTGCATATCCAGTAACTTTGAAGCCCTTATGCGAGTAAAAATCACGATCTTCAGCCACGATTGTAGCGTTACGAACGTTCAATGAAATATCATCTAAAGCAACAATAGTTCTTTTTTCTACTCCATGAACTTCATATAGCAAAATTTCTCCAGTTCGATCGTAAATTTTTGTTGTTTGGGCGATAGCCCGATCAGTCAACTTATTTGGGTCAGGTAATTCTTGTCTAACCCAGGCGTAGACAACCAAAGTACCGATTAAACCAGCTAAAATCAAAGCAATAATGATAGTCGGTAAATAGGTTAGAATTTTTTTGAATTTTGATCGGTTATTATTGTTGTAAGTTGTTGTTCCATGTTTTTTCGAGCGACTAAAAAAACTGACAAAAAACCTAAAAAGACGGCCGAATAAGTTTGGTCGTTTATTTTGATGAATATTTTGTTGAATCGTAAATTTCTTTATTTTTTGTTCCATATTCCGGTCAAACAAACGATCTTATTAAACTGTCTGAGTTAAATCAAAATTAACCTCGGAGTAGTTTGGCTGCACCGAGAATAGTAGCATCGTGTAGTAGAATCGATTTGGTAATTTTGGTTGATCTTAGTTTTTGGTAAGGGATCAAGTGACGAAAATCACGATGTAGAACCCTCCAAAGACCCTCCAGACGTGACAAGCCTCCTCCAACGATGATGATATCAGGATTTAGTGTTAGAACGATGTTAGCGCATCCTATGGCGAAGGCTCGTCCCGCTAGATCAATTATTTTGATCGCTTTTTTATCACCTCTTAAAGCTAGTCGTTCTAGATCTTCTGATGGGAATGGTTTTTTGTAATACTGATTAATCAAACGCTTGAGACCAGTACCAGAGGCTAGACTCTCTAAACGCCCAGATAAATTTAGGTCATTAATCGTTTTATCTTCCTCTAGAGAAATAATCGTATGACCGATTTCACCAACGGCGTTATCTCGCCCGCGGTAAATTTGTTTATCGATAACGAGTGAACCACCAACCCCTGTACCAAGAGTGATACCAAAAACATTTTTATATTCTTGACCTTGGCCATAAAAGGCTTCTCCTAAAGTAAAGCAGTGAACATCATTATCGATAGCTATTGGCACCTGAAAGTGTTTTAACTCTCGTTTAAAATCGATGTTACGAAAAGTTGGTGGAAAATTAGCTCCCTGAAAAAATATTCCTTTTTTAGGATCAGTAGTACCAGCAATTCCAAGACCAATGTTATTAACCTGTGGATTCCAAACAGATTCAATAGCTAATTTAATCTTTTTTAAAATATCCTTTTTGCTAGTTTTTTGGCTTTCTTTAGTTATAAATCTTTCTTTTCGAATGATTTTTTTACCTTTAACTAAACCAGCCACAATTTTTGTGGCACCAATATCCACACCAATTGTGTATATAGTGGGCATTAAGTGTTTTTAGTGTAGGAATAAGTATGCACATTTTATCCCTTTTTTGCGGATAAAAAAACCATTCTACCTGGGAATAATTTATTCACACGGTCATCTGGATAAAAAGTTACTTGTTTTAGCCAGTAAAGAAATTAGAATTAAGCTTTAATTAAAATCAAAAACACCTTTTTAAAGGGTGTTTTAGTTTGGAGGCCAGAGCGGGAATCGAACCCACGAATAAGGGATTTGCAGTCCCCTGCCTTACCGCTTGGCTATCTGGCCAATATACCGGCGGCTATATTTTTATCATAAATTAACTGGTAGAGCAATATGCAATGATTGAATTGTCCCTTCTTTACCCTTTTATACTTGGTTGCTTTTATATATGCTAGTGTCAGCAATCGATAGTGTTAGTTTATAAATATATGAAAAGACGACTTATTATTATTGATGGTCATGCTTTAATGCATCGAGCTTGGCATGCTTTACCACCTCTTACCGCTAAAGACGGAACAGTAGTTTCCGGTGCCTACGGTTTTACCATGATCTTACTTAAGGCTATTAAAGAGTTGAAGCCAACTCACTTGGTCGTTACTTTCGATTTGGCTGGTCCGACCTTTAGACACGAGGAGTATGAAGCTTATAAAGCCACACGTGAGGAGAAGCCAGATGAATTATATGAACAGTTTCCGATTGCTGAGGAGATCTTAAAAGCAATGAACATCCCAGTTTATACTTCTCAGGGTTTTGAAGCTGATGATGTTATTGGAACCATCGCCAAGCGGGTTACTGACGAAACCGAAGACATGAAAGTAATTATTGTGACCGGTGATAAGGACACACTTCAACTAGTTGATGATCGCACCGAGGTTTATACTTTACGTAAGGGAATGACTGACACAGTGCTTTATGATCGAGCCGGTGTGCTGGAAAAGATGGGTATTCGACCCGATCAGCTGATTGACTATAAAGCTTTGCGTGGTGATCCGTCGGATAATATACCCGGCATCAGGGGCATTGGCGACAAAACCGCCGTTAGTTTGTTGCAAGCCTACGATTCTTTGGAAAACTTATATTCAATTTTAGAGAGCGGTAATACCGGCGATATAAAAGATTCTGTTTTAAAGAAATTGATACAAGGGAAGAAAGATGCTTTCATGTCACAAAATTTGTGTCGGATTCGCTGTAATGTGAATTTAGATTTCAAATTAAAAGACGCCGAATATCAGCCCGTTACACGTGAGATGGTTAAAGACGTGTTTGAGCATTATCAATTTAATCGTTTATTAACACAGTTACCAAAAGCGAGTTCAGAGGAGGATAAAAGAGCTGTTGGTCAGATTGGTTTACTTGAAAAACAGGCCGATGATTCAGAAGTTAAAGCTGAAAATAGTTTGGTAGCTCCGGACAATCAAAAGGATTTGCCAATAATTTCTGATATTTCATCTGTCCGGACTTTTTTAACAAAGATGATTCAAATAACACCGATGACACCTTTAGTCTTTAAAACTTTGACTGAGGGTATTAGTTATTTTGGTTCAAAGATTCAATATCTGGCGGTAGGAAGCGGATCTGATATTAAGGTTATCGCTGGATCAGCATTGTCAGCAGTTAAAACAGAGTTACAGAAACTTTTTGGTGACGTTCAGCGTGAATTGATTTGTTATAATCTCAAACAAGAAATTAGCACTTTGGTTGATATTAATATAACGATCGCCGGCCGACCATTTGATTTAATGATTGCTTCTTATCTACTTCATGCCGGTGAACGACGACATAATTTGTCTTCCATATTGTCATTTCATTTTAATATTTCATCACCTGAAAAAGATTTGACCGAAAGCGAAAAAATCCACCGCCTTCTGACCGAAGTTTCACACTTCACATCATTAGCCAGTGGGTTTTCGGAACAATTGAATAAATTTGGACTAAAGAAGATAAATGATGAGCTAGAAGTTCCCTTGTCTCCGGTACTGTCTCGTATAGAAAAAAACGGTGTTCGGTTAGATATTAAATATCTGCAAGAATTATCGATCGAAGTTGGTCAAAAAATTGATAACTTAACCAAAAAAATTTATCAGTTGGCCGGTCAGGAGTTTAATATAAATTCACCCGGACAATTAAAAGAGGTTTTATTTGACAAGCTAGGGCTGTCAGTTCTTGGAATTAAAAAAACCGAAAAAGGTAAAACGCTATCTACAGCGGCATCAGAACTAGAAAAAATTTGTGATCAACATGAAATTATCAGTCTGATTTTAGATTATCGCGAGCTGGCCAAGCTTAAGTCAACCTACATTGATGCTTTACCACCGCTTGTTGATCCGAAGACTAATCGCATTCATGCTGATTTTAATCAGACTGTGACCGCCACGGGTCGTTTATCTTCGTCTAACCCGAACTTACAAAATATACCAACCGCTAGTACTGAATATGGTCGGAAGGTTCGAGATGCTTTTATTGCGGAAAACGGTTATACGTTACTGGCAGCTGATTATTCACAGATTGAACTGCGTATTGCTGCTCACATTGCCAAAGAAGAGGTGATGATCAAATCTTTTCATCAAGGTGAGGATATTCACTGGCGGACAGCAGCTGAAATGTTTGGTGAGGATAAAGCGAAAGAAAATCGTCGTATCGCCAAAGCAATAAACTTTGGCATTCTATATGGTATGGGTCCGCAACGTTTAGCCGCCAGCGCAAATATCAGTTTGCAGGAAGCCAGAAATTATATTGAAACCTACTTTGCTCTACATTCCGGTATTGAAAAATATATTTGTAACATTAAACAGCAGGTGGCTGAAACAGGTTATGTTGAAACAATTTTTGGTCGCAAGAGATTTTTTCCTAATTTTCATTTATTGAATTTACGCGAACGAGCCGAAGCAGAACGACAAGCGGTAAATATGCCAATTCAGGGCACCTCAGCCGACATTATAAAAAAGGCGATGATTATGCTCGATCGTAATTTGACTGATGAGTTTGGTTATTGTTCCAAAGCCAGAGTCAGGATGATTTTACAAGTTCATGATGAACTTGTCTTTGAGGTAAAAAAAGATTTAGTGCAAGAAGTCATTCCAATTGTACGAAATGCGATGGAAGATGCTATAAAATTATCAGTTCCAATTGTGGTTGATTTTAAATCAGGTCAACGTTGGGGCTCTATGAAAGAGCTGGATTGAAGGGTTGCTACTCCATTTTTGGGTTAAAGATTATTTTTTATTTTGTAGCATCAGATTGACATAATCATCTGTGCTATTGGACACCGCCTCGAAGCTCGTCTAAGCTGAAAGAATTAATGCTATGAAAAAATTTAAATTAACAGCTTTTCATGTTGGCAACTCACTTAATCTTAGCTCAATTGAGCGGAAAAATCGTGAGCATCCTTTATTGAGACGGGAGCGCAATTTGCTGCTTTTTCAATTATCAGCCAGCAAATTTGTTGGTGTATTTTCGTATGGTGTAGTGGCAATTTTGGGGGCCGAAAGCGAAGCAGAGACAGCGCGTTTAGTGGCAGCTTTTGGTGATGAGATGGATAGTCAAATGTTAGAACCGGAAGAATATGAAGTGATCGTTGATGAGACCGCTACGGAAACCGTTGATTTTGAAAGTATTCATTTGAAGGATTTGGATCCGGAAAAAATTTTGCTTTCATTTTTGGCCGCATCACAATCAGTTGTGATTGATTATCATGAGAATCTCGTTGATCAAGCGCTCGTGAAATTTGAAAAAGTTCATCGTAATCTAGCTGAGCGGGGCAAACTAGTGATGACCTCACGTCAAGCCATGAAAGCCATTGGCTTAGGTGGTAATACGGTCAGTTCGATTATTGGTAAGCTGGCGTTATTGGATAAGCCCGACATAACTTGGGAAGAGGAATCAGCCGAGCGATTACACGCGGCTTTGAGACGACAATTTGAATTAGATAATCGTTTCAGTGCTCTGCAATTCAAGATTAGTTTTTTGCAGGACAGTTCTAAGACAATGCTAGAGGTTTTACAGGATCGTAAATCAGCCATGTTGGAAGTTATTATTATTGTGCTGATTGCCATGGAGTTTTTATTTTTCTTATACGCGGAATTGGTTTAAGTCTATGCGGTTTTTGATATACGGAGAGGACACCTATCGCTCTAAAACGAAGCTCGCTTTGCTGCGAGCTAAGTTTAGATCGGACCGCGATCCATTAAGATTGAATGAACAGTTATTACAGGTTGACTCGACAAATGTTGATGCTGTCGCTGAAGTACTTTTTTCCTCTCCTTTTTTAGCCGATCGAAAATTGGTTATTCTAGAAAATTATTTAAGCTTGAATAAAAGTGACCAGAAAAAGCTGGTGGATTTATTGGCTGGTCAGCCTGACAGCACAGTCGCGATATTTTATCAGTCGGATAATACTTTTAATGTCAGCGATTCACCTTTATTTGATGAGTTAAAAAATCAGAAGTTTACTGAAGAGTTTAAATTGTTTAATACTGAACAATCAATAAATTTTATTGCAGCTGAGTGTCATAAATTGGGAGCAAGAATCGAGAGACAAGCTTGTCAGGCCTTGGTTTCTGCTATAGGTACCAACTCTTGGGCATTACATCAGGAAGTGGCTAAACTGTGTGCCTATGCCAAATCAAGCGGCCTAGAGTTAGTTAATTTGGCGATGATTAAGGAATTGGTTTCAGGGAGCATCGAAGATCATTTGTTTGATTTTTTGGACGCTTGTATGCAGGGAAAAGCAGCAACAGCAGTCAATCTTTTGGAGCATATAGTTTCCACGGGTACAAACGAGTTACAAATTTTAGCCATGCTTCAACGCCAAATCAGTTCGCTTGTCGGGGTCAAGGATTTGCTTGAGCGTGGAATTACCGATCGTAACGAAGTGGCCCGTCGGCTTGGGATTCATCCGTATCCGGCAGGTAAGATCATGGTGGCCGCACGGTTCGTGTCCAATCAACATCTTAAGGCACTAATGAATGATTTATTAGAGATTGAATATCGGTTCAAAACTGGATTTGGTCGGATCAAGGTTGAATTAGGTTTATTCACGACTAGGATAGCGAACCAGCAAGCCCAGTAAAAACAGAAAGTTTTTAAAGCTTAATTAGGCTTTTAAAACATGCACATCGGTGTGCATTTTTTTCATATAAAGATGCATAATGGATGTAGTAGCTGAACAAGCTACTTGCCAAGGAGGATCAATTGCACCTTGTTAAAATGTTATCGCGGTTGTTGGTTTTGCTGGTATTTCTCTCTTTGAGCATATCTGTACACGAGTGTGGTCACTATGTAGTCACACGAGCTTACGGAGTTCCAGTCGAGGAGGTTTGTCTAGGAGAAGGGCCGGTTGTTTTCGAGACTCGGTTGCCTGATGGAGCAATCTTTTATCTACGGGCCATCCCTTTTTCCGGCTATGTGCGACCAAATTATTTTATCGCCTCTCTTACACTTTCAACTGTGGACTATATTGTTGCCTATGGAGCAGGGATATTCTCTACGATACTGCTATCTTGTCTGCTTTTTATACTCTTGGCAGTAATGGGTGGTGTTTCGGCCAATTTTTGGTCAGCAGTATGGTTTGGATTGCGCCGTACTTTGGTGGTTGTTCTGTTGTTTCCCTGGTGGCTTCTATCAGGGATTGTGACGTTTCGATCATTACCCATGGCTATAAACAGCTTTCCTTTTCGTGTCATATTAGCTTTTTCTGGAGGACTCGGATTAGAGATTAGAACCGACCAAGGAGATCGAAAGATTATTCACTACAGGCTTCTGTGGATTGGCATGTGGTCAGTTGTACTTCTGTTTATTTCGTTATTTGGTTTATTGCCGGTTTCTGGCTCCAGCGACCCGGCGATGATGTTGAGATTGGGATTGTCTTTGCTTAAGAATCCCCCACCACTTGATTCGCTAACGATTACCTTGGTTTGGTTTTCTGCTTTGGTGGCTCTGCTGATCTCTTTTCTTTTGCAATCAACCCTACAATTGCTGCTCCTTTTTAGAAGAAAGGGTCGTGTTACGACCAAAGAAGACAAGTTAGACGACGGGCAACCTTAATCAAACGACCAGCTGGTCGTTTTTTATACGAAACGCTTAATTAAAAGGCGCCAGCTTCATAATATTCAGCAAGCGATTGTATTTTTTTCTTTTACTGCTACGTTAAGTTTAAGGTCTTTCAATTTAAGAATAGATAGGAGGCTCCGGTGATTGGTATTTTGACGACGCTAGCAGTTCTTGGTCTGGCTGTTTTTGTTCATGAACTTGGTCATTTTTTGATGATGAGGCGAAACGGCATCCAAGTAGATGAGTTTTCTATTGGTTTTGGTCCCAAGGTTTTTTCATGGGTTGGTCGCAATGGCACTACTTATAATTTGCGAGCCCTACCCCTTGGAGGATTCGTTCAACCGAGACAGAACGGACCAACCTCCATGGCTGAAGCTAAGCCCTGGGTTAAGTTTAAGGTGGCTATAGCTGGGTCAGTGATGAACGCACTTTTTGCCATGGTGGCTTTGATCATTATGATAGTCGTTCATCCTTCGTTTCCACTATTACACCACCCGTGGATTGTTTGGTTGCCAGAATCACTCCGTCCAGCTGCGATGGTCTTCGTATTTTCTTTTGGATTAACGGTCGCCACTCCTCCATTTTTTTTCTACCTTCTAGTGACCAGATTTTTGGCGCTAATGGGTGGCATGGCCGGACCAATAGGAATTCTTCAAATGGGTAGCCGTATCGGCCATGGTGGTGAAATGTCAGCCGGCGTAATCTTTATCGCCGCTCTATATTTTTTCTGGTTCATCAATGTAGGTCTCGGTGGTTTCAATCTAATGCCACTTTTTCCACTAGATGGCGGACATTGTATGCGGGCTCTTTTAGAAAAGCTGGGAGCTAAGCCGACCGGTAGGATTATTCAGTGGTTTAGTTTAATCACCGCCACCCTGATGATTATCTTGGTTATTTTAATCTGTGGCATTGATATTCTGCGCTTGTCAGGTTTTATAGCGCCTCTTGGTTAATCGCAAAACACGCCTTTTATTGGGCGTGTTTTTTGTCCATCCTTAATTGATTGCGAATTTCTTCTATTTCAGTTTGTTGACCAGTCTGGATTTAATTCGGGCAACAGTGTTCTTTTTTAGAACACCATTTTGGGCCGCTTTGTCGACAGCTCTAATGATATCCTTAGCCAGTGCTTCAGCCTTTTTTAAATCCCCAGACGCAATAGTCTTTCTTGCCAGACGGCGAAGGTAGGTAATATGGTCTTTGACCAACCTATTACGTTCCGTCTTCTTTTGCGTCTGTCGCAATGCTTTAATAGCTGATTTTTTTATAGGCATATTTCAGTCACTACATGTAGCTAATTCTTGGTAGTCTGCACGAAGAGTAGCGGATTATCTGGGCTTCGTCAAGCCTTTACCTTCGGTTTATCTGTATCCGATACTTCTTCTAGTAATTGAACTTGATCAAGCTTACCGGTTAGCTTTGCATAGCCGGAATGTACGCTATCCATTGCTCCTTTCGCATTGGTAACGTGTCTGGATAGAACGCCTAGAGCTTCACCAAATTTTTGAGATTCGGACTGAGTACCTTTTAGAATATCCCAGATTTTTTGTGCCTGTTCTTGCAGTTTGGTTCGTTCCATGCCCATCAGAATAACTCGGAGAAAGTTAAAAAATCCATGGGGCGAGGTCATGAGTACATTTTTTGTTTTTGCATAATCAAGCAGGTTGGATTCATCATCGGTTAGGATATGATAGTAGACATTTTCTGAAGGAACATACATTACTGCGAAATTTACGGTTCCTTCATCGGGTAGAATGTATTTTTTGCTGATATCGTCGATGTGTCGTCTAACAGCTTTATTGAATTCTCTAAGAGCGTTTTTACGCAAATCTTCAGTTTCTGCTCTAACCAGCTGTTTGAAATTTTCTAGTGGAAATTTAGAGTCAATTGGTACTAAGCCAGACTTCATTTTAATGAGAGCGTCTACCGTACATCCATCTCGAAATTTATACTGAAGCTCGTAGTGATTAGGCGAAAACACTTGGGCAAGCATGTCAGCCAGAATTTGCTCTCCAATATTACCTCTTAGTTTAGGGTGGAGCAGCTCACTAAACTCTTCGAAGCCCTTAAATCTTTCTTGTACTGTGCCTAGTTCCTTGTGTACTGACATGATAACTTGGGCAGCTTTATCTAGTCGTAGGTTTAAGCTGTCAGTTGCTTTGTCTAAGCGCTCATTCATACCCAGCATGTTTTGGTTGAGCATGATGAGACCTCGATCATTGGCCGTATTTTCTTTGAGGTTTTTTAATGAAGCGACAAGTTTGAGCATTAACAAAATCGCTACCATTCCGATAACAATTGTGACGATAAGTAATATAGTGTTCATAGTATTGCAAGTATAAAGCAGCTTTCGATCGACGAGAAGTAAAAGAGTGGATAACAAGCGCTTAATGTTAGTCTAGTTTTTGGGCAGATTTCGTAGTATAATATTGTACGACCCTATTTTCTAGCTTAAAAGAGAGGAAAGATTAGATTTATTGCAGATAATCTTGCCGGTAGGAACATATAGTAAAAAATTTCTTCTAGTTGCCATCACCTCTTTCCAAGGTTGTGGGTAGCTGTTATACTCTGGGGCGCATGTCCCTGTAGCTCAACTGGATAGAGCAGATCTCTCCTAAGGATAAGATGGGGGTTCAAATCCTCCCGGGGACACCACCTAAGCAGTTATCAAAATCATGTCGGAAACTATCAGTAACTAGGGTTATTAACAAAGGTGAATAACCTGTTAGTAGTGTGGATAGATTGATTCTGATAGACTGCTGTGTGATTAGCATCAAAAGATATTTTGAGCAGAATTATTTGGGCCCGTAGCTCATCTGGTAGAGCGCTGCGTTCGCATCGCAGAGGTAAGGAGTTCGAGTCTCCTCGGGTCCACCAACCCACAAAGTTCTTTTTGGGATGAGTAAAATTTTTTCTAAAATAGTGAAAATCTATAGAGTGAGCTGGAAGAAGGGCGTGGTAATACCACGCTTTTTAGATTCTAAGCCAAGCCTGTTCTTTTTAGATCCAGCAGTTATGAAAAGCAAACATCGTTTTTACTAAGAGTGAGTTTTAGTACAGATCTTAGTAAGTCTGACCTTATGTAGGTTGAAGGAGCCGGCTCTACGCCTGGATTTTTTGCTTATCAAATCAAGGTTAATCTTAGCAGCAGCTCGAGTTGTTTTATGGATTTACAGAAAGCTACTAAGTCGGCTGTCTTATTTGTTGTTGATTTAAATCAGATTTTTGTCGCGATTACCTATTTGTTTCGCGTGAAACAGTCGAGAGTTTTTCATCTAAGTTGCTTGATAGATTATCCATGAAGTACGTAGTTGTGAGACTGTGAATTACTTAGCCAAGTAGTTTTTTATCTTCAAGGTGTGCGGTTTAATATATATTTTGCATGTTTGTAATCACGCTAAGTTTTTTATTCATCATTCGAAAAACCCTAGGCTGAAGCCCAGGGATGGAGAGTATCGCCCGTGGCGACGATCAAAGTTCAGACAGCCAGAAACCACGGGCTTTAGCCCGTGGTAATTCATTAAAAGTTGCGAAAAGAAAACCGTTGGTCATTAGTTTTTATTGAAGTATGTGGCGGTTGCTCGGTTTTTCAGTTTGAGAAGTCCGCTAGCAGATAGGAAAACATCCAGTTGTTTCACGTGAAAGATTTTTGTGTCCGAAGGCTGGGGTTTTTATTCAAAAGTAGGTAGTCGATTACGAAAATAGCGTTAATTTTAAAGCTAAAATTTAAAATTATTTATATTAAATAAGTATTTTACGACTCAATAGTAAACCAGTGTAAAATCTATTAAGAAATTTAATGTAAGAGCGTCACATGTGGTTAGACTGACTTTACAATTACAGTCCATAAACTACCTAAAAAGAAAATAGGTTGAGTTTTATAAAATTGCATTTTTTCAGGATGACAGTGTTGCACATTTCCCTCTCATTAGCTCGGATGTCAATTCGAGCTCAAAAAAGTCCAGATTTTGTCCGGTCGGTGTGTCTTGATAAGATTTTTTGTCCGTTAACGAGCCAAACCAGCTGTCTAGGAGCAAACTACTACCCCCTCATGTTTCACAAGCGAGGTGGTTTATCTTATTTGGAGTTGAGCAGTTTTTGCAGACCAGGTTTTAGAGAGCTGATAAAATTAGCGATCTATCAGGTTTTGTTAAAATTTCTATCTGGCTAATAGTGGTCTTGATCACGAACGAACAGGAGAGGAGCAGTAAGAGCAGGAAATCAAGTAAAAGTTAGAGTTTTATGCAGGTGGCAAGAGCGCTGAATCTAATTATACACAATGAGGCTGACGAACATTTTTAGCTGTGGAAAATTAAGCTTAATTAGTACTTATGCACGCGGATAATGTTATTAACAAGCAAAAAAGCTACGCACAAATTTAAATTTGGCTTAGTAAACAATAAAAATGAATTAAAAATATCCACAAGCATATTTTGACGTTAGGTGTTTTTTATAATATAATGATAGTAGAAAAATAATAAGGAGGTTGTGTACTTTCGAGCACACGTAAAAAAAATAAAACCATGAAATTGTTGAAAACAAAAATTGGCCTTATCGGCATGATTGTGGCCTTTTTTATTATTTCAAAAAACATATTTTTTGCGCCCTCTATTCTGGCGATGAGCTCAGAAAATTATAAAATATCTAAAGACGCACTGAACTTTGGCGGTAATAATTCAACCTCGGAAACCTATATTGCCGACGATGCCCTGGGTGATATTGCTTCTGGAGAAAATATGACCAGTGAAACTTACGCGGTCTGCTCTGGTTTTCAGTGTATGGGCGAAGCGGAGTTTTTGAGCTTTTCAATCACCCAAGGAACGGCTAAACCCGGCTCCGCTGGTGCTGGCATTAATCTGGGAACTCTAACCACATCAAGTGTAACTACCTCGGATGGCTCGACAGTCAATTCGCTTTTTATTTTAGCCGAGTCGAGTGGAGATAATGGCATTGTTATTACAGTTAAGAGCGATAATGCAGGTTTAAAAAGAGCCTCAAACCCGAGTGTGGTGATCAATTCATCAACCGCAAGCTTGACGGCCAGTAGCGAGGGTTATGGTTTGTGTGTTTTTTCAGCTGACGAAGGTTCCACCAGCCCCACCACATTTGATGCCGTCAATCCTTACAACAGCGGCTGTGATAAATCAGCGGCTCATAATGTCGGATTGGTTGATAGCACGTCCAGAGCCATCGTCCAGGCCAGCGGTGATTTGAAGAATGGTGACGCCGAAATCTTACTTAAAGCGGCTATCGCATCGATTACCAGGGCCGGCGATGATTATCAGGATAACTTAACGTTTATTGCTACGACGACGTATTAAAACATATTAGTTTTGCCGGCGGAATGGCTGTCGTGTCGCCTGATGAACATTGTTCTCATAAAGAGTTCACTAGGCGACACGGGAGCCAATCCCACGAAATCATGCATAGCTCTAATTTATTGAGCAGATCGGTTCTCGCATTATGGTTCGGACGGGGGGTAAAAGATTAATCCGAAACATGACGCGGGATCTAATCTCGCAATAATAAAAATCAAAGGTCGATATATTCTTCCCAAATGTCCGTTACCGCCAATTTAGTGCGGTAGGACAAGGATCCCAGGAGGAATGAAGGGGGAATTAACCCCCAGCGGATTCAAATTAAATAAAAAATTAATCACTCTATTGAACACAGTGTTCGGATTCGCTCTTTTGACCAAAGCTAATTTGGGCCGAAAGAGTTGGCTAAATTGAACATGAAAATTTCATTAGAGTAGGAGAAAAACATGAAAAACAAACTATTCAACTTAATTGTTCGAGCCACAGCCGTAGCGACCGTCGCGTCGTCTTTGGCTATGGTTATGCCAGCTCGCGGCGCTGACTTGGAAACCATGTCTGACACCATGACTCGGCTGGAGATCACTACCGCAGCCGATCATGACGTCCGATTTGTAATCGCCAATGTGTTGGGCGCAGTCGGTGATGAAATCGCTATTTCATTCGACACAGATTTTAACACAGCTGCCATTGTGTTCGGCGATGTTGATTTGGCTTACGACGCCGATGGCACATGTGTCACCTTCTCAAACGAGCTTACGATTGCCACCGCGGCTGGTGACAATGCTTGGGGTGCCGCTATGGCTGCTGACGTCCTTACTCTGACGCATCCAACCAACGCCGCCAATGGTGACATCCCAGCCGACCGTTGTGTTCAGGTTCAGATTGGTACTAACGCTGCCGGTGGTTCCAACCAGATCGCCAATCCAGGAACGGTTCAGACTTCCTTGATTGAAATTGTGACCGTTTCTGATGCTACAGGTGATGCTGGTTCTCTCGCTGTCTCCATCGTTGATGATGACCAGGTGACCGTGACCGCCAATGTTGACCCAACCTTGACGTTCGACATTGACACCTCAACCACCACCAGTGCTAACACCGACGCTGAATACACGGTTGACTTCGGCACGTTAAGCACGACCGGTGTATTCTCGGGTACTGGTTTAGTCAACTACATCATGTTCGACCTCAGCACCAACGCCACCTCAGGTGCGATTGTGACCATTCAGATTGCCAATGGTACTTCTGGTATGGTTTCTACCTCATCCAGTGAAACCATTGCTAACGCTAACACCACTGCTCAAAGTGGTGTAGAGAACTACGGTTGGTGTGTTGAATACGAAGGTGAGACTTCTGGTGCGGACTTTAACGCTGCCGGTGCTTACGAATCGGGTACTTGCGCCCAGGCTCTTAGTGATACCACCGAAGCATTAAGCACAAGTGCTGCGAATCTCTTCGAGACTGGTCCAACTGCTGGTCCAGTCAATGCTGGTCGCGGTGTGCTTTCCGGTTCAGCCGTTATCAGCGTGCTGACCGAGGCTCACGATGACTACACCGACACTCTGACCTTTATCGCCACAGCCACGTTCTAATCGTTGCTTTCGCGCTCTCGACTCCTCTCCTCCTCCTTGGAGGGGGGTCGGAGCGTGGCAGTGATTAAGACTGCTAATAATTAATTTAGAAGAAATTATTTAAATGAGTGTATGAAAAGACGACTGTTTATCTCTTTTTTCGGACTGCTGGCCATGCTAGCCTTCTTGCCCCGAGGGGTTGATGCTTTAACCATTTCTCCGCCCTATTTTGATTATTCACTCAATCCGGGTGACACGGTGTTAGATGTAATCAAGCTTTTTAATGAATCAGAAACCGGGGCAGAAACATATTATCCGACCGTGATGAATTTCGGTGCGGACGAGGATGAATCCGGTTCGCCGCAGTTTTATCCGCCGGAAGAAGACCAGCTGGGGCGCGGGTTAGCTCAGTGGATTACGGTTGATACTTCCCCGATTACCATAGGGCCTCAAGAACGAGCCAATCTTCAATTCTCGATCAATGTGCCGAAAGGTGCTGATGTCCAGCCGGGCGGTCACTATGGGGCGATTTTAATGTCGACCAGCCCGCCTTCTGTTGAAGGTAATGGGGTGGGAGTGGCCTCTCAACTTTCAAGCATCATGTTGGTACGTGTTTCCGGTGAAGTAAGAGAGGTAGGCGGCGTGGCGGAGTTTGGTTTTGTTGATCCGCAAGTTTGGTATAACCATTTGCCGATTGATTTTTTGCTGCGTTTTGAGAACAGCGGCAACGTTCACTTACGACCAACCGGTAATTTGCTGATTAAAAATTGGTATGGTCGAACCGTAGAGAGCTTAAGAGTCAATCCTGAGTTTAAGAGTGTGTTGCCGATGAGTATCCGTAAGCTTACTTTTGGTTGGGTCAAAGCAAGCGAAGATAGTTTAAGTCGGGCCTCAGCTCTGGAAAAGGAACTAAAGAATTTTGCTCTAGGGAAATATACCGCGCAGTTGGTGCTTAATTATGGCAGTACCAATCAGGTTTTGACTGCCACGAGAGTATTTTATGTCTGGCCTTGGCGGCTGATGGCTATTTTTGGCGGTGGTTTGTTGATTTTGTTGCTGGGCTTTTGGAACTTCAAGCGGAATTATGACAAATCATTATTGCGCCGATTTGAGCGAATGAAGAAGCAGGTTGATCAATCGAAAAAAACAGAGGACAAGGAATAGAAATATCCTCCGGTGAGTAGCCGCCAGAGTTTATCTCTGCCCAACCTTGAATTATCGATGGGCGGAGGCAAGCCACGTCACTCGCGAGTGACGTGGCAAGCTCCGCAGCTATGTCGCAACAAACGATCGTATTTAATCCAGAAAGAGTTTTGAACTAGCTCCGCACTTTCATCGGTGCGGGACTCCGGCCGCCGCATCTTCACTCATTAAGAAGACGTGGCGACCGGAGGACGACCTAAAAATAAATAATTCGCTCTGTAAATATCCGAGTGAATTGGATCTGAACCCACCTTTTCGAATGGAAGACAAACGGACAAAAAAATATCCGTTTGGGATGAGCGCTAAGCTTTATCGGCTGAATATCGGTATGGCTCTGGCTCTGCTGGTTATTTCGGCTCTGACCGCCACGGTTCTCTGGATTAGAGCCATGGATATCACTGGTGCTCAAGATACGATGTCCAACCAGTCAGTCGGGGGCTTATCAACCCATAGGATCAGCTTCAATCTTTCCGGAGGGAATGAATTCTCTGCCGGCGAACTTGTTATTATTGATTTTCCGCCCGAGTTTACCCCGGGTGGATCCTGGGAAGCGAGTGATTTCACTTTTATTGACTCACTGGCTCGGGATATCGTCACCGTCAATCAGGGAGCGGGTGTGACAACAGTAACTTGTGCGCAGGACGGGAATAACGTGGGAATAGCCGTGGACACGGATGAAAATACATTCCGGATTATTCCTTGCTCCGACGGAGGAGGAACACCATTTTCTCCAAGCGCGGCCGGAGCGCCTGTTTCTTTCACAATTAATGGTGCAACTCCACTCGGTACGCTGGCCAATCCAGCCGTCGCCGGGACTTACTCGGTGACCATTACGGACGCGGCCGGGGATTGCGATCAAGGTTGTCAGATGAGCGTGTCGATCGTTGATGCCGGGTTTGTTTCGGTTTCAGCGCGAGTTCCTGGAACATGCGGAAATAATATAGTTGAGCCAGGTGAGTTATGTGATGATGGCAATGTTTTATCTGGCGACGGTTGTAGTTCGACTTGTCGTATTGAAGGCTCTCCACCACCAACCGACATTACACCACCGGTTATTGATTATCATTGCGCGATTGATATCAGAGAGACGGCCGCGACCATCTCTTGGGACACCAATGAATTTGCTGATTCTCTGGTTAGATGTGGCAAGGAACCAGGTGTTTATACGATTTTGAAGACCGAAGCTATTTTCCTGCTGGAGCATCGGATTGAGTTGGTTAATCTCGATCCGGCCACGGCTTATTATTGTCAGGTTTGTTCCAAGGATTCGGCTCACAATAACAGTTGTTCCGCTGAGTGCTCGTTTTCCACCCGAGATGAACGACCGCCAATAATTAGTGATCTTCGGTGTGTTGATGCTACCGAAACATCATTTGTTATTCGTTGGACGACCAATGAAGTTTCTACATCGAGTATTGATTATGGTTTATTGGCTGGACCACCCTATACGCTAACTACCGGTGATCCGACTATGGTGGTTGATCATGCGGTGACCGTTGGTGGTTTGAATCGAGCCACGCTATATCACTATCGAGTTCGTTCGAGCGATGCCGCGGGGAATGGCGCGCTAACACTAGACGCTACTTGTAGCACTTCTGGTGGCGCGCCACCGATTATTTCGAACGTTCGCGCGACTGATGTTGGCTGTTATTCAGCCATGATTAGATGGGACACTAATGTTGGCGCGGATTCGATCGTGGATTTTGGTCTGGCTGTTGGTCCCCCCTACAGCAGATCCGTCAGTGATCCGGGAATAGTTTTGGAACATGTTTTGACCTTGCCCGATTTGCTGCCAGGCACGACCTATAATTATCGGCCGCGCTCCAGAGATATCGTTGGTCGAGAAGCCATCGCGCCAAACCAAACTTTCGTGACAACCGGCGCGGGGTCACTGCTGATTTCCGAAGTGTTAGCCTCTGAAATCACGGCCACTTCCGCCACAATTTCTTGGCTGACCAACAGAAATGCTAATTCAGCGGTTGATTATGGATTAACGACCAGATATGGGGCGACCGCAGCTGATCCATCCATGGTGATGGGTCATTCTATTGCTTTGTCCGGCCTTCAAGCCTGTACGGAATATCAGTTCCGTTTGCGATCGATTGATCTCTGCGCTGAGTCACAAACATCAACTGGACACCGTTTCACCACGGGCGCACAAGCCGCGCCGTTAATTTCCGGCGTACAAGTAAGCATGTTCGGCGAGAACTCTGCTCGCATAACCTGGAACACGACTACTCCAACCAGCTCGATCGTTGATTTTGGGACAACCCTGGCTTACGGACAGACGGCGAGTGACGAAGTATTAACTTTGAATCATTTGCTGGTAGTGAATGGTTTGCGACCGGGCACAACTTATCATTTTCGGGTCAGATCGAGCGATATTTGTCGACAAGAGGCGGTTTCCGGTGACGGGGTGTTTGTAACCGTAGTGGATAATGATCCACCCGGCTGTGCTCTTAATTTGGTGGCAGTGGCAGGAGACGCTCGGGCCTTCTTATCCTGGGAAAATCCAACTGACGCTGACTTGGTGGGTGCTGTAGTTGTTCGAAGAACTGGTCGTTGTCCAGTCGGTCCGGCTGATGGCACAGTTGTTTACGATGGCTCAGAGACGACCTATGAAAATCTAGGCTTGGTCAATGGTCTGACCTATTGTTATGCCGTTTTCCCCTATGATGACGCCAGAAACTTTGGTTGTGGTGCGACCGCCAGTGTTACTCCAGTCGGAGTTCCGGACGTTACACCACCGGCTTGCCCAAGCAGTTTTCGAGCCACACCCGGAAATAGACAGGTGCTGTTGAATTGGAGCAATCCACTCGATCCAGACTTCGCCGGCGTGCGCATTAAGCGTGGATCGGGGGGTGTTTGTCCGGCTAATGAACGCGAGGGAACAACCATCTACGAGGGATCCGGCAATAATTGGTTAGATGCAACAGTGTCGAATGATGTTACTTATTGCTACGCATTGTTCAGTTTTGATGGGTCACGTAATTTCTGTGGTGGGGTTAGTGTCGAAGCTCGACCAACAACACCAGGAGATGTTGTTCCGCCAGCTTGTGCCAGTGGTGTCGTGATTACACCAGGTGACGGTCAACTTCTGCTCACTTGGGAAAATCCTACTGACGGCGATTGGGTTGGAACACGCATTGTCAGGCGCACCGATCGATTCCCGGTTGACCCGGCTGATGGAGTGGTTGTTTTCGATGGACGCGATGATCATGTGCTGGATGGTGGACTAACGAACGGCACAACATATTATTATGGTGTTTTTTCCCATGATGAGGTGCCGAACTATTGTCTGGGCATCACTGCTCGTGGTGTACCTCAAGAGGGTGCAGTACCGCCAGTCTTAGCCTGCACTGACACCGACGGAGGCCAAAATTTCTTCTTGCGTGGCACAGTTATCTTGAACGATGATCTTCAATATATAGATGCCTGCCTTAATAAAGAGGTTTTACGAGAGAATTATTGTCTGGCCAGCAATCTAGCGACGATAGATTATCGATGTGGTGTTGGCTATAAATGTTCTCTTGGTCGCTGTGTTCCAGATGTGTTTGAGCCGCCAATTCAGCAATGTGGCAATGGCATTTGTGAACAGCCTGACTGCGACATCGATTGTGGGGAGATGACCTACGATTTGTATATCATCAATCCGGATGGCAACGAGCGACACATGGGCACTGATTATGTTCGTTTGGCAGAGCTGGAACCGAATCTAAATATCGTTGGTTTCGAGGATAAAGGTGAAGACTGGGATTATAACGATGTTGAATTCCGTTTAGATACCAGAGATTGCGGTCGGATCGTGGTGACACTAATCAGTCATAATGCCACCTGGAATCATCAAGTCAGACTCCGGGTTATGTATCGTGATGCACCCAAATTGGATCGATTGGTTTGGCATGATTCGTTGGTGGGTATTGGTGATTCGGTGTATCTGAATGTTACAGATGACCCAGCGATTTGTAGTGGGACGGAAAACAGCATCAATTGTCCGACTGATTGTCCGCCACTCGCACCACTGCCAGAAGTTGAGGAGAATATTACTGTTTCTGCTGGCGAGCATATAGCGATTGGTCGATTAAGATTCTATGCAACCAAAGGTCGGATGCCTTTGGTGGTGACCGACGATACGGTGGACGTCTATCCGACCATGGCGGTTACTACAGTGCTGCCTTTCGGTGAGTTACCAAAGACAGCCAAGACAGCCTACTTCAATTTCGGCGGAGCGACTCAGGTTATGTTGCGGGCGACGGAGGGGTATGAAGCCAAAGTGATTACTCCGGAAGAGGTTGGTTTGCATCCGTTTGCGGTGATCGTCGAATATTTGGATGGTTCGATTGATATCATCAACGGTTATTTCCAGGTCATTTCATTTCCACGCGTAATCGGAGAAGTGGATGGTCGCTACACTGGAGTGCAAGACGTACGGATTTCCCTGTTAGTTGATTTGGGTGAAGGAAATTATGGGCTCTGGAACGGTGAGCCATTTGGCCAGTCAAATCCGATGATGAGTCGATCAAATGGCGATTATGGTTTCATAGTTCAGCCCGGAAAGTATGTTGTACAGGCGCAAAAGGCTGGATATCGAACCAAGGAAACGATGGCTTTTGAAGTAAAGAATAATCTAGTCACTCGTGATTTACAGCTCGTTTTACAGCCCGAAGAAGGACTGCTCGACATGCTGCTAGGGCAAAAACTCCTGCAAGGGTTAGAAGTCTATACGAAATATGGCGCGGAGGTTGGCTTAGATAATTACTTTGAGTTCACGGACAATCCAGTCGTTGAGGAGAATACTGAAAGAATAGCGGCACCGACTTTGTTGGCCATAGCCATGGCCAATGTAATGGTAGCTGGTGCAGCAACCGCAACTGCGGCTCCTTACTTACTGTATCTGTACAGTCTCCTGACTCATCCGAGTCTATTGTTGGGTCTTCGTCGGAGAAAGAAGTGGGGTGTAGTATTCAATTCAATCACCAAACAACCGATAGATTTGGTTATTGTTCGCTTGATTGATGAACGAACCAATCGCATTGTTCGGTCCACAGTTACAGATAAAAACGGACGCTACTTTTTCATGGTTAATAATGGTTCTTATCGTATAACCGTGACTAAGCCAGGATTCGTTTTCCCAACGATTTATCTAAAAAGTGAGGTTGAGGATGTCAGATATATTGATCTGTATCACGGAGAAACCATTGCTGTTTCTGAAAGCACAGCTATTACCGCCAATATTCCGATCGACCCAGTGATCAGCGAGAAGACACCGCGGCGCATAGTTTGGGAAGGCATAATCCGTCGCATTCAGCGGAACATTAGCGTAGTTACCATCATAGCTATGGCGATAGCAGTTATCATCTCGCCAACGCCGTTCGTTATTGGGCTGTTTGTCGCCAATATCGTGATTTATCTGATCTTCCGTCGATTGGTTAAAGGTAGTCGGCCTAAGAGCTGGGGCATCGTCTATGATCGTCGCTCCAGAAAACCACTACGAAATGCGGTTGTTCGTGTCTTCGAGGCTCGATATAACAAATTGCTTGAAACTCGGATAACTGATATCCGTGGTCGTTACGCTTTCTTGGTTGGTAATAATGTTTATTACGTAACCTATGAAAAGCCAGGCTTCCAAAAGAAACAGACCGGACCGCTGGATTTGGTGAATGTTAAAAAGGAAGAAGATCAGCTTATCGCTGATGATGTTGGCTTGGATTCGGTGGTTACTACGGGGTTATGGCAAGCTTTCCGTGAAAAATTAAGATCAACATTTGTAACCTTCGGCCGAGAAAAAGCTTCAGTGAGCAAGGAGCCGTTAGCAGATAAGATAGGTAAAACCGGGCATTTAATAGCTGAAACCAGTGATTTTCAGAAGACGGGTTTAGCACCTGATTCAGTAGAGCCGACGAGCAGTACAGTCGTCACCAAAACAACCCCTTGGGAGCTACGGGTTGAACAACAACAGCATAAATCACCAACTTCAGAAGACACCATTAAGAACACATCTACCACGATTATTACTGCCACAACCGAAGCCCTCCCGAGATCATCATTAGAACAATCAACCCGCCGAACCTCAGATAATCTGCAAGCTCTGAGTTATGATGACGAAAAATTTGGCGATTATCCCGATAAAAATTAATTTTATGACGAAAGATAATGATCAAGATGAGGTTAATTCAATGGAATTGATTGAAGATATCGAACATGCACATCCTGAAGTTAAGCTAATATCAGACATTGAGTCAGCTCATCCGGAGATTAAGCACTTAACCGCTCCAAATGAGACTGAGGAAACAGAAACAAAAAAGGATTAGCATCTTCTATATATAAAGGAAGTCAAATGGTGAACGGACGCGTTGCCCTGATCAAGTCAGGTAAAGGG
>Ga0180007_10002460_pt1 | contig 22129 bp, 22 predicted proteins | sample MM_PC_MetaG_FD_121122 | JGI IMG/M metagenome (GOLD analysis project Ga0180007, IMG submission 121122) | Groundwater microbial communities from the Aspo Hard Rock Laboratory (HRL) deep subsurface site, Sweden - MM_PC_MetaG | ecosystem: Environmental > Aquatic > Deep subsurface > Groundwater... | reverse complement strand
TGAGTTTGAAATAGATGATTTAGTCAGAATAGTCGACGGACCGCTTAAGGGTTTTGAGGGCAAGGTTGCCGAAATAGATGAAGAAAAAGGAAAGATAAAAGTTTCGGTAAATATGTTTGGACGTGAAACTCCGGCCAATATCGATTTCTTGCAAGCGAAAAAAGTGTAAGTGAATGTAAAAACTAAAATGGAAAATGTTAAAGGAATTTAGTAATCATTTAACCTTTAAACTTTAATATTGAAATATGGCAAAGAAAATTAAGATAAAAATCAAAATACAGGCTCCGGCAGGTAAGGCAAATCCAGCGCCGCCAATCGGTCCGGCACTCGGACAGCACGGCGTCAATATTATGGATTTTATCAATAAGTTTAACGAGCAAACCCGAGATATGGGTGATACGGTTGTCCCTGCGGAAATTACTATTTACGAGGATAGAACCTTTGACTTTATATTAAAAACTCCTCCCGCGGCAGTACTTTTGAGAAAAGCTGCCAAAATAGAAAAAGGATCTGGAACTCCAAATAAAGACAAAGTAGGTAAGGTTTCCAAAGCTCAAGTCAAGGAAATTGTCGAGTCAAAGATGGCTGATTTGAATGCGACGGATGTTGACGAGGCAATGAAGACTATCGAAGGAACCGCCCGATCGATGGGAATCGAAGTTATAAAGTAAAGTCTGCTCAAGGTCAACAAAATGAAAAAGCCCCAGGCTTACGCCCAGGGCTTTTTCGTTTCCCTCCTTACCAGTGACTTGGCCCCCAGCATTACTTTGCAAGCAAAGTAGTGCTGGGTTTTACACTCACCAAATTTTTAAGATGTAAGTGTGCACAAGTGTAGTAAGAAGTGTCCTCACTCCGAGACGTTGGATGCAAGGAGGGGAAATCACCCAATCGGAGCTCGTCGTGAGGACACTTCCTGCTACGATTCCCTCATTTTCAAATAAGAATTAATTATAACACAAAAAGGTCAGTTTGTCAAGACTAAAAGGGCTTTGTTACCCCCTACTATTTTGATATACTAAAAACAGGATAAAGGAGGAGTACAAGATAAGAAAAGGTATTTCCTTTAAAAAAAGAGCCTTTCTAATTGCTGCTCTAGTGGTTCTTGTGGCATTGTTTTTTTCTTATTCGGTCTTTTTGCGTAAAATTTTCGCATCGGTCGATGAAGGGATATTTACTTTCGATTTCACCCCCGCTTCAAATACTGCCTATATCTCGAGTCAATATCAAGAATATTACGACGCTTCGTTCTATTCCAGAATTCGTTACGACGATGGCTTAGATTACCCGCTGGGTTTCTCTTCGGGAGCCGTTGTCAATTCATCTTCCAATCAATCGTTCAATTTTATTTTGGATTGTGGCAACGGAACCAGGTTTGATCAGGGTACTATTACCTTTCCTAGAAGTGGAAGTTATACGTTAAAATTTACCGGATGTCAGTATAAAGAGAGAAAAATCTATAATCCTGTGCTAGTTGTTAGTAAGATGATTGATGGCGTGGCGGTGATGGGATATACAGCCAAGACAGAAATAAGCATTTTTAATGATCCGACAAATTACTGGCTCGCATATAATAACTGCACCTTGCCGCCGGTGGCCAAAGAAGTTACTCCAAGCGCCGAGGAGATCAGTACTTTCGGCTCACAGGTAAAAGCGCTTGAATATAATATCTCCGGCTACGAAAAGTATCTTATGGGAGGAAATACCATGAGAATTGCTTATTCACTGAGTGAAATTTCAAAGGTCGGATCAGGCGGGTATCTGGAGCTTAAAGCATCAATTACAAATAAGACTTCTTCGGATATCAGAATAAGTAAGTTTTTAGCCAAATGGGAAGAACGCCAAAAACCGTTTGATCTCGAAGTGATTCCAACTCTGGTGACGCTTGCCCCCAACGAATCCCGAATTGCCAAAGCCAAAATTTATCCAAACTCTCCAGTTGAAAATTACCAGTATGCCTACCTTGTAAAATTTTTAATTGGTTATGATTTTCCCAAGCCAATCAGTGATTGGCTGTGTCAGATACAGCCAATAAATCTAGCCAATATCGTCCCGGTCATTTCCCCTGTACCAACGACTACAACAACCTCAACGGTTGGCGTCCTACCGGCTACCCCGCAGCCAACCCCTAGCTTTCACCATTATATGCAGACAGGGTTTAATGTAATCGGAGTAACTGAAGACACGAATACTGCGGTATTTTTGCAAAACGGAATGACTTTTTTCGCCTTTAATTCAAATGAAAAAAAATGGGATGTTACGTCACAGGGAAGCGTTGATATGAAGGCAAATGTTGCCTATTACGCTTATTCAAACGATAATCGCTGGATTGCTTTACCCAAGGTTAATTATTACAATCTGACTAAGCCGGTAAATCCCGGCTGGAATTTACTCTGGATGGTAGGTGAGCCAAAACAAGATCTCAAAACCACTCTTTACGATGAATCGGGCACATGCTTGGCCAAAGATGTTCCGCTTGATTACTTAAAGCAAAAGGGCGTAATTTACAAATGGATATTTATTATTCAAGATAGCCAGGCGGTTGATCCCTGCAGCGCTTTTGCGCTTCTTACCGACCAAAACAAACCGGCGGTTTGTCAAGATCAAATGATTCTGGCTGAAACTACGACAATTCCGGCGATGAAGGGTATGTGGCTATACTTTTATAAAGATCGTTTTAGGCAAAGCGATTTTAATCAGTATTGGTGTAATTAGATAAATAGCATTTTTAGTTTATAATTTAATCGATGAAGACAAATATCAATAATTCCAAGTACGCGATCGCATTTTTTCTATTAGCGGCGATTATCGTTGTTTTATTTGCTCTATACTCGCTTGATAAAATAAGAGCGGATGTAACAGGAGATGTTAAAAAAAGTTTGGGATTTGATCAAGCGCGCTTTCAAATTAATCCCCAGGATTCTTGGGACGCTCCTACTCAAGTTACATTCCGGTTTGCAGCCGCCAGGTATATGTTTATGGGCGAGGCGGTTGGCGGTTCAAGCGGCCAAATGCAGTATCCCAAAATTACCGGAAGGTTTTTTTGCAACAAACCTTTCTTGCCAGGTTATGAATATCCAACTGGACTCTATGAAACGCCCGATGCAATTTTTCAAGATGGCAGTCCATTTCCGCCAACCGATGTGATGGACGGACATTATGGAATGAGCTATTCGCTTCTGCGAGGGGACGCTTATGAGGCGGATTATAATAAATTTTGGTCAACGACGGTTGGATCAACTTATACGACGACATGCGAATATACTCAGCCCGGTGTCTACTGGCCGCTTTTTTATGCCGATGGCATAAGCGCGTGGTACACGCAAAGGATAGTTGTAACTTCCAGCGGTGTTGCTCCGAGCGTAACCGCGACTCCTGCGCCGAGTCCGAGCGCTATCGCATCTGACGAAGTTTTGTATAAAGCCGGCTTTAGCGTTATCGGATTTAAGAATGCCGTGCAGACGGATGTATTTGGCAAAAACGGTTTCACCGTTTTTGCCTTCAATACAAAAGCAAAAACATGGGACATAATCAGTCCGCCGCGCGAATATTATTTTCAGGCAAATCGGGCTTATTATGTCTATATCGAGCAAGATAAAAGCATCAAACTTCCAGAAGCTAATAGTACGAATACCGTGCCCACTCTGTCTGCCGGATGGAATTTTATTTGGAGTGATTCATACAATTATCTAAGCAGCATGTATTCGAACGTTTTAGATTCCCAGGGCCAGTGTCTAGCTGGAAATGTTTCGCTCAGCGTTTTAAAACGTGATGAGATAATTTATAAGTGGATCTACAATGTCGTTGACGGTTCGGCTCTTGATTCTTGCAATGCTTTTTCGCTGATCACCGGACGTGATCAACCATCTAGTAGTTGTTCCGATTCGCACCCGCTTCTAAACGAAGTCAGCTATGCCAAGGAAAAAACGGGAGTCTGGGTTTATTTATGGAGAGATAAAGCCGAGTCATGGGCTGCGAAAAACGCCTATTCTTGCAACTAAAATTGCCAGTTTTCGTCATTTGTTCGGCATTGACACAAAGAAAAAAAATTGGTTCAGTTCTAGTACGAGCGAGGGGAAATTACCCGGCTCTCAAAAAACACTCCAAGCGGGGTGTTTTTTGTTTTGCTAGAATTAAGTATATGGAAATTTTGAAAATCAAAACGCCTGAAATTTTGAAACATACTTCGGCCCCGCCCGAAAAACTTTACGCTATCGGAAACATTAAGCTTTTAAAAGAAAAAAATCTGATAGCAATTGTCGGTTCGCGCCGTGCCAGTGATTACGGACTAAGACACGCGCTCAAAATATCAAAAACCTTGGCCGAAGCTGGGTGTGTTATTGTTTCGGGTCTTGCTCTTGGGATTGACGCGGCATCTCATCGCGGAGCACTTCTCTCAAACGGCAAAACTATCGCGGTACTAGGAAGTGCGATCGATAACTTCCAGCCCCGTACCAATGAGGCATTGGCCCGAAAAATTCTCGAAAATGACGGATTGATTATAAGCGAATATGAAAAAGGTTCACCGACGTATGCGCCGAATTTTGTTTTTCGAAACCGTATCATCGCTGGACTCTCGAAGGCGACTATCGTCATCGAAGCGGCCGAAAAATCAGGCGCTCTGATTACCGCTAATTTAGCAGTAGAGTACAATAGGTTGGTCTACGCTCTTCCGGGCGACGTCGATCGCCTTAATTCAAAAGGCACGAACCGCTTGATCAGCTCTGGGGCTGTTTGCTTGTCGGATCCTTCAATAATTCTTGAAGATTTAGGGCTCGAAAAAGAAAAGCAAATCCGTCTTCCGCTAAATGATCAGGAAAAAGAAATTGTTGTTGAGATCAGCAATCAGGAAATGAATTTTGATAAAATCGTTAATAAGGTTAAGATTAGTCCATCCAAGCTTCTGGCGGTTTTGCTTTCGCTCGAGTTAAAGGGAGTAATTAGAAAAGACGACGAGGGTAGGTATTGCCTTAATAACAAATAAATAAAAACGACGCATTGGTTGACAGCGAAAATTAATAAAGTAAACTTTCAAATCTATGAGTAAAAATTTGGTCATTGTAGAGTCTCCTGCTAAAGCAAATACAATCAATAAATATTTGGGAGGCGACTATGTCGTTGCGGCTTCGTTTGGGCATATCCGCGACTTGCCTGCTTCAAAACTTGGAGTTGATACCGAAAAAAATTTTGAGCCGAGTTATATAATCCCAACAAAAAGTAAAAAAGCTGTTTCTGCCTTAAAGAAGCTTGCCGAGAAAGCAGAACTTGTGTATCTGGCGACTGACCTTGACCGTGAAGGAGAAGCCATTTCGTTTCATATAACCGAGGCTCTGGGCGAAAAAAACGAGAAATTGAAAATTAAAGCTGGAAAATATCGAAGGATTACCTTTTCGGAAATTACCAAAAGCGCTGTAACTCAAGCGGTGCAAAACCCAAGGGATATCAACATGGATCTTGTCGATGCTCAGCAGGGGCGACGAGTTATTGACCGGTTAGTTGGATATAATTTAAGTCCGCTTCTCTGGAAGAAAATTTATAAAGGATTGTCGGCCGGACGCGTACAGTCCGTAGCGGTTCGCTTGGTCGTTGACCGCGAGAGGGAAATAGAAGCTTTCAAACCCGAAGAATTCTGGTCGGTTGAAGCGGTATTTTCGCGCGATAAAAAAGAATTTTCGGGAAAGCTTGTCGAGGCAGATGGCAAAAAAATCGAAAAACTCACCATCAAGAGTGAAAAAGAAGCTGCCGAGATTTTGAAAAAATTAGAAAATGGTAAGTATCAAGTAGTTGATCTTAAGGAGAAGGAGGAAAAACGTCATCCTTATGCTCCGTTTACAACCTCTACCCTCCAGCAAGATGCATCCTCGCGACTTGGCTTTTCGGCAAGGCAAACCATGCGACTGGCCCAGGGACTTTACGAGTCGGGATTGATTACCTACATGAGAACGGATTCTGTAAATATTTCCACCCAGGCGATTTCCGGAATACGGAAATATATCTCCAAAAATTATCCAAAGTCTTTGCCTGATGCGCCGAGGGTTTATAAATCAAAGTCAAAGGGCGCGCAGGAAGCGCACGAGGCTATTCGCCCGTCTGATGCTAGCAAAGCTGCTGATTCAATTTCAGCAGAACCAAGGGCCCAAAAACTTTACGATCTAATATGGCGCCGGGCGCTTGCCTCGCAAATGAAAGAAGCGGTTTTGGATATCGTCGAAATTAAAATTAACAACAAGGGTTTTGTTTTCTCATCTCGCGGGCAGATGATTAAATTTAAAGGCTGGATTGAACTTTATCCCGAAAAAATTACTGAAGCGAGTCTGCCACGCTTAGCAATAAAAGACATAGTCGATTTGGAGAAACTTGATCAACATCAGCACTTTACCGAACCGCCGGGACGGTATTCGGAGGCAACCCTTGTCAAAGCGCTTGAGGAAAAGGGGATTGGACGTCCTTCGACTTATGCTCCGACGATTTCAACCATTCAGGATCGCGGTTATGTCATAAAAGATTCGGGGCGACTTAAACCGGAAAAGATTGGGTTTATTGTCAATGATCTTTTGGTGGAAAATTTTCCGGACATTGTTGACTATGATTTCACCGCTAAAATCGAAGAAGAGCTTGACTTGGTTGCCGAGGGGAAAATTAAATGGCAGGATGTGGTTGGAGAGATTTGGGGGCCGTTTAAAAAAGAACTGGACGACAAAGGCGAGAAAATTGCCAAAATGGATATGGACGAGAAGCTCGAAGAAAAATGTCCGCAGTGCGGCAAGAATCTGGTCATCAAGCAATCAAAGCGCGGTAAATTTATCGGCTGTACCGGTTTTCCCGATTGCAGGTATTTAAGAAATTTTATCGATGAGAAAACGCAAAGTAAGATCGACGAGGGTGAGGCGGCGATCGAAGGAAGGAAGTGCCCAAATTGCGACGCTGATCTTAAAATTGCCTCGGGGCGTTTCGGACCGTTTATCGGCTGCAGCGCCTATCCAAAGTGCAAGTATATAGAAAAGATAAATCAAAAATCAAAAATCAAAAGTCAAAATGACAATTAAAAAATTAAAAATTGTCATTCCGGACTTGATCCGGAATCTACATTTTATAGAATCCCATGTCTAGACTACCCCGTAATATTAAACTAGCAATCGAATCTTTTGCAGCCTTGCCCGGCATTGGACCAAAATCTGCAGCGAGGATCGTCTTTTATATGCTCTCAAGGCCGGACGAATTCGTTGATGAAGTAGGGGAATCAATCAGCAATTTAAAAAAAGATCTGGTTATTTGTTCGAGTTGCTATAATTATGGCGAAGCTGATCCTTGTGATATCTGCTCGTCTGATGAACGCGATGAATCCGTGATTTGCGTAGTCGAAGAACCACTTGATGTAATAGCGCTCGAGCGAGCTAATTTCAAAGGACTCTACCACGTTTTGGGTGCAGCGATTTCTCCAATTAACGGCATCACGGCCGACGATATCCGCATCAACGAGCTTCTCGAGCGAATAAAGGAAAATTCTGATAAAATCAAAGAGGTGATATTTGCCACAAATCCTTCGCTTGAGGGCGAGGCAACGGCGCAATATATTGCTGATCGGCTTAAGGGTTATAAACTAAAATTAACCAGATTAGCAAGAGGGCTACCAGTTGGCGGAGATTTGGAATACGCAGACGAAATTACCCTTTCCAGATCGTTGGAGGGAAGAGGCGAGATATGACATTGCGCGTCATCCTGCCTGCCTGCCGTAGCCTTGGCGAAGGTAGGAGCGCAGTCGAGGTCCATATTTTGTGAGCGTAGTCAGATAAATTCAAGGAGTAAGAGATGGAAGAGACAATTGAGGGTGCGGCGAAGTTTTGTCCGGTGTGCGGTCACGAAGGAAATGATGTTTTGTGTCCAGTTTGCAATCAAAAAATGGAATCGCTAGACGATGAGGTCAATCGCGTTGCCGAGCTTGAGAAGAAAAAGGACGTAACAGAGGACGCAGGACTTGACGATGAGGTAAGTTTGGAAGAAGTAGCCGAAGAAGAAGAAAAGAGTGAAAATTAATCTAATTAACCTAATTTCTAATTAATCTAATAAATGCACAAATTACAATCGCAAATGAACAATCGGATTTTGATGATCAGCGTCCCGCTTTGGATTTAGAGTTTGGGATTTGTTTAGGTCAATTAGGGTAATTAGAATAATTAGAAATTCATAATGAAAATCTACAATACTCTGACGCGACAGAAGGAAGAAATAAAACCCATAGAGGGTGACTTTATTAGAATTTATTCCTGCGGTCTGACCGTATATGATTATGCGCATATCGGGAATCTGCGAAAATATATTTTTGACGATGTGTTAAAGCGAACGCTTGTATATTTTGATTATAAAGTAAAGCATGTTCAGAATGTCACCGATGTTGGGCATTTAACTTCTGACGAGGATGAGGGCGAGGACAAAATTGAAAAGGGAGCCATAAGGGAAGGTAAAACAGCTTTTGAAATTGCTAAATTTTATGAGCAAGCTTTCGTTGAAGATTTAAAAAAGTTGAATATAGAATTACCGGACGAAATGCCAAGAGCGACCGAAAATATTCAGGAACAAATAGAATTAGTCAAGAAATTAGAAGAAAAGGGCTTTACATATAAAACGTCGGATGGAATTTATTTTGATACATCTAAATTAAAAGATTATGGCAAGCTAGCCAGACTTGATATGGAGAACTTAAAAGAGGGGAGTCGGGTAGAAAAAAATCCCGAAAAGAAGAATTCAACCGACTTTGCCCTTTGGAAATTCTCTGGCGAAGCGTTTACTTCGAGCGGAGCGAGAAGACAAATGGAGTGGCCCTCGCCTTGGGGAGTAGGGTTTCCCGGTTGGCATCTCGAGTGTTCGGCGATGGCGACAAAATTTCTCGGTCAGCCGTTTGAGATTCACACCGGTGGCGTCGATCATATTGCAGTTCACCACACCAACGAAATTGCCCAGTCGGAAGCCGCTTACGGCAAGCCCCTCGCAGAATATTGGGTTCACAGCGAGCATCTTTTGCAAGATGGCCGTAAAATGGCTAAGTCGGCTGGACACTTCATCCGCTTGCAAGATCTAGAAGCAAAAGGATACTCACCGCTTGATTTTAGGTATCTATGTTTGACGGCTCACTACCGGTCAAAACTTGATTTTTCTTGGCAATCTTTAGATGCGGCTCGCTCCGCTCGCCGCAAAATAAACGACGCTTACAGTGTGTCATTGCGTCTGCCCACCGTAGCTTTAGCGAAGGCGGGAGCCGAGCAAAGCGAGCCGAACGGGTCATCCTCGAGCCGACAGAATTCCGACAACTTGTCCCGCACTGGATGCGGAATCGGGGATCTAAACCCTTTCAACAAAGTTCTCGCCGATGATCTCGATACTCCTCGAGCTCTTGCTTTCATTTTTGAAAATCTCTCCAAATTAAGTTCTGTCGATTTTGAAAAAATAGACGAAATTTTTGCAATTCTTGAAAAAATCGAAACTAAAAAAGAAGATGGAATTATTATAGAGGGTTACGCCCCGCGCGAAGTAATTAAACTTGTTCTTGAGCGCCAAAAAGCCCGCGAGCAAAAGAATTTCAAAAAATCAGACGAACTTAGAGATAAAATATTCAAGCTCGGATTCAATATCGAAGACACTTCCGAAGGACCGGAAATCTTTCACAAGTAAAATCTTAACAGTGTCATCCTCGAGCCGGAAGCGAAGCGTTCCGACACCTGCCTGCCGGCAGGCAGGTGTCGGGGATCTGGATATTCAAAATTAAAAATTCAAACAAAAAAGAGCCCTTCCGGACTCTTTTTTGCGTTGCTGTTACTCTCTTTCTCTAGGAGCACGTGCGATGTTGACCTTAAGAGGTCTTCCATCCATGTCTTTCCCATCGAGGTCTTTCACAGCTTTGTCGGCTAATTCGTCGGTTCCCATCGTGACGAAACCGAAACCTTTTGATCTTCCTGACATTTTGTCAGTAATGACCACGGCATCGGTAACTTCACCTACTTCTCCAAAAAGAGTTTTGAGCTCTTCTGCAGTAGCAGAATATGGCAAGTTGCCAACGTATAGCCTATTTTTCTGTTCTTCCATCTTGCTTGTCCAGCACCATCTTTAGTAAAGTGGTGCTGGATCCTTTAGATCTTCTTGCCCCGTCTACCCTGTTAAATTGGTAATCGAGGACTTTTTCGACCCGTTTGAATTCCTCGGGCTATTCACCAACGAGTCTCCAAACTGGCCTAATTATACTATATTTTTACTAATAAGTCAATAATTAGGTCATCCTGAGCTTAGCTTGCCCCATAGTGAGCTTTTGCTCTACTACCAGGGTCGAGACTGCCCTCGGAGATCAATCTTTAAGTTTGTTAAACATGATAAATCCCTGCCTGCCGGCAGACAGGGTGTTCTCCAGCATTTGGAGCCCAAGTTTTAGCTTGTTTTGCGCACCGAGGTATGGTCTTCGAAATAAATGGAGCCCAAACTTTAGTTTGCGAACCATTTGACACAGCCAAGGCGTCCGCCTAAAATAAAAATACTATGGCAAAGAAAAAAGAAGTAACAATTGATGGTTTAGCGGTAATGATTGCCAATGAATTTGATGAAGTTCGGAAAGAGATGGGACGAGACAGAAAGATGATGACCGATGGATTTACTGTGGTCAGCAAAGAGTTTGCTATTGTTCAAAAAGAGATGAAAGATGGTTTTACTGGAACCGATATACATTTGGCAGATATCAGGGTGCGATTGGCTAAAATAGAAAAAGATATTGATTGGATGCTGGAAATCTTAAAAAGTCATGCTTCGATTTTGAAAAATTCGCCCCAAGATCAAGCTATATTCAAAAAACATTTGAATGAATTAAAAGAAGAAGTCGTACTCATCAAAAAGCACCTCAAAATAGTGTAGGATTTCGTGTCATCCCGCAGTAATCCCTCTGTCATCCCGCACTTGCCTGCCCCGTAGTCAATTTTTGTACTACTGGGGATCCGGAATCTAGCGAATAAAAAATCGCCACAAGGCGATTTTTTGCTATAATCTGAACTTAAGTATGGCACACGTATCATCCTCGAACATAACTTTTCTGTCATTCCGGACTTGATCCGGAATCTAGGTTGACAAACCCGTTAAATCCTGCTATGCTCATATGTTGTATTCGTACAGCTTAACCCCACACGGGGCTGGCTAGGGACAACCGCGTTAGCGGCCCCGCGGATGTACATTAGAAAGTGAGGTGGCCACTATGGCCAAGACAAATAAGCCGTTCCTACCGACTACGTGGTGGGGCTGGACTTTAGTCGGAGTCGTCGGGTTGGTGGCCTTGGCTGCCGTGATCGTCGCGCTGTTATTTCTGAGTGCGCATATCACACGCGGGAGTCTGGGGCTGGAGGTAAGTCACGGTAACTCTCTGGCGAAGTATGTGCCAGATGGTAGCACGGTCCTGACGCTTCCGCTCTCACAGAAGAAGGAAACTTACGTCACCGCGGTGACGGAGCTTCCCGATGACACACGAGACACAACTTCAGAAGACCGTAAGCGAAAGCTCTCGGTTAAGTGGTATGACGGCACTCGACTCATTTCTACCGACTCACCCGAGTGCTATTCGTGCTACGAGTACCGTGGCCGTGTCGTGGCTTGGTTTCCTACCCACAAGTGGTTCCCGTGGTTGAATACGGGGGCGCAGAAGCCCGGGCTTCTCAGGTCGACGGAGGAACAGGCAAGTCTCGATAATCAGCGAATTGCATTGTCGAGTGGCAGCAAAACCTCCCAATCCGCGCTTGGTCTGCTGGGCGAGACCAGTTTTATACTCGGTCCCCCAGAGACTAGGATATCCTCGAAAGAAGTTGCTCTTCCAGCCGGGACGAAGTACGTCCGTTGGACTATGGCGCTTCCGCCCCTGATGGCTGAGGCTAAAGTCTCAATCAAGGCTGGAACGAACCAAAAAATCGTTAAGGTCACGATAGAGGGAGCAAGTGGTGATAAGGATGGGATGAGCGTTGCCCCAGGAGTCCGAGCCATCAAGCTCGGGATTGTCAACCCAACAACGGGAAATGCAGTGGAAGTGCGCTCACTGCGTTTCTACAATCACTAGCGCATCTACCAGCGGGTGACAGGCTTTTGTCCTGCCACCCGCTTTTGTGTTAAAATTAGTTTAGTGAAAAAAACGGTTAAGGTTTTACTAGTTTTAATTATAGCTATAGCTTTAGTGAGTAGTTTTGTTTACTTTAAAATAAGACAAACACCGAAATTGCCCGTAAGAGCTACCTCAACGTCATCTACTTTATCTTCAGCTGATGATTGGGCTGCTAACTCTTCGGTTACAAATATTGATCTGGCAAGCTCTCCTGGTTCATTTGAAATTGACAATAAAGAAACCTCTGCGGCAGAAGGAGGGTCGTTTAGTCATAATTCGTGTGTTTCTGCCCCCGAGGCTCAACCAGAAAATATTGTTGACGGCGTTCCGACATACCCAAGTGTTGGTCCTCCAGCTACCATAGATTATGTCTGTGATCCCAGTAACTGGATTGAGTGGGATTTCACAGATTCTAAATTAATTTCCCGAGTGCGAATTTTGTCTGCGGAAATTGATACGGATCCAACAATCTATGCAAAATATTCTTTTCGATACTGGAACGGATCAACTTGGGTTGAATTTTTGTCTGGACCAAATCAGGGCGGCGCTGTGTGGGAAACTCATGATATTACACCAGAGATTACAACAGATAAAATTAGAATTTATCACGATGGCGAAACAGGCCCTGGGGATGATGAATTACTAGAAATTCGTGAGGTTCAGATACTTTCAAATGCCACAGGGACACTCGCTACCGGCGCCACTCAAATCGATGGTGGAGAGAACTTCTGGAGTTGGGAGGGGTTTACTCCGACAGATAGCGAACCTGCCAATACCTCCATTGATTATCGTTATCGTACTTCCACCGACGGAGCTGACTGGACAGCTTGGACAGCTGACTTTGGCTCTGTAACCTCCAGAACCGGAGACGACTCTGATAGTCCAGACCTTTATCGTTATCTCCAAGTCGAAGCCACTCTCGCAAACACCGACGGTGTCTCTACTCCCACCATCGAACAATACGACATCGGCTACCACACTGAAGTGAAGCCCTCCAAGCCCACGGCCCAAACCGCTGTCGCGCAGTAAAAGGCGTTTTATCATTAATTTTTCTACTCATTTTATACGATCGTATAAAATGAGTGGTGTCTAAAGGATCAAGATCGAAAGAATAAAATTATTAAATTTCGTTTTTTACTCAAAACGTACGATCGTAGGAAATGAGCAACCCTATAGGAACTAAATAGTCAATGAGCAAAATTAAAAGGATACAAATCAGAATAAATCGGGAACAGAAGGAAGTTTTTGCTGAAGTGGCTATGACCGTTTTGAATGTTGCTCTTATGGGCATTGCCGTTGGAATTGTTCTCACTTCGCCCACCGGACTTGCTAAATTAATGCCTGAATTGATTCAACTCCGCAAAAAACATGGCGACAGAATTGTCGATAAATCACTTAACAAAATCGTGAAAGACCGTTTTATTAAAATCATCAAAAAAAACGGCGAAACAGTATTGAAAATAACAGAAAAGGGGAAGGCAAAGTTAGTAAATTTTAGCATCGATTCCATCGAAATTCAGAAAACTAAACGGGATGGCAAGTGGCGGTTTGTGATCTTTGATATCCCGGAAAAAAGCCGTATCGCGCGAGACGTTTTGCGACAGAAATTGAAAAAAATCGGATTTGTACTATTACAAAAAAGTGTTTGGGTTTCTCCATATGAGTGCGAAGATGAGATCGCATTTATCACTTCTGTCTACGAGGTAGAGAAATATGTTAATTATATTGTAGCTTCAAGGGTTGATCACGAGCAATATTTAAAATCTAAATTCAGTTTGTAAACAAGATTAAATTACTCATTTCTTACGATCGTAAGAAATGAGTAAGTAATGAGTTTGAGTCAAAATACTGACCTAAATTTTGTTCTTGAAAAAAAACAGAATTAATGTTACTATGAATCAAGAAAATTTTGAAAGGGGTGATACATATTGGCCAGAAGTGAAAATCCCGAAGTCGTGGTCAGAAAATTCTTTCGGGAAGTGCAGTTATCGGGTGTCTTAACAGAAGCTAAAAAGAGGCGTTTTCGTGAAAAAGAACCCAACAGAAGAAAACGAAGAGAGATTGCCAAACGAAAATCCGTCAAAAACGAATTCAGGCGCGGATGGTAGAGCTCTTCTTAAATTTGTTTTCTATGTGCTAATTATCGTTATAGTCATTCTGATATTGTACTTGGTGAAGAGGTACAATCAGACGACTTTTAATATTTTTAAATAATTCAAGGAAAAAATGTCTAAAATTGATTGGTTGAGTCAAGAAATAATAAAAGAATATAAGGCCGGAAACAGTGAGAGAAGAATTGTTCTCCAAACCCTAAAAGCGGCTTTGCAGTCAAAAGAAAAAGAAAGACAAGGCCTTACCGAAGAAGATGAAATTGCCGTTTTGAAATCCGAGCTTAAGGCACGCCAGCAGGCAAAAGCGGATTATGAAAATGGTCAGAGAGATGACCTAGTTAAAAAAATGGATTTTGAGATCAGTGAGATTAGCTCGATGCTTCCGGAACAAATGGGCGAGGAAGAGATCGAGAAAATCGTGAAGGAAGTCGTCTCGAAAACCTCCGATAAATCTTTTGGTAATGTCATGAAAGAATCTATGATCGAGCTTAAAGGAAAAGCTGACGGAGGGGCGGTTTCTCAAGTGGTAAAACGGGTGCTTGGATAATGGGTTATGAAGTCCTAATTAAAAATTATTCCAATAATCCTTCTCAAAAACACATTGCTGAAGTAGCAATAAACCATCTTAAACTTCGCAAAGCAGAGGAGGGAACCATTGAAATCGAGCTGGTATCCGCTGCAAAAATTCAAAAAATTAATGACAAATTTCGAAAAATTGATAGTCCAACCAATGTTTTGAGTTTTCCTGTTGCCGATGTCCCCGCACCAAAACAAAAACCAAAGACAAAACTATATGGCACGATTTTTTTGTCTTGTGATATAATTAAATTAAATGCCGAGGAGTCGGGTAAACCATTTATGGATGAGTTTGATTTCATATTAGCTCACGGCATAGATCATCTTCTGGGCATCCATCATGAGTAAAAACCCTAACGTCATTGCGCGGTTTGTGGGTGGAACGCGAACCTATTGTGCGACGAAGCAGTCTAGATTGCCGCACTTCGTTTCACACAACGATAGGTTCGGTCTCCACCCCCGAACCGGCTCGCAATGACATGTGGCGAGAAAAGAACAAGGGGCGGTAAACTATGGGGCAAAACAAGGACGAAAATTCGATCGCAGCAATAGATGTCGGTACTTCTAAAACAATCGTTATCGTGGGACAAGTCCAAGAGGGCATGATCCAAATTGTTGGTATCGGTAAAGCTCCCAATTCAGGACTTCGCCGCGGCACGGTCTCCGATGTCGAGGAAACCGTCAGCTCAATCTCGGCGGCAATCGAAGAGGCTGAAAGATCGAGCGGTTTTGCGATCGAATCTTGTTATGCCGCTATCGGAGGAAATCAGGTCATATCGGTTGATTCCAAAGGGATCGTGGCAATCTCACGGGCAGACGGGGAAATAACTCCGCCCGATGTAGAAAGGGTTTTGGAAGCGGCTCAATCGGTTGCTCTACCTCCAAATTTTGAAATTTTGCATACTATTGCCAAGTTTTACGCGGTTGATGGACAGACGGGTATCAAAGATCCAATCGGCATGAGTGGAATCCGGCTCGAAGCAAACGCTCACATTGTCGGCGTCTCGATGCTGGCAATCAAAAATCTGACCAAAGCGATCACGCAAACAGGTCTTGGAATCGACGGAATTGTTTTCTCCCCACTTGCCAGCGCTAAGGCATTTTTAAATAAACGCCAGATGGAAATGGGCGTTATTTTGGTTGACATCGGTGCCGCCTCGACCTCGATTGCGGTTTTTGAAGAGGGGACTCTGATTCACTCAAAAGTGATTCCGATCGGTTCAAATCACATTACCAACGACATTGCGATCGGTCTCAAGATTTCGCTCGAGGGAGCTGAAAAACTCAAGACGGAAGTCGTGAATGTTGATATTGCTTCGGTTAAGGAAAGTGAAAAAGTTGATTTGTCTAAATTCGAACGCCACGAAAAAGAAAAACCGACGCGGCGCTACATTTGCGAAATTGCCGAAGCGCGTATGAATGAGATTTTGTCTGCTGTCAAACAAGAGCTTTCCGATATCGAACGCGACGAAATGCTCCCGGCCGGCGCGGTTTTGGTTGGTGGCGGATCGCGTCTTGAAGGGGTAATTCCGATGACAAAAAAAGTTCTTGGCCTACCTGTTCAGGACGGCATTCCCGTCTACGAAGTTTCGGGCCTTATTGACAAGGTCGATGATCCAAGTTACGCTACCGCTGTTGGACTGATGTTATGGGGGCTTGACGAAAGTACAGCAAACGTGTCTAATAAGGGCAGAATGAGTTTTAACTTTGGAAATGTAGGAGGGGCAATAGGAAAAGTTAAAGATATATTTAAAAACTTTTTACCATAAGGCGATTTGCGAGTGGAGTGCAAATCTTCTCTTGGCCCTAACCAAACGAAGTATCGAAGGGTTCAAGGGAGAAACGAGACAAAAAAATGACTAAGGAAGACCTGGAAACATTTGCAACGATACGAGTCGTCGGAGTGGGGGGATCCGGGGGTAATTCCGTAGAACGGATGATTAACGCCAAACTTCGTGGCGTTGAATTTATATCGTCAAATACAGATGCGCAAGCTCTCGTTAACAATCCCGCACCGGTAAAGATTCAAATTGGCAAAGAGACAACGCGCGGACTCGGTGCCGGTTCCAGCGTTGAGGTTGGCAAGAAATCGATTGAGGAAAATAAAGAAGAGATTTACGAAGCCCTCAAGGGATCAGACATGGTTTTTGTAACTTATGGTGCTGGCGGTGGAACTGGAACGGGAGCTGGGCCAACCGTGGCGGCAATTGCCAAAGAACTTGGCGCACTAACCGTTGGGATTGTGACTAAGCCATTTTCGTTTGAAGGAATTCGCAGAAAAAAGGTCGCAGACGAGGGAATTGAGGAACTTCGCGATAAAGTTGATACTTTAATCATAATTCCGAACGATCGCTTGCTTCAGGTAATTGATAAGAAAACTTCTCTCACCGATGCCTTCACGGTTGTGGACGATATTTTAAGGCAAGGCGTTCAGGGAATTTCAGACTTGATTACGCTTCATGGAATTATAAACGTTGACTTTGCAGATGTTAAGACGATCATGGCCGATGCTGGTTCGGCGCTGATGGGAATTGGCCGCGGGACAGGGGATAATCGGGCCATTGAAGCGGCTCGCGCGGCAATCGACTCGCCGCTTTTGGAATTATCGATCGATGGAGCGAAAGGAATTTTATTTAACATTACCGGTGGTCCGGATATGAGCATGTATGAAATCGACGAAGCCGCTAAAATTATTACCGAAGCTGCCGACCCAGACGCTAACATTATTTTTGGATCAATAGTTGACGAGTCAATGTCGGGCGAGGTCAAGATCACAGTTATTGCTACGGGCTTTGACGAGGGCGTAGAGCTTCGAAAACAACAAAGACCCAGTATATCGCAGCCAAGCGAAGAACAAAGCACAACATATGGTGGTAGCCTTGGCGGTTTCCAATCGCAAAAATCCTACACTCCGTTAGTTGAACGCGATGAAGCACCCCAGCCATCAATGGAAGAAGACGCCGAGTCTAGCGGAGACGAACTCGAAGTCCCGGCGTTTATTAGGAGAAAACTAAAATAGCGTACACGCTATTTTATCCTGAGCTCTGTCGAAGGATCTAAATATCACTGTTCGTCATTGCGAGCGTTCGCGAAGCAATCTAATATTTTGTCATCCCGCACTTGCCTGTCCTGAGCACAGCCGAAGGGATGCGGGATCGGGGATCTAGAGAAAATCGCCTTGTGGCGATTTTTTAAAATCATATTGTTCGAGCCCTGCCTGCCGGCAGGCAGGTTGTCGAGAACCATGCATATCTGAACTTTTTGGCATTTAGATCTAAGATCGTTACATTTGACACAACTAAAGTGTCCGCCTAAAATAAAAATACAATGGCAAAGAAAAAGCAAGTTACAATCGACGATTTGGCGGTAATGGTAGCCAGAGGCTTTGACGATCTTGAAGGTCGTTTTAGCGATCTTGAAGGTCGTTTTAGCGATCTTGAAGGCCGGATGAATTTAAGATTTGATCATGTTGATAAAAAATTTGCTGAAGCCGATAAGAAATTTACTAATATTGATTACCAACTTAGACAAGTTAGATCGGAAATAAGTTCTTTAAGAGTTGAATTGCGCACCTCAATTACAAGCATTAGTTTGCGGCTGGCCTCGATCGAAAAAATGACCAAAGAAGACATCTCCGTTTTAGGGGACGAGATATTCAATCTTAAAAAAAGAATCGAAATACTCGAAAAAAATTACCTGAAGCTAAAGTCTGCAGAATAATCGATCTCGCGATGATCGTTTTAGACAATAAATTTTTTGATATTGATTTTAAATTTTAAATTAAAAATTACCAGCTCTGCTGGTCTGTGCTATAATCCTACTCAAGTATGGCACAAGAACCTAACGGGTTGACCCCGCCAGAACAGCTTTCTGTAAAAGCGACTACGTCGTCTTATTGCGGAAGTGCCGTCTGCACAGTTTACGGGTGGAACGCAAACCTAATGGACTGGCTGGAATACCAACCTTGACAAACCTGTCAAAATGCGCTATACTGACATGTTGTATTCGTACAGGCAAGCCCCAATCAGGCGGGGCACCTGCCTGCCGGTAGGCAGGGCTAGGGACAACCGCTTAAGCGGCCCCGCGGATCTACAGATCCCTCCGTAGCCTACGAGGCGAAGGGGGATGTACATTGAAGGGAGTTGGTTTTCATGAAAAAGTCGGTCAACATCATAATGCATACTCTTGCTATTATGATGCTTCTACTGATCATAGTTGCAGGCTTCTCAATTCCAATAGCGCGAGCAACTGGGGGAAGAGTCGGCGCGATTGTTATCGATGGTGACTCAATGTATGAGTCGATACCATTTGGAGCTGTCGTGGTCTGTCTTCCTCTCACTGTACACGATGGTGATATCGTGATCGCGCAGACCAAACAGGCGGGTCTCGTTGTAAAGCGGCTTAGTAATGGGTCACTGATTAGCGAGAACCCCTTCGGTATGAGGTTTGCGCAAGGTGACTTTACGATCATGAGTCGCGTGCTCTTTGTCGTATACTTCCCTATGTATCGGCCGAGAGGATCGGTTGCGGCCGAGAGGGTGGCAGCGCACGCTCACTTAAAGAAGCAAGTTGCTGAGGAACAGCATGTCACCATGAGTGCTGATATACGACGTATCAGGAAACCCGAGGCGAACGAACTCGACCTGCGGCAAGTTATTCGTGAGGGCGGGCAAGTTTCTGCTTTTGGCACCGTCGATCCTACTTTGGCGGTCGATGATGACCCTAGGACGTTCTGGGCGCCGGCTCTCTCCGGCGACTCGTGGTGGCAGCTCAAACTCGACAAGCCACGAAGAGTTGTTGTCGACTTTGGGTGTTCCTCTGGTCTAGACGACGTTAGGATAGGCCTCGATGGCCACAACTGGACGCAGATTAAGGTCGCACATGCGACCTCGCCAGTCAGGTTGAAGTATCTACGGATCTGGGGCAAGCAGGACGGAGATCTGCACCTTAATCTGCCTCTCAACATAACAGAGGTTAAAGTTACACCACGTGACTGAGACCTCTGTAGAAAGTACACAAAGTCCCCGCCGGGATTGTATCCGCCGGGGGCTTTTTCTATAATTAGGGTATAATAATCATGATGAAGATAAGGATATTATTTATTGCGCTAGGAATTATCTTGATACTCGCGATTGTTTTGTTTTTTGTATTTAACAGAAAGACAAAAAATATTTATCCGATCAAAGCAGCGAGCGATCAAGCGCAGATTACAACACAAACAGATTGGGGATTGGGTTCTAGTGCAAACATTAAGTTTGATGATCCCTCTGGATCGATGAAATTAAACGATGCAAGCGTTGGGGGACTGGTTGCAACTGGAGCAGGGGATGATAGTTACAATGGTACTTATTTAGAAGATGGTGCTTATGATGGGAATTTAACATACACCAATGGCAATCGATGGCTTTGGTTCGGACCTGATCCTAATATGGTTTGGAATATCTCAGAGGCAGTGACCGTTAAAGGACTGTTGTGTGGAGATAATCATGATTGTGGTTATTTTAATCTTGATATGATTAATGGCCCACTCGGGACTTATCAGACAGCACCTCCACCATATGATGATCAGGCTCCTGGCCCTACGATATTTGGAGCAGGTATTGCTACCCACACCACCGGTGCCACCCAAATAGACGGAGGTGAGAACTTCTGGAGCTGGGAAGGGTTTACGCCGACAGATAGCGAACCTGCCAATACCTCCATTGATTATCGTTATCGTACTTCCACCGACGGATCTGACTGGACAGCCTGGACAGCTGACTTCGGTTCAGTAACCTCACGAACAGGTGATGACTCTGATGATCCAACTCTCTACCGTTACCTCCAAGTCGAAGCCACTCTCGCAAACACCGACGGTGTCTCCACCCCCACCATCGACGCCTACGACATCGACTACCATACGGAGGTTAAGCCGAATAAGCCTTCGGCGCAGACCGCAGTTGCTCAGTAATGCGATATAAATATTAATTACTAATTATCAATTTTTCAGTATATAACCACTTAATACTTAATAAATAATACTCAAAACTTACGAGCCCACGAAGAGGACTTGACAGCACTATATTGTGGTTTGGTATAGTTATAAGCGCAAGATGTTGTAGGAGGGAAGAAGTTCTAAACCGAGGGAATTTTTTCTTTACGCTAAATTTACAGATTGCGAATCGTAAATAATGTCGCGTACTCGCCCTGCCTGCCGGTAGGCGGGGACTCCGAACCTAGAAATTAGTAATTAGAAATTACGCCTGGAGCGACCATGATTTGTCCAAAATGTAAAAGTGCAGATTTGTCGGTTGTCGACTCGCGCGACGTGGATGATAAAAGCGTCCGCCGTCGCAGGGAGTGTATCGGTTGCGGTATGCGTTTTACAACTTATGAGAGAATAGAACCAGCCAAACTGATGGTTTTAAAACGTTCCGGAGAAATAGAGCCGTTTGACAGGGATAAGGTATTAAAGGGAATTAAAATTGCCTCGAACCATCGCATCAAAGATGAGGAAATTGAAGAGATTGTTGACGAGATTGAGCAGAAATTTATCGAATCAGGTGAGAATATTATTCCCACCCGAAAGGTAGGAAACCTGGTCATAAGCAAGTTGAAAAAGAAAGACGAGATTTCATATATCCGTTTTGCGAGCGTATATAAAGATTTTCAGGATATCGACTCGTTCGAAGAAGAGCTGGGGAAGCTAAAAAAATAAGGGGGCAGGATGGGTAGTACGACCGAGGTCAGAAAAGCTGTAAAAACACAAAATGTAGTTAGGAGAAGATCAAAGGGCACAAGATCTAGCGGTTTAAAAATTCCTCGATTCTTTACCGAAAAAGGCAAGGATCCGCTCGAGACCCCTGTGTACGAAAAAAGAGACTGCAAGATTATTAATCCGGACGGTTCAGTCGTTTTTGAGATGAGCGATGTCGAGGTCCCGAAAAACTGGTCCAAGGTTGCCTCTGATATTTTAATTTCAAAATACCTGCGTAAAAACGGCGTTCCGCAAACTGATCAGTTTGGAAATGTCATCAAGGACAAAGAGAGGAATGCCAAGATTGGGCCGGAAAAATCCGCCAAACAAGTTTTTAAAAGATTAGCTGGCTGCTGGAGATATTGGGCTCAAAAACATAAATACTTTGCGAGCTCACAGGATGCTCAAAATTTCGAGGACGAGATGCTGTTTATGCTCTCGAATCAATTCGGCGCGCCAAATTCACCCCAGTGGTTTAATACCGGCCTCAATTGGGCCTACGGGATCACCGGTCCGGCGCAGGGGCACTGGTACGCTGACCCCAAAACTGGGAGATTGAAGCAATCGGAAGATGCCTATTCGCATCCCCAGCCG
>Ga0180007_10002459_pt1 | contig 22137 bp, 26 predicted proteins | sample MM_PC_MetaG_FD_121122 | JGI IMG/M metagenome (GOLD analysis project Ga0180007, IMG submission 121122) | Groundwater microbial communities from the Aspo Hard Rock Laboratory (HRL) deep subsurface site, Sweden - MM_PC_MetaG | ecosystem: Environmental > Aquatic > Deep subsurface > Groundwater... | reverse complement strand
TTGTTTTGTTGCAATATATACATATTTTGGCTTTTTTTATATTCCATTTTAGTTTTTATTAGTTATATCCTTATTTTGCAACAAAAATGCCAGATTTGAAACCCCCTAAAGTGATATTACATCCTTTTTTATCTTTATTAACAGTGTGTCTTTTCGTATCCATAGTTAAAACACCTAACTGAAGGATATCATTTTCTATTTCTTTAGGACGACGGAGAATAGCGTTAATTCTGGCTAAAAGTTCACTTAAAGCAAATGGTTTAGTCAAATAATCATCAGCTCCAAGATTAAGTAAATCAACTTTATTTTGGAGTTCCGATTCTACTGAGAGTATTATTATCGGTGTGTTTTTTCCTGCAGATCTAATTTCTTCGCAAACCTGATAGCCATTTTTGTGAGGGAGCATTATATCAAGTATAATTAAATCATAATTATTTGTTCTCGCTAAAAAAGATCCTTCTTCTCCATCTTCACTAGTATCAACAACAAAACACTCCTCTTCTAGATTAGTTTGTAAAGAGTTTAAAATTTCTTTATTATCTTCTATTATTAGTAATTTCATCTACCTAAATTGTATCACTAAAAATGGAATGCAACAAAATTAATTGTTCGTAAAACTTTTATGGGTTATTATTATCTTATGGAAGAGAAAAAAATTATTTTAGTGGATGATAAAGACAATGAAATAGGAAAAGGAGAAAAAATGAAGGTTCATAAAGAAGGTAAATTACATCGTGCCTTTTCTATTTTTATTTTTAATTCTAAAAAGGAATTATTAATTCAAAAAAGAGCAATAAATAAATATCACAACGGAGGTTTATGGTCAAATAGTTGTTGTAGTCATCCAAATTATGGTGAATCCTTGGGTAAGGCAACCCACAGAAGATTAAAAGAGGAAATGGGTTTTGATTGTAATTTGGTTAAAATGAGTTCTTTTATTTATAGAAAAAAATTTGAAAACGGATTAATTGAGCATGAATATGACCATATTTTTGTGGGAGAATATGAAAAAGAACCCGTTCCTAATTTAGAGGAAGTAGAGGATTGGAGGTGGATTAATTTAGAAGATTTAAAGAATGATATTTTAATTAATTCTGATAATTATACTTTCTGGTTTAAGAAGATTTTAGATAAAAACATTTTTTAGGATTAAAATAATCCACTTCTATTTTTAAATTTTTATTGATATTATATATAGAATGATAAGTGCTTATAAAATAAAAGATAATGATTTAGTTTTAAGTTCTCTCGATAGAGAGTATATTCTTAAAGTTAAAGATTTACCCGAAGAGGACAAACCTCGTGAAAAGTTAATTAAATTTGGGCCATCGATTCTATCAACTTCTGAATTAATTGCTGTTCTTTTAAATGTGGGAACAAAAAAAGAAGAAGTAATGTCAATGTCTTCTAGAATATTAAAAGATTACGGAGAAAAAAATATAGTAAATCAAAAAAACCCAGAAATATTAGAAAAGGAATTGGATATTCCTATCGGGAAAGCTTGCCAATTAATAGCTTCTTTTGAATTAGGTCGTCGATTTTTTAAGAAGCAAAATAATGGTTATAGAACAATAAGAAGTCCTAAACAAGTTTATGAATATCTAAAAGATATGAGAGAATTACCAAAAGAACATCTCCGAGGAATTTATTTAAATAGTCGTAATCGTATTATTCATGATGAAGTTATTTCTATTGGATCTCTGACTGCTAATATTGTTCACCCTAGAGAAGTTTTTAAACCAGCCTTAGAATATTCAGCAGCGGCAGTAATTTTGGCTCATAATCATCCATCAAATATTTGCAAAGCAACCCAATCAGATATTGCTATAACAAAACAAATAATAGAAGCTGGTAAAATATTAGGGATTGATATCTTAGATCATATTATTATTACAAATGGTAAGTTTATGAGTATTCCTGTTGATTATGATTTATAATGCAAAGAATAAGGATTTAATTATTAGTGATGAAATATCTCATACCTATGCTGATGCTTCCCTTTTTGTTAATGATATTGATAACTTATTAGATAGAAAAAAATCTATAGAGAGTCATATTGAAAAAGGTGATTACTTTGGAACTTTGGCCACTATCTTGGATCTAATAGAACAAATAACAGAAAAAGAAATTAAATCTTTGAATATAAATAAAGACAAATTTAAAGCTATTAAGCAAATTAAAAAAATAAAGAAAGATTTAATTTTTATTCAAAAAAATTATAAAATTTTAAAAAAATAATTAAAATATTACTTAAATAAGATTTATAATTTAAGTAAAAAAAATTCATAATTTCTTAATTTTTTCTTTATGAAAATTTAATGATCAATCCTATACAATATCTATATAGGATTTATTTTTTTGAATCGAGCTGAATCTAGACTTTTTAGAGCAATATAAAAAGAAAAAAATTTAGTTCGATTCAAGAAAGGAAAAATGCTTTGGAAAATATTTTCCTCTTTATATCGGGTTGGGGTCAATTTGTTTTTCTGTTTTATATAAAAAATAAATAGTCCCTGACTCGTTATAAGGATAGAAAATATTAATTTCTCTATTTCTTATTACTATATGAATAAATCAATGGAAGAACACCGATGTCGGTATTGTAGAAAACTCTTTTTTAAAGGGTATCTTCAGTCTGGTCTTATTGAAATCAAATGTCGATATTGTAAAAATATTAATATTATAAACGGTAAGGGTGATATTTTAAGTTGTGTTAATCAAGACAGTTTATGCAAAAAATGAATTTGTTTGTTTATCCACAATTTTAATATACCCAAATTATTATTTATGATATTTTATTATTTATAGTGAGAATTATTATTTTTTGCTATAATTGATATATAGAAGCTCATGAAGCTCAATTTATAGAGGTCCCAGAGACTCATCCTAACAGATGAGTTTTTTGGTTTTTATATAATAAATTTAAAATAATCAAATAAAATGGAAAAAATTAATTTAAATATTTTAAATAAAAAGAATTCAGTGATACTTATTATTATATTTTTAATGATATATCTACCTAAAATAGTTTTTGCATTGAATTATTATAAAGATTTTAAGGTATTAATTAATGATAATGAACCTAAAACCAACAAAACTCTTGTGAGACTTACCCTAGAAGCACCTTTAGGAACTAGAATGATGGAAATATCAAATGATGATTATTTTGATGGCTCTTTGATTGAGAAATATATAAACACAAAAGAATGGGAATTAAGCCATAAAAAAGGAGTAAATACTGTTTATGTTAGGTTTTATGATAGTGTTGGTGATATTTTGGCAACTGTAAATAATATCATAATTTTAACAAGCTTAGCAGACAAAAATAATGATGGTATGGTAGATTCTTCTGATTTAGAATTAATCTTTACTAATAAAGGTTTGAATAATTTAGCCACAATAGGAGCTTTTAATAAAAGAGAAGTTTTTAATATCTTTGACTTTAATCAAATGATGATAGATTGGTCAAATTTATCAGTAATTAAAACAAAGTAATAAATTCTATTGCTAGTTAAATAATGATGAAGTTGGATTTATAAATTTATAAATAGTATAAAAGTATTAATAATTTAACTTAAAATAATCTTTTACAAATAGATTATTTCTAACGGGATGAATAATATATTAAAAAAAAATTTTTTTAAAATTTTCTCAATAGTATTTATTTTATTTATTGGTTCTAATACATGCCTAGCTTTCGATATTTTATTAGAGCCAACAGATATAAAGGTAAACGAAGGAGAAATCTTTGTCTTAGATATAAAAGTTAATCCTTATCTCGTTAACTTTTATACAGCTAAAATAGAAGTTAAGTATCCTGCAGATTTATTGGAAATAAAATCTTTTGACCAAGATGATTCATGGATTTCTGTTGAAGAAGCTGGTTATGATTTTATAGATAATGATCTAGGTTATATTATAAAGACGGCTGGTTATCCAGGGGGAACTTCTAAAACAACTCTATTTGGCAAGATTTTTTTTAAAGTTAAAAAAGAAGGTCCTGGCTTCATACAAGTAGGTGGTAACACTTTTATTCTGAACAGTGAGGGTAAAAATGTTTTTGAAGGTAAATCTTTAAAAACATTATTTCTTTCAGGAGAGGGAGCCTATGTTGAGGAACACAGAAGAAAAGAAGATATTTTACCAAGACAGCTATTTGATATAAATTTTGAATTAGATGAAAAAATAATTGATGATATATCAGATTTAGTTCCAAGAACTATATTTTTTAGTTTTGGAACTGCTCCAACTCCTGTAGGTTTATTGTTTACTATTACAAATGAAAATAATGAAGTAGTTTATAGTTCTGAAAATTATATTATTGTGGAAACAGAGGCTGTATTAAGTAAAAAAATTGAAGACATAAGTCTTAGTCCAGGTAATTATATTATAAAATTAAAGACTACTTATAATGTAGATGTTGACGATGATTTTCAAGAGAGTTTTCAAATAATTGAAAAAACAGATGAAAATTTCTTTCTCAGTTCAATATGGTTTTGGATTTTTGTTTTAATAATTATTGTTTTTGCAGTAAAAAAAAAGAAAGAAAAAGATAAACTTTTATATGACTTATTTAAGATAAAAAAGAAGTAAAATTATATGGAATCAAAAGATATACAATTATCAACGATTTTTACTATTAGCATCTTCTTAGTAGCTTTGATAGTGGGGGTTACTTGTGTTTTTTATTCCTTTACCGCTACTAGATTAATTTTAGAAGAGAAAGTTAATGATAACCTCAGACAATTAGCCAATGCTCATGCTCATCATATCGAAACATTTTTAGAGGATAAGAAAAATAAAGTTTTAGATTTTGGTTTTGATAAATTTATAGTTGAAAAAATGAATAATTTATCTAATAAAGAAGGTTTAGGTTTAGATAAAGAATTAAATGAATATTTGGTGAAGTATAGAGAGTCTCGAGGTTTGGAATTTTATGAGATTTTTGTGCTAAATCAAAAAGGACAATTGGTAGCAACTACTAATATATATGATGACATGAAAACTGATTTTTTTAAGGATATTTTGTTTAGAGAAGGGGAGAGGTCCGTTTATATGAGTGATTTTATTTTTGATAAAGAAAAATTCAGAGAGGAAATGATAATTTCTGCTCCGATTACAGATAACAATAAATTTCTTGGTGTTGTCGCTTTCCGACTTTCTATTCAGAGTTTATTTGATTTAATTAATGAAATTATTACAGCAAACAAAATAGGATCAGAAGATGTTGAAAAATCAGAGGATGTTTATCTAATGAATACTGATGGTTTGTTTATTGTTTCTCCTGCTAGATTTGAAGGGAGAAAGGACACTGGTATATTGTCCAGTGAGGTTGATAGATTGGATACCTCTCCAAAATTTTGCTTAGGTGATATATTTGAAGGCTCTAGGAGGATGACATACGAGGGAAGTGCTTCTTTTACTGATTTGTATGGTAATGAATATATTACTACTCATACTACTATCCCTGCCACAGATTGGTGTTTAATGGTAGAAGTTAATAAAAGCGATGTATTAGATAAACCCCTTTTTAGATATATTATAAACCAGCTTATAGTTTTAACTATAGTAATGGTAATTATTAACTTTATTGGTTTGTTTTATAGGGAATAGTGAATAAGTTGAAGGTCTATAAAGTTTATAACCTACCTGCCCACGCCTGCCAGCGCGCAGGGACAGGCAGGAGTCAAAAGTAATGAATTTTTACTTTGTAAAAATTCGTCTTTGCTAAAAAAAATTAAAAATAAAAATAGTGCAGTTCATTAACTGCACTATTTTTATTTAAAACTTTTTAGGACGAAGCGATCTAGTTTCCATTAATTTATTATTTGAGTTTTTATTCTTAATTGCTTTGTATGTAAGAATAAATATTCTCCAATGCTTTAATTCCGTCACCGACAGCGATATTGTTTTGTTGGTATAGACCATCAGTACAGTCTCCAGCTGCCCAAATACCTTCCTGTGAAGTTCTTTGGGTTACAGGGTCTGTTATAATAGCTCCGTATTTATTTAATTCTATAAGGTCTTTTACAAATCCAGTAACAGGAACAGAACCAATTTCTACAAAAACTCCTTCTGTGGGAAGATTAATGATTTTCCCTGTTAACTTATTTTTATAACTGATTTCATTCACAAAAGTTTCTCCTCTAATTTCAGAAATTTCAGCATTTAAGATAGGATAGAAATTTTCCATTTTAGATATTTCAGAAACAGTGATTTCATCAGCTTTAAACTTATCTGAACGATTAAGTAATGTGACTGATTTTACATAGGCTAAAAGTTGAGAAGCAGATTCAAAGGCCGCATTTCCTCCTCCGATAACCACAACATCTTTACCTGTAAATAAAGGACCATCACAGGAAGCACAATAAACTATTCCTTTGTTTTCGTATTCTTTTGCTCCAGGAACATCTAATTTTCTACGATTAGAACCAGTTGTAACTAGAATAGTTTTTCCTGAATAGTCTTCTTCTGGAGTTGAGACTTTAAAAATATTGTCTTCTTTTTTAATATCAGTTACTTTTTCTTTTTTGATATCAACAGTATCATCGGCATAGGCTCTAAGATGTCCTTCTAAGTCTTTTGCTAATTGCTGACCAGATATTGTAATTGACCCAATCCAATTTTGGATTTCTGAAGAAACAACAGATTGACCTCCAAAAGATTCGGCTAATACTAATGTTTTTATTTTCTTTCTTGAAGCGTAAACTCCTGCCGCTATTCCAGCAGGACCACCTCCTATAATGATAAGTTCATAATTCATAATAGTTTTAATTATACATTATTTGTAATACTGGAACCAGTATTTGAGAATTTTTAATTTTTAATTTTGTAATTTTTAAATAGAAGCACTTCGTCTTATATAAACTCCTCGGCTCGATAATCTAAAAAACTTCACTTTGTTTCGGTTTTTAGATTATTCTCGCTCTACGTCGCTTATAATGTTTAAATTGTTAATTTTTTGATAAGGATTTTGGCTAAAGACAAAATCCGTTTTTTTTTTTTTTTTTTTTTTTTGTTTTTTATTTTTTTTTTTTTTTTTTTTTTTTTTTTTTTTAATTTTATTTCTTTTTTTTTTTTTTTTTTTTTTTGATGTTATCTTCTTGTGTTTTATGATTTTTTGAGTATTATTTGAATTAGGAAGTGTTATTTTTTGAAACATTTAATTAAGGAGAGGAAAAATGGAAAAAATAGTGATTAACGGGGTTGTGTTTTTTGATCCAGAAGAATGGCCTTTGGATGAAAAAGGAAATTTGCCTCACGCAGCTTTATGTCTTTTAGGGGTTGTGCATCAATTTGAACTTGATTTTCCACAACTCAAAAACAATGCTGAGAAGGAACGGTCATTGATTCAGGAAAAATGTGATTGTTCTCAACATCCGCAAGAGCCGGTGATGGAAGAAAATAAACAGTTTCGGACTTGTTTAGCAATTGGGATGTTTGGAGAAAAAAAAGTTTTCTCAGGTAATAAATGTTCAAAATGTAAGAAATTTTTTCCAAGAAGACAAGGTGATAGACTTACAATTTGTCACAGGTGTGGAGCCAATATGAAATCATGTGGACCTGCAAAAAGAATTTCTTCTTTTGAAAGAGAGGATTTTAAATGTTCAGAGTGTGGTTTTGAGGAACCAAACTTTTCTGAAATTTAAGGTTACAGCCACAAAGCTTTGTAAAGCTTTGTGGCTGTTGTTTGTTTTGTAGAATCTGGATTGCTTACCCAGCACTTTGAAATAAATGACAAATTTTATTTATAAAATTACTATTTATATTTTTATATACTTTATCATATAATTTAACAAAGTGCTGGGTCGCAGAGACAAATTTTTGCGAAGCAAAAATTTGTATACATGATACTTACTACTAAATACTAATTAAAATAATAAGCAAAATTAAAACAAAGCGTCGGTTTACCGACGCTTTGTTTTAATTTAATAATTTTAAAATCGGATACAGTTCGAGGAAGTAAAGAAAAATATTTTGAGTCGTATCGAGTATACGGTGAAAAATATTTTTCTGAAACTAACGAAGAAATGTGCCGATTTTAGAATTATTTTTTATTTTAATTTTGATCGTCTAAGAAAAGAAGGAATCGCATCCCATGTATCATCATCATCGTCTTGGTCATCGTCTAGTATTTTTGGTTTTGCTGGTTCAGTTTTTTTAGGTTCCGGTTTCTTTTCCTCTTTCTTTTCTTCTTCTTTTTTAGGTTCTTCTTTCTTTTCTTCTTTCTTTATTCCTCCAAAAATTCCAACTTTTTCCTCCTTGATAGGCTCTTCTCTTCTTGGTGTCCTTTGGAATAAGCCATTACCACCACTATTATTGTCCTTAAATCCAGTAGCTATAACAGTAATCTTGATTTCTCCTTTTTTTAGTTTTTCTGTTTTTGATGTTCCAAATATTACTTTGGCATCAGGAGCAATTGATTCTGTTACTATTCTAGCAGCTTCTTGTATTTCGTTAATGGTTAAATCGTCTCCTCCTGCTACTGAAAGCAAAACTCCTTTAGCTCCAGCAATTGAAATATCCAACAATGGGGAATTAATAGCTTGTTGAGCAGCTTCTTCAGCTCTATTTTCTCCACTAGCTTTTCCTATTCCCATAAGAGCTGATCCAGCATCTCCCATAATTGCTAAGATATCTGCAAAGTCTACATTAATTCTCCCAGGGATTGTGATTAAATCAGAAATTCCTTCAACTGCTTCTTTAAGAATTCTATCACTCATAGCAAAGGCATCATCCATGGTTGTTCCTTCAGGAGCTACATTTAATATTCTGTCATTTGGGATTACAATCAAAGCATCTACAGATTCTTTTAATCTAGCCAATCCTTCTTCTGCAATAGAACTTCTTTTAGCTCCTTCAAACATAAAAGGTTTAGTTACCACAGCCACTGTAAGAATCCCTAAATCTTTGGCTGATTTAGCTATTGTTGGAGCTGCTCCTGTTCCTGTCCCACCACCAAAACCTGCTGTGATGAATACCATATTAGCTCCTTTTAAAATGTCTTGTATTTCTTCAGCTGTTTCTTCAGCTGCTCTTCTTCCTATATCAGGGTTCATTCCGGCGCCTAATCCATTAGTAAGGTTTTTTCCGATGTGGATTTTCTTTTTAGCTAATGAGTGATGTAGATCTTGAGCATCTGTGTTTACAGCAATAAATTCAACTCCTTGAACTTTAGATTTAATCATATAATTGGTAGCATTTTTCCCTGCTCCTCCAACTCCTATGATCTTTATTCTAGCGAAGGCCTCTACATCTGTGTTTATTTTTGGCATATTGGTTTATTACTAATATTAATTCTTTATAAAATCTTCTAATTCGTAGTTACTTTGTATTATATATTAAAAAGAAATGCAATGCTATATTGTGTTTTTACACGAAAAATTGTGTTATCCATTTCTTAATTTGACCTAAAAATGTTTTTGTAAGACTAGCATTTTCTAAATCTCGATCCGAGGTTAATCCCATTAAACATAAACCATAAGCCACTGCCCAGGTTGAATCATGAACTACAGAATCAGAACCCTTAACAAAATTAACATTGGCTATTCGTGAAGGAAGATTCAAAGAAACCTCTGCTAAATCTTTTATAGTCGCTATACTAGACCCTCCTCCTGAGATAACAATTCCTGCTGGTAGTAATTCATTTCTGTTTATTTTTTTAAGATGGGCTTCTATTAATTTAAATATATCTTCTAATTGGATTTGAACAATTTCCTCTAATTTTTTACGAGGGTATATGGTAGAAGTAATTATTCCATGTTTTATTTTTTCTGCTTCTTCTAAAGATATTTTTAATTCTAAAGCTATATTGTTCGTAATATTTGTAGAACCAATAGGGAAGACTTCTAGAGAAATAGGAATATTATTTTCAAAAACAATAATAGAAACTGTTTCAGCTCCCAAATTAGCTAAAACACAACCGGCAATTTTTTGAGTTTTGGTTAATGTCACAAAAGAACCTGCAATAGGTGATGCATAGATGTCTTCAACTTCAATATCCACCTCTTCAATCGATTGAATTAAATCGTGTAAATGCTGTTCTAAACAAGTAACATAAAGTATTTGTGATTCTAACTTGTTCCCCTTCATTCCTATAGGATCTCCTAAAACTTTTTTATTATCTATTTTATATTCAATTGGAATAGTGCTTATTATTTTTTTATTTAAAAGAAGTGGATTATTTTCATTTTCTGTTAAAATATTGTCTAAATCTAACTGAGTAATTTCATTATCAGCTCGAGTAATCATTGTTTTGTTTTTAATATGAATTCCCTCAAGGCTAACTCCTCCAATTGAAATAAATGCCTTTTTAACCTTTACTTGGGCTTGTTCTTCTGCTTGCTGAACAGCTTGAATAACAGAATGAGTAACTTCTTTTTTATTTATGATATAACCGTGTCTCAAACCTTTAGATTTATACAAACCTTTCCCAATAATATGGGGTGCAGTATTTCCATTTTGTTTTACTAATTCAGTAATAACCACCTTTACTTGGTAAGTTCCAACATCTATTCCTACTGAAATTTTTTTTGACACAATTATAATTAGTTAAAAGTCTGTAAAGTCTATAAAGTCCATAAAGTAAAAATTTGCTTCCTAAATCAAAACTTTGTTTTGATCGGATGAACATCAAAGATGTTTTAGTCGCAATTTTTTTAATTTTAAACCTTAAGAAATTGCCTGTTGATAAACGGCTTCAAATATTAAATATTTTTTGGATTTTTTCTTCTTCTCTTTCCATTTTACTACTATGTTCGTAACCTTTCAAATGTATTAAACCGTGGATAAGTAGAAGACCAACAAAATTAGTATAATTTCTTTCAAATTTAGAGGCTTCTTTTTTGGCTAATCCTAAGTTTATAAAAATTTCACCTTCTGTTTTAGAAAGGGTAAAGGTTAGAATATTTGTTGGCTTATCTATTTTTCGATATTGATTATTTAATTTTCTAGATAATTTATCCCCGATGAAAACCAAGCTTAGCTCGTATTTTTTACCGAGTACCTTATCCACTATTTTCTCATAGGGAAGGGACGGATTGCTTTTTTTAGTTGTATTTTTAATATCTAGCATTAGGTATAATTATACTGTATTAACTATGGAGTATCTAGTGGAAAAAGTTTTTGTGTTTTAAATTTGATTAATTATTAATTCAAAGTTAGAACCATTGTTAAAAATTATAGAATAAAAAAAAAGAAATTGCCCGCAAGGACAATTTCCAGCGAGTAATTATTTTATTTTTTTCCAATATGTCTTTTTTGGGCTTGACCCCTTAAATTAACTCTTGAAGTACACACTTTTATAATCTATAACCAAAACTATATCATTAATTGGACTATTCCAACCTACCTATGGCAGGCAGGTCGATTGGAATAGTGCGATTAATCAACCTAACAAAGTAGGTACACTAAAGAAAAGATATATATTTTCTTTAGTGTACTTGTTAGAAAAAATTATCCTTTGAGAGATGTGTATTAAAGTGGAAGTAATTTAATAATTTAAAATTTTACATTTTCAATTTATAATTATTAGATAAAAAAAATAATGTCTGCTGGAAGCAGACATTATTTTTTGTTTATCTAAGGCGATTTTCAGGTAATTTACCTAATTTTATTTGTCTTTTGATTTCTTCTTTTTTAGCAATTCCTTGCAATGTTTCTTTCTTTTTAATAAGTTTAGATACTTTTCTGTTGTTATAACGAATAGAACGAACTCTTGGAAGAATTCCTGAGTTTCTAACTTTTTTGGTAAAACGGCGAATTATATTCGCATCGTTTTCGTTACTGTTCTTTTTTAGAATTTCTATATTTATCATGGTGCATATAAATTAACATTTTTTATTAATATATGCAAATGTAATTTTTTATTTAAGTCTTTCGAGATAATCTAAAATTTTATTAATTTTTATTACTTTTTGAGTAACTTGTTTTAGATCCTTAACAATAATAGTATTATCAATCACTTCTTGGTGTCCTAATATCAATGTATATTGAACACCTAATCTTTTAGCATTATCTATCTGTTCTCCAAATTTATTAATATGTAGATCTTGTTTTATCTTTATTTTTGCTGTTCTTAGCATTTCAATAATTGGAAGAGATTTTAATTTGGCTTCTTGCCCAAATTGGATAAAATAAAATTCTGGTTGGTTCTTGGTTTGTTTTTTTAATATAATTTCTTTTCTTTTTTGAGGAAATTCTAAAGAAATTCCAACTGCAGGTACTCCTTTTCTTCGAATGGTATTTTCTGCTAATTCATCATATCTTCCACCTCGTCCTAGTAATATTTCTTCATTTAATGTTCTACCTATTTTATGCTTGATTTCAAAAATAATTTTTGAAAAATGATTATCAGAACCTATCAATAAATCATCTATGTTATACATTATGTTCATAGATTCTAAATATTCAAGTATTTTCTTTAAGTGTCTTTGACTGTCGTCTGATAAAAAATACATAGGTCGAGGAGCAGTTTTTCTTAATTCAATACACTCTCTATGATTGCATAAAAATAAATCAATAATGTCTTTTTTGTAAAAGTTTTTACACTTTGGATGAAGTTCATCAGATCTTGATTTGTAAAAATCAAATAAGTTGTTTTTGAAATTAAGTAAAGAGTCTTTATCACCTAAACTATTTATACTTACATAAGGGTTTTTGTAACCTTCTTCTTTAAGTGAAGTTATTGCGGTGTGAATGATTTGAGCTTCGGCGATACTATCATGCACACCTAGGATATCAAAATTAAAATTTTTGAAAGAAATAGGGTTTTTTGTCTTTTTGTTTATTAGAATTGGTTTATTATGGTAAAACATTGAAATATGTTTACCTTGTTTAGGATAGTAGTGTTTATATTCCTCAAGAATAGATTGTTTTTGAAGAGGATGGAGAAAAGAGTTTTCATTTACATGAGTGGAAGGAATGTTAATTTTTTTAAAACCATAATGTTTAGCAATTTCGTCTATTCGATCTATTTTGTTTATTGTTTTTGACATTACTTTTTTTGGAATTAAACCTGCTTTTGCCGGCAGGTAGGCTATTAATTTTTTCTGAAATCATCAATATATTCTGGGAATAATTCAATTTGATTAAATGGGAATAATCTAATAAAAGCCCTTCCAATAATTAATTCTTCTTGGAGAACCCCCCACGATCTAGAATCAGAACTAGCAGGACGATTATCTCCCATTGTAAAGTATTCTCCATCTGACAATGTCATCTCCAAATTATCATTTGAATGAAACTTTAGATAAGGCTCTTCTAATTTAAATCCATCAGGATTTTGCTTATTTTTGATAATTATTTCTTGTTGTTTTAAAATTACAGTTTCGTTAGGTAGTCCAATTATTCTTTTAATAAAGAATTTCTTAGGGCTTTGAGGATAACGAAAAACTATAACCTCTCCTCTTTGAGGGTTTTGAAAATTATATGAAAGTTGATCTACAATTAGGTAGTGGCCTGTTTCAAAATTAGGACTCATAGATGCTCCGCTAACTAAAAATGGTTGAGCTATAAATATTCTGAATGGCAAGACTATAAGAATCGCAATTAAGGAGAATTTAAGTGTTTCTATAATAAAATTTTCTTTATTTTCACTCATCTTGCAAACATTTTACTCTTATAAAAACTTAAAGTCAAAAAAAGAAGTTATTGGACCTTATGTTTTGTCATAAGACAAGACAAAAAATCAAAAATCAAATCTCAAAAATAAAAAAGAAACGGATTTTAGTAAAATTAAAATTTATAATAATTATTTTTTTTTGTAAAAATAAATTAATAAATTGATTTTATACTTTATGGACTTTATGGACTTTTAATTTTATACTATTGTGTATTATGTTTATTATAGTAGGTTTAGGAAATCCAGGAGAAGAATACGAAAACACTCGTCATAATATGGGGAGGATTGTTTTGGATTACTATGCTAAAAAAAATAAATTCGAAGAATGGTTGGAAGATGGAAAATTGAAAGCTTTGACTGCTGATGGGAAAAATGGAAAGAGTAAAGTTAAACTAATTAAACCAGAAACTTTTATGAACAAATCTGGTTTGTCTGTGAAGCCCTTGGTAACAAATAAAAAGGAAGCAGAAAAATTGATTGTGGTTTATGATGATTTAGATTTAGGGTTAGGAGAAATCAAAATCTCTTGGAATAGGGGAACGGGGGGACACAAAGGATTGGAATCAATCGCCAAAACAATCAAGACCAAAGAATTTATTCGTTTGAGAGTGGGGATTACTCCTATTACTGCAACAGGAAAATTAAAAAAATTAAGAGGGGATCAAAAAGTATTAGATTTTTTAATGAAAGATTTTTCTAAAAAGGACCTAGAGGTTCTAAAAAAAGCTCAACCCAAAATAGCCAAGGCTTTGGATTCTATAATACTAGAAGGTAGAGTGAAAGCCATGAACCAATATAATTGAGTCGAAAGTCTATAAAATCCATAAAGTCGAAAGTAAAAAATTTGCTTCGCAAATTTTTTATTTAGATTTTAATTTAATATAAAGATGTGGTCGTTTCGACCATGCTTTTCTTTTTGTTTATTTTGTGATTAAATCAAAATAGATGTTTAAAAAATAACTTTATTTTTTTGGGGGTTTATTATGAATCGTAATCCGTACCAAGTTTTTTTTGAAACTTTCAAAAATGAAATAGATATATTAATGATTTTTATTCACAAAGAAGAAATAGGAATAGGTTTAAATATGTCTATTGCTAAAATAACTGGGACGGGTGAACTTTTTCATAATCTTTTTGAAGAAGGCTGTATTCCAGAGAAAAGTTTTAAAAACATAAAAAAAGCGATAGCTATTGAAATACAAAAATTAATAGATATTTGCCCTGAAAATAAAAAATATTCTAAAGATTTATATCATAATTTACAAACTCTTATGAATAGTTGGATAAAAGGAGATATTGGTAAGTGGAAATTTGAAGTAATGTTGGATAAATAATTTTTTAAAAAACAGCGAATTAAATCACTTTGATTTAATTCGCTGTTTAATAATTTTACAACTCTTGAAGGATTATAACTTTGAAATAAAAAGAGGGTGAGCTAAAGCTCACCCTCTTTTTATTTCTAATGTGTTTATGCTACAAAAGATAAAATCATTTTTTGAGCATCTGGTTCAAAGATAGAGATTTTGAAATTATATGATTTTCCTAATTCCAAAGCTTCTCGTAGTTTTTCTTCAGATTCAAATTCTGACATATGAACTAATCCAGCAACCCCTTCTTCTATACTGGCAAGAGCTCCATGTTTGTTGAATTTGATAATAACTCCACTAACATCATCACCCTTCTTGTACTTCTTAGCAGCTTTTTGCCAAGGATTTTCAGTAAGAGCTTTGATAGATAGAGATATTTTACCTTTATCAATATCAATAACTTTAACTTTAATTTTGTCTCCTGTTTTGAACATCTTTTTAGGATCTTCAACTAATGACCAAGAAATTTCTGAGATATGAACAAGACCTTCAAGTTCATCTTCGATTTTTACGAATACTCCGAAATCAACAGCACTAGTTACTTCACCATCAAGTACATCTCCGATAGAATATTTTTCTACGATTTCAGTTTTTTCGGCTTGATCAATATTCTTCTCAGAGAAAATCAATTTACCTTCTTTAGGAATAACTCCGATGATGGCTACTGGCAAAGATTGTCCAACTAATTTTTTCAATTCTTCTAAAATTCTGTCTTTATTACCATCGGTTACTCGAGGATAATGTTCTGCTTTAAGTTGTGAAGCAGGAAGGAATCCTTGAATACCTTGCCATTCAATAATAAGACCACCTTTATTGGCTTCCTTAATTGGCAATTCCAAAATCTTTTTAGAATTTAGAGCATCTTCAGCTTCACTCCAAACAATTGCTTGGCGAGCTTCTTTCAATGATAATTCTATATATCCTTCTTCTCCTTCTAATTCTACTATTTTAGCAACAACAGTATCACCAATATTAATGTTTCTTAAAACATCTCTTACGGCAATATATTCTTTACCAAAAATTATACCTGTTCCGAAAGGAGGTAGATCAACATAAACGGAAGTTTTGTCGATAGATACAACTGTTCCTTCAATCATTGAACCGATTTTAGGAAGAACTTGTACCTTATCTAAAAAACTAGCCATTATAGAGTTGTCTACAACTTCCTCTACATTTTCTTTAGTTTCCATAATTTAAAATGAATAATGAAATATTTTTTGCAAGTCTAATTTCAGTTAATTTCTTTGCAGAAAGTTTAATTTTCACTATTGGGTTAATAATAATAGTTATTTCATTTCGAATAACTCTCATTAGTATAGCGAAAAAAATAAGTTTTACAAGGTTTTTGTTGGTATCTCTATAAATAAATGATAAAATTATAGCTATGAAAAATATACAAATAATCCCAGCTATTTTACCAAGGGATTTTGATGAATTAAAAGCTAAATTAATCTTACTAAAAGAAGCTTACCTTTTGCTAGGAATGGATGATAAGCTAATGGTACAAATTGATGTTTGTGGTTCTATTTTGGATATAAAACATGGTGATTTAAAAGAAAATTTAGAAGAAATAGGAAAAATAATTGAAAATTTAGGTATTGAAATTGATTTTATTAATAAATGTTATACAGCAAAGGAAGAATGGATTGGTATTGGTGTTAAAAGAGCAATTATTCATTTTGATAATATAGATCAAGATGAAAAAGAGATTGAAGGAAAAGGAAAAATTGCTGGATTTAATAAAGAAGATTTTGAAAGTTTTATAAAACATTATTTAAATAGAGGAATTAAGATTGGTTTAGGCATTAGAATGGATAATTCTTTAAAACAAATCCAATCTTATTTAGAAAAAGTAGATTTTGTGCAATTTATGGGGATTGATAAAGTGGGGTTACAAGGAAGTCAGTTTAACCCACAGGTAATCGAAAACATAAAAGAGTTTAGAAAAGAATATCCAGAAATGATTATTTCTGTGGATGGAGGAGTTAATTTAGAAAATGCCAAAGATTTGATTGAAGCTGGTGCAAACCGTTTAGTGGTTGGCTCAGCTATTTTTGGAGAAAAGAATTCGGCTCAGGAGATAGCAGAAAATTATAAAAAATTTAATAATATAAATTAATATGGATTACGAAAAATATAAAGAAAAAGCTCAAATCATAAGAGAAGAGATGTTGAAGATGTTAGCTAAGGCTGGATCAGGTCATACCGCGGGACCTTTGGGGATGATAGATATTCTAGTAGCCTTATATTTTGGGATATTAAAACACGATCCCAAAAATCCAGATTGGGAAGATAGAGATAGAGTAATTTATTCTCATGGGCATACTTGCCCTGCTCTTTATACTGTAATGGCAGAGATTGGTTATTTTCCTAAATCTGAATTAGATTCCTTAAGAAAATTTGGCGCCCCACTACAAGGACATCCTCACAAGGAATGGTTAAAAGGAATTGAAACTAGTTCAGGTCCTCTTGGGTCTGGTTTATCTCAGGCTGTAGGAATGGCTCTTGCAGAAAAAATAGATAATAAAGACAGTGATAAAAAATTCTATTGTTTAATGTCTGATGGGGAATTACAAGAAGGACAGGTTTGGGAGGCTTTGATGCTAGGAGGTTATAAAAAATTAAATAATTTAATTGCGGTTATTGATCGAAATCATATTCAAATTAGTGGGAAGACAGAAGATGTTTTAGGATTGGAACCTTTGAGGGATAAATTCGAAGCATTTAATTGGGATGTTCTCGAAGTTGATGGGCATGATTATGAACAATTATTTGGAGCCTTTGAAACAGCTAAAAAAATTACAGATGGACCTGTTGTTATTATTGCTCATACTATTCCAGGAAAAGGTTTTAAAGAATTTGAAAATGATTATACTTGGCACGGTAAAGTTCCAAGTCAAGAAATGGTTGATAAAATTTTAAAAACCAATGCGGACTAGACGCGAACTAACGCGGATTGAACGCAGAAAATAAATAATTATATGAAAATTACAGAAAAACAAATTAAGTTATTGGAACTTTATTTTAAGGCGGTTGCTAATAAAAAAAGAATTAAGATTTTGATTTTGATAAAAGAAAGACCTAATTTAAACGTTGAAGAAATTTCTGATATTTTGAAAATAAATTATCAAACAGGAGCAAGTCATACTCAAAGATTGGAAAAAGTAGGATTTATTTATAAAAATTATAAAGGTTCAGTCGTTAATCATAAGATATCGGATAGAGGAGAACAGTTTCTCTCTTTTTTTGAAAAAAGTATAAATGTTTAAATAAAGTTTTGTTATTATGATATTATTGATAATATCATAATAACAAATAAGGGGATGTTAAATAATATGAAAAAAGAAATTAAAAATAAAATTGCCTGTGAGAGAGGGATGAAAGTATTTGTAGGAATATCAGGAGGGGTGGATTCTTCGGTGACTTCGGCTTTGTTAAAGGAACAGGATTATGATGTTACAGGAGTGTTCATCAAAGTTTGGCAACCAGATTTTGTGGAGTGCCAATGGAAACAGGATCGATTGGACGCTATGCGAGTTTGTGCTTCTTTAGATATTCCTTTTTTAGATTTAGATTTGGAAAAAGAGTATAAACAAGGAGTCTTTGATTATATGATAGATGAATATAAAAGAGGAAGGACTCCTAATCCTGATGTGATGTGTAATAAAAAAATTAAATTTGGAGGTTTTTTGAAATTTGCCTTAGAAAATGGTGCAGACTATATCGCCACAGGGCATTATGTCCGTTTAAATAATCGCTTGGACACCGGATGTCCAAGTTGTAATTCACTTGGACATCCGGTGTCCAAGTGGGAGCTGTTGGCGGGGGTTGATAAGGAGAAAGACCAATCATATTTTTTATGGACTTTAACTCAAGAACAATTAAAACATTGTTTGTTTCCAATTGGAGAATTTCAAAAATCCAAAGTAAGAAAATTAGCTAAAAAATTCGATTTAGTTAATGCTCAGAAAAAAGACTCTCAAGGTTTGTGTTTCGTTGGTAAAGTGGATATGAAAGAATTTTTGGAAAGATTTCTTCCTCATAAACAAGGAAATGTTTTAAATATAGATGGAGAGAAAATCGGGGAACATGACGGGGTTCATTATTATACATTAGGACAAAGACATGGCTTTAGAATTACCGAAAAAGGAATTGAAGATGAAGCCTATTATATCGTGTCAAAAGATTTAGAAAAAAACACCTTAACAGTTTCTATAAAAAAAGACGGAGTTTTAAAGATAAAAGAAAATTTTGATAGAAAGAAAATAGCTATCGGGGATATTAATTGGATTTCTGGAGAAGAACCTGATTTAAATAAAAAATATCAAGCACGAATTCGATACAGACAAGAATTACAAAATTGCGTCTTAGAAAAAGAAGATAACCAATTTTTTGTAAATTTTGAAAAAGAACAAAAAACTGCCACTTCAGGACAGTCTATTGTTGTTTACGATGGAGATATTTGTTTAGGGGGAGGAGTGATAAAATAATTATTTTTTACTTACAAAACTTTTCCCAGTTATAAAAAATAAATAACCTAAAGATAAAAATAAAATCCAATCTCCAAGATAAAAATACAAATTTTTATCTTGGATTAATTTAACCCGAGAGATTAAATAATCATTACCTAATTGTTTTGTTTTAGATACTATTTCTCCTTGATTGTCTATTACTAAAGAATAACCATAATTAGAAGATTGTATATAGTATCTATTGGATTCAACTGCTCTGATTTTAGCTGCTTTTTCTAGTTGGAATAGTAGAATTGGTGATTCTCTGAAGGTAGCATATGAAGAAGATAGACCAATTAATTCAACTTCTTGAAAAATAATATCTTGATAAAGTTTAGGGGATAGAACTTCAGAACAAAACAAGATTCCTATCTTAGAATTATTGATTTCTCCAACCCCTTTCTTTTCTTGGTTTGATTTTGAATAAGTCCCGTGAGTCTCAGAGTAATTTTTACCCTCAAATAAATCCACTAATTTGAGGATTGCTTTACTGAAATAGGGTAGCGATTCTCCTGTGGGGACAAGTAATTGCTTTTCGTAAACAGAATAGTCTTTATTTTTAATATTATAATACTGCATAGTTGGTCTTATTTTCCCCAGTCTATCTTTAATGAAGGTAGAATCAACCACTAAAACTTCTCTTTGAGGCCACAATTTTTCATAAAGTTCTATTTTATTTTCTTGAAATAATGTGTTTGTGAAATCTGTATTTTCAGGTAATAAAATTAAATCAATATCGTCTGATTCATTTTTTATTTGATTTATAAGTTCTTCATAAATTTTTTTCTTTTTATTTGAACTAAACAAATTATTTATATCATTAGCGTTTAAAAACTTTGTTTGTAGAATGGCTACATTTAATATTTTTTCTGAAGAATTAGATTTGGTTTTTAAACCTAAGTCTAAGAAGGAAAAAATGATTAGTATTATTAAAATAACATAAGTAATTCTTATTTTATTAATTTTAAAATTAGTAAAAAATTTAAAAATTTCTTGTTTTAAATTCAAATGTTTTTTTTGTTGATAATTAATAAAAATATAAAACAAAATTGCATTAATTAAAACAACTAAAAAAGATAATAGATAAATTCCTCCCAGACTCGCCAGTTTAATTAAATATTTTGAATGGGCAAGATTATAGCCTATCAATCCAAAAGTAAAATGAGATCCAAAAAGAGATTCAGATGAATAACTAAAAATAAAATAAAAAAGACCTCTTAAATATTCAAACAAAACCCAAGTAGAAGAAATCAATAAAACATCTTGAATTCTATTGGTTTTAAACTTCCATATTAATATTCCCAAAAGTCCAAATAAAGAACTCAAAAAAAAGACAGTAATAAACCAAATAATAAAAACACAAAGAAAATTAAGAACTAAATTATCAGTCAACATCCAACCTAACGGAAAAGAATCAAAAAGCCAAGAAAATACAAAACCTAAATATATAAAACCAGTTAAATGACTATAAAAATAAGTTTTTTTAAAATTTGAGTTATTGTATATTAAGTAAAGTAAAGGAGTTAAGGAAATAAAACTAATAAACCATAATGAATTATAATTATAGGATAAAGTCAAAAATATTCCAGAAATTATTGATAATAATAGATTCATTTTATATATTAGAAATTGAATAATTAGAATTATAGCATAGATATAGACATGAAAAATATTTTAATTGATTGACACTCACTGAAAAGTTTAATAATCTACCAAAAAGTGCCAAATGTGTTTAGACATTAAAATAAATGTAGTCCTTTTTTAGTGTAATAGGTATATTACACTAAAAAAGTGCTTTTTATTTTGTGGATAACTTTTGTTTTAAAATTTGAAAAAGAGTTATAATAATAATTAATTTATTATTATAATTTTAAAAATATGGAACAAAATAATCAAGTAGATAAAGAATTTAGTCTAAACATAAAAAATACAGAAGACGAAGGAGACAAAAAAATTATGTGGTTTAGCTTTGTTGTTTTAATTTTAGCTTTGGTAGCTATTGCTGTTTTTGTTTTTAAATATAATGAAGTTTATAAAATAAAAGAAGAAAAAATAAACACTGAAAAAGAATCAGATGACTTGATTGGTATTGAGAAAAGATTACCAGAGAAAATGAAAGGGAAAATATATTTAACTTTAGCTCCTAAAAATGATTCAGATGATTCATTAGGAATATTTAGTTATAATTTAAAAAAAGAAAATTTGGAAGAATTTTTACTTAATAAAGGAGAACAATTAAGAGGTGGAGAGGTTGTTCAATTTACTATAGGGGATTATATTTCTCTTAGTAATGGAGAATCTATTTTTATAAATAGTGTAGAAAATTCAAATATAAATAGTTGGACTACTCTTCTTGAAGATGGAATTTCTAATTTTAAATCTGAAACCGTTTGGTCAAATGGTGGTTGGAAATTATTCTATAATATAATAAAGGATAAATCATTGGATTTAAATACTCCTAATAATTGGCAAATTTATTCATTAAATACAACGGATATTGAAAGAGAAGGAAAATATTTGTTAACATTGCAGCAATAGAGTTTACACATTAATCTGTGTAGATGAATAAATTTGATGCAAAATATATGTCTCTAAAAGAGAAAAAATTAAAACAAGTTATTAATAAAGAAAAAACTAT
>Ga0180007_10002458_pt1 | contig 22137 bp, 19 predicted proteins | sample MM_PC_MetaG_FD_121122 | JGI IMG/M metagenome (GOLD analysis project Ga0180007, IMG submission 121122) | Groundwater microbial communities from the Aspo Hard Rock Laboratory (HRL) deep subsurface site, Sweden - MM_PC_MetaG | ecosystem: Environmental > Aquatic > Deep subsurface > Groundwater... | reverse complement strand
GATACGTATTTCCAGGGGGTGCGGCAGAATGGGCCACCTGGCAAAAATTTCTGATTTACGTTGGTGCCCCGAAAGTAAGTGTCTTGGATGCCGCGCGAACTTATGTCGCCAAAAACCTCGGTAAAAGTGCGATCTCGGTGTGGCAACAGACCACCAAAAGCCGTTTCGTCGGTGAAAAGCCCCAGATAAGTGTCTCGATTGGCGATCTCGTCTGTTTTTCGCTGTTTGCCAGGCCGCCACCATACAGCGATTGAATCCCACAATGTTTTAGACGGAAAAATCGCTCTGCCCATGGTTGGCAGATAAGACATGCCGTAAAAGGTGTCGCTATATTGGAATGCCTGATTGACTCCGGGAGGATCATATGCGGGCTGGTAGGCGCCGCCAAACTGTCGTTCACTTGCCAGTTCTGGATTTTCAATGTTAATAATCGCAGGCCCATGCATATAGACACGCGACTGGAATGGCATGTTCCATAGAATCAGACGTCCACCTGCCCGGTCGGGCATATTCATTTCATTACGCAGCACCTCTTGAACGCGGGCGGGGTCGCCGGTCGGAATGCGGTGCCCGAGAATGCTGAACATCGTATAGTTACGGGCTATGGGACTCATATTTAAGATCTTAACATCACGCGAAATGGTATAATCGACCTTGAATGTTCGTTGTTTTTGCAGAGCCACAGTTATGTCCAGCTGAATCACCAGATACCAGTCGCGCGAATAGTGATCATCAAAGCCTAGCTTTCGATCGGGCGGACGGTGATAAGACTCCGGGTCGTCAAGCGGCCCCTGCGGAATTGGCCGACAACCCTTGATGTTGGGCAGAATCTTCTCGATGGTAAAGCCCGCCCTGGTCATGTGATAATCTTTAAGTGTCAAAGTCTGAGTGACTTTATCCTTGAGGTCAGTAAAGTCATGAAGCAGTGTAGGGTTGAGCCCGGTAGAACCGCCGCCTTTGGGTGTCTGCGAGCCGGCTGCCTGCCAGAGCAATTGCTGCATAAAACCGGTCGTGGTTTTATCCTTGAAGCGTTCTTCAAGCATTACATAGGCTTCGTCAGCGGCTGCTTCGGCGAGTTGGCGCCCCATGGTACGGTAGACAGAGACAGCTGCCTGCGTATACTCGGCTGAGCTGCTCTGAGCGAGAAACAGCCCCATAAAGGCGAGTAAACCCAGAATCAAAACCGCTACCAGGTAAGCAAAACCCTGACGATTCATCGCTTTCTCCCGTCCTCAAATTTACCAGCCATCTTAAGGCGTTTCTCTAAGTGTAACACGCCCTCGGATAAGCGTCAAACTTGTTAACCTCCTGTTAACATCTGTTTTCTGAAAAAATGTCAGCTGAGAATTTCAGCAAAACTGCACCTGGCTGCAGATGTGATCCAACTGGCAGTCCGGCTTTATGACAAAGATTGTCGAGAAACTCTTCGACATCCCAGTCCCATTCGACTGGCACCTGCGGCAGTAGAAGGCCTGAGTGGCCGTGATACTGCAACAACAGGCCATCGCGGCCTATTTCTATCTCAGAAATATCGACTACCTTGCTCATCGGCGTCAAAACCGATATTTCTATGTCGATATCATCCAGTTCTTCGGGCTTTACCTTCGGAAAGCGCGGATCATGAGTTGCTGCTGCCAATGCCATCTCGCCAATAGCCTGACTGAGAGGTTCGACGCCTCTGATCAGGCCGATGCAACCGCGCAATTCGCCATGCTTTTTCAATGTTACAAAAATGCCGCAGTGCTGATTAAATCGAGGGTCTTCAAAGGTTAAGGTGGGCTCTGGCCTTCCGGCAAGCACCTCTTCCAGGGTTTTACGCACGGCCTGGAGTGCTTCATTGGCGAAACTCATGCGCGGCTCAGGCGGTGTGCCATTCCGGCTGAGATCTGGCCAATTGCCACTTCCTGGACTGGGCCCGTCATGTACATCAGCGAGTTTTCGTCCTGTTCGATGATTAAATCGCCGCCCGACATGTGAATCGTTACTTTTTTGTCAAATAAACCCTTTTGTATGCCCGCTGCCACGACAGCAGTAGCGCCTGTGCCACAGGCGGCTGTCATGCCGCAGCCGCGCTCCCAGACATGGACTCTGGCCTCGTTGCGTGATAAAACATCGACAAACTCAACGTTGATGCGGCGCGGGTGATTGGTGTGGGTTTCCAGCCAAGCACCGGCAGCTTTCATTTCGTCAAGGGACAACATATTTTTCATGAAAATTACGGCATGCGGGTTGCCAACATTTGCGTAGAGTGGTTCGAAGGTTAGCGAGTTCCAGACAAGAGACTTGCGCTTCTCTTCGCTGACCAGCTCTCCGCTGCGCACCAGATCAAAGCTGGCCTTTCCCATCTGTGCCCGGTAAAAAGCTTCGCCATCGCTGACTTTTATAAAACTTACTTCTTTTACGCCGCTGCGAGTTTCGATTAACACCGGAGAAAAGCCCAAGGCCTTGCGGTCGAAAAGCATGGCGGTACCACGTATGGCATTGCCGCACATCTCGGCTTCGCTGCCATCTGTATTGAACATTTCCATCCGACAATGATGCTTGGTATCGCGGGGTGGGTTTATGAAAATCAGACCATCAGAGCCAAGGCCGTGACTGGTAGTACAAAGGAGCTTGATTTTTTCGGGAGTTTTGATGAACGACAGATCCTGGTTGAATTCGTCGAAGAAAATAAAACAGTTACCGAGTCCATGCATTTTATGAAAACCAATCATAATACCTCCCTGGAGTCTTGTTAATTTGAAAGTTTACTTATGAGCGTAAAAGCAATAATTATAAATACCACAAAGATCAAGATCTGTCTGACTTCTTCTTTTTTAAGCTTCAACTGCCTGAAATTGCCGGCGACAAAGAGTATCGCCATGAATGGCAGCACCGGCAGGCCGGTTGAAAAAAATATGGCGGCGGCAACGGCTATAAAGAAGGAACTCAACAGCAACAGCGCGTTTTTGATGCCTCCAAGGTTGAAGCGTAGCGCGGCCTGAAAAAATATGGCGAAGAAAAGAAAGTCGGTCAGTCCGATAAGATAAGGTATTGTGCCATAGCCCGGCAGCGGAAAGCGTAGCAGAAAATAATTGATTGCCGAAGAAACCACAATTTTAGCTGTCGCGCCAGCAGAAACGCTCCAGATGTCGGCAACTGTCGCTACTATTGCAACTGGAAGCAGATGGGCGATTTCGTCGATGCCTTCGCCGATCCACAGGCCGATCCCAGATGCCAGCGTAAGCTGCACCAATGCCAACAGCAGAATCAGTTGGGCTGACTCGGGAAACTCATCGCTGAGCTGACTATTGATCGCCTTGAACATTGCGTTGCGTTGGTCAATCAGCAGTCCTTCAGAAACACCTTGCAGGCCCTGCAGGTCGCCGATGGCAAACAACAGTTGTCCGGGTATGGCTCCGCTGGCATTAAGAAAATTGCTGCGCTTTATCAGAGGTTTTGCGCAATACATAGTGGCGACCAGACCGATGATACCGATAAGAAGGTAAAGGTTGCGATGCAGTTTCAGGCGCGAAAACCCGGTAACTACAAGAGCTGAGATCAGGGTCAGGATTGTCGCGGCGCCAAACAGCGCAATTTGTTGTGGCAGCGCAAGTTTGGCAGGCCAGAACAGTGCCGCAAAATAAAGTATTACCCAGCAGCTGATCGAGAGAGGTAAAAAAAGGTAGCTGCGACTGCTTTGGGTAGCCTTTGTAGTCACTGCCTGTCTTTCAGTAGAAACAGACTCTCGGATGCAATTTTAACCGAAGCAGTATCAGTGTTGCTTTTTACCGCAGCTTCATATGATGTGCGGGCTTCTTCTAATTTCTTGAGTTTTTCCTGAATTTTGCCCATGTGCAGATGAACTTCGCTCGAAACCGGTTCGTGGGCCAGTCCAAAAATTCTCAGAGAGCGGTTTTGTATTTTCAGCGCCTGCTGAAAGTTGCCTTTGCGATACTCAATCCAGGCGAGCGAATCTAGGTAGGTGGCTCGATTTGGGCGATCCAGTTCAATCGCTTTTTCGACCAGATCTTTGGCCAAGGGCAGTTCTTTATTCTGGTCAGCCAGCAGATAGCCAAGGGTATTGGCGATACTGCCATTATCAGGCATCAGCATGGTCATGCGCTTGAAAACTTCAATTGCAAGGTCATATTCGTGTCTTTCAAGGAACGCTGAACCCATAACCGAGAGAACTCTGACGTTATCTGGGTTTTCTTTGAGCAGTTTTTCCCATTCTTTGCGGGCAGTGGCAAAATCACCCTTTTCATAGTAGACGACACCAAGATTTAGACGAGGACTGATGTCACTTTGATCGAGAGAAATCGCGCTTCGATAGATTTTTTCGGCTTCAACGAGATCGCGCGTGCTCAAAAATACATTGCCAAGATTAATTCTGGCCTTGATATTGCCGTTGTCGATTTTTAATACCTGGTTGAAAAGATCTACAGCCCGGTCTTTTTCGCCAAGAATGGAATAAACCAGCCCGAGGTTGTTGAGCGCGTTGATGTGGGTCGGTTCCTGCTTGAGAACTTCTTCGTAAGAGCGCACTGCTTCGAGATAACGAGATGTTTCATGGTAGGCGACGCCAAGGTTATAATGCGCCTCTACTGGCAGGTTGGGCTCCATTGAGAAGGCATTTTCGTATGAGGTTATCGATTCGGTAATTTTGCCGCTGAAATATTGAGCCATACCCAGCAGATACCAGGTATATGGCTGGTTTACGTCAAATGACAGAGTGCGGCGAAGGTAGACTGCGGCTTCGTCGAAGCGATCCTGGCGCAGATATAGCTTGCCGAGATTACGTAGAGCCTCTGGATACATGGGTTCGATTGCAACCGCTCTTTTGAGCATGTCTTCTGCCTTCTCGAACAGTTCTTCCTGAAGGTAAAGCAGTCCGAGAAAGTTGTAGGACTGTTCAGAATAAGGATCAATCGACTTGGCCTTGATGAACATTTCTTCTGCCTGTTTGTTTTGTTCGAGCAGCAGGAAGTTCAGCCCCTCCTGAATCATTGCGCTGGCTCTTTCCTTCGCAGTGACTGGACCTTTATCGGTTGCAGCTAACGGATTGCAGAGCAGACCGAGCAGCAGCGAAGCGGTCAGAATTCTTTTTGACCAGCCGGCAGAAAATTTCATGCTTTCCTCTTTTCCTTAAAAGGCTTTACAGAGCTTCTTTTATCGCATCAGTTTCGACAATATTGGCGTTGATAGAGTGCTCAAGGCTGTTGAGCAGTTCATTGATCATGAATACTTCTTTTTCAATTCCCTGGGCTGAAGCCAGGTAGAGTGCGTAGTTGTAGTCATGGTTCGCTCTTACAGCTCGTTTGCTGAAGGTGACCATACTTTCTACGGTTTCGAGAATCTGGCTGTGCAGCTGCAGGCGGTTAGGAATCTCGGTATGGTAAAGCACTCCGTTGATCATTTTGAAGCGCGCAGACATTTTGCGGGCCAGAATCATGATGGCGCGAGCATGGCTGTCGCCTGGTTCAAAGCGAAACCTTTCGCGGTGTCGTTTTACGGTGAATGGGCGGGCCTGATTCTGCATTTCGTGAGAATGTCTGAGCACCTGCTTCATGTAGGCATAGTTTTCGCCAAGGAACCCCGAGAGCATGAAGGTTTCCTTGATTTCCTGGATAGCCTGAACCGGCTGAGGCTGGGCGACCATGCCGATAAGGCCTGCCAGCATTACTGAAAGTAACAGTTTTTTTGCTGTACTTTTCATTCGTAACTCCTTTGATAACAGATTAATTCTACCTCTTTTGCGCGCACAATTGCAATCCTCTGCAAAAATTTGCGCAGCAGAAATCTTACGGAAATATCGTCAGCTCTTCACAAATTCATAACCCCAGTAGTAACAAATCTGAGTAATAGAAATTCCGAAAGAAATTTACGCAATTCGCAGCTGCAGACAAACAGTTCGCTTCTTTCCTGTGGCGTAACTGCATAAGACCATCCGTGCCAAAAAAAAGGCAGGGCGAGGGATATCTCGCACGGAGCCACGAAGACGCAAAGAAATAAGAGAATGTTTTATCCGTGGCTTTGTGGCTTAGTGCGAGTATGCTAATCTCTAATGGGATTGGTATAATCTGCGGGTTGACCTCATGACTGAGGTGGTAGATAATGACTTTGCTCAAACCATTAAATACGCAGGAGGAATGTATGAAACGACAGATTATAAGCACTGACAAGGCACCGGCTGCCATCGGCCCTTACTCGCAGGCGGTTAAAATTAACGGTATGCTGTTTACTTCAGGGCAGGTGCCGATAGTGCCCGAAACCGGCAAAATTGAAGCAACCGATATCGAAGGCCAGGCCGAACAGGTAATGAAGAACCTCGAAGCCGTGCTCAAAGCCGGCGGCTCAGACTTTTCGCGCGTGGTAAAATGTACAATCTTTCTCAAAGATCTCGGCCATTTTGGCAAAGTTAACGAAATCTACGGCGCCCGCTTCAAATCAGAGCCACCTGCACGTTCATGTGTACAGGTCGCCAAACTGCCGCTTGACTGCCTCGTCGAAATTGAAGCCATCGCATTGACCGACTGAGTCTATTTGCACCAGCTTCTCAATCTAATTCGAAATTGGCGCCGCACTTTGCCAGCATAAAAAAAAGCAACCCGAAAGGGTTGCTTTTTTTATCGACCAGATTCGTAGCTAGTTGAGCATCGTTTCATCTGGTTTGACTATGTACCTTATGAATTTTCCGCGCACCTGGCCAGGCTGATAAGGGCCGAGGTCGCCAGTGTCACCCTCTCCATAGTTGTCGCCTAAGCGAGTGTAGCTCGCGACAGGTATGATTTCGAACTCGGCGAAACCTATAACCTGAACCGAAGAGCCAAACTCGAAACCATCAGGAGCAACTCCTAATTTGTATATTCCGTTTGGGTCTTCAAGTTGCTGAAGGTCGTAAATAGTTGTGGCTGTAGCATTGATTACGCTGTTCGAGGCTATTTCCGGTCCAACACGGGTAATTGGTATTATCACCCTTTGATTTGGTTGGTAAGTCCCATCGCCCTCCAGCCTGAATTCTACTCCTTCCTCAGTTGGTACTGGTTTGTTTTCGGCTTCAGGGATAAGTCGGTCGTTAACCTGTATTACTCCGCTGTAGCCCATCTTAAGCCTGTTCAGGTAGTCGTCTTCAAGTGATCCGGCTCTTACGTTGTCAGGGTCGACGATGCCATAGGTGTGTTTTGGAAGGCCAAGACTGGCATCGGAAACGCCATTGAAAATCGCTCTAACCGAAGCTTTGGCGTTGTTTCCAGCGCCTTCAATGCCGGTGCCGACCAGAGTAAAGTTAAGAAAACCCAGAATCTCAACTGGCTTTCTACCATTGCCAAAATCTGAAACAACAGGAATCATCACGTTAACTTGGCCATTTAAAATTCTTTCGGCAATACCCCTTTGAGTTGGACCGGCCATGTTGCCGGGCTCAGAGTCAATTTCGTCGCCGATGTTCAGTTTTGGTCCATCGTAGCCATAAACAATGACATCTTCATACTCATTTGCTCCGCGTGAACCAAGAGCCAGCGCGCCGAAATTCCCTGTTGGTGGCATGTCAAAAGTTGGATCACCAGGGCTGCCTTTAATCGAATATTCTACTCCTACCTTGTATCCAAAAAAAATATCACCAGCAGTTTTAACCTCAAGCCCAAAGGGCATTACGTCGCCAGACTGCACCACTTCGCCGTCGCCCAGCTTGAGAATGTATTCTCTGTTTTCTGTGAATCCATCGTTTTCTGCAAAAGGATCCCAGGTATAAACATTTTTACTGACGTCACGCACTGGGCCATGCGGCATGCCCCAAGGCGCCATTTCTGCGTCATCTAAAGGGTTGGATCTGCTGGCTGCGACCTCTGTAGCATTAAAGTTTAAGACTCTGGCAAAGAACAGTCCAACTTTCTTTTTTGAGCTAATGTCGAGTCTGTTGCCACGCCCAAAAACGATCTCCATGTTTGCAAGATCTTCGTCAGAGAAGCCGTTACTCCCAATAACCTCTTTGATATGAGCCGTAATCTGGTCTTTGTGCTGCTGGGTAAGCTCATAATTAGTTGCACGCAGCTGGACCATTTTGTCATAGCCGGCTTTCCAGCCAGCATTTACTGCAGTCTGCAATCTGGCCTGGCTATAGTACATGAAACCAACATCGGTTACCAGCGCAGTCATGCCAAGAAAGAAGAATGCACCTAATGCGGTCATTACAAGTACACTGCCGCGTTTTTTTAAAGTTAATAATCCTAACCAACCTGTTTTCATATAATCTCTCGCTTTCCAACTTAGAAAGAATCTAATCCGATTACTTCAAGTTGCACTAATTTATGCTTGTTTTTACTCTTTATTTTCTTTGGCAGTGGCATGAATCGTTATTGCTCCGGGCTTGTTTTCGCCTCCAACAAGGCCTCCAAGCAGAGGTGTAATCAATTCAAGATTAAATGCTGCTCTTACTTCAACCGTCTGAGAAGCAGTTCCTATTCCTGAGAAAACCATGGCGTTGTAGCTATCAGAAGCCATCATTGGTGACCGAAATTTCCAGAACGCCGCTTCTACTTCTTCGATAGAAGGATGTGTTGTCTCGGAAAAAATTTTCTGCGTATAGAGAGGGTTTATTCTCTTGGTAGCAGCTCTGGCAGCCTGTACACATTGATAATTCAGCGTGCTCCAACAGTGCAGTGCCCGCCCAAAATCAAATATGCCGATTAAAACAAGAAGGAATATCGGCAGAACCAGCGCCATTTCAACGATTGCCTGGCCATTTTTTGCTTTTTTTCTCATGGTTATCGTCTCCTAACGGATCAATGGTCCGTCACATACTGTGGAATCTTGTATGATGCCTGGGCAGCAAGGTTTATTCCAGTGTTGCCAGTGGTAGCCTGAAACATGGTTTGATAGAATGGAGTATAAGCTGGCGAATTAAAAGTCACTATTATACTGACGCTTCTACCACCGGTTGTTAAATCGCTCCAGGTCGGAGCTTGGACTATGTAGGAAGCTGCGTCCCACCAAGTTGGTCGCAGGGCGTTCCCGTAATCCAGAATTTCGCCTGCGGTTTCTTCCTTGTGCTTCTCAGCGGCCCATTGAGCCGTGTCGTTGGCGATCTGTTGCAGTGTCAGAAAATTATAGAAAGCAAAACCAAAGTCGATGATCCCACCGACCACGATAAGGAGAAAGAATGGAAACACCAGTGCCATTTCGACAATCGCCTGGCCCTTTTTTTTTCTGCGTTTAAACATATTACCCCTCCTGCTTATACCAAGCAAAAATCATGCTCATTTTATCGTGCATCGCACTACTGATAGTATATCACATTTTGAATGACAAGCCAGAAGTTATGCAATTGAAATTTATTCTACGCGGGGAAAATTTGCCCTATACTGGGGTGAAATTACCTCGCATTCTTGCGATAATGGAATCTTACCCGGTTTACTGAAACCCATTAGTTCCTAATTGGCAAATCAGCCAAGATACTGCTATCGTGATTTGCGCCATGATGGCTGGAAAGCGATCGCTGATAAGACCCGGGCAAAAAACAGAGAGCGCCAGGTGGCGCTCAAGCAAGGGTTTTTACCCTATAGGTTGGTTGGTCAGGACTTTTTTTTATCTTTATTTCAGTTCAACTTCTCCCGGTTTAATAATGTAGCGAATGAACTTTCCTCTCACCTGCCCCGGTTGATAAGGTCCGAGCGGCCCTTCGTCGTCGAAGGTTGCAGGGTCACTTATCTCAAATTCAGCAAAACCGATAACGCGAACGGCGGAACCGAAATTATAGTTATCCGGAGAATATGTACCATCGGGATTATCGTTGCCCTGAAGATCGTAAATGGTTTTAGCGTTTACATTCTGAGGGTTATTAACAGCGACTTCAGGTGGCACGTCGGTGATAGGAATAATGATTCTTCTGCTTGGTGGAAACTCATCATCGCCAAAAAGTCTGAAATCTACCGCCTGGTCAGTAGGTCCGCGTTGGTTACCGCTTTCTGAGATCAAACGGTCGTTGATTTGCATTGGTTGGTTGAATCCGGCCATGAACCGGTCGCGGTAGTCATTGGCACCACCACCAACGTAGTTGTCTGGGTCGAGCGGGCCATAGTTGCTTTTCTGTCTGCCAGCAATGGGCGGGATGTTGCCTGAAGCTACTGTCTTTTCGCAGGTATCTGCGTAAAGTACATTGTTGAGCAGCAGTCGTTTTGCTGCCACTGACGTGCCTATACTGCCGCCAAGATGGCAGAATTCGCCATATCCGAAGCTCCCTTTGATATATTTTGCATCTCCATTATTCTTGTCGCCGAGAACAAGCGACGAAGACGCAAACACCTGTGTCCGAAAAACGTTCGTCTCTGCAATTCCAGTTGAGATGATGTCGGTATGGTTCTGACAGCGTGGGTCTGAAAATGCTCTTAGTTCAAAAGATTGATTGGCGAGATCATCTATGCTGTTAATGTTGGAGTAACAAACATTTGTGTAATGTGCCGGAAAGTCCTTAAATACCATGCCTTCAAAGGCCATGCAATATTCGTATGGGGTAGTAGCTTCGTTAATTCCCTTCTGCCAGAGAGCAAGGTCAAAAGTTTCGGCGGCAAAGCCCTGGCCAAAGATGTAGCCACCAGCGGTAACATGATCTTTGATCCTTGCTGCGACATCCCACTTCTGTTTCTGGACTGCATAAGGTGTGACAGTAAAAGGAGCAATTTCGCCCAGTGCTTTGCTTTTCATGATAAAGTCGTAACACAGCTTGGCAGTCGAAGTTCCGCAGACTAATCCCGGATAAACCAGACTCACAGTACCTCCTGTGGTTTTGGTTTCACCCCATGTCTTTTCCTTCGCGGCGCCTGATACTTTTTTGCAACAGCGCGTTCCCTTAAAAAGACATTCAGCTGCTGCTCTGGCATCGAAATCGTTGTGCTCAGAATCATAATATTTCTGGCATTGAGTGCACATAAATAGAGCAGTGGTTGCTCTCTGATGTGCGTTGCCAATTGTTCCGAGTGCACCGCTCAGAAAGAAATTCTGGCAAGGGATTCCAATATGGCTGCAGCCACCACTATAACCGGTCATGTCTTCGGGAGCCATGAACACGAGATGGTAATTGGCAAGAGTGCCGCTCAGTATGGCGGCATCGTTAATAGTGGCAAACGGAATGCCTGCATCTGTGAGAGTTTGAGCGGTTGCGGCTGTTGTTGCGCTATTCGAATACACCGCTATTTTGCGCTGTGCATACAGATCAAGAGAGGGATTCCCGAGATTCAAATAACCCTGAATATCGTTGGGATCTATAAGGATCTGATGAATTATGCCAAAGCTGTCGAGCTTAGCCTTTCTGGTTTCAGTGTAATTTATCATAAATGCACCACCAGCATGGTTGAGCAGCCAATAAATCAGTCTATCCTCGGTATCTTCCGCGGAGGATCTGAGGCTTGAATACACCACTCCATAGGCACGCAGATAATTGATGTCAGACTGGTTGTTCATGGGGATGTAGATCATGCGTTGATCGGGTGGTTCTGGATCTTCAGGGTCTTGTGGTTCTAATGGAACATACTTGACATTACCTCCACCTGAACCCAGCTTGAGAATGTATTCGCCATTTTCCTGGAATCCTTCGCCCTCACCGAACAGCCTTGCCGCATAGGAACTTCGGCTCAGGTCAAAAACTTCTCCGTGTGGAACGGCGAGTGGTACTATTCCCTGCCCAACGTCATCGGCATGATTCTGCCGCGCAGCCGCCACATTGGAAGCTGAAAAGTTCATGACCCTGGCAAAGAACAGGCCGACGTGTTGAGTTCCTGAGAGGTATAACCATTTTGTTGCATTACATCTTTGATGTGATTGTTAATCAAAAGTTGCTGTTCTGCATCTGGCATGGTGCGGCCTTGAACGGTCTGCAGCATTCGGTCGTAACCGGCTTTCCAGCCAGCATTAACTGCTGTCTGCAGCCGTGCCTGACTGTAATAAAGGAACCCGATGTCGGTTACCAGTGCAGTCATTCCAAGCATGAATAAGGCTGCCAGAGCAGTCATGGCCAGCGCTCCGCCGTGGCGCCTGTTCAGACGTTTTTTCCCAGACATGGCTTTGCCCCCTTATGGCAATAACGTTTTATAATAATATACGCAATAATCATGCTCAAACAAACATGACTTTTCCGATTTTCCGATTTTTCGTTTTGAAGGGGGTAACCCCCTCGTAAGATCCTAACCAGTTTTGTTCTTTTTTTTTAGAGAGAGAGAGAGAGAGAGAGAGAGAGAGAGAGAGAGAGAGAGAGAGAGAGAGAGAGAGACGCTGTGCCGGTAATCCGGCACAGCGTCTTGAGTCCATTATTGGAATGTGATATTTGTAACTTCGGAGCGCATTGGCGGGCCATCGTTATAGCTGTAAGTCACCTGCCAGTGGTAGTTCCCGGCAGCTATCCCAGCGAGTGGTGTTTCGAAATTGGGTCCAGTTCCGATCTTACTTGCAACCAGAACATTGCCAGCGGTGTAAAGTTCAAAGGCGTAGGTCTTTGCATCAGGATCTACAGGGACTGTGAATGAATATACATAAGCGGCATCAGCATTGATTGCAATCGTCGTTCCCTCGCGTGGTGTCACTTCGGTATTCGAAGGTCTTATCGTGATCAGCTTGGAAGCGGAGAACGTCGGCTTGTTCGGTTGAGCAGGATCATTGGCAAGGATTTTCCAGGTGTATCGGCCATAGTCTAGACCTAGATCGCTCGGTTTGAAATTAAAGTTATGTACAAAGGTCGCAGAAGTGTCGGTCAGGTTGAAACTTTTGCTGATTGTTTGAGTTGTTGCACCGGTATAAGCGCGGTTAAATTCCAGAGTCGCCACAGTCGAGGTGCCAGGCCCTGTCCATCGGGCGTAAAGATCGGCAAGAAGAGCAGCTTCAACATCAAAGTTAAAGGTTACACCGTCAGTTGCGAGTTTCGCATCGGTTATCACCGCAACAGTATTAGCTGTAGGCGCAGTAGCGAACGTTGGTACTGTGAAGTCCATGATAGTGGTCTGGCCAGCAGCAACTTTGTAACCATAAGCGAGAACAGCTTCTCTACCGATCCATACCGGGTCTGTGCTGCTAAATACGATAACGTTTCCGGAGTCAGCTTGGATGATTTGTACGATAGTATTTACCGGTACCGCAAACCATGCTGCGCCGTTATCTTCGAAAGGAGGCAGCTGGTCAACGCGCCATGTTCCATCGGCTTTAGACATTACCGAACCGAAGGATCGAGCCGTGTTGTTTGGAAAAACCTGCCAGAGGGCGAATTCATAGTTGCCCATCGCTTCAAGATTTGGAGTGATTGCACCATTTACAATTATGTATTTCTTTACAGTACCCATCAACGCGCCACTGGTGTGGAGATTTGGGTTTACCTGAATATCATACGCATATATTACCAGGTCTACTGTTCTAGCTCCAGAATTAACTGGATAAGCGGTGTTATTGATTAAAATCTGTTCAGCGTTTGGCGGCGTATCGCCCTCTACGACAAATGAAATTGTATAAGGCGAAAAGCCTGGTTGTTCGATGGTCATGCGTCTGGTTCCGCGCTCAATATTTTTGAGTGTGAAGATACCAAAACCATCGCTGACTGTCCTTTGGCCGCTGTCAAGCGTAATGTCGGCGACACTGGCGCCAGTCTGGGAAAGCGAAGACGTGATTCTGGCTCTAAGGTCAATAGTCGGCACGGCGGGGTCAAGCGTAGATTTGGCAAAAAGATTGAGACTGCCGCTATCTACGGTAACTTGAGCGCCACCTGAAATAATTGCCAGTTTAGAGCTCTCAAGGTATTTGTCACTTTCTTCAATTTTAAGAATATAGGTACCGGTACTGAGATTGTTAAAATTGAATTCGCCTGAAGTCAATGTGGTGTTGGCTCTGCCGGAATCAACAATTGATCCGGTTGTAGAGTCCTGCACAAACAGTTTTACCGATATACTTCCAATCGGATTGCTTCCATCTACTACAACCTTGCCGATCAGATTAAACTGACCTGGCGCCAGGCTGTTGGTTACGGGGTTGGTCGCCACCACTGCAGTCGAGGGCCCAGCGGGGTTGTTGCCGCCGCCGCAGCCGGTGATCACTGCTGTGGCTAGCAGGCAGCAAATCATTGAGGCGAAAACAAATTTAAACATACCGTATTTTTCTTTCATGCCTCGATCTCCTTTGAGGGCACTAATTTTTCCAGATCTTCTTAACATTCTGTCCTCTCCATTCTCAGGACATCATCAATTTTGATGCCTGTTTTATTTATAGTTCCTGATTTAAGTTCAAGAACAGAACTCACATCTCCATATATCCGCGAAAAACCGATCCAGGGTGGCAGCTTTTCGTAAAGCGCCTTTATCTTAAGACTGGCATCAAGAAAAACAGCATCAATAGGGTAGAGCATGAACATCATGTGTATCGAATTACATGGTGATAGCAAGAGACCTTCGCCATCAGCCGGCTCTGGGGACAACATCAGGCCTCTGAATCTTTGCCAGAAGCCGTCGGCTATTCTGACCTGATCAGCTACCAGGCTCTCGTCTCTCGCGTTAGTTATTTTAAGTGTTATTGTCATGAGGTATGTTTTGTTAGCCCATCTTGGCTTTGCTCATTTCCTCGATGATCTGAAATGCTGCCGGAGCGCCGACAACAATGCCAACGTTCGGGAATATGAAGAAAACCAGCGGTATCATCATTTTGACCGGAGCTTTGGCGGCTTCCTCTTCAGCACGTTGGCGTCTCTTGTCGCGAAGTTGCTCTGACTGAATTCGCAGAACCTGTCCTATCGAAACACCAAGTTGATCAGCCTGAATAATTGCCGAGACAAATCCGTTCAAGTCGGGTTGATCAACACGATCGGACATGCCTTTAAAAGCATCGCGGCGCGCTTGACCCATGCGCATGTGGCGCAACGTTAAGCTGAATTCATCGGGAATCGGTCCGCTCATTTTATCTACGACCTTGTCGCAGGCTGCGTCAAAGCCAAGGCCAGCCTCGACTGCTACTGTCAGCAGGTCAAGAACGTCCGGGAGCTGGCGCTGAATTTTGTGGAGGCGTGCGCCGACGCGGCGTTGTATGAACAGACGCGGGCCAAGAAATCCGAGGATTGCGCCAATTGCTGTGCCCATTGCCAGAAGGTTTGGTAGGAAAACAAGGCAGAAAGCAGCGCAGGCTGCGGGTGTAACAACCCTGAAAAGATTCTGAATAACCGCAAATTCATTTACAGTCAGACCACCGGGATACCCTGCCTGGGCCAGCTCTTTTTTTAGAGAGCTTTTTTGAACCTTTTTCATGTCTTTCGGATCGCGCTTTCCGGCCATTTTGGTTAAGAATGGCCTGATAACGCGGTCTACGAATGGTTTCCGGAGCTCACCTTCCTGGACAGCCGCTGCTGATTCTGTTGCCGACATGCCATCGTCGAAAGCTGCCAGACGACCTTGTATATCAGTTTTGCTGCCCGACGGGAACAGGAGCAATATGACGAGAAAGGCCATGATTCCACCCAGAACAATGAAAATTATGTTCATGTATTTTCCTTCACACTTCAATATCGACGATCTGCATAATTATATACATGCCGACAATTTCCCAGAAAACCCCTAATACGACTATATACCATCCTTTGAACCAACCACTTTTGAAAGTAAACAACTTCATCATGAACGCGGGGTTGATCAGATAAATGACGAAGCCCAGAGCAATAGGCAGTGCTCCAACCATCAACCCAGACACCTTGGCCTGGGCTGTTTTGGTCTGGATGTCGCCCTTGATTCTCATGCGCTGGCGAATAATAAAGCCGATTTTGTCGAGAATCTCGGCCAAATTTCCACCGACCTGCCTTTGAATAAGAACAACTGTTGTTACCAGATCCCAGTCTTCACTTTCGACGCGTCCGTTCAGCGCGGTCAATGCTTCTTCAAGGTTTACGCCAAGACTGTTCTCTTTTAGAACTCGCCGCAGTTCTTTGCCCATGGGGGCGGGGGTTTCGCGTGATACCATTTCCATTGCCTGCAGGAAAGAATAGCCTGCTTTGAGGCCGTTCGCAAGCATGATCAGGCAGTCTTGAATCTGATCATTGAATGCGCTCACGCGTTTAGCTTTCATGATTTTTACCCATATTGAGGGCGTGAAATAGCCGACAGCCGCCAAAGTCGAACCTATTGCCACGCTCTTGAAAATCAGCATGCCAAAAGAGAGTGCTATAGTAACCGCCAGAAATTGAATGGCTACAAATTCGTTGGCTTTCAACGGCACATCAGCTTTGGCCAGATCGGCTGCAATTCGCATGGCCATGCCGCGAGGTGTAATGATCGTGCCTACGTTGGCCAGCACTTTTTTTAAACCACCCTGACCGGCCCCACGATTCTCCTTGATCCAGTCGTCGTCATTCATATCAGCGTCATCACGCCTTGAACCTGCTTCGTCGTCAGGGTCGTTATATTCCGAGGCCGCCATTTCGGTTTCGACCAGATACTGTTCCATGCGGGCGCGTACTTCTTCGCCGGGTGGTTTGCCCAGTAGCGAAAACATAAGCAGCACAAAAAATAGTGTTGCAACCGCCGCAAATACGATAAAAATTATCTGTAACAAGTGATTACCATCCTCTCGCGGTATCTGTGAATATATTCTGTGGTAATTTTATGCCGGATTCCTCAAATTTAGAAGCAAATTTTGGTCTGATACCAGTTGGTTTGAGACGCCCAATAATCTTGCCCTTCTCGTCTACACCAGTCTGTTCAAATTTGAAGATATCCTGAGTTACAACCTTGTCGCCTTCCATACCTTGAATTTCGGTAATAAAGGTGATTTTGCGTGAGCCATCCTTGAGGCGTGATTGCTGTATGATCAGATGAACGGCAGAACTTATCTGTTCGCGAATCGCGCGAACCGGCAGATCCATGCCGGCCATCAGCACCATGGTTTCGAGACGGGCAAGCATATCGCGTGGGGTGTTGGCGTGGCCTGTCGTCAATGAGCCATCGTGACCGGTATTCATCGCCTGCAACATATCGAGAGCTTCGCCGCCGCGGCATTCGCCGACGATAACTCGCTCTGGTCTCATGCGCAGCGTGTTTTTGATCAATTCTCGCATTGGAACTGCACCCTTGCCTTCAATGTTGGCTGATCTGGTTTCCAGGCGTACTACATGAGGCTGACGCAGCTGCAGTTCAGCTGCGTCTTCGCAGGTGATGATGCGCTCATCTTCCGGAATGAAAGAGCTGAGAATGTTAAGGGTTGTGGTTTTTCCGGAACCTGTACCACCGGATACGACAATGTTAAGCCTTGCTTTGATACAGGCTTCGATGAAATTGGCCATATCCTGGGTCAGAGTCCCGAATTTAACCAGGTCAGCAATACCCAGAGCTTCCTTTTTGAATTTTCGAATTGTAATGGTTGGGCCGTTGAGAGCCAGCGGTGGAATAATCGCGTTAACACGCGAGCCGTCGGGCAGACGGGCATCAACATAAGGAACTGATTCGTCGATGCGGCGGCCAATCGGGGCGACAATGCGCTCAATGATGCGCATTACGTGATCATTGTCTTTAAACTTGACATCAGAAAGGATCAGCTTTCCCTTCTTTTCGTAGTAGACCTGAAATGGCCCATTGACCATGACTTCAGATATGTCCTCTTCTTCAAGCAAGGGCTGAATCGGGCCAAAGCCAATCATGTCGTCAAGTAGCGTTGCCGTGAGAGCTTCTATTTCGCGCTGTGCCAGCGTTACATTGGCTTTTGGGCTTTCTTCTGCAACTACGGCAAGAATGCGCTCGCGCAGCATGTTGCGCTTTTTATCAGGGTTCTGTTCGGCCATGATCGCGGCCGGCATATCGTCGATGAGTTTGCTCTGTACCCGGTCCTTAAGCCGTTCAAAGCCAGTTATCTCGCGGGTTGAAGCGGTGTCGAGAATGCCAGATTTCTCTGTAGTTTTCTTTTCTTCATTCAGACGTGATAGCAAACCACCCATTTATCTACCTCCAGATGTTACGAGCCAAAAAGCAGGTCTTTAATTTTTAATATAGCACTTTTGCCGGTGTCAACAACGGTTGCCGGCCCTACCAGACGATCGGCCATGCCTATTATCGAGCGCGCAATTGCGCTGGTTGGGGATTTAAGAACGAAAGCTTCGCCATGGTTTAGAGAACGCTGGGCGATTTCTGATTCCATGGGAACAGTAGCATAAACTGGTATCGACAGACCAGCCTCGAGGTCTTCCTTGCCGAAGCCGACATTAGGAATTTCCTTGTTAAGGATAAGTTTGATTTTAGACAGATCGAAATTAATGTCACCGAATGTTTTAAGACAGATTTTGGTGTTCTTGAGCGAACTGATCTCAAGTGTTGCCACCAGAAACACCATATTGCTGCGATCAAGAATTGCCAGTTCTTTTTCGGTTACGTTGGGGGGCAAATCGAAGATAATGTAATTGTACATTGTCTGAACAGTTTCTACTATTTTGAGAATATGTTCACTTTTGACTGCCTCGGCGAAGGCCGGTTCTTTAGGGGCAAGCAGTAGATCAAGCCCGCACTCGTGTTTGATAATATTTTTCTCAATTTCACCAAGTGTGATCTCATCGCCATTTTCTACCAGGTTGTAGATTGTTTTCTTGGCTGGCTGGTTGAGAGTGATTGCAACATCGCCAAACTGCAGTGACGCATCGATGAGAAGCACTTTTTTGCCTTTGCTGGTAAGGCTTACGGCAAGATTCACTGCCAGGGTTGTGCGGCCGACTCCGCCTTTGGTCGAGAAAAACGAGAGAACGTCTGCTTTTGGCTCATTGGCAAACAGCTCGGGGCGATCCTTAACCCATTTATTGAAGACATTCTGGATAGTATCGACAAGATCGTTTGTCGAGAACGGCTTAACCAGGAAGTCTTTGGCGCCTGCCTTCATAGCCCGTCTGAAGTATTCCTGCTCACCTTGAATTGACATGATAACTGTCTGGACATTGGGAAAGTCTTTCGCCAGAATTTCAGCAGCTTTTAGCCCGTCTACTTCAGGCATGTTGATGTCCATCAGCACGACATGTGGTTGCAGTTCTTTAACCAGATCAATAGCCTCACGCCCATTGCGTGCTTCTCCGACGATTCTTATGTTGTCCTGGTTATTTAACATTCTTCTAACGTTCGAGCGCAACTCGTCCATGTCATCTGCTATGAGCAGTTTAATTCTAGGTGTGTTAGACAATTTGAGTTTCCAGTTTTAAGAATGCCTCAAAGCCGTTTTGGCGGCTCTGAGGCATTCGAGATAGCTATTCTTTCACCGGGATGTGGCTTGTTTTAATTTCCTGAAAGATGTTGTGAAGTTTTTCGAGGCGGTCAGAGCGTCTTGGCACTGGCACGGTCTCGAACTTGCTCTTGCCGGCAAGATCAGTATCGCGATTCGCTATTTTTGGAGTGAGCAATATGACCAGTTCGTTTTCGCTGTTGGTAACAGATTTGCTCTTAAACAGACGACCGAGGTAGGGGATCTGACTGAGGATAGGCACGCCTTTCCAGGAGACACCCTGAGTTCTGTTAATCAAACCGCCAAGTACGATGGTTTCCTGATCTTTAATCTTAACCGTAGTCATAATGCTGCGATTAAGAATGTCAGGCGGTCCGTCCGTGCCACGCAGATAACTTGGTTCTTCCTGTTTGGCGAAGACCGAAAATTTAAGTTCGTTGTTGTTAACATACATGTCTCTGATGGCCAGCTTCAGTGACGCCTCTACCGAATCGTAGATCGGACTGCCGGATTGGTCAATGCCACTGGCAAAGAAGGTTTTCTGACCTACGTTGACATAGGCGAGGCCGGCATCTTTCTCAATGGCGGTTTCGGCCTCTGTCTCTTCTTTTTCGCCAGTCCAGCCGGCTTCCGCAATTTTGATCATTGCTGAATTCGCGTAGACAAGCAACTTGGGATTCGCAATAACCTTGGCTTTACCTGAGGTTTCCCAGGCTCTCACCATTGCTGTAATTCGCTCAAAACGATTGATGTTGTTCATGTAGAACGGGTTCATATAGTTGGGAACTGGTGCACCAAGAGATTGTGTGGTGCCACGAAAATCATTGCTTGCGTTCTCAATAAAATTAAGCATGCCAACACCAGATTGTTCGCTGCCCCATTCAATTCCGAGTTCTTTGGTGTTGTTTTTGCTGACTTGCAGAATGTAGGCCTGAAAAACCACCTGAATCGGATTTTCGATGACAACCAGATTACTCACGCTCTCTTCGCCGCTGACGAAACCTCGCACAGTTTCGGTGAGGTGAATATAATCGTTCTGGTCTTCAACTGTTCCTTGCAATACGACGCGAATTTGCGCAGAGCCAGATGCTGAGTCGGTTGAACTCGTATTGGTGGCATCGTAATTCGGCGAAATTACAGTAACTTTAACTTTTGGCAGTTTGATAGCCGCTTCGATACGTTGCTGAAGGGACGGAGTGGATACTTCGTTTTCGATTAGGTTTACAATTTTCTTGTCCTGAACGAGGCTGCCTGCTACAACTTCGGCTTTTTTCTTTTCTTCTTCGCTGGCGACCTGACCCTTTAAATAGACGGAATCTGGGAACACTATCATCTTAATGTTCGGGTTGCCGATGATCGAAGTGAACTTCGCCATAATAATGTCGGCTTCTGAATAGGTCTCGATGTCATAAACACGGCGGCCAGTCAGATCCCAGAGGATCAATTGGGTGGTTCCGGGAACTGTGCCAAGTCCAGAAAGAATGATCTCTTCATCTGAAACGTTGAGAACGTCAACAATACCTTCTTTAACAGCCAGAATCTTCTTGACACCCTGAGCTGGAATCGCAACCGACTTGCCGATTGGGATCATTAATTTTTCGCTAGCCTGCAGCTGAGAATGTAGTATCCCTGTTGTCACTGCAGCAAAGAGAAGTAGCATGAAAAAACCTGACCGGCTTGATAATGTATTCTTATTCATGGCTTATCTCCTCTGACTGTCCCACTTCTTCGGCTGCACTTATTGCTGGTGGTGTGTAAGCAGGCATTCTGTCTGGTAATAGTCTGAATTTGGTTGCGGCTGGGCCGCCGTATTTGTAAATTTCTCTGCGATTAGTCGCGCCAAACATGATTTCGACCTTACCATCGTCAACAGGCGCTATCATAACTGTTTTGCTTTGTGATGAGCTGTCGGCAACTGGTGTCGCTGGTGCCGCTGTCTGTGATTGTGCATAGTCTGGGTGACCGATTTCCTGTAATACCGAGCGTTGGGTGGCGCCCTTGGTTACCACTTGGTTGCCCTTATCGTTGGGGTTTTTGAGAACAAACTTGAAGCTGGTGCCAGAGTCTAGTTGCATAAGCTTTTCAAGTTCGTCTGGCCTTACGGCAAGGGTAATCAGCTCAACTTTGGCAGCCATTATCGAGGGAGTCATGGTCGGAATTCCGCCGGCAAACTGGTAACTGCCGCCAACTGCGAGAACCTGGATGTCCTGGAGAACGATTTTGGTGATCGACTCGCTTCCGCGGGGTTTGAAGGTTGCAATGACGTCAACATAATCGCCTTGCTGTACAAAGCCGCCAACAGAGGTTACTTTTGACACGGCAATCGACATGGCACGTTTGCCAGGAGGAATAGCTCTAGCCAGGTTGGGTATCTGGTTCGCATCCATGAGTCGCCTTGGTATCATTATGTCGTCGGGAAGGATTGTTACCGCTGTATAGCGCCCGGTTAGTGAGGCTATGTCTGTAATCGCCAGCGCAGGTACCGATGAAGCAATAAGTTCTCTTATTTCGAACGAATCCTTCACAATGTCGGCCTCAAGCCTGGTGCGCGCGGCAACGGCTTTTTTACTGACAACAACAGATTTTTTTACTATTGTCGGCTGCTGTACAACGGGGGCTACGATTGGACCGGATGGGGTCTTCTGTAACTTGCTCCAGAGAAGCATTGATATGGCCAGACTGGCCAACAATGCTACAACTATTGCTCTTCTGTTCACGGGTGAGGATCCTCCTCGACACTAATTTTAATCCAAAATATAACACAGGTTAACGCTCCAGGCAACGGTAAAAAAATCGGCAGAACAGCAGATTTTTGTTACAAGTAAAACAATGTACAATTTGTATCTTCTCAATAATTCGCGGTACTAAAAATTTTCTCGCAAGAAAAGCGTGTACTTTTTGCCTTCAGAGAATTAGAATATCACACATGGACTTCACCAACTTTGACCCCGAAAAAATTGT
>Ga0180007_10002456_pt1 | contig 22139 bp, 15 predicted proteins | sample MM_PC_MetaG_FD_121122 | JGI IMG/M metagenome (GOLD analysis project Ga0180007, IMG submission 121122) | Groundwater microbial communities from the Aspo Hard Rock Laboratory (HRL) deep subsurface site, Sweden - MM_PC_MetaG | ecosystem: Environmental > Aquatic > Deep subsurface > Groundwater... | reverse complement strand
TCTTGTCACCCGCCTGCTGACCCATGGGCTTCGGGTAGAAAAAGAGGTTGAGCTTGCCGGACTTGACAATGCGCTCCACGGTGAAAGTGCATTTCAAATCGAATAAACCGTTTAAAAAATCAATTGGCCAGATCAGATATTATGCTGATCTGGCTATTTCATCAGCTTCACTGATGCAGTACATCAAATGCCGTGGAGATTTTGCATCCCCTATCAGATAAAAAGGGACACGGGTTTTACTGTCAAGCTTTTTAGCCTCCCGGATAGGGATATGTTTTTCCGAAATCACCACTGCGTCAAACCCGTTTAAAATGATTTCTTCCCCATTGGATTTAAAAACAACCCCGTCATCTGTAAACTGCTTGATGGATACATTTTTATACAGGGCAACAGCCACTTTTTTCAGCCGTTCCCTTAAATAATAGCGGTCGTTGCTGGACATTTCCTCGGCAAAACTCTTTTTACGGTTTAACACAACAACCTGTTTCCCCTGGTCTGCCAGAAAATCTGCCGTGATCAAACCTGTCATGCCGCCACCCAGAACAATGACCTTGTCGTTGACATGTTCTTTACCACTGATCACATCAACATTGGTAAAAAGGTCCATTTTTGTCTGAAAAAGCCCTTTGATCACGGGCATGTCCGGCATTGACCCTGTGGCCAGGATCACCTTGTCAGGGTTAATTTCATTGATCAGATCAAGGGTCAACTCTGTGCCATACCGGATCTCGACACCCAGTCTATCCATTTCCTGCGCGAAAAAATCAAGGATATCATTGAGTTCTCCGCGGCCGGGCGCTTTTGAAGCAAGGGACAAAAGCCCGCCAAAATTCTGTTTTTTTTCACAGATAATGGTCTTGTGCCCTTGAAGTGCAAATTGTCTTGCCGCTGCCATGCCGGCAGGACCGGCACCGGCAATGAGTATATTTAAAGCCTTTTCCGGTTTGATGTCATCCTTGAGCTTATACTCCCTTCCCACATCAGGATTAACCACACAGGAACCCGGTTCCTTGGCAAGCACGGCATGGATACACCCAAGACAGCATCCGACACAGGGACGGATCTGTGAAAATTCGCCCTTTCTTGCTTTTTCAGGATAATAGGGATCAGCCAGAAAAGATCTGCCCATGGACACCATATCTGCTTTTCCCTCTTTGATAATCGTGTCTGCATGATCCGGATACTTGATCCGCCCAACGGTAATCACGGGTATGGTGACGTGTTTTTTAACCGCTTCTGCCAGGTGGACAAAACATCCATGGGGGGTGTACATGGAAGGAATGGTCAATTCCGTTGACCCGTAAACCCCGCCTGAAACATGGATATATACCACCCCTGCCCTTTCAAGCAATGGTGCAATGCTTATGGCGTCTTTCAGCTCCCAGCCGTTTTGAATATAATCATTTCCATTGATGCGTATCCCAATGGGAAAGTCTTTTCCCGTCTTGGCCTGGATATCGTTGATAATTTCAAACAAAAACCGTATCCGGTTTTCAAAAGATCCCCCATATTGATCTGTCCTGATATTGGAATTGGGTGCAAGAAACTGGTTGATCAGATACCCGTGGGCACCATGGAGCTCTACAAAATCAAACCCGGCTTTCCGGCACCGCAGTGCCGAATCCCCGAAACAGGAGACCAGCGCTTTGATTTCATCAATTTCAAGTGCCCTGACCTCGCCCTTTACAACAGCAGGCGCTGGGATGGGAGAGGGTGCCACTTTTTGAGGAAGGTATGACTGGCGCCCGCCATGCATGAGCTGCACCCCAAACAGGGTGTCATATTGCTTTACCCGCTGGACCATCTTTTTCAGGGCCGGAATGCAATTATCATTATACATCTGGGGAAGATCAGGCAATTCCTGACCGCCGGGATGGACGCTTCCGCCCCCCACGAGCATCATGCCGACACCGCCCCTGGCCCTTTCAATAAAATACTCAACCAGCTGGTCTGTTACGCAACAATTTTCATCCACACCAAAATTGATGCTCATGGCAGACATTAAAAGCCGGTTTTTTGAAGTCATACTGCCGATCCGGATCGGGCTGAAAAGGTTTGATAACATTCGATAAGCTTCCTTTTGATGAATCGTTCAACAATTATTGGATCTCAAATTAAATATAAGCGAAGAATCCATCTGAATACAAGGTTTTAAAATTTTTTGTTTTATCCATTAACGGCCCAACCGATCTTCGGCAGGAACACCATACCACTCAATTTTTTCCAGAAATATCATTCAAAACAGATTCCATCAACGCTTCAAACTGTGACAATGCCTTTTCCTCCTTGATGAACAGACGGCCAGTCACAGCTTTGAAAAAATTTGCACAGACATTTCTTTGACCTGCCGTAAAGTCTGTGGAATATCCTTTTTTTTTCATTTCTGCGCTTCCGGGCCGGCTTGACAGATCCCTCCGGCCATGGGGATGGTTAATGATATGGGAATAGTAGATCAATGCCCGGTCAATTAAAATATAGAGAAATTGAAGATTCTTATTGGGCCCCAGCTGGAGTTTATCCCCGCCAAACCAGATACCGGCTCTTTTTTTTCTGGTTATCTTTTTCCCGCCGAAAAAGGCTGATCCTGCTCCTAAAATCCCTCCAAGGGCAGTAAACACACCCAGTGTATGTCCGGCAAAAGCCGTATCGATCACCGCCCCCATAGTCCCACCGATAAAGGCGCCGGCTGCTGCCAGTTGTTCTTTTGTCAGGCCCAGAAGCTCCCAGGTCTGTTTTGAAAAAAGATCGTGTTTAAGAATTGAATATGCCGGCAGATGATATTCAAAGAAATGATGCTTGTACAAGGCCCTGATCTTTTTGAACATCTTCTTTTCCAGCACTTTTATGTGGGCCTGATATTTTTCAGTGAGCGTTTCCAGGACCTCTTGTTTATCACAGGATGATGTGATGGGTTCAGATATGGAAAATGACAAACTTTTTTCAAAGGTCTGGATCATTACGGCCGTAACCATCTGATTTCTTTTCTGCCAGTCCTCTTTAAATGCCAGGATCACCCGGGAAAGCGCCTGCTCCCCTTCCTGATCAATGGCTTTAAGACTTTCAAGCATTTGAATGCGCTCGGTAAAATCGGCTGAGTTTGAATCAAACATCCGGATGGAATTAAAATGCTTTCTAAACTCAAGTTTCCAATCCAGGGTATAATCTTTCTCGTCTGTCTTGGAATTAATAATGGCCATTCTCGGTCGCCCCGTAAGCCGCAGAATTTCCATTTCAGCCAGGTCGTCATCCCGCACAGGCCTTGACGCGTCCACCACATAAATAATGCCGGCACCCCGGGCCACGGGTCCCAAAAGCTCACACTCATCCGCAAAAAAAGGATCATTTTTAAACGCATCAATAAAGCCGTCAACAATTTTAGCCGGATCACCATCAAAGGCCTTAAACCAGGCAAGGGTCTGCCGGGGCACCTGGAAACCGGGGGTATCTACAAACCGGATGATGTCTTTGCCGTCAATGCTGACCGTATACTTTCTGGATATGGTTGTTTCACCGGGGATAGGGCTGACCTTTATCTGGTCATCCTCGGTCAGGGTGGAGACCACGGAAGACTTTCCCTCGTTTGGATGCCCCAATACGGCAAATTCCGGTATCATCAGAGAATAAACCGCTTTACGGCTATGTCAGGATTTTTAAGCTTGAATACAGCTTTTTTCCAGACATCATAATGAATATCCGTGCTGTCCACACAAAGATCCTCCTGCCCGGCGTCCCGGGTTAATAAGATCCACAGGGGGATGCCCCGGGGAATAACGGTCCTTATCTGTGTAATATAATAGAGCAGTCCCCTTATGGGCGGCTGCCAGACTTCATGGACCAGGATCACCTGATCCACCTCCCTTTGATCCATATGACGGATGATATCTGCATCATTGTCAAAATCAAGGGTAATGCCGATGATCTCTTTCACATTAAACAACAGGTGTGTTCCAATACCCTTGATGATGGTTGTCATTGCCCGATCAGAATAAACCTTTTGTGAAGCCAGAAGCAATGCGTTCTGACCCAAAAGACTCAGCCCGGAACCCGAAGATGGCTTATCTGCCGTATCCTTTATCAGGCTTGAATCAATGGCCTGGTTTTCCAGGGTGTTATTCGAATCAATGTTCAGGACAGACGACTGCATCCTGACCATTAACTGCCTGAACCGGGGCCTTTTAAAATCAACCCCCTGTAAGACTTTTTTTTGAGCAAAAACGCCGGCAACGATAAGCATCAGCCTTGGTATGACGGCGTAAAACAGAATCCCCATACAAATGAAAGGCCACCAGGATACCAGGTCCTGTGTTGCCAGGACTGACAGACCGTCCTTTAAAATAATCCGGGACCCTTCTATCTGTTCAAGGCCTGGATGAGCCAGGGATTCCGGAACAAACCAGGACCATGGAAGCGCTATAAAGGAGACCAGATCATACACCCGGGCTGTTGAAGCCATGAGGGTTGACTGCCACCCAAACGCCATATCGCTGACCACCACCCTGAAAAATGTTCCCCCAAGGGCGCCGGCTGAAAAACTGGCGGCAAACACGGAGGCCAGGATAAACACGGGCCAGAAAAAAAAATCTTTATATTCCCTGCCCTTCATCTGGATCAGCGAGGCAGTATATTCCAGGTGATCCATATTTTTCTTAAAAACAGACCCGCCTGCTTTTTTCAACAATTTAGGCAGCACGTCCAAAAACAGAAACAGAATCACGGTATGGAGGATGGATTTATGAAACCAATTTGCTTTTTTCCCTCTCCAAAGAACCTTATGCACCATCAGTATCAGGGGAAAAAACATCAGCAACACCGGAAAAATAATAAAAAAAGCAATAAAAACCGTTACATTGATCGGTCGATTTCCGTGATAAGCAAGAAATGAATATGCCAGGGATATTCCAAAAACACATCCTGACAAGGCCATTGAATAGCTTATCCATGAATATAAGATGGAAAAAACGGTGCCGGGCAGAAGCACGATTTCTTTTTTTCCTGACTTTTCAAAAAATTCCTGTCGTCTAAAAACCAGCCATTCCAGCAGGAGTGCGTTTTCATTCTGCACGGTATTCCTGCACCGGTTATAGATGTTACGATCCTTGACCGCTCTTGTTTGAATCTCTTCCTGGGAATCAAGCGCATCATCCATACTGATAAAATAATCCAGATCAATGATATCTTTTAATTTTATTTCCATGTTTTGTTATTAACAGAACTGATAACAAAAGAAAATCATTAACCCTATTTTATATCCGGGTGCCGGATCTTCCTGTAATAGGATTCTGATTGATAAATGGCTGCCAGGGGATTGTGGCCCGTGACCCTGTCTTTTACAGCCAGAACAGTGGTGGGAATATCTGTAAATTGTAAAAACAAAGAATCATGTCCCACGCACAATCCCAGCAGAATATTAAAATCAGCCTTTTCATGATTCAGGGCCTTTGCCTGGAATATGGGATTGCACATGGCCTCATTGGTGCCTTTGTATATTTTTTCATCATCTGAAATACCAATGGTTTCTTTTGAACTATTGCCGGCCTTGCAGCAGATGGAGACCACATCAAACCCGTATCCCGTTAAAATTTCTTCAACAATTTTCACTTCCGTTGTCAATCCAAGACAAAAAGCGATTCCAATGCGCTTATAGCCCATTTTCAGTGCAAATTCACATGTTTCTACAATCCGTGTTTTGGTCGGTTGCATAATATAGGGATGCTGGTCCCGATTGGCATAGCACTCGGCTTCCTGTAAAGACGCATTATAGGCAAATTTTTTTATCTCTTTGGCGTCATACGCTTTGTTGGCCTCTTTTAAAATATCTTTCCGGGTTAATGAGGGACATCCCTTGTGGCCCTTTCCTTTCTCTGAAAAACAAATTCTCTGGGGAATCTCCACTGTGCAGGATGCACAGGAAGGCGAGAGCCCCTCTTTTTTTTCTGTCATCTTTTTCTCCGGTTTCAGATTATCGACATCAAAACATTCATTCACTGTATCTGTTCAAAATAGATATGAATCTTTTTGCATATTTGATGCGTTTATCATTAAATAGGCGTTACACCATGTTTTTTCATTAATTTTTCAAGGGTTTCATAGGACTGGGCCCCAACAAGCCGGTCTATTCCTAAAAAAAAGCTTGGAACGGCAGTGACCCCTTTTGCCCGTGAAAGTTCCCAGTCTGAATCCACGGCATCTGAAAATTCCCGGGTTTCAATAATAGTCCGGCCTTCCTCGTGATCAAGCCCGGATCGGTCTATCAGGCTTAAAAGAACATCTTTCCGGGCGATGTTCCGTCCGTCCACAAAATAGGCTTTAAATGCTTCCATGTGAAATCGGTTGCCATGGCCTTTTGTTTCTGCCCACAGACCGACTTCCTGGGCAAGCCGGCTGTTATAGGTCATCCGTCTATCGCCCAGGGCAAGCCCGAGCCGTTCTGCGTGTTCTCTCAGGTTTGCCATCATTTTGTTCACATCAAAGGCTATCTTTTTATCTTTAAACAGCTCTTCAAGGGTTTGACCCTGTTCCGGTGTGTCTGGATGAAGGGGAAACGCCCGCCACTTGATGCGGATATCATAGTTTTTTTCTAACTTTTCAATACTCCCGGTAATGAAATAGCACCAGGGTCAAACATAGTCTGAGAATATTTCCAACTCTGTTGCTGACGTCATCATGCTCTCCTTTAATCGAATCGTTTTTTTGTAAAGATCAGGGATAATTAAACACGCTGCAGGAAAATAAATCAAGTGTCCTGAACAATGTTCTGTCAGGATATCATCTGTGTGAATCGCTCAAGGCCTATCCACAGGCATTACATGCCATTTCTGGATTGTAAAAAATAAATGATTTTACTTTGTTCGCTGATTGGCTTATTTTAGCCAAATTGTTTGATTAATTTTAAAAAAGGGGCTCCATGCTGCTGACATTCTTAAAGGGATTTGGAACGGGAAGCGGTCTGATAATTGCCATTGGTGCACAGAACGCTTTTGTTTTAAGTCAGGGGGTGAAACGAAATCATTATATTATTATTCCGTTGATCTGCGCTGTTTGTGACGCACTTCTCATCATACTGGGGGTAACCGGAGTCGGAACCCTGGTGGCTTCAAGCAAACCCCTTTCATTGATTGCCGGCATTGGCGGGGCGGGTTTCCTTTTTATTTACGGAATCGGATCTTTCCGATCGGCTATCAAAGGCGAAAGCCTTTCTTTAACCCAGAAGACCAGATCCTCTTTAAAAACAATCATCCTCACAACCCTTGGCGTAACATTGCTCAATCCCCATGTATACCTTGACACGGTGATTCTGCTGGGCAGCATTTCAAGCCAGTTTAAACGGCCCGGCCACATCTTTTTTGGCGCGGGTGCTGTCATGGCATCCTTTGTCTGGTTTTTTTGCCTGAGCCTTGGCGGAAAGATGCTTGCGCCTTTATTTGTAAAAAAATCGTCCTGGAGAGTTCTGGATACCCTTGTCGGATTAACCATGTGGGCCATTGCCCTGTCCGTGGTAAAGGGTTTATCCGCCCTTTAGATATTCCCCCATGAGCAGCCTGTTTTTGGGCGTGATATTTTCTGGAATTGTCTGGGTAACAATCTTGTACCCCTTTGATCCAAGCCTTATGGCTCTTGCCGTGTCCACAGCAAGGCTTTTGTCCATCCAGCCTTCAAGCCCGTCCGTGGAAGATCGTTTTAAATTGTGACAGCAGGGCATTACAGCCACGCGGGCCTGCTGTTTCATGGCCATATCAAGAATTAAATCGGTTAATGATCCACAGGCATGGGCAGAAACCACTATATCGTCCGGAAGGATGTTGATTTTCTGGACGGGCAGTTCCTTGTAAAGGATTCTATTTTTGAGCCTTGGCCAGGATTCAATCAATGAGCAGGATAATTTTTCTGCATTTAAGGGGATTTTTCTGTCCACGGCAATGGCTGTCTCTGAACTGTCATCCAGGATAAGCATGATATGCGCCAAAAGGCCGTGACCGCAGGCAAGGTCTAAAACCCTTCCGCCACGATATCTTCGCCTCACCCTTCTAGCCATTTCCCACGCCTCATGAAGTTCCTTTCTTGGAAGGGTTCCAGCGCGACAGACAGCTCTTGCAATGTTATCAAAAAGGCTTTTGCCCGGAAAAAGCGATGCCTGTTGAGGGGTCATTCTGTTTTTTGAAGAATGTTTCATAATCATTGAAAATACAGGTTTATCTGACTTTTCTCAAGCCCATCAGGTAAAATTAATTTCTTGAAATGATTGAACATTTTTTTAATCCATGCAATGAATGGGTATCGTCAATCCAAGTGAGGTGACACATGAGTTTTAAATCTGATCATCAGACACTTTCATTCTCAGACCTGGAATTGTCCCAGACAACCGTAAAAAACAATACGCTCGAACACTTAAAGACTCTGGATCAACGCATACACTGGGAACCCATTGAATCCGCACTGGTGGAAAGTTACCCTGTTGGAAAAAAGAAAACAGGACCCCAGGCCTATTCTCCTTTGATGCTGCTCAAATGCCTGCTGCTCAGAAACTGGTTTCAAATCAAATCTGATATAGCGTTGGAAAGCCTGATTAATGACCGGTTCTCATTTAAAAAATTTATCGGTCTGTCAATGGGAGAACCTGCTCCGGACAGCTCAACCTTTTCACGGTTCCGGAAACGACTTGGCAAAAAAAAATGTGAACTGATGCTGTCAGATATCAGTGCCCGGCTGTCCCGCAAGAATATTATTGTCAACCATGGCTATACCATTGATATTCAGATCACCCGCTCAAACAGGTCCACGGAAACACAAATATGATCCCCTTTCATTCCTGACCTGAAACCGGATAATACACGACACCCGTGCCGCCGGGGCACCCCAGCAAACGATGATCGAACATCAACGGCTCATGACTTCGCCTTAACTGATGTCTGCATTATACAGTCGCAGACTGTTTGTTACCACGGAAATACTGGAAGCAGCCATGGCAAGGGCTGCCAGAATCGGATGAAGCTGTCTTAAAAATTCGGGGAACATTTCAAACGGTGCCAGGATACCTGCTGCAACGGGAATCAAAATAATATTATAAACAAAGGCCAGAAACAAATTCTGTTTAATGGTGGCAATGGTTTTCCGGCTGATTTTGATGGCCTTTGGGATACCGGTCAGGTTTCCGCTTGAAAGGATCACATCTCCGGTTTCAATGGCAACATCAGTACCAGTACCAATGGCAAAACCGATATCTGCCTGGGCAAGGGCCGGGGCATCATTGATTCCATCCCCCACCATCCCCACCAGCACCTTATTTTTCTGAAACGCCTTTACCCGTCCGGATTTTTCTTCGGGTCTGACCTCGGCCTCCACATCATCCACATTTACTTCACTGGCAATGGCGCGGGCGGTCTGCAAATTATCTCCCGTCAACATGACCACCTTGATATTCTCGGCATGGAGTTCTTTAATGGCCTGTTTTGATTCAGGTTTCACTATATCAGAGACAGATATAACCCCCAGCACGGCCTTGTCCTTTGCCAGGACCATTACGGTTCTGCCCTTATTCTGCAATTCAAGGATCATCTGCTGAACCGCATCAGGCATATCTGAATCCTGCTCAAACCACCTGGGTTTGCCAAACCTGAAAGCCTGACCTTCAATCCTGGCCTCAACGCCAAAACCGCTTATGGCTTTGAAATTTTCCGGATCTTTTAACACCAACCCTTTGTCCCGGGCAAATGCCACAATGGCTTTGCCGATCGGATGCTCAGATCCTTTTTCCAGAGAAGCGGCAAGGGTTAACAATTCATCAGGAGACAAGCTTTCTGTGCTGGAAGGAATCCAGTCAACAACGGTGGGTTTACCCATGGTAATGGTGCCCGTTTTATCCATCACAACAATTTCAAGCTTGGCAGCATTTTCAAGGGCCTCACTTCTTTTGAACAAAATCCCGTTTTCAGCCCCTTTTCCTGTGCCTGCCATAATGGCAGTCGGGGTTGCAAGGCCCAGGGCACAAGGGCATGCAATGACAAGCACTGCCACCATCCGGATCATTGATGGAACAAACTCACCTGTTATCCCCCACCAGATGCCAAAAGTGATCAGCGCAATACCAATGACCGCAGGAACAAATATGGCCGCCACCCTGTCGGCAAGGGCCTGGATAGGTGCCTTACTTCCCTGGGCTTCCTGTACAAGGCGGATAATCTGGGAAAGGGCTGTGTCTTTACCCACACGGGTGGCCCTGAATCTTAAAAGCCCTTCACCATTCACGGTGCCACCCGTAACCATATCATCTTTTACTCGATCAACGGGAATGGGTTCTCCTGTGAGCATGGATTCATCAATTGCTGATGCGCCTTCAATAATCACCCCGTCAACGGGAATCCGCTCTCCGGGTCTGATGACAATCGTATCACCCAGCTGAACCATGGAAATGGGGATTTCTTTTTCCGCTCCATCTATAAGGATAAAGGCTGTTTTTGGCTGAAGCCCGATTAATTTTTTAATGGCTCCGCCTGTTTTGCCTTTGGTTCTGGCCTCAAGAAGCTTACCGAATTTAATCAATGTAATGATAACGGCAGCGGTCTCAAAATAGACATGTCCGCCAAGCCCGGGAAGGACAAGGATGCAGAGCGAATAAAAATAGGCCACGGAAGAGCCTAATGCGATCAGCACATCCATGTTGGTACTTTTATTTCTTAATGTCTTATACGCTCCCACATAATAATCCAGTCCCGTATAAAACTGGACGGGTGTGGCAAGGAAAAGAAAGAACCAGTTCATCCAGGAGGCATGACTCCAGGAACCGATCAGGCCAAAATCCCTTGACATGCTGATCGCAAACAAGGGCAGGGCAAAAACAACACCCACAATGAATTTTTTCATCTGGTCCTTTATTTCCGCATGTCTTGCGATCTCTTCCACATCTTCTTCATCCTGTCCCTCATCTGCAACAATCAAATCAAATCCGATTTTCCTGATCTCCAAGACAATGGCATTAAGGGAAATAAGGGACGGAATATATGACACAACCAGTCTCTCTGATGCAAAATTCACAGATGCGGATACAACCCCTGGTACTTTTTTATTTAATGTTCTTTCAATATTTGCAGCACAATTGGCGCAGCTCATCCCCGTGACGGGCATCTCTTTTCGGGCCAGGGGAACGTTAAACCCCAGATCATGGATTTTATGGATGATGTCAGTTAACGCAATTTTATCTGTATCAAATGATACTAATGCGGTTTCAGCAGCAAAATTGACAGTGGCATCTGTCACACCATCAAGTTTTCCCACCGTTCTTGTGATATTTGCAGCACAATTGGCGCAACTCATCCCCGTAATGGGCAAATTCAAAAAAAGCTCATTCATACACGTCTCCTGAAAAAATATCATTGGCAGCTGATTTTTTTATGCTGCCCTTTACGTTACAGGCCCAATATAATCATAAATAATTCATTTGCAAAAACATTTATAATTCCGTATTTTACCGCAATGATTATCCTGACCGCCATATTCCCGATATTTGCCTTGCTTTTTCTCGGCAGCCTGCTCAAACGATTTAATATTACCAATGATCTGTTTTTAAAAACCTCGGACAAACTGGTTTATTTTATTTTTTTCCCCGTCATGCTGTTCTGGAAAATCGGAAGTTCAGCCCCGGACAAAGGGGTCAGCTTTAATTTATGCACCGCTTCCATTCTGGCAGTGGTTGTTGCGTATCTCATCAGTCTTGCCGCGATAAGGATGTTCCACATATCCGATTTTCAGGCAGGAACCTTTTCCCAGGCCTGTTACCGGTTTAACTCCTACATTGGTATGGCCATTGTCATGAATACCCTTGGAGAACAAGGTATCAGATACTTTGGCATTCTCATCGGATTTGTCATCCCCATTATCAATGTTCTCGCCGTTTCAACATTGATCTGGTATTCTGGAAAAAAAAGAAGCCCGGGGCAACACCTGAAATATCTTTTAAAGGCATTGATTTCCAATCCATTGATCCTGGGATGTGCTGCAGGACTTCTTTTTTCAAACCTCAGGTTTTCTTTCCCCGTCTTCATTGATAATACATTCAGCCTTATGACCGCAGCTACCATGCCGCTGGCCCTTATTTCCATCGGCGGCTCCCTGACCCTCACAGGTCTCAAGCACAACACAAAATTTTCGTTTATTGCCTCCGCTCTGAAACTCTTGATATTACCGGCAATTGGTTTTTTTCTGTTAAAAACATTTTTAATTACGGGAACTGCCTTTAAAGCAGGAATGATTTTTTTTGCCCTGCCCACGGCCACATCCATCTATGTCCTTTCTGCCCAGTTGAACAGTGATACACAACTTGCTTCGGCTGCAATCATGTTATCAACCCTTCTCTCTTTTGTTTCTCTGTCCGTTGCACTTTTAATTTGAATAATGGTGTTCTTATTCTGGCAATCTCTTTAAATTTATGTATACTTTACCATCATGTGCCATATTTTAAGTGAAATAAATCCAATAGATTTCGGATAGATTTTAAAAAAACAAAAAAAAGGAAGTACTGATTATGAGATCTCATTCCATTATTATCCTCTTTTTACCTATCATGGCCTGTTTGATTTTTTCAACAACCCATTGTGTTTCATCTGAATCGTCCGATGACCGGATTCTCAGGTTTGGCATTCATGTCAGTGCCATGGGAAGCCTGGATCCGCATTTTGCTGCAGGCTCACAGGACAGGGCGTTTGCCGACATGGTGTTTAACGGGCTTTTAAGGTACAGGCCCGGGAATGCCCCCCACATTGAACCAGACCTTGTCCAACGAATACCTGAATTCAAACTGGTTGAAGGCAAACAGATCTGGACCATCCTTCTTCGCAAGGGCGTGATGTTTCATGCCGGCCCCAAAACACCGGCCTATGAATTGACTGCCGATGATGTGGTTTTTTCCCTGAACAAATCAAAGGATAAAGAATTCAGTGCATATGCTGGCGAGTACACGGGCATGACGATGAAAAAAATTGATCCTTACACGGTTCAGATAATAATGGACAAAGCGATTTCACCGATTCTTTTCTTTCCAAAGATCACCAATTATGGCGGCGGATTCATTGTCAGTAAAAAAGCCATCGAAACCATGGGGTATGATGCCTTTACAAAACATCCCATCGGGACAGGCCCCTTTGCCTTTCACCAGTATGACAGAAACGGACCTTTATCATTAACTGCCCATCAACACTATTTCAAGGGGCGTCCCCTGCTTGACGGCGTACAATTGCATTTCATAATTGATGTAAAAAACCGTTTTGATGTGCTGAAAAAAGGAGGGCTGGATATGATGACAGGATCTGGTCAGAAGGGCTGGGTTGAAGCCGCGGAAAAGGATAAGACGATTATCGTTGACACCCATGGCGTAGGGGAGGTTGCAACCCTTTATTTCAACACCCGGATGAAACCATTGGATGATATCAGGGTCAGGCAGGCCATTGCATTCAGTTTAGACCGTCAGGCCTTCCTTGGCTCAATCAACTCCAAAATCGCGGGAAGCGTTTACTCCCCCGTCCCAGATCAATTTCTACCGGGCGGTTTATCCCGGGAGGATGTCAGGATATTAAACCTGGAGTATTTCCAGGATCTTGATAAAGCAAGGCAACTGCTAAATGAGGCCGGCTATCCAGACGGGTTTACCCTGGATGTGATCGCTTCGGAAAAATGGATATATCAGACCTATTATACATCACTCAAAGAACAGCTTGCAAAAGTCAACATCACCGTGAACATAAAGACAAAAACCCATTCAAACATGCACGAACAAATTCGGCAAAACCCAAGGCCCCTTGTTATCTATCCGGCCTGGCGCCCTAATGCAGATGCATTTCTGACCCGCTTTTTCCACTCAGATTCCATTATTGTTACCGGTAAAAAGCCTGACACCAATTTTTCCCATTATGGCAAGATTGACAAGCTTATTGAAGCTGCCCGTCTGGAAATCGATCCCGTAGCCCAGACAAACCTCTGGGGCCAGGCCCAGATCAGGATATTAAGTGATATGGCAGCCTATCCGATCCTGTATACAAAACAGGTGTATCTTAGAAAAAATTATGTGGATTACGGACATCCGCTTTTTTCAACCATGGCGCTGTATCCCCAGATTACGGAAAGAACAGATATGCATAAACAATAATATTCAACTTTCGGAGTTGACAGATTTAAGTCCAAAAGTTGAGCAATAATAATTATCTTGATGTTGTTTTTTTGAACGGATATGGATAATTCATGAAAATCTATACAAAAATATTGATCACCATTCTGCCCCTGGTCTTTTTTTTCCTTGTCGCAACCATAGGCATATCGTATTATTTTCCCCGCAATGCCCTGACATACATTGCAGAAGAATGGTTATCCACCATAGCATTGGAAGCAATGACGATTGTAAAAAAACATGAGGGTATCCTTCATAAATACGGCCTGGAAAAAATTTCCGCAAGTCGTGTAAAAGCAAAGATGGATGCCATAAAAGAATTGTCCGGCATTAGAATCGGGAAAAAAGGATACATCCTGGTAGTGGATACCAAAGGCCTTATCATATTGCACCCGGACAAATATTATGTCGGCCTGAGTGTTGCCCCTCAAAACTGGTTCAGCCTTCTTAAAAATGAAAAAATGCAATTGTTTTTAAGTGTTCAAAACGAAAAATCACTGGCCATCTCTGATTTTTTTCCGGAATGGGACTGGTTCCTGCTTGCCGTGGATCCGGAAAAAGAGGTCTATGGCCTGGCAGACCAGATGAAACCATACCTTTTATCCTTTGGCGTGATCGCTGCTGTCATTCTTTCATTGGTACTCATGTTGTTAAGCCGACGTATTATGAAACCAGTCCAGTCATTGGTTCAGGGAGCGGAACGAATTGGACAGGGGGACCTTGACACGATAATTTCAATCCAGACCCATGATGAGTTTGCCAACCTTGCCAATGAATTTAACCGGATGGCAGACCGGTTAAAAAAGACACTGGGGGCACTCAAATACAATGAAGAGTATTTCAGATCCTTGATTGAAAATGCCACGGATATTGTGACCATTACAGATTCACAGGGTAATTTTATTTATGCAAGTCCCTCCACAAAAAGAATTCTTGGATATGATCCAACAACCCTGATCGGTAAAAATATTTTTGATCATATTCATCCGGATGAAAAAGAAAAAGTGATTCAACGATTTAACGACAGGGTCCAGTCTGAAACGCCTAGTCTGATTATAGAAAACAGATTTAAACATTATGATGGATACTGGTGTACCCTGGAATCCACCAGTAAGAATCTTCTATCTCACCCGGCCGTAAAGGGATTTGTTATTAATTCAAGGAATATCAGCAAACAGAAACTTGCCCAGGAAGCATTGAAAAAATCCCACCTGGAACTGGAACATCAGGTTGAAGAAAGGACCAGGGACCTTTTTCTGCTGAACCAGACCCTGAACAATGAACTTCAGGAAAGAAAAGTAAAAGAAACAGAACTGAAAAGAGCCAATCAGACAAAAAGTGAATTTCTTGCAAAGATCAGCCATGAAATCAGAACACCTTTAAATTCTATCATCGGTTTCAGTGAGATCCTTTCCACCATGATACATAAACCCCAGGAAGACACCTATTTAAATGCCATCAGAATCGCCGGAAAAAATCTGCTATGCCTTATTAATACTATTCTCGACCTGTCAAAGATGGAGGCGGGCAAACTTGAAATCAACCGGAGCCTTGTAAATGTCCATATGCTGATAAATGACATCAGCCAGCTGTTTAATGCCAGGATTGAAGAAAAATCCCTGGTGTTTGTTAAAGACCTGGACGATCAACTGCCTTCATCTCTTTTTGCAGATGGCATCCGGATCCAGCAGATCCTTGTGAACCTGATTGACAATGCCGTAAAATTCACAGACAAAGGCTTCATTAAACTCAGCATTCGATCGGCCAAAAACCACAGGGCTTCAAAAAAAATCGACCTTGCCATTTGTGTGGAAGACACGGGCATTGGAATTCATGAAAACGACTTGAATATTATATTTGACTCATTTCAGCAAACCGCTTCAGACATCAGCAGGAGATATGGCGGTTCAGGTCTTGGGCTTTCGATTTGTAAACATCTGGTGGAGCTGATGGGGGGACAGATTCATGTCACGAGTACGGAGGGACAGGGAAGCGTTTTTAACCTTATTTTACCGGGGATTGAGATCGGACCGAATGCCTCTGAAATGGCGGAAAAAAACGGCGATGCCATTCCAGATGGATCTATAACCATCACGAACAAAAAAAATCTGGGCACGCTTTTATCCATCAACAGATTAAAAAAACACTGTCTTGACAACATTGAATTAAAAAAACAGATCCATTCTGAAATTTTTCAACGCATACCAGAATTTCAAGAGGGATTCAAAATACAGGATATTCACATCATTACACAGAATATGATCCGAATTGGTCAGCAATTCCATCTGTCTGAACTCACAGAATTCGGCGAAAAAATCTCCCAGTCTGCCCAGTTTTTTGATATTGAAAAATTGAACAGTGACCTGCAACAGCTTTACGGCATCTTGAAACAAGTTGTCTGAGTGGATCAATTGCTTTTTTCCGGAAAAAAAAGTGATCTGACCCATCCGAAAAAGGTATTGCCCTTAAGCGATTCTCTTTCTGCCGCCTCAAAGGCCTGGATGGTCATTTTACGGGTGACCTTCAGATTCGGTGTGACCTTCAGATCATCCGTATCTGAAAACCTGTCCTTGCGTGTGATGATGGGTTTATCAAGGGATAAGTGTCGAATGATTTTAGCAGGATTTCCGGCTGCCACCACATTGGCCGGCACATCTGAAGTGACAACAGACCCTGCACCAATGATACTGTTTTTACCAATGGTCACCCCTTTACAAATGATTGAACTGTCCCCCACCCATACATTTTCTTCAAGCACAACAACGCTTTTCTCTTTGGGGGGCATAGATCTGTCATAAATTCCATGCCAATCTGAATCTGTAATATACACATGGCTTGCCAGCATGCAGGAGTCTGCAATGGATATGGAGTTGGCTGCACTGATTCTGACACCCGGGGAAATCAGGACATGATCCCCTATTGTAATTCCCGGAATATCTGTTGTATCAGACCACACCGTCAACCGGGTTTTTTTATCCGCACATCCCAAAAGGGTAATATTGTCCCCGATCCTGACGGGTCCGCCAAATATTTCAATATACCAGGGCTTTACGATGAACGGATGTTTCCCAAGGGATGTCAATTGAGGGGAAAGCCGGTGCCGGATATACAGATGCTGGAGTCTGTACCATGCTTTTTTGATATAATAGGGCCGATAATCTTTTATCAATTGACAAGATCCGTATAGGTAAATCCATCCCATGACCTGTGACAAAAAAGGCCGGATGCTGGTGTAAACGCGTATAACGCGTCTGCCGCCAGAAGAGCTGCGGCATTGGTCCACGATATTTTTTCTTCCGGCCAGATCACCAGATCAGGGTAAGTGTACCCGCACCAGAACGTATGATCCTCATAGATTCTGTCCTGAATCCAGGAAAATACGCGTTTTGCTTTTTCAATATATCCGATTCCACAAAGGGCAAGGACAAGTTCAGATGTCTCGGCAATGGTAACCCAGGGCTGATCAGACACGCATCGTACCCCCTGGCCATCGATAACATATTTATCCCAGTATTTTTCAATTCGATGGTTTGCCTTTTCTCCTGTCAGAGCACCGCTTAAAATGGGGTAAAACCAGTACATGGAAAATCTGGATTTGCTGACATTATAAAAATGGATATTTTCCCGGATGGATTTACCCAGTTTGTCAAAGGCAATTTCCCATGGAATCTTTCGCTTTCCGAGAATACCGGCAATGGCCAGGCCACATTTTAAACTCATAAAAATGGAACTTGCTCCGGACAGAAGAGACATGGGATCAATTTTCCCTTCCGGGCTTTTAGCCCAGTATATTTCTCCTGTTTTTGTCTGAAGACTGATGGCATAATCGATCCCTCTCTCCATTGTCGGCCAGTAATATTCAAGGAAAAGAGCGTCCTTATTCATCAACCAGGTATGGAAAATCCCCACGGAAATATAAGCCGCCATATGGGTTTCACAGGTCCGGTCCCCCGGGATTCCATTGATATACGAAGAATACCAGGATCCATCGGGATTCTGCATTCTTTTCAACCATTCAAAGGCACGGTAACTTTCATCAAACCGCTTTCCAATATTCAATCCCATAATGGTTTCAACAAGATCCCAGGGGTCTGTTTTCCCATCCGTATGCCAGGGGATATCACCAGATTCCCTCTGGAGAGCAGAAATAAAGCTGGTCAATGAGTCAATGTTCAGAATTTCAGAAAATTTAACTTTTGGGCCTTTTAATGCCATTAAACATCTCCGATTCATAAATACGCTTAAAAAATTAAAGCCATACCATATCAGAATCCTCGATTGGTTACAAGGAACTTGATATCTTCATGAATGGGTATTCATAAATTTTTTGATTTCCTGCATTCAATAGCCATTAAATTAACGATAAAGACTCTACATGTATAACAGTTTGAAATTGAATGAAAATTTTTCTGATCACCCCCTGTCACCCCATGATTTTTTCTCGATAATTTTTCTTGACATTCAGGTATAATATCTGTTAATCAAAAATGAATACTCATTCATAAATATTTATCAACACTTGAACTATCTAGGAGGAAATCATGATAAGAAAAGTCAGAAAAGCGGCAGTCATCGGGTCCGGAATCATGGGAGGCGGTATTGCTGCCCTTCTTGCCGGAGCCGGTGTAAAGGTGCAGCTTTTGGATATCGTTCCATTTGATTTAACAGACCAAGAAAAAAATGACCCCATTGCCCGCAACAGAATTGTAACGGCAGGCCTTGATGCAGCGCTGGCTTCAAGCCCCTCTCTGTTTTTCAACAAAAAAGACGCCGGACTCATTGCCGTTGGAAATCTTGATGATGACATTGAGACACTCTCTGAATGCGACTGGATCATTGAGGTGGTTGTTGAAAAACTGGGTATCAAAAGAGATCTTTTCAAAAAGGTCGAAAAAATCAGAAAACCAGGGTCCATTGTAACCACAAATACATCTGGTATCCCTCTGCAGGACATTTGTGAAGGCTTTTCCAAAGAATTCAAAGAACATTTCATGGGAACCCATTTTTTCAATCCCGTTCGATATATGCACCTTTTAGAGCTGATCCCGGGTGCAGATACCCTTCCGGAAATTCTTAAATTTATTGCAGCATTTGGAGAAAAAAATCTGGGCAAAGGGATTGTCTGGGCAAAAGACACCCCCAATTTTGTCGGCAACCGCATCGGCATCCAGGGGATCGGGGCCGTCATGAAAGCCATGGTTGAAGACGGGATAACCATCCCTGAAGTGGATGCCATATTCGGCCCTGCCCTTGGCCGCCCGAGAACGGCAATCTTCAAAACAGTTGATCTGGTTGGCCTGGACACGGTGATCAATGTCTGTAAAAACTCCTATGAACTGTGCCCTGATGATGAGCAGAGAGAAGCGTTGATCCTTCCTGAGTTTGTCGGAAAAATGGCTGACAAAAAGCTTCTGGGGAACAAAACCAGGGCTGGTTTCTACAAAACCGAGCTGACACCGGAATGGAAAAAACTTCGGAAAGTCCTGAATCCTTCCACCATGGAATATGAAGACCTGGTAAAGGTCAGTTTTCCCTGTATTGATGAAGCAAAAAAGAAAACCACTTTAAAAGGAAAAATAGACTGCGTTCTCAAAGGGGATGACAAAGGTGCTGAATTTGCCTGGAAAATGGCTGCCAACAGTTTTTCATATGCTGCCAGCAGGGTTCCTGAAATTGCTGATACCATCGTTGAAATCGACAACGCCATGAAATGGGGATACAATTTTGAAATGGGCCCCTTTGAAATCTGGGATACCTATGGTGTTCAAGAGGCAGTTGAACGGATGGAAAAACAGGGTCTTGACGTTCCCTCTAATGTAAAAGAGATGTTGAAAAAAGGGAATACCTGCTTTTACAAACTTGAAAATGGCCTCCACTATTTCTATGATTTTGCTTCTGGTTCCTACAAACAGGTGCCTGTCAGTAAAAACAGGGTCTCCATTGCCGCAGCCAAAGGCAATAATAAAACCGTTATGGAGAATAAATCCGCAAGTCTTGTGGATATCGGAGATGATGTCTTCTGTATTGAATTTCACACAAAAATGAATGCGCTGAATGAAGAGATCATGGATTCTGTCGGCGTTGCCCTTGATTATGTCGATAAAAACGGGGTAGGCCTTGTCATTGGAAATGAAGCCGGCGGTATGCCCGGTGCATTTTCCGCAGGAGCAGACCTTGGTTTTGTTTCAAAGCTCTGTCATGATAAAAAATATACTGACATTGAAGCGTTCCTTAAAAAAGGCCATGAGGGCCTTCAGAGAGCAAAATATGCTGCCTTCCCCGTGGTTGCAGCACCTTACGGACTGGTACTCGGCGGCGGATGTGAAGTCTGTCTCTGTGCCGATAAAATGATTGCCCATTCAGAGCTGTATATGGGACTTGTGGAAATCGGTGTGGGCCTTCTTCCTGCCGGCGGCGGAACCATGAACCTGTGGAAAAAATATATCAATGCCCTACCCGGCAAAACAGCAAAAGACATTGATCTGGCAAAATTATTTGTGCCGGCCTTTATGAAAATTGCCATGGCGGCTGTTTCATCGTCTGCTGCCCAGGCAATGGGCAATGGTTTTCTTGGCCAGGCGGACAGAATCGTATTCAACCGGGACAACCTCATCGGTGAAGCCAAAAAAGAGATCCTTAAAATGGTTGACGACGGGTATGTGCCGCCTGCCAGACAGCCCCTGATCGTCATGGGCGATGCAGGACAGGGCATGGTGAATGCAGAACTATTCAACATGCTCAATGGTAAATTCATGAGTGAGTATGATGCATTTCTAGCCAAACGAATTGCCTATGTGATGAGTGGTGGCGATGTAAAGGTGGGCAGCAGTGTTGACGAAGAAACCATCCTGAAACTTGAAAGGGATGCCTTTGTTGACTTCTGCAAAGAAGAAAAGACCATTGCCAGAATAGATCACATGCTTAAAACCGGCAAACCACTCAGAAACTAAAGGAGAACATAAGCAATGAGAGACGCATATATCGTACAATCGGTCAGAACGCCTGGCTGCAAACAGAAAAAAGGCCTTTTCAACCAGACCAGGCCTGAAGAATTGATAACATTTATAATGAAATCAGCCGTTGAAAAAACCAAAAACCTGGAACCAGAACATCTTGATGATGTCATGATCGGCTGTTCCTTTCCTGAAGCGGAACAGGGCCTCAACATCGGCAGGATTGCGGTCAAAATGGCTGGATTTCCCGACAAGGTATCCGGCGCTACCGTTAACCGGTTCTGCGCATCCGGTCTTGAAGCCATTGCCCTTGCCTCTGCAAAGGTCCAGATGGGCTGGTCAGACGTCACCATGGGTGCGGGTGTTGAATCCATGACCTTTGTTCCCATGGGGGGAAACAATCCCCGCCCCCATCCTGAATTTTCCGTAACCAACCCGGAAATGTATATTTCCATGGGCGTTACAGCAGAAAATGTTGCCTCCCGGTACAATGTATCCCGGGAAGACCAGGATAAATTTGCTGCCGATTCCCAGAAAAAAGCGGCAAAAGCACGAGACAACGGTCTTTTTACTGAAATTGTTCCCACACCTGCCACAAAATATGTCAAACAGACAGACGGCACCTATAAAAAAGAAACCTTTATGGTTGAACATGATGACGGCATCCGGGTATCTTCAGCTGAAGGGCTTGGAAAACTTCGACCGGTTTTTTCAGCCACGGGAAGTGTTACGGCCGGCAATTCATCCCAGACAACGGATGGGGCAGCTGCAACCATTATTGCATCAAAAGAAAAATGTGACGAACTGGGGCTGGAACCCATTGGAAAATTTATTTCCTATGCAACCATTGGATGCAAGTCTGATGAAATGGGCGTAGGGCCCTTATACGCCATTCCAAAGGTTCTTGAGCAGGCAAACCTTTCCATTGATGATATTGATATCTTTGAAATCAATGAAGCCTTTGCATCCCAGGCCCTTTACTGCATCAGGGAACTGGGTATTGAAAAGTATATGGACAGAATCAATATTCATGGCGG
>Ga0180007_10002455_pt1 | contig 22142 bp, 26 predicted proteins | sample MM_PC_MetaG_FD_121122 | JGI IMG/M metagenome (GOLD analysis project Ga0180007, IMG submission 121122) | Groundwater microbial communities from the Aspo Hard Rock Laboratory (HRL) deep subsurface site, Sweden - MM_PC_MetaG | ecosystem: Environmental > Aquatic > Deep subsurface > Groundwater... | reverse complement strand
CCCTGGACAGAGAAGTGCCCGAAGGATTCCTTGAAATCAACCCCGCGGATGCGGCCGGGCTTGACATTCTGGATGGTCAAAAAATCTGTGTGGCTTCCCGCAGGGGAGAAATCACCACCCGGATCATGATCACCTACCGGGTGGAACAAGGGGTGGTGTTCATGCCCTTCCATTTTGAAGAAGCCAATGTCAACAAGCTGACCAACCCGGCCTATGACCCCATTGCCAAAATACCGGAACTCAAGGTCTGTGCCGTAAGCCTTGCCAAAGTATAGTTTATAAAAAAGAGGTCCTTGTGTGTTCAATTGAATACACAAGGACCTACTTTATTTTATCCCAAGGTTGATATGAAGATTCCCTTAATACACAAAGATCGCATTTGCTTTCAGCGCCATGAGATTCACCTGGCCGGCAGCCGTGATTTTTGAGCCGGCCGGCAGCTCTGACTCAGCGATGTTGCGCTCCTTGATACAGGGTGCGCAGACATGGAGTTCCCCTCCAAGCTCAAGAAAATCCGAAAACAACTTGTCAAATTTGGGAAACCCCCCTCCCTTGAGCATGTTTTTCCGGTAGTCTTCTTTGGCAAGATACACCCCATTGCCCTGGAGGACAACCATTGCCTTGATATCCATTGCCATGGCACCATTGGCCATGACAAACGGCATACAGGCTTTTTCCGGATTATCGCCGGCATGGGTTGCAAAGTACATGATGGTTTCAATAGTTTCAGTCATTTTATTCTCCTTAAAGTTAATCGGTTTCGTTTGCTTGAACGATCACGCATGTCTGGCTAGTATGGTGGATAAATCCTCAACATTGGCATTGGATTTTTTTAGATTTCCAAGGCAAATGGGACAATAGGCAATAATGGGCTTTCCGGATTCTTCCAGTTCTTTTACGCGTCTTTCCATGATGTCATTGGAAAGGCTGGGGGAAATGGATTCCGCAGGTCCGCCGCAACAAGAGGTAAACTCCCCCTGGTTTCTGAGGTTTGTTACCGATATCCCCATATTTGCCAGGGCTTTTCTGGGCATATCAGACACTTCAAGATATCTGCCGAAAAAACAGGGATCATGGAGGGTCACCGCTAAACCGCAGTTTTTGGGGGCCAGGTTGAGGAGCTCAAAATATTGTTTTACCTCAAAGTGGATTCCCGTGTATTTGGGATAGAGTTTTTTTAAGGCATAGGCGGTATGGGGATCAAGGGTAATGATTTTTTTTATGCCGGCAGATTGAAGTTGCTGGGCGACTCTTTGTGCATGGGCCACAAAGCCTGGCAGGTCTCCCATATCATAGAGGAGTATGCCTGAATAATCATCCAGATCAGGTCTGTAACCAAAATCCACCTTTGATTTTTTAAGAAGAAACGCAATGTTTTTGAGGGTTTGTCCGGCTTTCTTTCTTTCTTTTCTCTTGGTCATCATTGTCATCAGGGCAAGACCCATTCCTGAAAGATAGGCCGGCACCCATCGGATATATTTTAAAAGATCGGCCCTTCGGTTGTTTTCATATTTTTCAAGATAGTGGGTGGATGTTTCAATAAAGGGGGTGAACTGGTACATCAATCCTGTGAACAACAGATATTCCCCTGTTTCAGGCAGGTTTGCCTCTTTGAACCAGGTGTTTGCCATGAATTTTGGGATGCCAAAGGGGCTTTTTGTCTGTTTTACATTGTTGGCAAGGATTTCAATGATATCTCTGGGATTAAACATGGTTTATGATTTCCTCCAGTTTGCGAGAACAAAGCGTTTCAGACCCAGAATGATTTCACCGGGATCCGCCTGTCTCGGGCAGGTATGGGTGCACAATCCACAGTGAAGGCAGCGCCAGAGTTCATGGGAATTTTCAAGGATTTTTTCCCGGGCTCCCACCTGGATATACCGAATCATTCTTCGGGGAAAATTATCATGGACAAGGGGGCAGATGGCGGCACATGTCCCGCAGTTAAAACACTCAAATGCCGTGTCATCCGTATAGGCCTTTAGTTCATCTGCAAAATCCAAGTTTACCAAACTCATATCAAACCTCTGCTTTTTCTGGGGAGTTTGTGGGTTCATTCAGCGAATATAAGAAAAAAGCGCCCTGTTTTTGGCCCTCGGCAATCTGACCATATTTTTTCATGGTGGCGATGTACCAAAGCGTTTTATCGGTGGGCATATCTGTACCGGCCGCAATATCAGGGATGGTTGCCGCCTGAACCTTTAAAAAATCTTTGACGGCGGTCATCTCTTTTTTCTGGGCTTTCATGTTGGCTGCCGCCTGGGTGATGATACTTTTTCTTTGAATACGTAAGTCTTTCATGGCCGTTTTTTTTGCGTCAGTGTCCTGGTCTATATCTTTCTTGTGGCCGGAAGTTTGATCTGGGGTTTTCATTGTGTTTCTTCCTCGTAAAAGAAGTGTTTGGTTCCATCAGACAGCAAATTCATTTGAAGCAAATCCATCTGAAACAATGGCATCCACCATGGCTTCATATTTTTTTAATGCCCATCCATTAATATCAATGGCGCCTTCAGGGCAGACGGCAGCGCAGGCACCGCATCCCAAACAATAGGCAGGTGTTACCCGGGCTTTTTTAAGCGTCTGGCCATCCATGTTCATCTCCACCAGGGTTAACGCCCCTTCTTTCAGGCAGATGTCCACACAGGCACCGTGCCCCTGGCATTTGTCCAGATCCACCTGGGCCACAAACGGATCCAGCTCAATATATCCTTTGCTCAACAAAGCCGCTGCCTTGACGGCTGCAGCACCGGCAGCGTTGCAGGCTTCTCCGGCATCCATGGGTGCCTGGCAGGTGCCGGCCAGGAAAACACCGGTTATGGGAACTTCAACCGGTCTAAGCTTGGGGTGGACTTCCAGGAGAAACTTATCTGTTCCAATGGGAAGCTTCATCATTGCGGCAATATCGGAAACATCACCCGGTTCAATTCCCGTCCCCAGCACCACCAGATCCGCCGGAACCATCATCTGTTCATTAAAGGTTAATCCGTCCTTAATCTGAACCTGGAACAAATAATCTGGATGCTCACTTTTGCTTACCATTGGCAGGTCATCTGCCTGGTACCGCATGAAAACCACCTTGTTTGCCGATGCCCGGGTGTACAATTCTTCCTGTCCCCGGCCATAGGTTCTGATATCTCGGTACATTTCATAGATGCCGGTTTGGGGAAATTTTTCCCTGATCTGGTTGGATGCATTGAGCATGGCAGCGCAACAGGTTCTGGAACAATATTCATTGAGAGGTTCATTGGCCTTGGGTTTATGGATACCCGGTATCTGACGGCTGCCCACACAATGAATCATCACGATATTTTTAATGGGTTTGCCATTCACTTCCAGAACTGATTTTGATGAGTTGTTCGCTTTTAAAAGGGAAATCAAATTCGATAGGGTTATCACATTCTGGTATTGACCAAAGCCGAACTCCCCAACAAATGGGGTATAGGGAACAGATCCGGTGGCCATTACAATGGCACCGGTATCCAGGGTTATTTTATCATGATTCTTTTGGGAAATTTCCAGGGTGAAATCGCCCACATACCCACTGACACTTTCGACCCGGCTGTCGGTATGAACCGTAATGGCGGTATGGTTAAACACCTGGGTCAAAAGCTCCTGGAGAATATGGGATGCTTTTTCTCCCGAAGGGGCGAGTCGGTCCAGATGATTGAGCCGGCCGCCCAAAATGGGCGAGTGTTCAATGAGGGTGACCGGTATCCCTGTTTGGGCAATATCCAATGCGGTTTTAATACCGGCGATACCGCCGCCGATGATGGTGGTATGCCGTTTGGCTTCAACACGGATGGGAATCAGAGGTTTGAGTTGTTTTGCCTTTGCCACGGCAGATGCAATGAGGAGGGAAGCCTTGTCCGTGGCAGGATCCCCATGGTGGACCCAGGAGACCTGCTCCCTGATATTGGCATGTTCATAAATAAAGGGGTTGGCACCCGCCCGTTTAATGGCCCCCCTGAAGGTGGTTTCATGGAGACTCGGGGCACAGGATGCCACAACCACCCGGTCGATTTTCCCGCTTTTTAAATCCGCTATTATTTTTTCCTGGCCGGGATCCGAGCACATGAACATATCGGTTCTGGCCACGGCAACGCCGGGAATCTTTTCAACCCGATTCCTGACCGCTTCAACATCAATATGGTCGGAAATGTTGCCGCCGCAATGGCAGATATACACCCCCACCTTGTCCGTTTTCGGGGTTTTGTCTGTATGGTTTTTACGCATCGTTAATTCTCCACAAGATGTTTGGACATAAATTTTGCCGCTTCCATGGCAGCGCAGCCCGATTCTGTGATGGTGTCCACAATATCCTTGGGCCCCGCGGAAGTTCCGGCAATGAAAACGCCCGCCATATCGGTGAGTACCGGGGATATTTTGGGTTTTATCGAGCGGATAAATTGATCCGGATCCCTGGAAACAGGACAGATGGTTTCCGGGTTCCAGCCCGGTATCATTCCCATGGAAAGGACCACCAGATCATGGTCTGCCGTTGCAATGCCGGATCCGTTCTGAAGTTCGTATCGAACCGTTGCACTGCCGTTTTCGCCGGCATCTATTCTGGCAACCTTGGCTCGGACAAATTCAATGCCCATGGCTTTGGCATTTTGATAAAATTGTTCATACCCTTTGCCAAAGGCCCTGATATCCATGTAATAGATTCTGATATCTGCCAGGGGAAGGGAACCTGAAAGCAGCATGGCCTGTTTGATGGCATACATGCAGCATACCCTTGAGCAATAGGGAACTCCCGTGCTTTTGTCCCTTGAACCGGCACATTGAACATAGGCAATGGAATCGGGTTCCATACCGTCCGAGGGTCGCAACACCCTGTTATACGGTCCATGGGGGGCCAACAGCCTTTCCATCTGTAAAGAATCGATCACATTGGGGATTTTCCCGTTGCCATACGGGGAATTGTCTCGTACGGGAAGTAAGTCAAATCCAGTGGTGATAACGGCTGTTTTTGCTAAAATTTGAAATGTTTCTGGTTTCTGAAAATAATCAATGGCATTTGTGGGACATATTTTTTCACATTGGCCGCAGAGCATGCAATGGCCAATATCCATTATTGCCAGTTGGGGAATGGCATTTGAAAAGGGGATACGAATTGCTTTTGTGGCGCTGAAACCGCCTTGTTCCCTGTCCGGTACATGTACCGGGCAGACATATTCGCATTGTCGGCACCCGATACATTTTTCCGGGTCGACAAATCTTGGGTTTTGAGTGATCAAAGCCGTGATGCCGAAGGTTTCCCCGGAACCATCAGGGTCCAGTGAGGTAAGGTCACAATAGGTAAACAGGGTGATATTTTCATGGTGTGCAGCAGCCGACATTTTAGGAGTGGTAATACAGCTTGCACAGTCAAGGGTGGGAAAAACCTTTGAAAGCCGGATCATTTTGCCGCCAATGGAAGCATCTTTTTCGACAACCGCCACCTTATATCCCTGGTCACCAAGGTCCAGGGCTGTCTGGAGGCCTGCAATGCCACCACCCAGAACAAGGGTGTCAAAGTTTTTAATATTTGTGGAGACCATACATCCTCCTGAAAGATTTGTTTTTTAGCCACCGCCCCAATAAATGGAAGTGAATTTTATAATTAATCCGATGCATGATCCGCTTTAACGGGCGAAAGGGATGCCGCCAACTGGGGGGGACCAAGGGACCTCACCAATTGGTCCATCTGGTTTACCTCTTTTAAAAAGGCCCGGTTACAAACAGTACAGATAGCGGTCAGGCGGAGACGTTTCAGGTCAATCTCCATTGCCTTCATTATTTTGTAAACACTATCCAGCCTTTTTGCCAGGGCCTTATAGGCGCCTTCATAAGGGCATTCTTCACCACAGGACATGACAATGATGCCGCTTATTCCTTTTCTAAAGCAGTCTATATAAAAGGATTCCGGGAAAAGAACCGGCGCCCTTACCCTTAAAATATAGGTGTTGGCAGGATACGTCGAATGGGCCTGACCCACAGAATCGGCTCCGGGGTAGGCACAGGTTTCCGTGGCCAATATTAGGATTTTATTGACTTGTCTTTTTGCCTGGGGTGACATCATCACTTGCCTATTTGTTTCTGGTTATAAAATGCCGGTCATATCCGTCCGCTTCCAGGAGGCCAAGATACCCATGGCCCACTTTTCCCGCCCATGCCGGAAGATCTGTTTTGGTTCCGCTGTCATTGGACAAAATTTCGAGGATTTGGCCCACCTGAACTTTGCCGATCCCTTTTTTGGCTTCAAGAAGGGGGCCGGGGCATGCACTGCCTCTTGCGTCAACGATGTCTGCGGCTGTGATTGAATTAAGATCTGTCATTTTGGTATCCTTATGTTAGGGGTAAATAATTGCATCTTTTAATGCGGTTGCAGATGCGGGGGTGTCATTGTAAAGTGCTTAGAGCAAGAGGGGTGCCAAAACCCATGAAAACTTAGCATTCGGACCTGTAAAATGTTGAGGATGCCCGTAAAATCAGTATATTTTGTTTTTTATTCGATGAAATGAAAGCGCCGGGAATCGGCAGAAGTGCGTTCCTGAAGGGTACGAGTAACGTTCTGGTTGCGTTACCTATGGGGGGCAACGTTACTTTGGCGGTTAGATTTTTTTGTCGTAAGCCCCGGTCATCCTATTTGGTTTTTTTGATTATCATTCGGTGTAAAAACAAAACAGATATTACCCCTCGTCTGGCATGAATATTGAAGTAAAATTTTGAAGATTGTTTTCTTGTTTGCGTTTTCGGATGTACATTTGCTGAAAAAATAAGATCCTAGAGGGAAATCATGTCAAAATTACGAACGGGTCGGCAAAAATACTATAATATTTTTTCTCATTTTTATGATTTGTTCATAAAATTACATTCTCATAAGGATGGAGAAGAGACGCGCAAATTTCTGGTGGGTTCCGCTCAATTAGAAGAAAAAACACACCCCAGGGTGTTGGATATCTGCTGTGGTACCGGATCAGTTGTGATCGCCTTTGCCAAGCAATTTCCTGATATTTTGGCCGTTGGATATGATTTTTCCCTTGGTATGATGCATAAAGCAAAGGAGAAGGATTTATCTGATTCCATAATTTTTATTAATGGTGATGCCGCAAGGTTGTCCTTTGTCGATGATTGTTTTGATGTTGTTTGTTGCTCCCATGCATTATATGAATTGAAAAATGATGTGCGGAAACAGGCCCTTTTAGAAATGAAACGGGTGGTCAAACCAAACGGTCTGGTATTGATTATGGAGCATGAGGTCCCGAGGAAACGATTCATAAAAATGTTATTTTATATACGAATGCTGACAATGGGTCCAAAGGATTCCCGGGAGTTTGTAAAACAAGGCATATCTCCATTTGAGAAGATTTTTGCCAAGGTCACCTTATCCCACACCCGATCTGGTAAAAGCAAATTAATCATCTGCCGCAAAGCATAAGGAAAACGAAGATGAGCACATATTCATGTACCCAGATAATGGAACCCCTTCCGGATCGTCCTCTTGAAGGTGAAGAAAAAAAACTTGCCGACAGCATGCTGTCATCGATTATCCGGCCGGATGCTGTTGTGGAAGAGGTCATAGCCGGATCCAAATTTATCGCAGTAAAGGCCGGCGGCCGCATGGGCCTTTCCTCCCTGCTGGGGGCAAGGCCCCGGGAGTATGAAAAAAACCTGGAACATCAAATGATTGGGAACGCTGTCAAAGAAGTGGCTGGCCTGATCAGCAAGCCGTCTCCTTTTGCCATTTCTCTTGGCTTTGCTTCATTGAATGCCGGCAATGCCCCGGATCCAAAGGATGTGGAATCGTCTAATTTCCCGGCAGACGAACTTATTGTCAGGCTCGGCAAAGACAAAATCGTAGGGCTTGTGGGGGAATTCCCCTTTACAGAATCCTTAAAAGAGCGGGTGGGTACATTCCATTTGTTTGAATTACGGGATGTGCCGGGGGCTGTCCCCCTGGATCAATGGGAAAGGGTGCTGAAACGGCTGGATGTTTTTGCCGTCACAGGGACTGCCCTTTTAACCCGGAAAATGGCCTGGTTCCTGTCCAGAGCACCCCAGGCAACTATCATCCTCCTCGGCCCCACCACCCCGTTTTCTCCTGCCTTGTTCAGCCATGGCGCTGATTATCTTTGTGGATCAGTGGTAACAGACATGGAAAAAGTGGCCCAGGGAATTCGAGCCGGCCTGCCGTTTAAAATGGTTAAAAAGAATGGAGGGGTCATTTTCACCCAATGGGAAAAATAAAAAAAGCGAAACTACTATATATGGGAAGCGCTGATTCATGGGAATGAACCAGCGCTATTTTCCGGTATTTAATGATCGGTCAGCGTTCTCATATAAAACCGCTCATTATTATAGGTTGAGACAAGAATTTTGTTATCGGCCAACAAGTGTTCTATACTTGAAAAATGACCCTTTGCTTTTTTTAAATAGGCATAAACCGCATCTTCCCGCATGGGATGGACCGCTGTAATGCTCAAAATATCTGCTTCTATATTTCCGGTATAGGCAAATTGATTTCCTTCATATCCTATCAAATATTGTGTACTCAATTTGTGTGAGTTGAACAGGTGATAGGCACGGCTTATCGTTTGCGCTTCAGGCTGCCGGACCCATTTTAGGGCAGGCGGCCTTGTGGGAATACTCAGATAGGCCAGAGAACAATTGAGTTCGCTAATAAAGCGGGCCGTTTTTTCAAGGCTTTGCCTGTCGTCATTGACCTCTTTTACCAGCATGGTTTCGGTTACCAGTCGGCCTTTAAATTCTCTTGAAAATGCTCGGATACCCGCTAACATGGCATCAAATTTAATTTTTTTATGGGGCCGGTCTATTTTTTTCCATATTTTTTCATCCAGGGTATCGATTTTAACAGAGACCCAGTTGGCTTTGCACAATTCCTGGCGAACATCAGGCTGGTTCAGCAGGGTTGAATTGGTGATGACGGCAATCTTGATGTCAAGCTGGCTTAATTTTTGAATCAATTGGCCTAGGTTTACGTCCAGTGTGGGTTCTCCATCCGACACAATGGTTAAGTAATCAATGGGTTCATTATTCAAATGAGCGATTTTGATTTTTTCTTTTGTCTCTGCCAACAGCATTTCCGGATCATAATAGGCGCACCTGTCCGTGAGCATTTTTAAAGATTTGCCAAGTTGGCAATACACACAGGAATAGGTGCATATTTTGGGCGGAATATTGTTTATCCCGACACTTTTCCCCAGACGTCTTGATGGAACCGGGCCAAACACCTTTGTTTGATCCATCTTTTTCTCCTGAAAAAATATAAAATTTAACCTATAACAGTTTTTTAGCTCCTGAATACACCTGCTCAACCTTCAATGCTGTTGCGCCATGTCCGGGATGCTTTTCCGGGTTCCATTTTTTCTATAATTTTTTTAAAAGTGTTTGTGATTGGGGATTCCTTAAATTTGTTTTGAAATGCAACGCCGTCATCTCCGCATTTTACCATATCCAGATCAAAGGGAATTCTTCCTAAAAAGGGGATGCCATATGCCAGGGCCGTTTTTTCACCGCCTCCGGTCCCAAAAAGATCAACAAGCTTGCCGCAATGGGGGCAGGCGAAACCACTCATGTTTTCAATAATTCCAAATATACTCATTTTAACATTTTTACAAAAACTGATGGATTTCCGGATATCCGCCAGTGCTACTTCCTGGGGGGTCGTGACAATAATGGCCCTGGCATCCGGTATCAGTTTGGCAACGGTCAAGGGTTCATCCCCGGTTCCTGGAGGGGAGTCGATAATCAGGTAATCCAGATTCCCCCAGTTCACTTCCCCGATGAATTGCCGGATGGCGGTATGTTTGACCGGGCCTCTCCAGATAATCGCTTTATCCCTGTCCGGCAGTAGGGACTCCATGGACATAACTTTTAAGTTGTCAGAGTAGAGAATCGGTGTCATTTTTTTGCGGGTGTCCGCAGTGAGCATGTCTGTCAGTCCCAGCATTCCGGGGATATCCGGTCCATGGATATCCACATCCATTAATCCGACGTGGTATCCTTTATTTGCAAGGGCAATAGCAAGGTTCACCGATACGCTTGTTTTCCCCACCCCTCCCTTGCCGCTCATCACTATGAATTTTTGTTCGATTTTTTTTAAAGATTGTCTGGCAAGTTCATCCGGGCTCGTTTCCGGCATCCGGCTTGCTATCCAGCTTCCTGATGGTTGTTTCATGTTTTATTCCTCATCAATTTGGCCCCTTTCAAGTGCCTGACATTCCGGGTCAATGTTGTATGGAACTTCCATCAGGGCAAATACTTTTATCCCATCACGAATGGGCTCAACTACAAATTTTTCTTTGCAATGCAAGCAGTAGGCATAGCGCGATTTGTAATCATTTGGAGTATTAATCGGCGTTTTTTTTCCACAATAAGGGCAGTCAGTATTTAAAACCGTTTGCTGATAATCTTCTTTTTTTATGTCCATGGGCTCCTCCCTTTCACAATTCGGTTAATGGTTGAAATTGATGAAATAAGTGGGTATTTTTTTAAACAGCATGTTTCATGCCACGGAAGGCGTTTTCTCGATTCTATTGATATTTCCCAATATTCGTTAATTAACAGGGCGGGGATTGTGATAACAAAACGGCGCATTCAGTAGCATCATCGCGACGATTGATGGAGGGAGAATGCGACTTTTGATTATTAGGGTTGCGGATATTTTAAACGGAGAAACCCTTTTTAAGATCTATCCCGTATTTTTTTATTCGGTTCCAGACGGTTACCCGGTTGATATTCAGAAGTTTGGCGGCTTTTCGGATCATATCAAAGACCGTCTGCATTTCAGGTGATTTGCCCACCATTCCCAAAAAGTCAGCGTCCCTTTGCCTGGAAAAAATATGGACCTTTTCATCCAGCCGGGTGAGCTCGGAGATATCGGTTAAGGTTTCCACAACGCCCAGAACGATCCGGTTTTCATCCCATAGGACCGAGGTATTTTTTAAAACCGGCAGAAAGCTGCCATCTTTGCATCTGACAAGACATCGGCATTTTTTCATATCCGGTTGACCCTTTTCAAATAATTTGCACCATGCCTTGCCTGTTTGCAGGGTTTGTTCACAGGCATCACACCCCAATATATGGCAGGGCATGGCGGCGTTCCTTTTCCAATGCTGTCCGATGCCGGTGGCCGGGTGGGAAAGGTGTATGGGGTTTATGATGAGGATGTCGGTGTTGAGTCACGGGGAAGATTTATCATTGATCCGGATGGGATTGTTCAGGGGTATGAAGTGCTGACCCCGCCGGTGGGAAGAAATGTAAATGAAACATTCCGGCAGGTTCAAGCCTTTCAGCTGGTCAGAGAGTCAAAGGGGTCCAAAGCCACGCCCTCGGGTTGGCGCCCTGGCAAGATGACGCTCAGTCCCGGTCCTGAATTGGTGGGAAATGTCTGGAAAGAATGGAAAACCGGTATGGCATTTGATTGATTCGCACGCTATTCTATGGGTGTCTGGTGGACCTGACCCGTTGCGTTGGCTGCCGTAAGTGTGAAGAGGCCTGCGCCGAGGTGAACGGCCTGCCCACACCCGACCGGGTCAATTGTCAATGTACGATTTATGACAAGAAGAGAAGACCGGATCACAAGGCATACACTGTGGTAAACCGGTATTTTACTTCCAAGATTGTTCCTTTTAAAATAATGAAGGCTGTCCAGGCAATTGATGCGGATCATACAAGTGGAAGGAGACCTGGGATATAAAGGCGATCCCATTCTTCATGGGGGGCGTTTCAAAAAGTTGCCCATGGGGTATGAAAAACATGAATAAATAGAGTAGTAGTTTGACAAAAAAGCCTGATGGTGCTCGGGTTTATGCTGCCTGACAATCCAGGACAATATAGGGGATGGTCAGGCAGACCTTCCCCTTTTCATAAGCGGTCTGGTTCAATCGGGTGATCACCTGTTGGAAGACAGCCGATCGCATTTCGGGCTCAACCAGGGATTCCCATCCGGGCAAGAAAAATTGTCGGATCAGGTAATGATCCATTAAGGCGGTCCCGTCTAAGAATGACATTGTAAATTGATCCTTCAAAACATGTTTTACGTCAAAGCCGGTCTCGTTTAATAATGCACACCACTGCTTTTTTGATCGTCGTTTTTTTCGGATCTGTTCGGCTATTTTTTCTTCTGCCTGGGGGGTCATTTCCCCTAGAATCGTCTGAAAAAGTGCATAGAATTCTTTCATAGTCTGCTCGGTGTTCACAGTGATGACCATCTGCCCGGACGGTTTAATGATTCGTCTGCATTCTTTGAGCGTCTGCTGTATGTCGGTCACATTGTTTACCCCATTGTTCGAGACGATCAAATCAAACTGGTGGGTTTTAAAGGGGAGGAACTGGGCATCTGCCTGAACGGCCTGAACCGTTGACAGCTGATATAATCGTTTTTTCAACTCAATCCGTTTGAGTGGTTTTCTTAAGGGATCCAGTCCAAAAAAATTGCCGGTTTTTCCAAACCGAGCGGCAATTTCAATGATGGGAAAGCCTTCACCACAGCCGATGTCCAGCACATTTGCGTGTTTTTTGAATTTGAGGCAATCCAGAAGCCTGAGTCCGAAGGGGGCGGACCACAATGGCAGATCATCTATAAAGGCATTAAAGTCATTCAAAAAAATTATCGCTTATATAAAGAGCCGGTCCAGAATCAGAAATTCTTCAAGTTTTACCACAGGCAAAGGATTTTCTCTCCCTGCCGGATATGCTGCCGGCATCTTTCACACTCCATTTTTTAACTTCCCCTTAATCGTCTTTTATCATTTTACCCTAACAGAAATCAGATTAAAACGAAAACAGATTTATACCAATATTCAGGTGCTGAATAACGTGTCGGGTTTATTATCCAGCACCTTTTTGAACAGGCGGTTGCGTCAATTGTTCCTTCTATTCAGATTGAGTGCGCAATTGATTTTTAATGGCAATCAACTCTGCTTCAAGTATATTTATTCTATTTTGTAATGTGTCCTGATTTGCAGAATCCGGTGTCTGAGCAGGAGGGGTCCATCGGCCATACCCCATTCCCCGGCCAGGTGCCTGACACCCTCTTCTGCCCATTCCGCCACCATATCCCCTGGCCACAAATTCCTGACCGGAATCAATTGCCTCGCCTGTGCAGGTCCCTGTCTTTCTGCCTGTCATGGGGCCTTCATTCATGGGCCCTCTTTGATTAAATCCTGGCATGATATTGCCTCCTTTTCGTTTATTCATTGATGATTCGGTGGTCTGGTCCGGCAGCCGTTTTCCTGCCATGGCCCATTCCACCCCCTTTTCTTCCATGCCCCCTGCCGTGACAATGACGTCCATGCGCCTGTTCATTGTCGTGCATGGTATAGCAGCCGCCCTCTATCGTGAGCCGATATCCGTTTACAAGGGCGCTTGACAGGTTAAACCGACCGGTTTTCAGAATCCTTCCAAAGGTTTGGCGGGAGACGTTCATGATCTGGGCTGCCTGGCTCTGATCCAGTCCTTCAAAATCAATGTGGCGAATCGCTTCAAACTCCTCAAGGGAGAGGGTCGACTCTCCTTTTTCTTCAATACCTTCAGGCCTGAACTCTTTGATGATCGGGCGGGATATGATACATCTGGGTCTTTTGGGACGGGGCATGAAATCTCCTTTGTTATGGTCATTTGACTATAACAATAATAATGGCGGAGGTGCTTGTCAAGGAAAATTATGGTCAAATGATCAAAACGAGTGTGGAGAGAAAGATGTATCTTTCCCACCACATTCGTTAAAATCCAAGATTGCTCCGGTGTCGGTGTTCTTAAGGAGCAGGGCGGCCCCTGGTCTTTCAGGAGGGTCGTGCCACAAGCACCGGCACTCTGGATTTATGAATCACCCCGCTGGCAGTGCTTCCCAAAATCATCTCCTCAAATTCACCATGCCCATGGGTTCCCATGATAAATAGGTCAAAGTTATCCTTCTATGCAATTTTTACAATCTGATCAACGGGATTTCCCGCTGTAATGATGATATTTTCTTCGTCCAGCGGACAGAATGGTATTTCCGCCAATACTTGTTTTGATGTGTGGCGGATTCTTTCCCGAAGGAGTTGCTTAGCATCGTCCATAGCCTTTTTATTGAAATCAGCGGTTTGATTTTTATCATCAGATACCAGGATGCCGGCTTCCGATGAATAGGCTTCCAGCAGATCCGGAACCACATGAATGACCCATACCTTTGCATTGAACTTGTGGCCGATGCCGCATGCATAACGGGCGGCAAACCTAGCCGTTTTGGAAATATCAGAGGCAAACAATATTTTTTTGATGTCAGCCACCATTGACGGCTCCTGGCCAGCCGTTGTCTTCTCGTCTGTTGTCTCTTCAACTGGTCTTGCAATCGCCTGTTCCGGCTGTTTTCCAATTAAATCTGGCGGCCCAAAAATAATATCGGTGAATTTTACATACCATGCAGCGGACTGCACCTGAATGATATAGGCAAAGGCGACCACCAGGCTGCTTAGGATAAAATTAAAGGCGTAGATAATGGTCAACGGCACAAAAATATATAACAGCATGCCGGGGGATGCGGCAATCCCCTTGGCTTTTAACGCCATTGCAATAAAAACAATCTCGATGACGCCCAGGGTGGAGAGTGCGGGAAATTTGGGACCGATGTTTTGTTTAAATCCTTCTTGTCCGTATCGTTTCGTTTCACCAGTGCTTTTCGGGTGAGGAATCCTGCGATCATGGGGACAAAAACAATGATAATAATTTGCTGCATCACCTTTAAAAAATCTATTTTAATGGTGGTGCCCATGAGAAATTTTACATAAAACTGTGTGGCAATGGACCCAAAGGTAAGTCCGATGATCGTCATCTTTACCGCAGCTTCAAGATTCCCCTTGGCAAAACCGGTCCAGGAGATGGTCATGCCGCTTGTGGGAACAAGACCGGTTAATAAGAGTCCCAGCGCCATATAGGGACTGTCTTTAAAAAAAATCAGTCCGAGAAAATAGGCCAGGAAGGGAATTATTCCAAAGTTAATGACCTGGGTTAAAATTTGTGCCTTGGTGTCCCCCCCTTCCAAGAACGTTCCACATACGAGACTCCCTTATTGATTTACATCTGTTAATTTACAGATACCTGGTTGAGATAGGACCGGGTGACACTTGGAAACAATTTAATTTCCGTATGGGGAAGAAATTGGGCTTTGGTGAATTCTTCCATGAAACGGGGGTTGCTTGAAAAATCAACATAGGTCATTGAGTTGGATATTTGGATGGCCTGTTGACGATGGGTGTTTGAAAGCAGGGCCATGTATGCACCTGCGATTGAGCTATTGCCCATGTATTTGAATTTTTTTCTTTCAATATCCGGGAGCAATCCAATGGTGATTGCCTTTTCAATATCAAGGTATTGGCCAAACCCTCCGGTGATGATCATCTGGTCAACCATTGAAAAATCCATGCCCACCTCTTCCAGAAGGACGGTGAAACCTGCATAAATTGCGGCCTTGCTCAGTGTCAGGCTTCGGATATCGGATTGGGTGAAGATGATATCCTCTTGTGTGTCCATATTTTTTGCAAATTCAAGAATGAAGGCCGGCTCATCATTAAAAACGGTCATCCTCGGATGGGTGGTGTCTATCCTGAATCTGCCATCCTGGCCGAGAACGCCTTTCATGTGCATTTCAGACAAAAGATCGATCATTCCGGATCCGCAAATACCCCGGGCGGTTTTGTTATCAACCGTTAAATACTGGGGTTCAAAGGTGTCAGGATCCAGTGTAATTTTTTCAATGGCCCCGTCTTCGGCCCGCATGCCCCATCTTATTCCCCCTCCTTCAAAAGCCGGGCCGGCTGAACAGGCTGCCGTCATGAGAAATTCATGGTTCCCCAGTACGATTTCCCCATTGGTGCCCACGTCAATAAAAAGGGTTAGGTCTTTATTATGGTGAAATCCCGTATAAAGAATACCCGATACAATATCTCCGCCCACATAGCCGGCAGGTCCCGGCATAACAAAGACACCGGCATAGGGTGCGGCTTTTAACCCAATCGTCCCGGCCTTGATAATGGGGAATTCCGAGACCGTCGGGATATACGGCTCCCTTCTGATATACCGGGCATCAATTCCCAATAAAAGATGGACCATGGTGGTGTTTCCGGATATGGCGATGTTTTCGATGTTTTTATGGGTGTGTGGAAGGGACGTCAGCGCTCTTTGGGCGAGGTTGTTGATGGTTGAAAGCGCCATTTTCTGTAATTTTTTGATCCCTTCTTTTTCAGAGCAGACAATACGGTTGATGACATCATCGCCGCAGGCAGCCTGGCTGTTGTGGCCCGATGCTGCACTGAGCACCTCTCCTGTCTGCATATCAACGATATACACCACAATTGAAGTGGTCCCAAGATCCACGGCCATGCCAAGTGATTTCTCATCCCGGCCAACCGGACAAACATCCACAATTTCCGATGAACATTTTTTCTGGAGCACAGAGGCCGTCACCTTCCAATTGTCCGCTCTTACCGCCTGGGTTAATTGCCGCATCACCCGGATACCCAGGCTCATTTTCAAGGTATCACACCCGGCCAGCTTAAGATTTCGTTTCAATCTTTCCAGATCGCTGACCGTATCCTCCATTGTGGGAGGGTCAAGTTTGAGGGTGTATTTTTTGACCATGGGATCAAACGCTTGTACAAGGCCTGCGAGTTTTTGGGTGGCGTCATCCCCCATCCCGGCGGTCTTGAGTTTTTTCTCCAGCGTCTCTTCGGGTATTCTGATAACACTATTTTCCGTAATTTTAGACTGACAGGCAAGAATATATCCTTTTTTTTTCTCTCCATCGCTGAGCAGGGAGGTGGGTATATTTTCCATAATTCCGGATTCAAGAATCAGCCTGCATTTCCCACAGGAACCTTGACCATTGCAGGAGGCATTCACATAGATATCCGCCTTTTGGGCTGCTTCAAGGAGAGTGGTTCCTTTGGCAACTTTTATGCGGACATCATTGGGCTGGAATACAACCGATAGCTCTTTGGATAAGGGTTCTTGAGCCTCAGAATCAAACCCTTTTTTAGAGATAAAGTGAATGGGACAGGATGATCGAAATTTACAAAAAATATCCGGGTCACGACAGATAAGGCAGTCTTCGCAAAGATAGATATTGTGTTTCATGCACAGATAGCGGGTTTCTATTTCAGGGTGATAGATACAATAGCCCATTTTAACCTTCCCATAAAATTGATTGGTTATTTTCTTTGATGATTAACGGTTTCCCAGCGCATCGTTCAGGCTCTGTTCAATGGTTGCAGCGGGTTGAAGTCCGACAAGTCGTTTGACTTCCCGGCCGTCACTAAAAAGAATCAGTGTTGGAATACTTTGTACCATACAATCGGTTGCCAGGGATTTTTGAGCATCGATATCGATTTCAAGGATGGTGGCGCGGCCGTCATATTTTTTTTTCATCTCCTTGATAATCGGTTCCATGGCTTTGCAGGGCCCGCACCAGGTGGCACCAAAGTCAACCAGAACAACTTTGTTTTTCAGGCTTGATTGAAATTGCGTTATATTCATTTTGGTTTATACTCCTAATTTCGCAAACAAAATCCTTGTTTAACAAAATTATATACAAAAAATATACCAGGCGTAAGACCAGCGGAATAAAATTAGTGCCGGGCAAATGATGACGGATATTGACGATGATGGTAACGTTACTTATCTTGAACAGACAACATTTTTTTTGACGTTGAAAGGAATTAAAATGGAAACCCATGAATTATGGAATGTTCACTTTTTAAATCAGATTCTTGACACCATGGCCGAAGGGCTGTTTACACTTGATGATAAAGGAATTATAACCTCCTGGAACAAGTCCATGGAAAAAATAAGCGGCTATTCGGCCCGGGAAGCCGTGGGGGAAGGATGCAACCTGCTGCAATGCAGTCGCTGTTTTGGTAAAAACTGTCCTGCGGATATAAAAAAGTGCGGTGTGATCCGGCATGGAAAAACCGAAGCCAAGGAATGCTTTATCCGGCATAAGGATGGCCATGACATTGCCGTGATAAAAAATGCCAGGCTGGCCAAGAATGATGAGGGTCAGATGCTCGGGATTGTAGAGACGATTACGGATTTAACCGAGCTTAAAAAAATTAAAAAGAGGGCTGAAGCGGCACAAAAAAAACTGAAAGGTGTGTATCGGCTTGGCAATATTATCGGGAAAAGTGCGGTTATGCAGAATGTATTTGATGCCATCAGGGCGGCTGCCAACAGCCGTGCCAATATCCTGATACAAGGGGAAAGCGGAACCGGAAAGGAACTGGTTGCATCTGCGATTCATTATAATTCTGCCAATGCGGAAAGTCCCATGATAACCGTTAATTGTTCGGCGCTTTCCGAATCCCTGCTTGAAAGTGAGTTGTTCGGTCATGTAAAAGGCGCCTTTACGGGTGCCCATAGGGATCGGAAGGGCAGATTTGAACAGGCGGATAAGGGGACCATTTTCCTGGATGAAATTGGTGAGCTGACCCCCTACATGCAGGTGAAACTGCTCAGGGTTCTTCAGGAAAGAGAGATCGAAAGGGTGGGAGACTCAAAGAGAATAAAGATCGATATCCGAATTATTGCCGCCACCCATCAGAATCTTTACGCGCTTACCTGCGAAGGAAAATTCCGTGAAGACCTTTTTTACCGACTCAAAGTTTTTCCCATCAATGTTCCTCCCCTGCGAAAACGACGGGAGGATATCCCCTTGCTGGTTCAGCATTTTATCCAAAAAGGGAATAAACGGGAGCACAAAAAAATTACCCATGTGAATGCACAAGGGATGAAACGGATAATGGAGCATTCCTGGCCGGGAAATATTAGGGAGCTTGAAAATGCCATTGAACATGGGTTTGTTGTCTGTGGTTCTGATCAGATCGCATTAACGGATCTACCGGTGGAAATCAGAGAAGCCCCGTTAAATCAACCAAATGACAGGTTAAACCAGCAAAAAAATCCTGTCCGGGGAAGAGCGTCTCAAATTTCTTTGACCAGAGAATCGTTGATTCAGTTGCTGGACGATTGTGGATGGAATAAAGCAGAGGTTGGAAGGCAGATTCATAAAAGCAGAACAGCCGTCTGGAAGTATATGAAAAAATGGGAGATTCCACTGCAGAAATTATAAAAGCCATCATTATAAAAGCATCGGTAAAACAACCTATAATTCAATGGGTACCGTGGATAGAGAAAACAGCGGCAGTCTGGGATGAGGATAAAGGTCTTACAAACGCAATCTTTAGCGTCTCGTTTGTGTCTCTTTTGGGTTTCCAATCACCTCGTAACCGTGCAAATGAATTTGATTCTGGAATACAAACATTTTGAATTTAAAGAAAATCTGTCCAATGGCTCCCATGGTTTTTCCTTTGGCATATGCTTTGCAAGATTCGCCCGTTGGGATCATTTTCAGATCAACCCCAAAAAAATGGATTAAATATCAATGGAATCAAACGGCAGTAAAGATTTTTTCCAACACCACTCCTTGAAGTATATCGAAATGGCCATTCGGACGGACCGGATGGAACGTATTTCCCATCCCGACGGGTACGGTAAAAAAAAAGGGGACTGTGGTGATATGGTGGAGTTTTTTTTAAAAGGCAATAAAGAGCGGATAGAATCTGTTGCCTTTCTGGTCCAAGGATGCATGAATACGGTTGCCTGCAGCAATACGGTTGCCGATTTTGCCCAGGGGCAGTCCACAGATTCTGCATGGAACATTACCCCTGAGCAGGTGATCGGTTTTTTAGAAACTTTGCCCAAAGACCATTATCATTGTGCAGAGCTTGCCGTGGGTACATTTTATCTGGCCCTGGCCGATATGACTTCTGGCAAACCCTGCTATTATTAATGGCATTGTATACTATTCAGGCATACAAAACACCTTTCCCCGGCACTTTTGTTCCAAAAAGTTCACTTTCCGGATAATCATATTCCTCTTCCAGAGCCTGGTTAAAATCCCGGTCAAATGCCAGGGCGTGTTTTTGATCGCCTCGGTAGGTTTTTTCTCCGGGTCTCCTGAGGGCAACAGATAAGAGGGTACGAATACGGCTGTTGTGTTTACACAAAGCATAAATGGATTCGAGTTTATCCTGATTGGCCCGGGTCTTTTCTATGGGCCCAAGGGCTTTGATCAGAGCGGTAAAGGCATTGGCTGTCTTAACAAACTCTTCGGGCTTATTGAGATCTGCATGGGCCAGGGCAATCCGTCTGCGATCAAATCCGCACAGGCTGAACAGCTTTTTAATCATGTTGACCCGGTTCCAGGTATGATCAACCCCGAAAGAATGGTGACACGCTTCAGGATCGCATCCGATGAGGATGAGTCCGGGAGCACCTTCAAGAAATGCCCGGGCCATGACGGAGGGATCAATCTGGCCGACGCAGGGAACGCCTATAATATGAATGCCGGGGTCATAGGTCAATTTTTTACGAAAGGCATGATCCGCAGCCGGCAGACCGCCCCAGACACAGGCCAGGGAAACCACCTCACCGGGTTCCAATTGTCTTGAAAGCTCAGCAATTCGCGCTTCTCTCTGATCGGTGCTGTTGTTCTGGAGAATCAGGGCATTGTAGGGGCATGCAGCGGCACAGGTGCCGCCGCCAGTACAGACCATGGGGTCAACCATCCTTGGGAGTCCGCCGCCGGGATATTCGGAAACACCGATGCCGCCGCAATCACATAATTCCTGGCACTGGCCGCAGCCGACACATTTTTCAGGGTCCACCACACAGACATTCCGGGGAATAAAGAGTTGGGATTGTTTTGATTTATCAATCATTTCGACATTCTTGTTTCCGGCTTTCCTTCCCTGGTGTAATGTTTCCTGGAGATCGCAGGGATAGCGGGCGCTTCCGACAATATAGGTCTCTTCTCTGCCGATCATCTCCGGTCTTACCTTTGCATGGTGTCCGGTTAAAAAGGGGGTCTGTTTGTGAACCAGCCCAAGGGTCCTGGCGGTTGCCTGCGCCTGATCCCGAATGGCTCTTCTGGGTGAAATTACCAGAAAATCCCAGCTGATTTCATGCTCAATATGATCCTTTAAATGGCAAAAGGTAATATACCCATCCTGAACAGTCGGTTTGACAGCCTTGTCATAGGGGACCCATGAAATACCCAGTTTCCGGCTGAGTTTTCTTTCTGCCGCAGACAGCGGTAGGGTCATCATTTGATTGTAAAAAATAATGATCTGGGTGGAACGGGACGCCCCTTTTATAAACCGGGCCATTGACCATGCCGTTTGTGCAGAAAGTCCTGCAAAACCAGGGGTTTCATATTCATAGTCACTGACCCAGAATACCACCTCCCCTTTGGGAATCCCCTTTTGATTGATTCTTGTTTCCATCTCAGGCTGGGTGAGCACTGTCTGCCCGTCGTATCCGAATTCTGGTCCCGGAGGGAACAATTGGGCATCCAACGCCGCGATGATCATGCAGGCGTTTATGGATGTTTCCATCCCATTGCTGTCTTCCATGATGAGCGTATACGCTCCGGTAACCCCTATGAGCTCTTTTAAGCGGCTATTTTCCATGAGGGTCAGTTTTTCATGGCCGAGAACCTCCTCAACCATTTGTCTGACACGGCCATAATGCTGGCGTTCACCTGGATAGGTCAGATGCAGGTTGCCAATGATCTGTTTTGGGTCAGTTGTTTCCATGGACAATATGCATTCCACTCCGGCCCGGACGAGTTTCAGGGCTGCCGGAAACGCGCCAATCCCGTTGCCGATAATTGCCACAGGACCCTCGAGCTGCGCTCTTTCCTTTTCTGTGGGGGTTAACGCCTCCATTTCAGCGATGGCCGCCTTGATCAGTTTTTCTGATTTTTTTGCCTTTTGTTCAGGGCTGGTATCACTGACAGCCGCCACGTGGCTGCGAAGATTCACCATATCCACCTGGCCCTTGAGAATGTCCAGCGGCTCAAGGGCGGTTTCAAATTTTTTCAACATGATCCGGCCGTCACATCCGGCCACGATAATCCGGTTTAATTGATGGGTTGAAATGGCAGACATGATGTGTTCCATTCCCGGCGTTAAACAGGGCTGGTTAAGGATACCACAATACGCTGCATGGCCTTTGATGGCATCATTAAGGCCGTTTAAATCAATCAATGGTTCAATTTTATCCCCGCACTTACATATAAAAACACCTGTTTTTGCATT
>Ga0180007_10002454_pt1 | contig 22142 bp, 19 predicted proteins | sample MM_PC_MetaG_FD_121122 | JGI IMG/M metagenome (GOLD analysis project Ga0180007, IMG submission 121122) | Groundwater microbial communities from the Aspo Hard Rock Laboratory (HRL) deep subsurface site, Sweden - MM_PC_MetaG | ecosystem: Environmental > Aquatic > Deep subsurface > Groundwater... | reverse complement strand
TTAAATACATTCTTCCAGAAAAAATCAGAAACTGCGGGTTATTGGCATGTTTTTGCTCAGCTTCTTCTAGGACATGTCTTGCTGGAGCGAAATAGCCTTCTTGCATATAAGGTAGTACTTGTTCTTTAATTTCTTGAATATTGTCAGGATCCCTGTGTTTGCCAAAGAGGGCTTGCTCATTATCTTGTTTGAAAACTCCTGCATCAATAGTGTCATCTTCTGAACTAAAATATACAGTTTGAAAAACATTTGATTGGTCTTGAGTTGGTTGTTGGGTTCCCTGATCTTGTGATTGGACATTTGATAAGACAAAGAGATTCTGATTATTATTGGGTTGTCCTGGAGCAGCAAGACGATCTTTTTTTAACTGTTCTAATTCTTGCATCCTATTTATAGCTATTTTTTTATCAACTGCGTTGATATCCATGCTTAAGTATTCGGCTAAGTAATTGATTGCTTTATCATATTGCCTTTTATTTGCATAAAGTTCGCAAAGTATATTATACGGTACGGGATTATATGGATCATGTTCAATAGCTTTAAGTAGATAAAACTCTGCTTTTTTAGAATTCTTTAACATATAAGAAGCCTCACCTGCGAAAATATATAAATCACCTCTATGCGGATCTTTTTGCAATATCTCATTGACTCTTTTTATTACTCCGGGCAGATCTTTATCGTTTAGCATTTGTTCAAGCTGAGCATGGATATCGATTCCAGGCGAATTGCTTTTTGGGGAAGAAAAAGTTCTTATCAGAAAAGCAGCACATATAACAACGATTAAGACGACAGTAATTTTTAAAGCCGCATTGAGATGTTTTTTTTGAATTGGTCTTTGCAGATTTCTTAAAATATCAGCACGGCCTTCAAAAGCCCGGTAAACATTAACAGTTTGTGATACATTTTTAAATTTTTGAGCTCCAAGGCTAACTCCATTAAATTCAGATTTGTTCATTGATAAATAGGTCGACTCAGAAATATATACTTCTTTAACTTGGGCGAATTTTTCAATTCGGGCGGCAATATTAACTGCTTCACCGTAAGTATCACCACTGTCGTCAATCATAACCTCCCCAGTGCTTATACCAATACGGAAGGAAAGGTTATCATGTTTTTGGAGTATTGAATGTTCGAGTGAAATATGTTTTTGGATATTTAGCCCGCAGGCAACAGCATCGGTAGGAGATTCAAAGCTAAGCATAAAGCCATCTCCCATGGATTTGATGAAATTTCCATGTTTTTCTTTAGCCTTCTCTTTGATAAAAGCTTGTAGATCTGTAATAAATTGCTCATGTTCTTGGCGGGTGTGTTTTCCTGTACGAGATGTATAGCCTTCGACATCAGCAAAAAGTATTGTAAGTGATTTGCGTATCATATAGTATTATTATATAACATGCCTAAACCTATATTTCAATCTAAATATAATCTAAATATAATTTGCAATTTAAAATGTTAACTATTATAGGTTTATGATAAAATAATACAATATGGGTTGAAACAGCAATATGAGGGAAAATATGTCATTTATAAACGAGCAAAGAAAAGTAATCGATATAAATTATGAATTTAAATTTGAAGATGGCAAAGCAAAAACTTTTAATGTTCAATTGGATGATCAAAGTCTTTGTCTTGTAAATGCTCAGAATATTCTTGAAAAACAGGATTGGGCGTTAATGGCAAATTTCAGATGTGAGAATTGCTCTCTTGACACTGATGAACACAAGTATTGTCCTTTAGCATTGATCCTTCACAGCTTGCTAGTAAGCTTTAAAAGCATAGTTTCTTGTGACAGAGTTGATTTAAAAATTGTAACCTCACGCCGTACTTATTTTAAAAATGATTCTGTTCAGGCTGCTCTTAGCTCTCTTATGGGGATATATATGGTTACAAGCGGATGTCCAGTATTTGATAAGCTTAAGCCCATGGTTAGATACCATTTGCCATTTGCTAGCCATGAAGAAACAGCTTATAGGATAATAAGCATGTATCTTTTTGCCCAATTTTTTCGCAAGAAATGGGGAGAAGAACCTGATTGGGATTTCAAAAAGCTTCTGGAGCTGTTCGAAGACATAAAGACAACTAATCGTAATGTAGCATTTAAATTTAACAAGCTTGTTGAAAAGGATGCACTTTTAAATGCAGTAGTAAGGCTTAATGCAAATGTTGATTTTATCTCCTTATGCTTTGATGAAACTATTTTGGCCCAAATCGAGCGGGATTTTGCTCCTTATAAGTGAGGGAAAATAGAGCGATACAATTGAAAATGCTAGGAAATCAAAGAATCTACCCAGGTTCATTGATAACTCAAGAAGACTCTGAAAGAATTAAAAGTCAGGGGTGAGCGTTGTTTAAAGATTTAAAGTTGAAAATTTAAAGTGGAAAAATACTGGCAATCGGATAACGTTGAGCTCAAATTTTATAGTGTGAACGCAAACAGGAGTCTAAAATGAAAAAATCTTCATTATTTGTTTTTACATTGTCTATGCTTTGTGTTTTTGCAAATGGTTGCGCAACCGTGGGGCTAAGCACAACTGAAATAGTCTCAGAGTTTAGAAATATCGATTATTCTGATGGGATTAATGCTAAGGAAGCAAAAGCGATAGCCTATGAGTATATGCTTCGGCACGGCCTTACTAGAAAGTATGGCGAATCATTTACCGCGGTAGATAATGGTTTATTTGCGAAAAAAGATAGTTCGTGGCGATTTATTGCTAAGCCCAATTTAGTAAATCCTTTGGTCCCTTTTTCAAGTAGAGAATTATGGATAGACATTAACTCTGAAACGGGAAAAATTGAAAAAGTGGCAGAGGCTTCAAGGTATAGAGGAAGACGTTGATGCAGACTGAGCTAGCCCGGACTTGACGGACACAATAAAACGGGTACAATATTCTTAATAAAATTACCAGCTAACTTTAAATTAAAATGTCTAAAAAATTATTCATTCTTTTCGCTTCATTTTTTTTTGCCTTACTACTTGGAGAAGCAATCGTAAGATACTATAAACTATCTCCTGTAATGCTTGACGCGCATATAGTTGATTCGATGTACTTTGATCTCAATCCTAATATATGTTATAGAATGAAACCGAACAGTTATAATGGATTAAATAAAGACGGATTCAGAGATGATGAATTTGCTCTAACTAAACCCGAAAACACTATTAGAATTATTATGCTCGGTGATTCGATAACCTTTGGCGTACCTGCAGATAAAGAGCACACTTTCACGCAACTGTTAGAGAAAAATCTTAAAGAAAAAAAACAACTCAACTATGATGTAATGAATTTGGGAATCCCAGGATATAACATCGTTAGTGAAGTTGAATTGCTAAAAGTATTCGGGATGAAATATAAGCCTAATATAGTAATTTTGAACTTTTTTTGGAATGACAGCGACCTCTATCCTTATACATATTATGATTTTTTCTGGGAAAGAGATGGAACCCCAGCCCAAAAAAAATGGACACATCGATATTATTTAGCAAATTGTTTTAAGCTAAAAAGATACTTTCTGCGTTCACATCTTTTTAGCTTATTATTATCTGCGATTGACAAAATGAACGATAAAAACGACTTTGAAATAAGCAAATATAAACATCGAATAATTGATAATAATTCTACTCTTCTAGAAAAGAAGATAACTGAACTTAATAAACTGGCAATTAGACATAATTTTAAGCTTTTAATTTGCTTGCACCCTGTTTTTGATTACGATACAGCTAGGGCTCATAGCAACTATACTAAGCTAAAAGATATTGCCCAACAGCTTAATATCGCTTTTGTTGATTTGCTTCCATTTTATATCCAAGAATCAGCAAATCCCAGAGTTTTTATAGAAAACCAGAAGGATACTTTTCATCCCAACACTAAAGGGCACGAATTAATTGCGAGGATTCTCGCTGAAAAACTTAAAGAGTTGAGATGGATAGAAAACTAAAAGAGGCGAAACAATCTAAAAATATGAATTCCATCAAATTAATAAAAAAATGTTCTCATTATGAAATATTCTTAGTATTTTTAATTTTCTTCGCGGTAATAACCAATATTTTATTCTTTTTTACCGACAATTCCATAAAGGGCGTGGATTCGCCTAATCATTTAAGCTTATCACTTAATTTCTTTTATAACTTCAGTTCAACATGGAATGATCATTGTTTATCTTTATCCCACAAAATAAGTTCCTTTATGAATTTATTTTATAACCCTTTAGGAAATGGTAATTTATGCTGGCCTAATGGCTTGAATTTCACTACAACTTTTTTTTATTCACTAATGAACCCTAGTTTATTTAGTGCGAAGATAAGCATTCTCCCATATCTTGTTATTTTACTTATGAGCACATATGGAATTGGAAAGCATATTTTTTCTAAACAAGCAGGAATAATAGCCGCTTTTTTAGTTTTTATGTACCCCCTTATATTTAAAAGCTCCAGACAATTTCAACTGGATTTCCCCTTAACTGCTTTGGTTACCTTATCTATTTTTTTTCTTTTAAAGTCTAGAGCTTTTTCAAACATGTTATATAGCATCCTTTTTTCCCTATCAGCTGCTTGCTCAATGCTGCTTAAAGGGCAAACTATGATTTTTCTCATCGGCCCATTTTTATACACAATATATCAAAGTATTACAGTAGATAAAAACACCCAAAATATCAGTGGCAGAGTAATGAAAAATTTCACATTATGCGGTTTGTTTTTTTTAATTATTATATTGCCCTGGTGGGGGAAGTTTTTCAAGGAAGCGCTTAGTCACCTTTATAATGAAGCTACTATTGTTGATAGGGCTACTCTTTTTGTAGGGATAAATGCTAATAGCGTACATGGCGGCGGCTTTAGTTATTACAATATGGGGCTGATCAAAGCCATGAATCCGCTGCTTTGGATTGCTTTTCTTCTTAGTTTAGTCTGGCTGATAAAACTAAAAACAAAGTCAATAAATCTATTATTAAACTGGATAATAATCCCATATTGTTTTTTCTGCTTTATAATTATTGTAAAAGGCACTCGCTATCTTATGCCTTTACTACCAGCATGCGCCATAATTACTTCTGGTTTTCTATCTGAAATAAACAAAGAACGCATAAAACTATTTTCATTAAGTGTTCTTTGTGTTTTAAGCTTGTTATATTTCACAAATGAATCTTTTTTAAAAGAAAAGTTACCACTAGTTCCATTAACAATTACAAACAACTTTCCTGATACCAGCTATGAAACTGTTGTGTATAAAAGGAATTATAATATGGATAAAGTCTGTTCTGTATTAAAAGCTTATTCAAAAGAAAAATCGAATATACTCATTGGACTAATTCCAGCGGGGGATATTGAACCATTTCAACTAAGCTGCTTATTAAGATTTCAAGGAAAAAAATTTATCGCAGTTAATATGTTAGAAATATTCTATGATTTTCGTAGTAAATTGAACTCATTTGATTTTATTGTTTTCCATAGAGAAAAAACAGACTCTCTACCGTGGCTTGGTGGTGAAAAACTTAAAAAATTACTTATTGATAGTGATCACGGATCAGCAATATTGTTTTTTGAGAAACAACATCCTGATTGGGTGAAAGAAGTTCTCACCCAAATTGAAACCCAGAAGGAAGGCTTTGAGTTAATTGCAACAGAAATTGGCGGAGAAGAGAGAAACACAAAATGCGTATACTACATTTTTAAAAAAACACTGTGACAGGACTAAACGGTTTGGTATTATGGTGTATATATTGAAGGACAAGCCAAAAGAAAGAGAAAATCTGAAAAGGGAGGATAGGATACTATTTCAATGCAGGGCAATATCAATGTTATTATTGGTTTAGCTTGGGAAGAAAAAACTATCGATTGTGATATAAGCAATCCGGAATTCAAAGGGGAAATAGGTCCTTTTACGGTAACCTTAGGAAAAGGAGAGTATTATGAAATTACAAGAATATGTAACGCGGGAAGAAGTTAAAAGAGTTTGCAAAGAAATGGGGTTACGTGACTGGGCAGAAATAACAGATCCAGTTGTTTCCAATGAGGAAGCTGCCATAATTCTTAAAGTTGTTAATACCAAAAAAATGAATATCCCACTTGATTATTTTCAAAAAGGCCTTGAAGTTGAGTTAGAACATGGAACAAGATTTGAAGATGCAAATATAACTAATAATCACCCAATTTTGACAGGTAAGATTGTCATAGCCCATCTTAAAGAAACAATGGACTACTACCAAAGAATCGATATCGCTGAAATAGAAGGAGATTTATTGAAAGCAATTTTATCTAAAAATATTGATAAAATAGAAATCAAGTATGGAAAACTAATAGAGGCTCAAAAGGCGTTAAGCCAGATAATTGCAGAACAACTTAAAAATAACATCTAAAAGAATAACAGGGGCAGCGCTGAGCCCGATATTTTTTTCTTTTTTTACGACAAAATCTCCTGATGGCGGGAAAGGTACAAAATTTACGATCACTTTTTCGGCAAGCTAAATGTTTTTTACTTGAAAATGATTTATATCAGCAGTATTATTTAAAATATAGTTTTACAACAGAAAGGAGGAATATCAGATGATAAAGTTTATGGATGCAAAAATTGGGGGGGCAGCGGCTTTTCTGTTATGTTTAATGTTAATTGTTCCTAACCAGGCTCAGGCCTTAGATAATTTCCTTATCGGAGCAAGAGCTGCGGGTATGGCCGGAGCGAATGTGGCGTGTGTTAATGATACAACCGCGCAGTATTATAATCCCGCGGCATTTGGATTTATGTCGCAGGACAGAGAATTAGATACTGATCCGGGTAATTTTGCCTGGGATACAAATGTCGGGGTGGGGTATCGTATCCATGAAAATCTTGGCAAATTATTAGATGATCTTTCTAAAATTGACATTACGGAATTAGGAACAAATGATATTCAGAATGAGGCGGATTTGCAGAATCTTACTAAAGCCGCGGAATTTATCAGCCGTTTGGATGATTCCGGTAACGCGATCACTTTTGACGCGAATGCTGGAACTGCGATGCGCATAAATAATTTTGCTATTGGTGCCCGCGGGATGACTCAGATAAGTGCCAGGGTAACAAATATTGATACAACTAATCTGGGCCTTGAAGTAAATATGGCGGCCTTAAATGCCGATATTATTGCGGTAACTTTAACCGGAGATGACGGGTTAACATCTCTTTTTACTGCTTCTCAGCAGGCGCAGTTAGCAGCAGCGGGTTTTTCTGTCGCAGCAATACAGCAGATGGATTATGCGGCTAGGCAAGCTGGTATTAGTACCGAGGCTGCAGAGCTTCAGAAGGCAGTAGATCTCCTAGGAAATGTGGCAGCGGCAACATCCGGAGCTACCGGAAATATCGAGAACAATACAACTAGCGCGACATTAGAAGGCTTTGGCATGTATGAAATCCCGGTTTCTTACGGCTACGCTTTAAATGAGAATATATCTGTTGGTGGAAATCTAAAAATAATGAATGGCAGAGTTTATGGTACTCAGCTGGTGGTTTTTCAGAAAGATTCCGGTGATATTATAAGCGAAGCGGATAATAATTATAAAGAAACCACAACTTTTGGTGTGGACTTAGGCGCGATGGCAAAATTAGGGAAATTTAATCTGGGTATTGTCGGGCGCAATTTAAACTCTCCGGAGTTTGACGGTCCTACGGTTAACGGAACAATATTTAATGATGTTAGCCTGGATCCGCAGGTTACTGCCGGTATCGCGTTCATGCCATGGAACGGGATGACGTTAGAATGTGATTATGATATTACGAAAAACGAAACCGCTCTACCCGGTTATGATACACAAAATATCGCGGTTGGCGCTGAATGGATTTTTATTCGCATTCTTTCTTTTCGCGCGGGAATGTACAAGAATACCGCAGAGAGTGACATTGGCTGGGTTTATACTGCCGGGTTAGGGGTAAACATGCCTTGGGTAAGGCTTGAGCTTGCCGGAGCAATGTCTTCTGATACCAGTGACTTTGACGGAGATGATATCCCGGAAGAAACCCGGGTTACGGCACAGTTAAGCATGGCGTTCTAAATAAATTAAATTGGAAATAACAGGATCTCCACTTTAGAAGTTATTATTGAATAAATGGACTAAAAATGTATAACCTGCTGTTCATCCTGGGGGAAAAGATTGCGCCTATGTTCCGCACCGCGAATCGCGGTTCCATAATTACTCTTAAAAAATACTTTTTAAGTTATTTTAAAAATTTCTTTTGCCTTTCTTGAAAAATATTATTCTTGTGCTATACTTTATAAATATATTATAATAAAACTATTATAAAAAGTTTTAATTATTCTCATGTATTAGTATAATTAAAAAGGAGGCATTAGACATGTTTTTATTCAATAATCGAAAAATAAATCTCGCATTTAAATTTCTTTCGGTAATCATTATTCAGGCCTTGATTGTGCTTGAGTGCGGCTGGGCATGGCCAAGCAATGACATTGTTCCGGAACAAGGGACAGAGAATGTCAACTATCTTGCCCCGGAATTAACCATTAATACCCAGGGATTACAAGTGGTTATAAAAAATCTTTTAACCCAAAAAATAGAAACTCTTACTGCCGATGGGAACGATACTCCTACTAAAAAAGACGCTAAAGCTGGACCATCAAGTAGGATGGGCTCTACAATCGTAAGTATTTTTGTGGGTGGGTTTACCTTTCTTTTGAGTAAAGTCGCGTTAGGCGCGGAATTTATCCTTGACAGCGCTGGTAACGTAACAAAAGTTATCGTAGAAAATAAGGACACCCTTGGACAGATAACCATTGCCTATTGTAAAAAAATTGGTGTCACCATTGATAAGCTTTGGGGGATAGATGGAAAGGTCTTTGAGTTGTTCAGCAGAGGGGGCAGCTATGAAAGCATGAATGTCACCAAGGTCGGAGAAACTTTTAATTTTAGTAATGTGCCTAACGCCATGCATACTGTTACAGATATAGCCGCTAATGTAAATCTGTTCCCCTCTAACTCGATAACAAATGTTGAGGATCTTACTCGTACGGGTCAAACAATGATAGAAAAAAATATTAATCTCATACCTGATCCAACAACTCTTTTCACACAACCAGTTAATATAAATACTCCGACGGAAACGATTACTACCGCTGCTCAACACATCGCTACTGTTGATCCCGTTATTAATTTTATGCATCAAGCTTTGTCCAGCCTTTCTAATCCAGCTGTTTTAGTCCCCTTAAGTTTGATTGCTTTTTTTGTCGTATATAAAGCTTTGCAGCCATATCAAACTCCAACATTGAAAAAATCAAAAAATACACCCTCTGAAGACCAAGAACCGTCTATAGATGAGGAAGACAAGCTAGCAGCAACAACTGTTGCACAGGACGCTGCACAAACTACCGCGCTGCAACCAGTATCACCCGCACCGGCCGCACTGGAAGCGCCGGCTGCTAAGATTACCGCTGCATCAACAGCAGATTCTCCTGTTGAACAAACCGCGGGCACAGCCGAGGAATTTTTAAACAGTATCGCCATGATACTTAAAAATGGCCTTGCATGGGAAGATTCAAATAACTCGGCACCCATGCCGCAAAACAGCTTTGCTGTGGCAGATAATGAACAGGCTACTGTAGTAACTGCCTTACAAATGGCTAATGATGAAGCTCGGTTTATAGACGCCTATGACTTATTAAATAATGTAGGAACACAACTAAACAATTCCGGCAGTCGAATTACCGACAATTATAAAATGTTAATGGCGGCAATGATCTTAGCTAATAATGTCCAGCATCACACTCCCTTAGATAATAAAATTATAGATTCAATCCTGAGCGATTTCTCCTTTTCTCAAAATTCTTTGGAAAATATCCGAAATGGTTTTTATGAATTGAGAGATTTTTTAACCGGCTCTGTAGAAACTTCGGTGAATAAAGGTGCTATAGAAGGTACCTTGCTAGCGGTTGACAGCACCGGAATTGCAGAAGATACGGCGGATAAAGATACGACGAGAAAAGGTATTTCGACTAAGCCTGCTGCGAATATTGCTCCTGTTTCTCCCGCGGATAAAACAATATCCGCGACTAATGCTGCCGCTGTTATAGGAAACATTATACCGGTAACTGGAAATGCCTCGCTGCAGTTATCGGCAAACCCCGGAGTGCCGGCATTGCCTGTACCGGAATTTAAAGGATATAAACTAACCCAAAAAAGCGCCAACAGTTTAATTTCAGAATTAAAAGCCTTTTCTCAAATAAGCGATTTAAAGGAAATTGAGGCCGCGAAAAAAAGTGTTTTGGACTTATTACCAGATTTAGCCCTGCAAGGAAATAATGGGAATACGCTAAAGAGCAATCCCAAAAATCTTGCGGCGGTAAACAGAGACGTCACCACTTTTATTAATAATGTTGCAGCTAATCTTCATATGGCTCAAAATGAAGTCATGTTTAAAAATACGCAGAGAAATAGCGCCAGAAGAAAGTTGACTGATAACCTCATAGAGTTATTTCATCAACTTTCCTCCAATGAAAATATTGCACCAGATAATGTTTTAACGCAAGCCCAAAAAGTTATTAACGAGGCTTTCGGACAAAAAATAATTACGGCTGCGGAAAAGGATTCATTACAGAAATTCTTCGAACAAGAATTTGCGAGGAAAAAAGAAGAACATCGAATTCAGGCAGAGAAATATCAACAGACTGATTTTAACGCACTGCAGGCATTGATTACTACGGCAAGATCCTCTTTCGACATAGAAACAATTGAGTTATTAATTAATGCCAACGGTTTTAATGACAATCAAAAAGTAGAACTATCCAGACTGGTTGAGCAAAGAAAAGTAGCAGTGTCTATAATTGAAAAGGCTGCGAGCAAACGTACTCGTAAACAGCAGAAAGCCGATATTGTTAAGGCTATTGAAAGAATAGGCGCTTTGACAAGCTTAGATGCATTAGAAAAAGAAGCGTTAAAAACAAAACTCATGATTGAAAGTTCCGGCATTGACCAGGAATCCCGTATCCCATTAACTAGCTCATTAAATAGCGCCTACGATTCAAGAAAAATATCAATACAAAATGGAACAGCTAACTATCAGCCAAAGGCATCAGAACCTCTGGCAACTTTGGCTGATGTTATGCCGGATGAATTAAAGGCTATGTCAACTGCGGGGAAAATGCAAGTATTTATCAATCAAGCCATATAGGCTTAAACCTTTAGCCGTATTTTGAGTGAACGTTGTTAAAAAACGGTTCTATTTTTGGTAAACCATAAAATTTGCTTTCCCGCAAAAATACAGCCCACGCCTAATTAACAGCGGGACAAGCCTGAGCTCCCCGCCACTACCAAGTCTAAAGTTTTTTCTTCTATCTCTAAAAAATTTTATGAACAATCCATGTTTATCCCTATTAATTTCACTAAGCAAATAATTCCCGGAAGTTTTGAACATGCCTTAAACCATATCGGCGACAATTAGATAGATACAACAATATTTAAAAGCTGTTACAAAAATGATGAACGCAGCCAATTACTCCAAAAAATGCGGGATAAAATAGATTCAGCATATGGAAAATATTTTTATACCCTAAGCCGATATTCGCGAATATCCGGCAGAATAAAGGCAAGATATTCCCTAAAAATAGCAATAAAGGAGTTAAAAACAGGTTGTTGAATAGAAAAAAATAAACTATAATATAAAAAATAGCAATAATTTCCGAAATTTTGCTTTTAACCAGGAAAAGCGCTTTGTTTTTGGGTTTTTCCTAGCTTTGTTAGACATTATTAACCTTAAATAAAAACAGGAGACAATATGGAGTTTTTTACGTGGAAAAATAATATGGCTAACTTTGCTGAATTAAATACTTTTCTATTCCTTAAAGATTGGTTAATAAATAATATTTTATTATCAGACAAAAAATATGTACCCTTTTTGATTGAGAAAGACATTAGTTAACGTCTAACATCAATCGGGCTGATTTTTTTGGTGCCAAAATCGACACAGGAAAAAGCAGGCAATGAATCGCTTTAGCTGCCTGGAGGGTGCGCGCAAAGTAGAAGGGTATAACTAAAATGAAAAAAATAGTAATTTTTATTTTTCTAGGTTGTTTTAGCTTAATTTTAACTGTGAGAGTCTTAGCAGACACTCTGTTGCTTAAAAATGGTGGTTCTTTCGAGGGAATTGTTGTTGAGAGAACGGACGAAGCGGTGATATTTGAAGTTAATATTGGCACAATAACCGTTAATAATAATGATATTGATGAAATTATTGAAGTTAGTGATGATAAAAATCAAAATATTCAAGAAGACTGGCAGAAACAATCAGATCTAAAACTGGAACAAGCCTTACAAGAAGACAAGAAACAAGAAGTTATTGTCGAAGAAAAAGAATTTGTTGCCCCGCTGGTTAAAGCAGCGACGATTCTGAACCCTAATCCTGATATTAATAATAAGTGTGTTGCTGTTAATATGATTACTCAAAAAGCGGGTAGAAATGTTTATCTTTTGGGTGGCCCTTCAAATAAAACCAGCAAAAATGTATCTTTAGTTATCGGTCTGCATTGGTATGATGGTAACTCTATGGGTTTTATGAATTACTGGAGAGATGAGGTTTCTAAAGGCGATATAATCGTAGCATGTCCTAAATCTATAGAACAAGGCTGGACAGAGGCTGATGTTTCAGGTGTTCTAAAAATGATTGATGATATTAAGAAAGCTTATAATATTGATAAAATATATTTGGTTGGACATTCAAGCGGTGGTAATTTTGCTCTATACCTTGGGCTGAGATACCCTAAAAAATTTAAAGCAATAGCATCTGTTGCCGGATCTATTACCCGAGCACGCCAGGCAATCGGAAAAGTCACATTATTTCGTGAATCAAGTATGCATATCCCAGTACTGGTTTATATTGGAGATAAGGATACTAAGCAAAGAGTTTTAAATGCTCAGAAAACAAAAAGACAATTAAAAGAAATGGGATATAAAGTTGAATATAAGGAGATAAAAGATGTTCCGCATGTATACATGCCTTGGTATACTAAAGACATCAGAGAATGGTTTGAAAGCCAAAATTAGGAATACCTTATATAACTTCAAACGTTGAGGCTGTATGAAAAGCTTAAAATTCGATAAAATAGAATATAACGTTATGGAGAAATAATGAAAAGAATAGTATTGATCATAGTTACAATTTTGCTACTGGCTTCGACTGCCTTTTCAAAGGAGGAAAGCTCTGATTTTGATTTTGTGATTGGCTTAACTCAGCAAAATATGGAAATGGATTGGTGGTTTGCCGTTCCGGCGCAATTTGGCCCGATTGTCTCCAAGGTTGATAGTGTCTCTAAAGGAGAATATTTTAAAATACTGCCGATTTTTAATAACTATGGGGCAGATAAAGACAGCATAGCCAAGATAACTTATATGGTCTCGGTTATCAAGCCGGATAATACTCTATATCAACAAATAGAAGGTCTTAATGGCTATTCCGGAAAAGTTACTGGCCCACATTTGCTTCCGGCAAAAGAAAGATTAACTGTTTGTTTTGAACCTGAGGATATGTTTGGAGAATATAGTATCAAAATTGAAGCATTTGACTGGATTAAAAATAAACGAGTAGAAAAGGCAGTAAAAATAAATTTAGAGGAGTTTAAATTGCCCAAGCTGAATAATGCTGATATGGAATGGATTTTCTCGTATCCTTCAAAACCCGAACCTAAAAAAGCAATGGCCGCGTTTTTATCACCCCCCAGACCGTATATTAATAAAGATGATTCGATTGTCTGGTCTGCCATATGGTTTTATAAATATATTTTTGAAGAAAATGATTTTTTAATCCCCTGGATAATCGAGTTTTTTAATAAACAAGCAACTGAGCAGCAAAAAAAAGACATTGTCTTGTTATTTTACTTTATCAATCAGACAAAAGAACTGAGATTAAAAGATGATTTAAAAAAGTATAGCCAGGAACTAAATAAAATCAAAATTCCCGACCCATACTCTAAAATAACAACCGGCGACCAGCTGGATATGCTTTGGGCGGAATTTTTTGCTACCGGCAGAGTAAAACCAGTTCGCCAGCTGATTTCTTCATTTAAACTTAGTAAATTCATCAGGACATTAGAAAAAGTTAAAAACAAACAGTTAGATATTAATTCAAATGATGTAAAACAACAAGCGATGTTAGAAGCGGTTTTTCGATCCGCGATGTGGTCACTGGGCAGCAATTGTTTTCAATCCGGTTTATTATTCCAATATTGCGTAGGCCTATATCAATCAAAAGAATTAAACGATCTTGAAAAAAATTATCTGAGAGCAATTCTAAAACAAGTATCTGAAGAAAAGAATTTAGAAATTTACAGCAGCAGTTACTCATATTTTCCAGAAATATAATTGCAAATGGAAAATTTATAGCGGTGAATTAAATAATATCCAATATGAAGATTAGTAAAATATAACGCGCTGTGGCATAATAATTAGAAGATATAAATAATTTTTCAGGTGTAGCGGTTTACTTTTTTCAACATTATAAATAAAACATTTAAAGGGATGAGTAATAGTGCTATGGAGGGCGGGAAATGAAGCAGAAGAATTTAAATACATCCAAGGGTAAAGTTGTTGTGGCCGCCGGGATCGGTGATTATTCAGCTGAGGAAATTTGCCTGATTGATAAATGTCGATTTGCTGTGATTGATATCCTTGAGCGTGAAGGATATGCTGCAGTTGCTTTTGATATTGTCGAGAATGAATTTATTAGATCTCCTGAAATTGTTGTGGAAAAAATTAAAAAAATTAAACCGGATTTTGTGTTCAACCTTTTCGAGGGGTTTCACGGAAGGGCTGGTTCAGAAGCGGATTTTGTGCGTATGCTTGAGAGCGCGAATATAAAATTTACCGGCAATGGTTCGGCTGCTTTGCGGACTTGTCTTGACAAGTATACGACAAAAAAGATATTGGAAAAAAACGGGATCAATACTCCCCGCGGAACGCTATTCCGGGATATTGCGGATTTGGCGGAAACAGAACATGTTTTTCCAATGTTTGTAAAACCTGCTTTTGAGGATGCGAGTCTGGGCATCTGTTCTGCGTCGTTTGTTTCAGATTTAAAATCTCTTAAAAAAACAATCAAGAAAAAACTCGATGATTTTTCCGAAGGGCTTTTAGTTGAGGAGTTTATTTCCGGCAGAGAATATAATGTCGGTTTTTTTGGGGGAGAGAACTTTGAGCTTGTCGGTGTATCAGTACTCGATTATGAGCAGTATCCGGATTGTATAAGCTATCTTAATTATAGTGGTAAGTGGGAGGAAGAAACTCCTGAATATGAAAACTTTATGCCCCGGATTATTGATAGTAATGATCCTGCCTATAGAAATGATGTCGTAGAGATAAGCCGCAGGGCTGGACAGCTTTTAGGCTGTTCCCGGTATTTTCGGGTGGACCTTCGGGAAAAAGACGGGAGGCTCTATGTGCTTGATGTTAACCCTAACCCGGATATCAGTCCTGACAGCGGTTTTGGCCGACAGGCCAGGGCCAATGATCTTGCTTACGCGGATGTGGTGATAAAAATAGCAGGTAATTATAATCTGTAAAAAGCTGTTGAGTTGAAGATTTTGGCGAATAATCTAAAACTACGCTCAGACTTATAATAATCATTTTCGTTGATGCTAATGTTATGTAATTAAATTGGAAGAAAAATATGAAAAAATTTTAACAGTAATTTTAATTTTGTTTGCGGGAATTCAGATGATTTCCTTGTTACCATCTGATGGTAACAAGGAAATGAGTCTTTTGCCGGAGGGAGGGATCGATGGAAATAAGGAAGCATGTTCAGCGGAAAAATTCCAGGGCAATTGCTTCCGCGGAGCTTGATCAGATATTTAATACCGCCGCGGGCGCAATGTGTGTGATTGGCTTAGATTTTAATATATTACGCGTAAACGACACTTTTTTGAAGCTTACGGATATGAGCAGAGCTGAAACGATTGGGAAGAAGTGTTATGAGGTATTTTCCGGTGTTTTTTGCCGAACCGCAAAATGTACTTTGGAAAAAATAATTAAAGGAGTGGAGAAGCTAGAGTCTGAGGTGGAAAAACAGCGCAATGACGGCCTGAAGATCGCCTGTATCCGGGTGGCTAAGCCGTTAAAGGATATTAATGGTAAATTAGTTGGAATAATAGAGGATTTTAGAGATGTCCGGGGAAATCATGAGATTGTTGCCGCATTGAGAAGATCGGAAGAAATGCTCCGTGAGCAGAAAATAGTTCTGGAAAAGAAAAATACGGCGTTAAAGGAAATATTGGAACATATTGAGGGGGAAAAACAAGAGTTAAAAAAGAAGGTGATCGCTAATGTGGATAAGTTTTTGCTGCCGGGATTGAAAAGAATTGAGCAGAGAAGCCATCCGGAGGATAAAAAGTATGTTAAAATGCTTGAAAATAACCTAAAAAAATTGACATCTTCGCTGGGGATGAAAATAATAATAGAGAATATCGGATTCACTCCGCGGGAAATGGAAATATGCGATATGATAAGAAATGGATACAAGAGCAAGGATATCTCCAGAATTTTGAATATTTCCTTAAGGACAGCGGAAACGCATAGGACCAATATAAGGAAAAAACTAGGCATAGATAATAAAGAAATCAATATGACTGTTTATCTGCAGCGTTTTTAAGCCGATTTTAGTACGTATTTTTTATACGTATTTTGTAAGTATTATTTCGTGTTGTAATTTTGCGCGGTAACTGGTAATGTAACACTAACGCTAATATGGAAAAACCGTCTTGGGAGGGATCCCCTCTCTACGATTATACGCAGGATAAAAGGTTAAGTTTTATTATTGTTAAAACAGGAATCGAGGGAAAATGAAACCAATGAACCTTCATCGTAAAATTTTTTCCGCTTTGCTCTGCCTGTCTTTAATTCCGCTTATTTTTTCAATACTTTTTTTATTCAGTAGTTTTTCTAAAAGAATGAAGCATCTGATGATTGCAAACACGCAATATATGTTGGAACTTCAGGCTACGGCAATTCTTGATACGGTAGATAAATATTTATTTGAACGATATACGGACCTTGTTGATTATACAGGTTTGGATGTTATCCAAAACAGCATTTCTTACAGTATGTATGGGCAGGCTAGTCTTGCCTTAAAAATGTTAAAAGAAAAAAACGATAATTATGATTGCCTTTTTATGCTTTCTTTACAAGGGGAAGTTGTGGCGGGAAGCAATGATATCAGAAATGAATATTTTTTGCAAAACATCGGGAAAGAAGATTTTTTTCAGCAAGTAAAACAAGGCAATTTTTTAGCGCAGATTAAAAAAGAAGACAGTAAGTTCGCGCTGCTTTTTTTCCTTCCAGTGCGGGATACAGTGAGTAATCAGGTTGTCGCGGTTTTAATGAGTAGAATAAATCTTAAGGTTATTCAGGAAATAATTGATAATTATGTAAAGGAAGCAGATGTTTTTATCCTGGAAAAGGATGAGCAAAATATATTGTTTACAAATGCCGGGCTTTTGGCTGATGAGATAAAAACGGCGGGGTTTTCTATAGAAAATCAGGAAAATGAGGGCAGTGTCGTATTTTTTGAAGGAAATAATAAAAAAATCGGAGGCATAGCGCCTGAAAAAGGATATGGCGAGTATAAGGGGTTGGATTGGCGCGCGATCGTATGTTTAGAAGAGGATCATATAGTTTCAGGCATTCTCTCGTTTTTAAAAAAAATGAAATTATGGATGGTAGAGTTGTTGTTCATTATAATAGCTGTTATTTTAGTTGCCGCGGCGATTATTTCCAGATGGATGGTTGTTCCGATACTTGCTTTGGTAACTTTTACTAAGAAGGTCGCGGATACAGGTGATTTGGCGCAGAAAATAGATATTATATCGCGAGATGAGATCGGAGAGTTGTCTGAGTCTTTAAACAGGATGATTTATAATTTTTACGTTATTGTTTCCGAGGTGAAAAAGTCTTCGGATATGATAAATGATTTGGCGATAAGGCTTTATGCCTCTACAGACCAGACAAATGTTTCCACGCAAAATATCTCTGCCCGGGTTGTTGGGATTACGCAAGGCATGAAAAACCAAACACAGATGATTAGTGATACAATGCTTATTATGAAAAAGATGTCGGATATGGTTGAAGAAGCGGCTGTTAATGCTAATGATGGAGTGAAGAATTCCTGCGATACCGTGGATTTAGCAAAGCAGGACATGTCAGCCGCACACCATGCGGTTAAAAAATCCAGCCAGATTGTTGAAGTGGCAAAGGAAATTGCTCAGGTAGTGGGAAAGCTGGAAACGTATTCACAGGAAATCGGCAGGATTGTAGAGGTAATCACAAATATTGCCGACCAGACAAACCTTTTAGCGTTGAACGCGGCTATAGAAGCGGCAAGAGCGGGTGAGTCCGGGCGAGGGTTTTCCGTTGTTGCCGAGGAAGTCAGGAAATTGGCGGAAAATTCCGCTAACTCAGCTAAACAAATCGCCGTGCTTATTCGTAATATCCAAAAAGAGACTGTTCTCGCCGTCAATTCTACTCAAATTACCTCGGAGCAAGCGGAAGGGGGGAGATTGATTATTGAAGAGGTTAGTAAATCATTAAATAAAATTGTAGAAGTGGCAAGTGTTGCCGTAGAAAAAGTAGCAAAAATTGCCAGCAATTCCGATGTTCAATTAAGCAATACCCAGAATGTATATGATGCTTTTCATGATCTTTCTGCTATCTCACAAGAAACAGAGGCTTCGACGGAGTCGATGTCAGGGGCAGTGCATGAGGTTATAGCAAGCATGGGGGAAATGGCGGATAGCGCGCGGACAATGGCGGATACCGCGGATAATCTGCAAAAGCTGGTCAGAAGGTTTAAATTGTAGATTGAGGATATTGATAACAACTGTATATAACTAAAAAAAGGAGGGGAATGTGAAAAAGAGGTATATTGTTGGTTTAGTGGCAGTATTGGTTATTATGGCAAGTGCTTTTTCTTACGCGCAGACAGCGGGGGAAGGCATGACACTGCAGGATCTGGTAAATGAGGATACGGCTTATTTAGGTGAAGCGAACACGTTATCGCCTCAGGCTGCAAACGAAAAAATACTGACAGTGCCGGATTTAATGATTATTGATGTAAATGAGAAGTTTGAATATGATAAAGAGCATCTGAAAGGGGCAATTTTAATTCCCAGAGGCTTGATCGAATTTAAGATTAATAGAAATGATATTTTTCCGGATATTAATAAAGGGAAAATGCCGGCGGATAAAAATACCCCGATGTTAGTGTATTGCCGCTTTGGCGCCCGCTGCTTGTTTTCAGCGGTAAGATTAAAAAAAATGGGATATAAGAATGTTTATAGTATAAAAGGCGGGTTGGAGGCATGGAAAGCCGAGAGACTGCCGCTTGAACAATAAGGTTTTTTCGGAAAAATGAATTTATCTAAAAAGCCGCGAGAAATATTCTTGCGGCTTTAATCTTTATGAATATAACCGGTTTGATTATGCTGTTTAAATATCGCAAGAAAAAATAAATAAATTAAAACAATGAAAATAAAACCAATCATATTATCTCTATTAATCATCCTGCTTCTGCCGGCTGTTTGCTTTGCTGATGGCGGGGGCCCAATTCTTCTGCTGATTAATGTTTATGCCTTTAGCCTAGGCCAAGTCTGGATCATTGCCGCTGAATTTGCTTATTTATTTTTATTGTTAAAGAATTTATCTTTATCAAAATTAAAGATTTTAGAAATAACATTTGTTATGAATTTGCTTTCCACTCTATTGGGCGCGATGCTCTTTCCCTTACTGCTTGCGATTGTAACCTTACCGGGAGTGTTTTATATGAATACTAAGTGGGGAGGATTATTAATGGCAATGGGCACATGGGTGGCCGGGGATCATTCTCCTCATTCCAATGTTGCCATCGCAGCCGCGGCAGTCGGATTTTTTATAACTTTTTTTTTAACTGTCTGGATTGAATATCAGTATTTAAAACAATTAGCCCAAAAACAGCAAATTAAAGTTAAATTTAAGCATTGCGTTTATTTTAATCTGATCAGTTACGCTGGATTGATTGTTTTATTTTTTAGTTTAAATCCTTTCTTTTAAATCAATAATCGGGATAAACGGGCATGTTTATCGTATTCGTTGTGGCTCGATTGCTTATTTTTCGCGCCTTATTTGAGCAATATTTATGGATTTCGATGTGATCCAAGCCAGCGTAGACACTTTTGAATTTATAAAATCTGGATCAGTCCAGTGTGTCCAGGGTAAAAAGATATGATTATGAACCTGACCCTATATATAGATGGTGATGCTTTTCCTAATGGCTTAAAGGCAATTTTGTTTCGGGCGATTGAACGCTTTGCTTTGCCGACATTTGTGATCTCAAACAAGCGGATCAATATTGGAAACTCAAATCAGATAACTTATATTATTGTTGACGCTGGGCCAGACGAAGCTGATCAGCGGATCATTGAAATGGTTAAAGCCGGAGATTTAATTATCACCGCGGATATTCCTTTAGCTGACAGTGTGATCACAAAAAAAGCCTATGCTCTGGATCATCGGGGGAAGTTTTTCAGCGAGGATAATGTAAAATATTATTTATCAATGCGCAATCTGATGCAAGAGCTGCGGGATAGCGGCATGGAGACTAAAGGCCCGGCTGCTTTTAGCCAAAAAGACGCTCATGAGTTTGCCAATCAATTGAATAAATTTCTAACAGAGCAGCAGCGGTTGGGCATTAATGGGAATTAACAAAAAAGCAAACATGAATAAATTAGAACCAATTTTTTTAACTTGGGACATTATGTCTGACCTGGATTACAAAGATGGCTGGTTAAAGCGGCTTAAGTTTTGTTTGGGCAAAGATCAGATTGTAATTTACGGTAAAGCCGCTGAAGCAATTGATCAGGCGTTCTGCTTGAAAAAAACAGCAGCTACTTAGCGCTATTTAGTGCTTTTAAATTAATGATCTGTTTGCATAACTTATTTGAACTTAAGAGGTTTAAAATATTATTTTTCAAATGCTTGTAAAAAACACTATTTGCGGGTATACTTTTCCAATGTTAAAAAATAGCGCTAAAATAATAATATTTTTGGGTATCTTGGCTTTTTTATGCCCAAATAGGCAAAGTTTTGGGTATTTAAATGTTGATATTAGCGCTTTGTCTCCGCATTTAAATCTGGATAGAACTACCTTTCAATCATTGTTAGTTAAACCCTCAGAAGATTTGCTGCAAAGAGCTGTGGAGTTTACTGAAGTTGGGTCTGGTCCGGATGATCAGATGGGTGAAATTATCTGCAAGGCAAATCTTGATGGACAGAAACTTATTGTCCGCAAGCGGGTATATGATTTTGGTGATGAAATAGAAGTTAATAATGTTTTAACCGTATTAAAGCCTGATGGCAGTGAAGAAAAATTAGGTCAATGTATATATGTGATAAACGAAAAACAGGCGACTGTTGAAAATAAATATGAATTCGAGTACGCTCTGAGGATTATAAAAAGAGGCAATGGATACGGGCCTGTCCTGTTTGCCGCTACTATTGAAAACGCCAGAGAGAATGGGCTAAACCGTTTTCTAATTGTTGATCCCACAAGTTCTTTGTATTCACTATTTGATTTTAAGCAGATCGGAACCTTTGCTTTGTCAGAGAAAGATATAAAGCCAGATGATCCTTCTTTTTTTACGATTGCCCGGGATTTGAATGCGCAGCGGGGCAGAGTGCTGAGAGTTCAGGGCCTGCCTTTTTTAGGGCTTGATAAAGCGATAGTTAAATTTCAGGTTGATTCGGCAAGCGGGTTTCTTACGCAGTCGATCTGATTAAGCCCAATGTCTTTAAAAGAAAGCAATAGAATTAAAGATTTTCTTCCAGATACAATCATTTTTCATAGCAGGATAATCGAGTTTAAATTTATTGTTTTATTATCCTGGTTTAACAATTTGCCCTGTTTTAGGAATAATCCCGAGACCATTAAATCCTGTCAAGTTTTACCATTAAAATAAATCTAAAACATTATCCGTAACTATCTAAAAATAAAAGAGTAGTGCTTATTATGAAAATTTGGCTTGACAAAAAAACGCCCCAAATCCTAGATAGAAAGTAAAAAAGGTAGTAAAAAAGAAAAACCTCCGATGGTATAATGGTTATTGCGAATAAACATTAACCTTCACCCAAAGGGTGAAAAAACCGGAGGTACTATAAT
>Ga0180007_10002453_pt1 | contig 22157 bp, 24 predicted proteins | sample MM_PC_MetaG_FD_121122 | JGI IMG/M metagenome (GOLD analysis project Ga0180007, IMG submission 121122) | Groundwater microbial communities from the Aspo Hard Rock Laboratory (HRL) deep subsurface site, Sweden - MM_PC_MetaG | ecosystem: Environmental > Aquatic > Deep subsurface > Groundwater... | reverse complement strand
ATTCTGGTTTGACCAATGGTAAACTCCGAACCCCACATCAGGCTTTCCTAGAAAAGATGAGAAAGAAATAAAAATGATGAACAACTTAGAACCACAAGGTAACATTAATAGCGGACACTACAATCCCAAGTCTTAAATACCTAATTCTCCTTTTGAGAACATGAAAATCCTAACACTCCATTGCGATTACATTAAGTTTCAACCACTAAAAAAAGCACTCAAAAAACCAGAGGAAATAAAATCCCAGGAAGAAGTAGAAGTCAAGGAACCCTTAGTAATTCTAATAGCAATTGAAAAAGGCGACTCTGCATCAGCAAGAAAACAGCTTGTCGAAAGTGTATCCAAAACTGCTAAGGATGTAAACGCCAAGCACATTGTTCTCTATCCTTACGCACACTTATCTTCAAACCTCGCAGCCCCAGAAACAGCAATGTCAGCCCTTGTCGAAGCAGAAAAATCCCTAAAGAAACTCGGATTCAAAGTCACACGAGCGCCCTTCGGCTACTACAAATCATTCGAATTAAAATGCAAAGGCCACCCACTCTCAGAGCTAAGCAAGGAATTCAAACCAGAGGGAACAGAAGAACCAGTTCAAAAAGGAAAACTAGTAGAAGAAACCTACGACCCTGCTCGCCTCTTAAAAGAAATCTCCCGCTCAAAACTTGACACATCAAAACTAAAAGAAAACGACCACAGAATTCTCGGACAAAAACTAGACCTCTTTTCCTTCAATGATGTCGCACCTGGCGCAGTCTTTTGGCACAACAATGGTTTGATTATTTACAACGAGTTAGTGAAATATTGGAGAGAAGAACACGAAAAAGCCGGTTACAAAGAAATATTAACACCACAGATTCTTGACAAGAAGTTATGGCAAATCTCAGGGCATTGGGATAAATACAAAGAAAACAATTTTGTAACAGCATATGAGGACAGACCTTTTTTGATTAAACCAATGAACTGTCCAGGCGGAATCTTAGTTTTCAAAACTCAAACAAGAAGCTACAAAGACCTTCCAATGAGAGTCGGAGAATTAGGGGTAGTGCATAGACAAGAATTATCTGGAGTTTTAGCAGGGCTTTTCCGCTTAATAAAATTTACACAAGACGATGCCCATATCTACTGCACCGAGGAACAATTAGAAAAAGAATTAATTGCAGTTATTGATATTGCAGATTTGTTCTATAAAAAGTTTAATTTGCCTTACAGAGTTGAACTTTCCACACGCCCAGAAAAGCGTATAGGCTCTGATGAAGATTGGGATAAAGCAGAGAAAGCTTTACATGGTGTCTTGAAAAAGAAAAAAATGAAATATAAGCTAAACAAAGGTGATGGCGCGTTCTACGGGCCAAAAATAGATTTCCACATAAAAGATTCCTTGGACAGAGAATGGCAATGCGCAACCCTTCAACTAGACTTCGCAATGCCAGAACGCTTTCAACTTGAATATGTTGGAAAAGACAACAAGCGTCACATGCCAATCATGCTCCACAGAACAATTTACGGGGCCTTAGAACGTTTTATGGGTATTATCCTAGAGCACACAAACGGGAACCTTCCTGTTTGGCTTTCCCCGACACAAGTCCGAGTAATAAATTTCACAGACAGAAATAACAAGGCTGTTGAGAAATTAGTAAAAGACATCAAAAAAGAAATCCAGAATTTAAGGATTGACATAGATCTTGAGAACACAACAGTAAGTGATAAAGTAAGAAATGCAGAAATCCAAAGAATACCTTACATGATTGTAATTGGTGATAAGGAAGAGAAGGGGAAGACGTTAGCAGTTCGCGCCAGAGGACACAAACCAAAATTCGGAGTTAAGATTGATTCTTTTGTTAAGGAAGTTAGAGAGAAGATTGAGAAGAGAGTATAATTTTTTAGTAGTAACAAACAAAAAAGCTTATAAACCCTAAATTCTCACAAAAACCATGACAAAAAATATAAGTTCAAGAATAGAAGAGACTCCAAGAGTCTGGGCTCCAGAGGCAACATGGACAGTTTCAAGAGATAATCAGGAGATAGCAAAGTTTCTCTTTCCAGCATTCGGGTCAGGCACTTATAATGATGTTGTGGGGTAGGTTTTAGCAAATAAAGAGAGAGGAGCAAATCTTCCTAGGGGTGAAGAATTAGCTTTTATGCTTGATGAAGCATATAATTCTGCTGATGACTCTGTTAAGGAAAGCTCAAGAGCAAAGTTCGTAAGAGAGGATATAATGTCGAACGGATGGCTGTGGGCTCCTGTTGTTAATGTTTGGACTCCGAGAAATATTGATAACCCAGGAATGTATGGTGTTTTTGATGAAGCCGGCGAAGGATTAGGAAGAATTTATACAACTGAAGAGTTAGAAGATAGATTGTCTGGGGGTAAGACAGAAAGAGGAGTAAGATTTAGCAAGGATAGAACTGTGAGTTTTGCTCCATTAAATACGATCAAAGGAGGATACCACGAAAAAGGCACACTGGCACAGGATGGAGCGTTTATTGGAAATTACGAAGTTGAAGGTGCAGAAGCATTGGATAGAGTGGCTAAGGAATTTAGGTCCAAACCATATTCTTGGGTAGTTAGTAATGATTCAAATGAAAATATTCAAACCCTCTCTGCGTTGAGCAGGCACGGGATCTTGGGCGACGACAGGCTTGACGCCAACTTCGATTCCAATGGCAACAGCAGGGACGGTTATGTTCTTTCGGTATCCGGTTCTAAATTGGTCGCCGAAGGCGACGCGCTGAGCGAGAGTAAGTAATTAATAACGAGATCGACCGCGAATAGAACGCGCCGAAAAATTAGGTTCTTGCAAACATTTTTAATCTTTTAATGCTAATAATCCTTGTCTTAGGGAGGCATAACCGGGCCTATGAGCTAAGGCTACACGCTTGTTAATCATAAAATTCAATCGCGACATCTAGTAGTGATGAAGAAACCAAAAGTGCGCCGAGCGAAACATGAAGCGATGGTGATTTACTTTCAATTAATAAGCTACATAACCTCTCTGCGTTGAACAGGCACAGGAACTTGGACGACAACAGGCTTAACGCCAACTTCAATTCCAATGGCAACAACAGGAACGGTTATGTTCTTTCAATAGCCTTAGCCACTAAGACTCAAAAAATCATGAAAACCTGCAAAAATCTTTATAACAAAATTATTTCTCCAAGAAATCTTTTTCTTGCGTGGCAAAAGGCAAGAAAAGGTAAAACCAAGAAGCCGGATGTTATTGAATTTGAAAGAAATCTTAAGGCGAATTTGCGAGGATTGCATAAGGAACTAAAAGATAAGACATATCGGCCGCTGCCTCTGATTAGTTTTCCTATTCGAGATCCAAAGACCAGAAAAATAAGCAAATCTGACTTTAGAGACAGAATTGTTCATCATGCGATTGTTAATATTTTAGAGCCGATTTATGAGAAAATTTTTATACATGATTCTTGTGCAAACAGAAAGGGAAAAGGCAACTTGTTTGCTTTGAAAAGACTTGAGCTGTTTGTGAGAAAAGTCTCCAGAAACGGAAAAATAAAAGGGTGGTTCAGCGATAATCAAGTTAAAGGCTACTGCTTGAAGGCAGATATCAAGCACTATTTTCAGGAAGTCAATCATGATATTTTGCTGAAAATTTTGGAGCGAAAAATAAAAGACTTTGAGGTTTTACAGCTAATTTCTATTATTATGAAAAACTCTGTGGGGGGGGGGGGCGAGCACGTTACGCGAGCGAATAATTGCCAACAACTCCGAGCGCGGCCGCGAGTAGAACGCCAAAAAGGCATGCCTCTTGGCAACCTAACAAGCCAATTCTTCGCTAATGTTTTTCTCAACGAATTAGACTATTTCATAAAGTATGAGTTAAATATAAAATACTACGTTAGGTATGTTGATGATTTTATTATTCTGCATAGTTCAAAAAAACAGCTGCAGAAATGGAAAGTGCAGATTAGTAAGTTTCTGCAAGCAGAGTTAAAAATAGAACTGCACCCGCAGAAATCTAAATTAATTCCCCTCTCAAGAGGCATAGATTTTGTTGGATTTAGGAATTTTTGTTATTATAGGTTAGTCAGGAAGAGAAACGTAAGAAAAATGAAATTCAAAATTAATCAGTTTGAAAAAGGCTGCCACAACTACAAGGAAATGACTGCCATTTTCCAAGGATTCAACGCACACGCAAAATGGGCAAACACATACAAAATAAGGAAAGATATTGCAAGTCAGATCTACAAAATCAAACATAAAACCTTAAAAACATCATAATTCTCATAAAACAATGGAAACCTTCACAGCAATTATAGAAAAAGAAGAAGACATGTATGTCGCGACATGTTCAGAAGTAGGAACAGTTAGCCAGGGCAAGACGGTTGAAGAAGCTATAGAAAATTTAAAAGAAGCAACAGAACTTTATTTGGAAGAATTCCCTTTTGAAGAGAAAACAAGGCCTCTGATAACAACATTTGACATAACCTTAGAGAATGCTCATGGGCAAACTCAAAAAAATCTCAGGTAAGGAATGTATCAAAATTTTTTGTAATAAATTTGGTTTTAGTATAATTAGGCAGACAGGCAGCCACGTAATTCTTAAAAAAGAAACTTTAGAAGGAAAGGTTGGAACAGTTGTACCAAATCATCCAGAGCTAAAGCTTGGAACTTTAAAGAATATTTTGAAACTAGCTAAGATAGATGAAGACAATTTCATCCAGTATCAATAGTTAAACTTCCTAAGGAAAAACAATCCAATCATCCTCGCTTTCTTTCAATCTCAAAAACCAGTCAGGCTGAACAGCAGTCCACTTTGTGGAAAACAAAGTCGCAATCTTTTTATTCTTCATACTCGCCAACGTCTTTCTATAATCAGAGATATCATTCACAACAAGAGTCTTAGTTGTTGGATGCGCAAGCATTGTCAATCCAAGTCTATGCGATAAAGCAACCGCAACAGGCAAACCCCCACGCGGAATCCCATACAATCCATCAAACTCCAAACTACTCTCCTTAATCTTCCCAGCCAACGAATCAATCATCTCACCAAACTCACGCCAATTAACAATCACCTTCCTTTTTTCTCCATTTATTAATTCCAGAGTCATCCAATATTTTTAAAATAGTCTATTTCGTAATATCCTTTAAATAGAATAAAACCTTAAATAGCATCAATCATCCAACAAAGAGATGACATTCACACTACAAGAAATACATTACCAAGCAGCAATGACTCGCGTATTTAAAGATAACTTCGATGCAAAACAAGCAATAAGAGTTAGTTACGAAATGGAAGTGACTAGACCAAGAAGAACGGTGGAGACCGTAGAGCACAGATTAGTCCTTGGAAGGCCATTTGGGAATTGTGATGTAGTTTACTCAGAAACAGCAAGCATCATCCCGAGTTTCAGATTTTACAAAACAGGAAAAGGAGAAGAAGCCATTAGATCAGCACAAACAGCTCAAACATCAGAGGACATGCGAAGAGTATGGGCAAACCAGCTTGGTACATTCGACCCAAGATATCAACTCAGGTTTAACGAAAAGGTCTCAGTAAGACCAACTCAAGTTCAACAGATGAAGGATTTTGCTAAATTTATGGAGCTCGCAGCCCTTGATATAGCCAGAGGGGAACTTAATGGAATGATCACAGAATTAATGAGACAGAGAGATCAAAGTTTACCAGAAGACACCCCACTCGAGACTTTTGGTTGGTCTTAGCATCCTATCTAAAAACTTATAAACTCCCCTCTCTTCTCCTTCCCACAATGAAAATCAAACCCTACTTCGAAAAACTTGAACAAGCAGAAATTTACAAAAACTTCAAGATAAAATATCCTGATTCGTTTTTGATAGCAGGATTTTTTGTTCTGGACATTGAAGGCGGAAACAACGTCCATCAAATCGACTTCTACGTCCCAGAAGAAAAGAAAATCGCAGCATTCACGCTAGACGGCGAGATAACACTCAAATTACTCGAAACAATGAACGACTCAGTGCCAGAAAAATTAGACATCAACACAACAATCGACCTTGACGCCCTTCAGGGTGTACTAACAGACGAAATGAGAAACAGAGGAATGTCAGAAGATGTCAGAAAAATAATCGCAGTCATACAAAACATCAAAGGCAAAAGAATCTGGAACCTAAACTGTGTCTTAACAGGAATGGAAATTCTCAAATCACATGTAGAAGATGAATCCAAAACTGTTTTGAAAATAGAAAAATCTTCTATTATAGACATCATGAAAAAAATGCCTTCTCAAAAATTGATGAAAGCACCAGAAACAAAAGACGAAGTAAAAGACGAACTGCAAAAATTAGACAAAATCGAAGAAGAAATCGAAAAAGCCAGAGCAAACCTAAAGGAAGAACTGAAAGAAAAAAAGAAAAATTAATCTTCTTTGACAATCTTTAAATACCATTTTACACTAATTCTTAGATGAAAAAAGAGGATATATTCCTAGCTATAGCTTTAGTTGTAATTTTAACTGTAACTGTATCAGCAAACACAGCTCCTTTGCTTGGAGAGACAGACGAAGAAGTAATCGTCTGCGAATCTTCTGCACTGTCATACAGAATAAACATAACAAACATTGATGAAGACAGTTTAGATGTGGGCATTTCACCAAATAGCCCTTTTTTTTCTAGAGTTGTCTCTTTTGATTCTCCATTTACTCAAATAGAAATTTTTTCAGACAACCTAAGCAAAACCCAGGCAAATAAAGTTTATCAAGAAACGCTCTTTGTTTCAGACGGTCAATTAATAGACACCAAAAAAATAAACATAACAGTATTAGAAACTAACAACCCTCCGAAAATAGAACATCTTGGTGTAGAAACAATCAACCTAGAAAGTGAAACACCTTTTTACAAAAAAGCATTTGTCACAGACATAGAATCCGGAGACCAGGATTCAGGAGAATTTTCATTTACTATATCTGATTCATTGAACAGGTTACCAGTTAACATAAACAAATTTGGGATAATTGACCTAGCACTGGAATCTTTCATTATAGGCTTACATAATATCAAAGTCTGCGTCACAGACACAGGTGTAAAAAGCATAGAACAAAAAATTGGCTTCTGCTCGCGTGGTGAATTAAAAAAATCTTCCTGCAAAACTTTTCAATTAGCAGTAGTAGAAGAAAACACCGCGCCGACAATTATTTCTTTTAATTCAACAAACTTAAGCAGTCAGATACTTGGAACAGACTCTGTCTCTTTTCAAATTTACAAATTAGATCCTGACGGCTTGATTCCAGACACTTATTGGTATGTCGGCAGTTCTTTAAAAAAAATAGACTCGGGAAAAATCTCGGATAAATTAACTTATTCATTTGGTTGCGATGTTTTTGGAAAACACACAATAAGGGCAGTAATAACAGACGGTTTGCTAAACGACTCTGTTCAATGGAAATTTGATGTATTAAAGGTAGGCTGTCCAGAAGGAGTTACTCCAAACGATAAAGTAGGAAAAGAAATTTGCGAAGAAATTTGGGGCTGTTACAATTGGGACCTCTGCCAGAACACAGCACAATCTTCTCAAGTCGGAATATTATCAACAAAAGATTACGAAGAAATAACAGAAAAATGTACAAAAAACAATTGGAATGAAGATAACTGCGGTTTCCAAATAAGAACCTGCCTTGATAAGAACAAATGCAACACCATAGAAACCAAACCTTTTGAACTCTCTCCTTGTTTTTTTTCCTTGGAACCAAGTTGCTCAGACAAAATAAAAAATTGTCACGACGACAAATGTGAACTCCTAGTTGATTGTGGAGGTCCTTGTCAGGAATGTCCGACCTGCTCAGACGGAATACAAAACCAAGAAGAAGAAGGCATTGACTGTGGAATTCCCTGTCCTAAGCAATGCACTGCAAAACTCATAACAAGCAGACAAGCAAAGGTAAAACAGACATTTTTAATTATTATATTAATATCAATAATCATCACAATTATGCAAATTATAAGAATAATGAAAACTAAAAAAACACTTAATGCACCATCTCAAAGAGGAAGGAAAATCAATGAAGAAAAATAAAACCAAGGTCTTGCTTGCACTTGTATTCTTTGTGATAGCTCTCGTCTTCAGAGCAAATGCAGCAGCAGATTGTTTTCCCCAATATGAATGCACTTCTTGGAGTGCCTGCGAAGACGGTTTGCAAAGCAGAACTTGCGAAGATAAAAAGTGCGGAAGAAGAGAGATAGTTGAAAGAAGCTTTTGCGATAAACCTGGTTGTAAACCAAAACTTGAATGTGATAAATGGGGACCTTGCATTTATACAGAAAAAACAGACAGCTTTATCAAGGGAAAAGTGAGCTTCGGAGGTTATAGGAATCGGGTTTGCGAAGATGCCAACAGTTGCGTAGAAAGGTTCATCCAAGAAGGAACATGTAAAGAGTCATACAACTTGGAATTAACAGAGATTACAGAATGTAATGAGAACTTCTTAGCAGTAATCGACCCTACATCCCAGAGAAAAATCGCAAGAATAAATCTTGACTCATGGAAATTAAAAAAACTAGATTTATCCTTTGTCCAAGGAGAAAAAGAATACTGTCCCTCTTGTTATAATGTTGTTAAAGACTCTGGAGAGGAGAAAATAGACTGTGGGGGGGATTGCAGGCCTTGCAAAAAAGAGCAAATGTTCCTCTTGTTGATATCAATTATTTCACTCTGGTCTTTGTCAGCATTGTTTTCATTTTTATCTATTAGAGAAGTTTTTTTGTTCAAAAGAAAAAAAACAATATTCATAAAAACAAATGATAAACAGAGGTAAAATCAGTTAGAATGGAAAAAGAGGCGAAGGCAGCATTAGCGCAGGTTATGTTTTTAGTAGGTCTTTTTACTGTTTTGTTTGCTGTTGTTTTCTCCTCAACTATTCAAGCAACAACATCAGGCAACAGCACAAGCTCTAATTTGACAATTTGGGATGATACTGATTTGTTGATTAAGCTTAGCAATGCGCAAATCAACTTTTCCGCCAATTTTACAAATATGACAGGAGAGGCATTAAATGCAACCAATGGAATTAGCAACTGCACCCTGCGATTTGATTTCACAGGAACATACACAAGTTATGAAAACATGTCATTTGATTCTTCGTTAATATGGACATACAATAGAACTTTTGATTACAAGGGAACACACCAATTCCAGGTCAATTGCACAAGCACTGCAGGAAATGTAACTCTCAATGAGAGTTTCGTAATCACCAATACAGCGCCCGCAATACTCACCACCTCTGGAGGAACATATGTTGATTTTGACGGCAACACAGGAACATATGATTATTGGCTCTGCACAGAGGACACTTTATGCACTTACAACTTCTCTGCCAACATCACAGAACCAGATGTTAATGATGTTTTAATTTATGGAGTTTCAAGTACAAACACAACTCTGACAGGTTACACTCTCGGTTCAACAACAGGAATTCTAGATATCAATATCACAAATAATAGTATAAACGGAGTAAAACAAATAAGATTAGAAGTTAGAGACAGTGATTTAGGATTTGATTCTAAGATTTTAAGAGTCAACATCTCATCCCTAAACGACGCACCCCAATTTGTTAATATATCAAACCAAACAATGAATATATCAGAATCTTTCGAGTATTTTATCAACATAACAGATGAAGAAAACAATATCCCTTTCACTTATAACATAACTTTTTTAAACTGCACTGTTGCAGAATGGTCAACAAGAAACTGCAGCAATTCCACAGGAAAAGAACTATTCAACAGTTCCCAATACACAACAAACACAACAGCAGGCTGGATAAATATTAGTTTCATCCCAGATAGAAACGACGTTGGAGATTATGTGATAATGTTCAATGTAACAGACTTAAGCAATAATCTTACACCTTACAACGCAACAACAAGCAGGATAATAAATTTCACGGTTCTCAACGTCAATGAAATTCCTTACTTCACATACACTTGTGATAATGAAAGAAACACAACAGAAAATTCGTTGTTTACTTGTGATATTAATGTAACTGACATAGACGAGATAGATAATCTAACATTTACAGCAAATTACACTTGGTTTCACTTCAACAGCACTCAATCAAATTGGACTCAGGTATTGACAAATAGCACGTTCAACTACAATACAACAGGAATGGTAAATTTCACAGCAACAGATTCATCAGTAGGAAACTGGTCAGTAAACATAACTGTAACAGACAAAGGTTCCCCACAAAGGTCAAATTCTACAACTTTTTACTTTTATATAGATAATGTTAATGACACTGTAACAATTACAAATATTTCCAATGTAACGGTTTACACAAGCAGCACATCAGTACAAATTTCTATCAATGCTACTGACGACGATTTGCTAATCCCAGACAAAAGCGTTTACAATGAGTCTTTAAATTTCACAACAAACAATGCAAATTTCGCAGTGTCAACTTATATAACCGTTGCTAATATGACTTATGCAAACATTTCTCTCAACCCAAGTGGTCTAGAAATAGGAAACCACACAATAAATGTTACAGTTGTAGACCTAAATAACAATTCAATAGATTCAACTATTTTCACAGTCCAAGTCCTTGGGAATAATGCGCCCCAATGGAACGAAACAATGATAACAGAACTTAATCTAACTGAAGACGTTGAGTTTTATTTAAACCTGAGCCTTAATGTAACAGACGACGACGCTGACACTTTAAATTTTTCATTTGTTAACAACAGCAATTTTGCATTCCCTTCATTTAATAGTGGTTTTAATTTAAACACAGGAGTCATTAATTTCACGCCCGTAGATGAAGATGTTGGTTATCATAATATAACAATCACCATAACAGATGGTAAATCATTTGCTTCACTAGAATTCAACTTTACAGTTTACAATGTCAATGATAATCCCGGAAACATTGTTCTCAGCGTTTCAAACGCTTCGATAACAAACTACAACATTACAGCACAAGAAGACAATTATACAGCAATATACTTACAAGTTGAAGACGATGACTACAAAATTCATTCATCACAAACAAGTTTTTATAGTGAGGACGTAACTATCAATCTGACAATACAAGGTCCAAACACAACGCTATTTAGCTTTGGTGCAGAATATGCCATTCCTCCAACAAACGGGAATAAAACTCAAGCCAATGCAATATTCACTCCAAGAAAAATAAGTGTCGGAAGCTACAATATAACAATGAATGTTACAGATGCAAGCAATGCCTCCACATACATAGATGTTAATCTCACAATCCTTGAAATCATGCATGCGCCAAACATGACAAATATTGAAAATCAGGTTTTGTCAATCTTAAATGAAACATTTAGTGCCGATGTAAATGCTACAGATTCAGAAGACGGCAACGATGGATCCCCAACCAATCTAACATTTGTCTTAACAAATTTAACATCTGGAGGAAATTTCCTAACTATAAACTCTAGCACAGGAGTGATTAATTTCACATTCAATCAAACATATGCAGGACTTTGGCAATTCAACATTTCAGTTAATGATACAGACGGCATGTGGGACTCTGATTTATTTAATCTCACAGTATATGATTATCCATCTGTTCTTTTTCCAAACTCAATTTTTCAATTCAATCTTCAAGAAAATGTAAGTCATCAATTAAATTTTACAGTAAACCATTCTGTTCAGGATAACGTTACTTACACCCTGATTATAAATGGAGATACCAGGAATTCAATAAGTGGTTATGGAAACGCAACAGAGTTTCTATGGAATTTTACTGCAGACTTTTCAGATGAGACATGTTCAGGAGCAGTAAATTTAACACTGAATGTCTCTAACAGCAAATTAAGCAATTTAACGACGTGGAATGTAACAATAAACCACACAAATTATCCTCTGGCATTTGCCAGCACAATTCCTAACCAGTCTGGAGGAAGCCCACTTTCAATTACTCTTTCTTCTTACTTTACAGACCCAGATGCTTCTGACTCATGCGTTATACAGAACATAACATTTAATTATGCTTTAGTAAACGGTTCTTCTTCCATAGCAGTGTCAATAGTAAACTGGACAAATAGTACGCCAACAGCAACCTTTACAGGCTCAGGCACTGAAGAGTATTACATTACAGGATTAGAACACAACTCATCAAACAATTCCCAAGTAATTACTACAACCAATAGCAACAACTTTAGTGTTGAATTGACAATAAGCACTTCTCCAACCCAAACCCCAAGCAGTGGCGGCGGCAGTTCAACTGAAACAATAATTGTTTCTTTAAAAATAATAGTTCCTGAACCTGTGTCAGCAAAACAAAAAGATAAATTAATTATTCCGCTAGGCATTGTTAATGACGGTGAAAAGGATTTGAATAAGATATTATTAAGCGCAGTGGTTGCAAAAGACGGATTGTTAAGAAAAGATTTGATTGCTTCTTTTGATACTTCATTTTTTGATAAACTCAAAGTTGGAGAACGTGAAAATGTTACCTTGATTGTTGATATAGACACCTCTGCAACAGGCCTGTTTGAAGTCACTATTAACGGAACTGTCGAAGACCCCGAGTACAGCGACTGGGCTAAGTTTTACATTGAAATAGAAGAAGAAGAAGATATTTTGGAGAGAATAATATTCACAGAAGAATTCATAATAGGAAATCCAGAATGTGCTGAATTTGCCGACCTCATTAAAGAAGCAAAATCTTTATTTGCACAGGGAAAACAAAAAGAGGCATTACAAAAAGCAGAAGACTCTCTTGAAGCTTGCAAAAGAGCGATTTCTCAGCCGTCCATCCCAAGAATTTACGAAAGATTTGGCGACACGTTCTTTAGTTACGCAGCCATCGCAAGTCTTATAGCAATCGCTTTAGGCTTTGCTTATTACTATTATAAAAAAATCAAGTTAAAAAGACAGTTAATGGGCTATCAGAAAAACTTTAATAACCACCCTGACTTAATATCCGTATAGTGAACCAACTAATTCCTACGGTTGATTTACTACTAGCGGAGCAGTTAAAGTCGCCGAAAGATTTAATTGGTCTGCTATGTCAGGATAAAGAGGTAATTATGGAATCTAAGAAAAAAAACAATCCTTCAAAGAAAAAGAACACAAAAAAGAAAAAGCATTCTAAAATAAAGAGCACAGAAAAAGGAGATATTGGCAAAGAAAAAAATGTTTTTACAGAGCGATTTATACCAGAAACAGTTAGAAAAGCAAACATGCAGGAAGTTGAAGATGTTTCAGTAACTCTTTCTCAAATGAAGAATGAAGTTGGCAAGGTTTTTTTTGGTCATACTGATGTTGTGGACGCTCTTATAAAGGCGTTATTATGCAATGGTCATGTGCTGCTTGAAGGAGTTCCAGGAATTGCGAAAACTCTTGTCATAAAAGCATTGGCAAAAGTAAGCGGTTGCAGCGCGAAGAGAATTCAGTTTACTGTAGATCTTCTCCCAACAGACATAACAGGCCTAACAACTTACGACCCAAACAAAGGGTTTGAAGTTGTCAAAGGACCAATTTTTGCTAATTTTATAATTGCAGATGAAATAAACAGAAGTCCTCCAAAAACACAGTCTGCGTTGTTAGAAGCAATGCAGGAGAAACAAGTCTCTATTGGAAAAGAAACCCACAAACTGCCAATGCCTTTTTTTGTTATGGCAAATCAAAACCCTTTAGAAACAGAAGGCGTTTACTCATTGCCAGAAGCCCAAGTAGACAGATTTTTGTTTAAAGTTGTCTTCGGATATCCAAAGATAGAATCTGAAGAAAGAGTGATGGAACAAAATGTCACATTCAAGAAATTTGAAGATATTGACTTAAAAACAGTTGCTTCTCCAGAAAAGATAATTAAAATGCAGCACCTAACCCACAAAATTTACCTTGATAAAAAAATAAAAGATTATATTCTAAAGATTGTGACAGCAACCAGAGAGAAAAATTTTAAGTATGGAGAGTACATTGAACTGGGAGGTTCCCCAAGAGCCAGCATAAATATTTTTATAGCATCTAAGGCAGAAGCCCTGTTGCGTGGAAGAAATTATGTCCTCCCAGAAGATGTTGATAAGGTTGTATACGACGTCTTAAGGCACAGACTGATTTTAACATACAGGGCTCAAGCAGAAAACATCACACCAGAAAAAATAATCACAGAAATACTCGGGATGGTGGGGAGCGGGTGATTTTTATTTTATCAGTTTTGGTCATACTAACGAAATATCCTGCTAGCTCCAGTATACTCAACAATCATCCCATCAAAAAACTAACAAATAAAACCCCCACACCAAAAACATTTTTATATACTCCTCATTATATAGTTGCATAAAAAAGAGACAAAAATGGAAACAAAACTTAATGTAAATATTTCGGGAGCAATATCTGAGTTTCAGGCAGCAATGAAAGAATTTTTATTAAAACGTAGACTTTATAGAATTCTTTTAAGAGGCAAAGGTTTAGAATTTGAGGCGTACAGAAATTATGCCCCTGACGATGATGCTTCTTCAATAGACTGGAAGGCAAGTAAGAGAGCAAACACCCTCCTCGTTAAACAATACAGAGACGAAAGAAATTTGAAAGTAGTGTTTCTGATAGACTTGAGCGAAAACATGGTGTTCGGCTCTGCAGAAAAATTAAAATGCGAATACGCTGCAGAGGTAGTTGCAGCATTTGCACATCTCATCACAACAACAGGAGACAAGCCAGGATTTGTTTTTTTTAACGAGTCTGTTAAAGACTACATGAAACCTTCTGCGGGAACAAAGCATTTCAGCAGGTTTGTAGACTATATCACAACTGCTTCCAATTACAGGGGACATTCTAACCTAAGAGAAGGTTTTGATTTTCTTTTAAGTTACATTGGGAAAAGCGTAGAGTCTGTAATACTTGTTTCAGATTTTATTTCATTTAATGAAGAATTAAAAAAAGAGATATCTCTGATAGCAAATAAATTTGAAACAACTCTGTTGATGATTAGAGACCCGTTAGACAATACTCTCCCTGATTTTGCAGGAGAAGTAGTTATTGAAGACCCGCGAACAGGCCAGCAGTTATTAATGAATCCAAAAGTTGCAAAAAAGGCTTATGAATTACATGCTCAGGAGCAGGAGCAAGCCATAAGAATTACCTGCATGAAAAATAACATAGATCTTTTAGAACTGATGACTAATAACCCTTTTGTTCCAACATTATCAGCATTCTTAAAAGGAAGAATTAAACATAAACCAAGGACTGTAAAATGATATTTGATTTTCTTAAACCGTCATATCTCTTTTTATTAGCATTGATTCCAATAGTAGTGTTCCTTCATTTTTTTATGTTAAAGAGAAAGAGGAGCCATGCATTACATTTTGCTAATTTTGAAGCAATTGCCAAAGTGAAAGGGATAGATTTACTGTCTAAAAACATATTTATACTTTCTTTAACAATCCTCATATCTCTACTGCTAATTCTTTCTTTAAGCGGGGTGAAGATTCAAAGGACGCTGTATTCCAGCTCGTTTTCTTTTGTTATTGCAATAGATTCTTCAACAAGTATGGAAGCAACAGACTTTTCTCCAAACAGACTGGAAGCTGCTAAATCAACAGCTCTTGATTTTGTAAACTCTGCCCCCGCAGGAACAAAAATAGGAATTGTTTCTTTTTCAGGAAATGCTTTCATAGAGCAAGTGCCGACTGAAGAGAAAGAGTTTATACAGACAGCTATAGAATCAATACCACTTAGTTCAATAGGCGGGACAGACCTGGGGGAAGCAATAATAACATCAACAAACCTGCTTGAAGGAGAAGAAGCAAGGTCAGTTATTTTGTTAAGCGACGGTAGAATAAATGTAGGAACGATAGAAAATGCAGTTAATTATGCTAACAGCTACGACACAATTGTTCATACTATCGGAATTGGAACAGAAGAAGGAGGTCTAACTAGCTATGGTTTGTCCAAAATAGATGAAGATGCGTTAAAAGCCATAGCTTACAATACAAACGGAAAATATTTCAAAGCAGACACCGAAGAATCGCTCCAAGAATCTTTCAACCAAATAATTGAATTAAAATTCAAAAAGGTCACAGTAAACATCTCGCCCTATTTTACATTGGCTGCTTTAATCTTGCTCATAATTGAATATGTTCTGATTAATACAAGATATAGGGTTTTGCCTTGATCAGCGCACAATGTATGGCAAGCGATTTGTATAAATCATAAATTTTTAGACTAGGATGTCCCTTACCGCCTCTACCAGCACCTTTTCTCCAGTTTTTTGTTCAAATAATCTCGCGTACTCAATTGCATTAGGAAGATACTTTTCATGAATTTGAATATGTCTTCCATTTTCCCCTTGAAACCTTCCTAAAACCTGATACATACCAAACCACCTCACTCTAGCAATTAATTCCAGATGATTCAACTTAATTAATTCGTCCTCCATCCCCCAATGTGCACTAACCTTTTTGCCGAACGAACGAGCTAAAAGCAAGTTAACTAAATTTAATCTTCCTTCCGCCGGCGACAGCTTATTGGTATTATCAACAACTTCCATAAAATACTACAAACATTTCCATTTTTAAACATTTCGGTTTAACCATTTTGAAGTAACTACAAAAACTAGATTAATTTTAGTATAGCCCAACCCATCTCCCTTAAACCCCTACAACCTTCCCTCAAAGTCCAGCCCCACCATACCCCTGAACAACCAACGCACTCTTTCTTCGTTTTATTTTTGCCTTTACCCTTTCTAAACTGTCCATACTCTCAATGTACTGATGACTTTTTGGTTCCTTCTTAGAGTACTCTCTTTTTCCCACAACAACTTTCCCTTTTTTGTATGGAACAACCTCTATTAATTCTATCGTGGGCGCTCTTTCTGATGTCGAAGTGTTTGACAAACCACGCACTTTAGTGCGTGGAACACTTTGAGCATCCAAAATTCCAAACAAGCGATAAGGACTTTTTGATTCAGAATCTTCTACTTCTTTTTTGATAGTCTCAATCTCTTTATTTTTAGGATGAAAAAATTTAGCAAGAATGCTCTTACCAGAAGTTTCGTCTGGCAACGGCCTGGCGTCAAGTTGTTGTTCTTTTTTGATTTCAACTTTTTTCTCTTCTTTTCTTTTTCTCTCCTCAATACCTTGAATCGCTCTTTCTACATCCTCTTTCTTAAATCCCCCAGCCAACAATTTTTCTTTCAAATACTTTGTTTCAAAACCTTTTTTTCTTCCTTCTTCAAAATATTTTACAACCTCCATATTGGTTTTCTCCTTCTTGTTATAATCAATTTGTTGAATTGGCCTTTTCTCCACAATTTGGACAGGATTTTTACTTCTTCTTTCTTTCTCTTTTTCTTCAATCAAATAACTCAATTTTCCAAATAAGAGATTTAATTTCTCATTAGTTAATTTTTCACCAGAATACAATGCCTCTTGCATCAATTTACAAAATTTAACAGCATTACGATTGTTCGCCTTTTCCAGTTTTTTTATCAGACAGGAGTATCCGACACCATTTACTTGAAACTCTTCTTCAAAAAATTCTCTTGCAAGACCATCTATTGAGGATAAAAATCGCTGAGGCTCACTTCTTAGAATTCTAACAGACCTAACTCTTCGTAAAAGATATTTATCTTCTTCTTTTTGTTTCAAAACAGCCTTTTTGCGTAATGTTTTTTCTACAAGCGTGAGACCTATTACTGCAGCTACGATTAGAACAAGTGCTCCCAAAAAAATAGGCCACGGCAGCAGTAATAACGAAATGTTTAAATCCATCTGTAAATAATAATTATTATGCATATAAAAACTTTCACTTTTCCAAGATGAAAATTAATTTTAACAAGAAATGGATAGATATAGATTTAAGAAAGACTTCTCAGCTTGGCAAAGTATTCGGCCTGATGTTCAAGTCTTCAAAAACACAAAACCTTCTATTTGAATTTTCTGACAGAGAAATAAAAACAATTCACTCCTTCTTTGTCTTTTTTCCTTTTTTAGCTGTCTGGTTAGATAAGAAAAATAAGGTTTTAGACTACAAACTCGTAAAGCCTTTCACACTAGCTGTAAATTCAAAAACCGCCCCAAAAAAATTAATAGAAATCCCATTAAACAATAAAAATAAGAAAATAGTAGAAATCTTCGTCGGTAAAGGAAAGATTTAAATACATCTAAATCTAGTTTAAAGGATTAAAAGAGGAAAAGGAGGTGAAAATGGGAAAAGTAATCGCAAAGAAAATTGTCAAGAGAAAACCAGGCTATCTTTATTATATTGACTCTGCAGGAAATGTATGTGAAGCAAAGATGGCACGAGGAGGCAGAAAGAAGAAAGCCAAGAAAAAGACAATAAAGAAGAAAAAAACTGTAAAGAAAAAGAAAAGAAGATAATTCTTCACTCCGTTGTTTTTATTTTTATTTTTGGTTAGTTTTTATATGCTTTATTTTTGTATATATCCATGATCTTCTTCATAAAAGAAACTGTCTCAGAACTCAAGCAATCATTCCCTTTGATTAAAAGCAAGAAGATTCAAATAAAATTCTTCTCTTCAGACAAGTATTCTGGAGGAGCATTTTGGTTTTTGCCTTTTTGGAGAGTCCTCTTCGTTAATCGCGATAGAAAGTTTAACAAAAAGGAATGGGTTGGTTTGATTGCTCACGAGCTAGCGCATTTTGAGATAGATCAAAGAAGGGGCTGGGCAAAAACTTTTTTCGTCGGTATTTTGTATTGGATTTTTCCAGACGTGAGAAAGAAAGAAGAAGTGCAAACAGACAAAATGGCTATTAAGAAAGGTTACGCAAGAGAAGTCTATGCACTTGCGAAAAAGTTAAAGAATAAGAAGATTAGAAAACATTATCTGAAGCCAGAAGAAATTAAATCATATGCAAAGAAGGTTGGAAAATGGTGATATTAGGAATAGAAACCACAATACGGGTTAAACTTTAAATAACTCAGCACCTTAGCAAAAAAATGGCAATAAAAGAAGTTCAAAGAAAGTGTAACGAAAAAGCAGATGATCTAAATTATATAACGCTAACAGCTTTTCAAGAAAAATATGCTAAAAATAAAATCAGGTTCACAAAACAAGCATCAAAACTGACTAGGCCTTTCATAATAAAAAAAAGAAATTTCACGTGGTTTGGGGTGGTTAAACACACAACCGAAAAGCATTCTCAAACTAAACTGATAAAAAAAGAAATAGATTCCTTAAAGCCCGAAGCGATTATCTTAGAGAGACACCAATCTTTGGTGAACAAAATCCCCAGATTATCTGATGAAAATTTAATCAAAATTTTTTGGGAGCAAGGGCACGCAATTATTTACTCTAAACCTTACAAGCCTAAATTTATTGCTCTCGAACTAGAGCCAAAAAACGAGATAAAGCTGATGTGCAAGAAACCGATGGATTGGTTAGTGTCTGCATGCATGAGAACTTACTTTCAATTAGCTCATGAAAAGAATATAAAAAAGAAAAAATAATTGAAAATAAAATCAACCATGAACTAGATAGGCAATATAAAATTCACAAAGAGATTAATAAAAAGATTAAAGCAATTTCAAATAAAAAATTGATGTCTCTTTTTTTGAATCTCTGTGCTGAACATAGTCAAAATAAAAAACATAAAGGATTAAATTTTCCATCAATTCTCCCCTTTAAAAAAGAAAACAATTTCGAAAAACTTTATCTGAAAAGATCAGTAATACGTGATAGACACATGGTGCATGTCATAAAAAATGCTTTGAAAAAACATAAGAGAACTTTTGCAATCTCAGGAGCTGGTCACCCCATAAGACTTCAAGAAAAAATCGAATCATTATTTAGTTGTGAATAACAAAAATCTTTAAACCTTTTCTTCTATAAATCTCTATGATACTCGGAATCGAATCAACAGCCCACACCTTCGGAATCGGAGTTGTGAACAAAGGCAAAATCCTCGCTAACGTTAGAGATATGTATACAACTAAAGAAGGAGGAATAATCCCAACCGAGTCAGCACAACATCACAAAAAAGTCGCACCAAAAGTTTATCAAAAAGCTCTAGATGAAGCTAACATTTCTCCAGAACAAATCAAAGCAATCGCAGTTTCTAATGCCCCAGGTCTTGCCCCGTGTTTACACGAAGGCGTTAAATTCGCGCAAGCCCTTGCCAAAAGGCTGAAAGTTCAAATAATTCCAGTAAACCACTGCGTCGCGCATTTAGAAATAGGCCAAAGCGTTGGAGCAAAAGACCCCGTCTTACTTTATGCATCTGGCGCCAATACACAAATTATCGCATACGCTGCAGGCAAGTATCGCGTCTTTGGTGAAACCCTTGACATTGGTATTGGAAACTTCATAGACAAAGTCGCACGACATTTTGGCATGGGATTTCCAGGAGGGCCTGAAATTGAAAAAAAAGCCCTCAAAGGCAAGTACATCGAACTTCCTTACTCTATAAAAGGCATGGATGTTTCATTCTCCGGCCTCCAAACAAAACTCCAGCAACTCTACGACAAAGGCGAAAAAGTCGAAGACCTTTCATATAGCTTACAAGAAACAGCCTTTTCAATGTTGGTCGAGGCAGCAGAGCGAGCTCTTGCCCACACAGGCAAGACAGAACTCGTCCTAGGTGGCGGTGTAGCTTGTAACTCTCGTCTCCAAGAAATGTGTCAAATTATGTGCAAAGAGCGAATAAAAAAGACAAAGTTTTTCTGCCCTTCAAAAGATTTGCTAGTTGACAACGCTGCGATGATTGCTTTTAATGGCGAGATAATGTTCAATGCAGGCATCTCGGTAAAACCAGGTAAGGTTGAGGTTAAGCCAAGAGAGAGGACTGATCATGTTAATGTTACTTGGAGATAACAATCTATAAAAAACCCCCATCCTTCTCCTAATCATGAAATTCATCCTAACCGGACACAAAGGCCTAATCGGTTCATTTCTCCTAGAAAGATTAAAAGCCCAAGGCCACGAACCTCTTCTCCTAATTGATAAACGAGACAACCAAGACATCATAGAAATAGGCAAACACCAACTAACAGAAAAAGCAGACATGTTCATCCACCTGGCCGCCTTCTGCAAAATCAACAAAACAATAGAAGAACCACAATTAGCTTTTGACAACAACGTTCTCGGCATGCACGAAGTCATGGAATTCTGCAGAAAAAACAAAATACCAAAAATGGTTTTCGCTTCTTCGTCAAGAGTTGAGAGCAAGGAAAAAAATCCCTACACGGCAAGCAAGGTTTATGGAGAAGAGTTGGTAAAAGCATACGCCGAATGTTATGGAATCGATTACGTAATCATAAGGCCTTCAACTGTCTACGGGCCATTCAACGACCTAACAAAAAGGCTAATTGATGTCTATATCATAAACGCCCTCCAAGGTGAGGAACTAAAGATCTTCGGGAACGAAAACAAGACTCTTGATACAACATATATCGATGATTTCATAGATGGAACTCTAATGGCAATGGAACAAACAAACAAAGAGTATGACCTCTCCGCAGGCAAGGGGATAAAAGCTAGCTACATAGCAGACCTAATTATCAAACTTGCAGGTCAAGGCACAAAGGCATTCTACCCTCCAGAAATCGCCCAACCCCAAGAAGTAGAACTAGACATCTTACCAATAAAAGCCATTGGCTACGAGCCAAAAGTCAGCATAGAAGAAGGAATTAAGAAAACGTTTGAATGGTACAAGAAAAACTTAGATGAAATTTTGAAGTCTAGGAATTAAACCCTTGTTTGGACGGAGGGCAAGCTGTTGAAAAATATCTTGCTCTGACCGAATGTTTTCCTCTCTCGTCTCTGTCAATCAACATGCAGCACATCAAACTTTGGCGGTTCAGTATAACTCAATGCATAATGATAGTATGCATGAATCAAATCTCCTTTATTAATCGCAAGCCTTTTATTTGACGGCAAGTCTATTTGCTCTATTTCTGGCACCATCTGTTTCAGTAATTGCACCGTAGATGAACCTAAAAATTCAGTTAGGTATTTTATTCTCTCGTCAGGAAGTGTGTGCTGGTCAAATTCAAAAGGAATTTCCATGCACCCTTTATGTTTACATTCTACTGGCGCCAAAAAAGAAGGCTGAGATTTTACTCTCCCTATTGATTTAAGAACGGCTTCTGGTGGCATCGTTTTTTTAGAGTCCCGCAAGAAATCCCGTTGCTTTAGCTGTGGGATGAATTGCGGCAATCTTTTTCTATTTTGATTAATATAAAAAAGTGAGCGAGTCGTCGCTCACTGTATCTACAAACATAGTGAGAACT
>Ga0180007_10002452_pt1 | contig 22163 bp, 25 predicted proteins | sample MM_PC_MetaG_FD_121122 | JGI IMG/M metagenome (GOLD analysis project Ga0180007, IMG submission 121122) | Groundwater microbial communities from the Aspo Hard Rock Laboratory (HRL) deep subsurface site, Sweden - MM_PC_MetaG | ecosystem: Environmental > Aquatic > Deep subsurface > Groundwater... | reverse complement strand
GATAAAGGCGGTGTCCGTGACGTCAAGCGGCGTCCTCGTCTTGATCTTGCCGGCCACCGAGTTCATCCTGGTCCCCACGTAGTGCACCAGGTCGGCATTGGCGTCGGTGATCGGGGCGCAGGCTCCGGCCGCGTCCCTGCCCATGACATTGCCTTGGGTAAAGGCCTTCACGTCATCGGGATTGTTCTGCGGGCAGGGAGAAACAAAGGTGACCTTGAAACCGTTGTCCGGCCCCTCGATGCGGACATCGCCCACCAGGCCGCGGATCAGGCTGACATAATCCGGCGAAAGCCCGAGCTTGCCGACGCCCAGATTTTCCAGCAACGATCCACCGCTGTCGATCAGGTTGGAGAGGAAGATCTCCTTGATCTCGGCATTGCAGCCGGATACCGCCCGCAGCACGTCAGGTTTCTGCGCCAGGTTCTGATTGGCCCGGTCTTCCTCGGTGATGGTCTGGTAGAGGTCGGCGATTCCCTGGCTCAACTTGTTCTCCTTGATGGCGTTGCCGAGTCTGCGCTCCACGGTATCCATGGAGGCGAAGCCCTGGCCGTCGCTGCTCTGCAGGACCGCCCGGATGTCCCTGGCCGCTGTGCATTCGTCAAGCTGCAGACCGTTCAGTTTATCGGCAATGGCCTCGAAGGATTTGATCGAGGTGGCGCAGGGCTCGCACAGGGTCTTCAAGGCCAGGTCAAAGGCCACCGCGCCGCCGCTCATCAGGATGCGCTGGAGTTTCTCGACCAGATACTCGAAGTTCAGGAAACTGAAGCCGCCCAGAAAGATGTCGATGCCGCCGCAGCCGCTTTTGATGCGGGGCGGCTCCACGGTGATGGGATAGGTGGCGTTGTTGGGCCAGCGGGCACTGAAGCTGCCGCCGGAATAGTAGCCACGTTTCTGGCCGGCGAAATAGTCCGGCGGGTTGGAGGTGTTCTGGGTCAGCCAGTCATCCACCCAGCCGGCGCCGGCCTGAGGCGGGGCCAGGAGCATGGTGGCAAGCGCAAGGGCAGCCGTTTTTTTCAGGCGATTTAGTCTCATCAGAACCTCTTCTTCAAGATGGATTCGGGATCGAGCCCGCCACCTTTCTGGAAATCATAGACGGAATATTCCTGGGGCGTGATCTGGCCGTTCAACATACGGATCGACCGGTAGAGCGAGCGTTCCAACTCGTCTAAGGCCACCACCCCGCTTGCTACCGGAAGGTAATCGGGGCGGTTTCTGGCGATCAGCAGCAGGGTCGGAGTGGTCCGGATGCCGAATCGGGCCGCGATCGCAGGCTTTGCGTCAACATCGATCTCCTTGATCTGCCAGTTGTAGCGGTCGGTGAAATAGCGCAGGATCTGCTGCTGTTCCTGGCAGTATGAGCAGTCCTGACTGGCAAAATAGAGCAGGGCGTGATCTGCGGCGGCATCCCGGATGGTGGCGCTGATCTCCTCTTTCTGCATCTTCACCCGGGCGACAACGCCTGGCGCCGCCACCGGGTATTCCCGCCCGACATCGAGATCCGCGTATTTCTGGATGACGTAGGAGGCGACATTGGCGTAAGCCGCGGCCTTTCGGCGGGCCAGATCCTGCATGGTCAGGTAATCGTGGACGTTTTCCTCGGTCGGCCGCTGCACCGCCTTTTTCTGGAACTCCAGGAGCAGATCCTGGAAATCATCCGGATGCATCTCCCAGAGTTGTTCGATGGAATAGTCCGCCAGGGAGGGCAGGGGAGGGGGCATTGGCGCTGTTGCCTCATCCTTCTCCGGTTCCGGCGCAGGCTCCTCGTACCAGAACCAGCCTTGCTTGGCGGCATCGTAAAATTTTGGCCACTGCTCGGCTTCAGCATCCGGCAACCCTGCAAAGACAAAGGCGACAACGGTCAGAACGCGGAACAGCACCATCTCCTTACCAGAGCGGATAAGCTTTTTTAAGCACACAGTCTGCATGTATGAATCCGAAATATCTGCTGTCATAACTTCGCGGGTGGCTGCCGACCATAAACAGGCTGCCGGGTGGGACAAAACCGCTGAAGATGAATTGCGGCAGTCTGTTACCTTTTGAATCCTGGGCCAAAGCCCTGCCGAGAAAATGGCCGTCACAGGAAAACTTCCCCTCAACGGCACTGAGCCTTTGGCCCGGCGCACAGCCAACTTTTTTCAGCAGCCGGTCTGTTTGGGCTTGATCGAGATGCTTGTCAAACAAGAGATAGTCTCCTTGTCTGAAATCCCGAGATTCTGGCTCGGTCAGAAAGAAAAGACGGTAGCCCACGGACGAGGTGAGCGTCACGCTGATATGGCCGGGCAACCAGAGCCCAATGGCCAATGCCGACACAAAAACAGCCGCCATGATCCGCCATGAGTGTTTATGGTTTGATTTCACGGGCATTGCGCAGCACCACGTCTTTTAACAGCACGGTGTGATTGGCCGGTTCCGCCAGCAGCGCCGTTTCCATGGCATCGATGTTCTTGCGCAACTGCTCGTCTGTCACCTCACTTCTCATGACCATATCCCGCTGGCTCCGAATATAGCCTTTGATATCCATGCTGACGATTTTCTGGGCATACCGCTGGTCATAGACGATTACGATGCCAATGGAGGTGAACAAACTCACCAGCAAAGCAACCATGGTGGTGGCCAGCAAACCGGGGCTATATTTTATCGGGGCAGCGGCGGATTTTCCGCCTGCTTCGTCAGTCATTTTATTCTCCGGATCCTTTTCCACTCCGCAGTGCGGTAATAATGGTTTTCAAACCGTTACTATTTGCCTCCCTGTTTATCCGCTCCAGCATAAAATCCAGCGCCGCATCGCCAAGGATAACCAGGGGCTCGGCCTGGTCTTGGTCCTCCCCTTCAGGGAGATACGTCACTGCCGGGACATCCTGGATCTGGAACCGCTGAAACAGCTCGGGATCGATCTGGATATTAACCTGAAAACTGTCGCACCGGGTTTTGTCTAGATCACAGGCCGGGTCTTTTTTCAGGATTTCACCGATAAATTCCAAGGTCGGCCTGATTTTCTTCATCCCGCCAACAAAGCCGCGCAGCACCATGATAATTTCCCCGGTACGGGCACGATCAATCATTGCAGCGTACGTACGCAGGGTGGTAACCGGTATCGAGCTTGAGACAAAGAGGTAAATCCGCTCTGTGCCAGGTGCTGCTTCCGCCAGCGGATGGTTCTTGCTTTGCAGCAGGGACTCGCCAAGGATATCCTTGAAAACCCTCGCCTGCAGGCGTTGTTTTTCTTCCAGGATGACGTCCTGGTATGCCGGGGAACTGAACTGTTCCATAAGAACATCGGCGGCTCTTTTGCCCTCACCAGCATGGTCGTTCTCAGGCGGCAAAAGCCTCTTCGCTTTCTCCTGCGCTTCATGCAGAATACCGGTGATATCATTCATCCTGAGTTCCCTGTCTGGTTCGCCGGCAAGGCTATACCCGGCTGATAGACAAAAAACGAGAACAATGGCTGTTCCGAGCATAACGGTATTTTTTATTCGGATACGCAGCATACCCTTTTCCTGAATACCAGCCACACGAACTCATCACCCGCCCCTTTGGTGCTCCGGTATGGTGGGTTGAGATTGGTGCCGAAAAAAAAGGAACTCTTGCCGATGGGCCACGCCCTTTTGTTTACCGCCGGGCGAACAGCCTGCAGTTTGTAGTTTGGCTTGTACCAGATCGGCGTCTGCACGCAGTTACAGAGATTGAGCCCGGGATCGCAGATCAGCAGTTCACGGGCCAGCTTGTAGATCATCCGGGCCGCGATGGTGGAGTTGGCCTGGATGATGTTGTCGTCATCGACATGACCGGTCATTGGGTAGGCGGAACCGCCGCTGCCCACGCACCAGAAGAGCAATTCCAGGGGGCGGTAGTCATTGACCGCAGCCGAATCGGCCATGCAGGCCATCTGTGCATCCTGGTTGGCGAAAAGCGCAGCCTCTGGGTGGATGATAAAGGACAGCTCGTCGTCCTGCCACAGCGGGTCGATCTCGGTGATATAGGCCACGTCAAAACCGGAATTCTCGACACAGGAAAAATCGATCAACAGACCCAGGATGCTCCAGACCGGGAACAGCAGATAATGAGCCTGGGCAAAGGTGGATTGGTCCGGCAGGGCACTGTCTAAGCTGTAATTCTTGCCTGAAAGAAAGCCTTTGGTGGAGGCCAGGTCCAGCCCGAAACCGAGTGAGGGGAAATAATAGGGAGTGGCCACGGTCTCGATCATCCGGGCCGGTTCCCAGAAACTCACGGAAATGCCGATCCGGTAATACTCAGGCGGCGGGGCGGGGCAGACGCAGATAGGAGAAGAGGCCACGTCAGGAGTGTCGTAGTTGTCCGGAGTGGGGGCGATGGTGATGCCGGCGATCTTGATCGGGAAGATCTCCTGCCAGGCGACATCCGTGATGGGATTGATGAAAGTACCGCTCTTGACCGCTGCCATGGCGCCAGGAGGACATAATGCTGTCAGGCACAGTGATACGATTACAAAAAATCTATTCATGGCGCAGCATCACCTCCCGCACTTGCAGCATATTGCCCTGCTGCCGGACTATGGACGGCACGGCGGCAAGTTGAAGCCGCCGGGCAACGGTATCCATGAGGTAAAAAACCGGCCGGTCAAGTTCCTCGGAGAGATCGTAGTAATCACCACCGGAGAGAATCAACCGGGTCCGGTAATCCTCGGCATATGGCGAGACCTTGAACCAGTCGACCTGTCGCCGGTCACCGGCATCGATCACCACCAGGATACTCGTGAGGCTGACATAGTCCAGGGGATTGAAGGAAAAGCCTTTGGGATACAGCACACCGCCCTTGCCATCCGGGATATCGCTATCCAGGGTGTAGGTCATGTCAACCAGGAATGACTTGTCCAACTTTGCGGCCGGAAGGGGGTGCAGGTCACCGGGTCTGAAGTTTTTGATCATCTCCAGCTTATGCTGCCGGTCGATTGCCTTTTCCCAGTCAACCCGTGCGGCGGCCGCCCTGATTTCGGTCAGAGCGTCCGGCTCCACAACAGGGTAGAGATTTCCCGCTGTGTCGAGATGCTTGGCAAAAGAGGTATCAACACCCGAAATGAAGATAAATATTGCTGTTACTAAGATTGCCCGAAAACGCACGTATTCCCCGCCGGTAGAAAAGTTCAAGTGTAGCGGCTATGGTCCGCTACTCACTTTTTTCCGGGGATGTGACGTTTTAGGGATTGAAAGGGAAAAATTTGGGAGAGGTTGAACTAATGGAGGAATGTCTATTATACCCATGGGCCGGGCGCTTCCCAATTGGTAGGCGTTGGCTTTCCTGATAGAATCGATTCCACAACCGGGTCAATGAAAGTTTTGATTTGGCTGACGACCTCGGCAAAATCAGCCGGCACGTTCTGTTGATTAAGCCTTCTGTGAAAAGCTTTCCATTGCCCGGCCTTCATCGCGAGGAAAGAATCTGAGAAAGCCGCTATTTCCTGAGGAAGATTTGTCCCTCGGTTTCTCATTGTTTCTGATATCGCCTCCTTGATTCGATCCTTCGTGAAATCGAATTGTCTGGAAAGCAGCCAGATATCATAAAAGTCCTTCATGCGGCTGTTCAATTCGCCAAGCTTTACCATTGCCTCGAATTTTTCAGCGATAGCGCTCTCCAGGCTGTACCCAAATAGATGAGGTGGAGGAAAGTCCAGAATGGTGGGAAGAATTGCCTCCTGCGGACCTGGAACAACCACGTCACCAAAGCCAATATCTATCTGCATTGGAATTTTGGCCGTTTCAAGTTGGGCGACAAACCGTATCCGCACGCCTTCATAATCAGCGTCCTCCGTGATTCTCTCCCCCCTGATGCTCTCCGTGTTGAACTTCAACCCATCGGATTCGACTTCGACCAAACAGATATCATATACCTGCTTCACGATCTTTTCCACCTCATTTTCGGTATTCCGGCCGAGCATGTCTATATCCATTGTCGGCCGGAACAGGGGGGCCTGCCAGACTCTGAGCATCAAAGCCCCTTTCAGGATGAACTTGTCTGCATGAGGTGATCTCGATAACCTATAGAGAAAACGCTCAATGGCAAAGTATTGCAGCAGTTCGTTAAAGGGGCGGTGATCGTTCCTGGCCTTGTTCAGCAGGCGCTGACGAACTGAGGCTGCGATATTCTTCGGAGTTTTTTCACTCATACCATCGTCTCCAGGTAAGGCTTCATGATGTTCGCCACTCGACACATATGTCCATATCGCAGCAACTCGTCTACCTTGAACTGACTCCGTGCTTTGTAAAATTTAAGCGCTTCCAGTACGACATCCATTCCCAGCTTATTGCGAAATTTGAAACAGTCGGCAATCGTTTTTTCCGGGCTATACACACGAATTACCACCCCGTCAATCTCGTGTTTTTCGATGCCGGCATGAAAGGCCGCCTCGGCAAAGCGGTGGACTGATATAGGGGGGAAATCAATTCTGGGTGTTTCCGTTCCTCTCGCAAGTGCGATTGCAACCTCATGTGGGATCTGAGTAGTTAGGTGATGAAAAGAAAGAGCTGAAACAAGGCATATTACGGCCCGAGGAATTCGAAGGGCAACGGCCACAAGGTCGGGGTTGGATATAGGAGGCAGTTCAGAAAGCCTGTATACGCCCAGAGATACCTGTTCGATTTTCCCATGATCCCGGAGGAAATACAGCACTCTTGGATGAATTCCAGCCTTGAGCGCTTCACTTGTTCGAATGACCCCGCTATGTTTTTTGATGATCCGCAGGGCCTTATCAGTGGCTGTTTGGGGTCTTGAGATTTTGTTCATGGATAATATTCCTTTCACTTAAAAACTTATGTAAGTAATTTTATCCAAAACAGATGAAAGGTCAAGGTTATTTTTCAGGAGGGATAAGGAGTTAGTTTCGGCAATCAGGGAAACTATCGCAGCCTGTTCTGAAAATCATTGATCGTCCCTTGGGCATCGTTTTCCATCTGGGACGCGGGCAGTGGTTCAATGTCAGCGAACACTTCCGACAAGTCTATCTGCGAAAAATCAAGCATCTGAAACTCTTCCGGTGTGAAACCTTGGCAGTTGGGTGCTTTAGCCGAGCCCCAGTTGCCGTTGGGGTTGAATTGCTGTAGCTGAATGCGGCCCTGCTCATGGATGATCCGGCCCAGTTTGGAGTTGAAGATGCAGTATGTTTCCGCTTCCTGGACGCAGCCGATAAACATGATATCTTTTTTGCAGTAGGTGCCGATGTAATGGTCCCGGTCCGCCTGTTTGGCCTGCACGGTTTCGATGCTGGCGTCAGGGCAATGTTCCTTGAGGAATAGAAAGCTGCCGGCCGAATCATTGCAGCAGTCGAAAAAAGAGGTAGACCAGCCGTTCTCAAGACATTCCTTGCGCTGCCCATTAAAAATCTTGATTTCGCCCAGGCAGTCTCCGGTGGCAGTGGTACCTCCATCAATACAGGTCATGTCGTGGCCAGCTTCATTAAGAACCGTCATGGCGGCAGCAGCTTCGGCGAATTCGTCAAGACACCGGCAGTCATCGATAATAACCTCTCCGGGGCCTGCCGGGCAATTGTTAGCCAGATCGCAGACATGATAAAAAGTGTCGTACCTGGTGGGTGAATTCTGATAATCGGTACTTACTCCGTTTACACCAGCCTGGCTGTCCGCTACCTGCTTTCTCGTCTTGCAGACCATTTCACAGTCAGGCGGTGGATCAAGCTCGGGGATGATCACGGTCTGCTCATCCACCGTCCATGCCCCGGTCTCATGATCCTTTCTGGCATCGGTAAAAGCGAAGTTCGACCGGGATGGTGTATTGTCTTCAACCGAACGGGTAATGGTGTCCACCCGTCGCGCGGCATCGCTGAAATCGAAATTGTTGTTTCCGGTGCAGCGGTAGGTCCGATCCTTCCGCCACCAGTCCCTGGTGATGGTCATGCCATAGGGCGGCTCACCTGCGTTGCAGGGCGATGAGGCAGTGAAATTTCGGGCCGAGGGGAGCGGCGCAAGGCCGGTGGGCTGGAAGTTCCGGAAGGTCGTCACCGAATCCACGGTTTCCTCCTGAAGGGAACAATCGGGATTATCTGCCATTGAGCTGCACAGATCGTTGATGGTATCAGTCGCTCTGTATGTGCAGACGGCATCGCTTTCGTAAAGAAAGCGTACCCATTGGCCGGTTCTTGCCCCAGGGTTGGAAATACGTAATTGTCCGTCTGCAATCTCAATCCCGAAGAAAAGTGTCTGGGATTTGCCGGTGCCGGTCAATTCTATCCAAGCCCCTGTGCCAAATTTGGCAGATCCGGCCCGAATGCGGTTATCCAAAACTTCGATGAAAAAAAGTGAAGACTGGGAGATGCCTGAGCCTCTGAGTTGCACCCAATTCCCCGGATTAAAGTCTTCGGAAGAAAGCCGTATCCGGTCATTTTCTATCTGAATTGAACATGGGGAGAAAATTATTAAATCTGCCGTGGAAAATCCCGATCCTCCCCATTCAAGGCATCGGCCCGAGATCGGGTCGGGTGGCTTGCCGTCAGGGCAGGAGCGGGAGAGTTGTTCCACCGTGACAATACGGTTTACGCTGCAGGACTGCAAACTGGTGGCGGCTCCCCGCTCGGCCATGCTGGTGCTCACCATGGAATAGTAGCTGTCCGGATCGGCGGCTTGATTTGCCACTTCGGCATCGACGTCACCGGCCATGGCGGAGGGCTGGTTAAAATATGCTGACTGTGGCATCACGCCGGTTGGGGAGCCGCTGTTGTCCTGGCCGTAATAGCTGATCATTGAGTCAGCCAGCTCCACCCGTGACACGCTGTAACCGCTTTTTTGCTCCTGTATCACAGCCGCCGCACCGCCACCCAGATCCTTGAGCATGTCCCGCGGATTGCCGGGGCTGCCGCAACTCCGGTTCACACAATAGCAGCCGGCCAGGGTGTTCATGGGGCTGGCCGTCAGACTTGCGCGGCCAGAGCTGTCGCTGGTCCAGCTATAGGTCCGACAATGATCCCAGGTGCCGGCATCACAGGCGATGACACCGTTGGCGCAGATGCCGGAGATCGGCAAGGGAGGCTGATAGCCGTAGTCGAAAGTGCCATCGAAATCGAGATCCTGTCGTACCCGGACCGGGGTGAGATCGCCGCTGGCAGCTCTCTGGACAGAGACCGTGAGAAAGGTAGAAGAGGAGGGACGGCTGATCTGCACGGCCGCCGAATCCGATCCGTCGATGGTCGAAATCCGTGCTTCACCTGAAGTGAGCGGCAGGGAGGCGTTTTTGCGGATGGCCTCGCTTGAGCCGAATTGCTTAAGCGCGGCTCCCGCTGCGTCCCGGGCCGCCGAGGCCGGATCAGCCGCCAGCACATAACGGGCATGAGAGAGCACACTAAGCGCGATGACGGCGCACCATCTCACGGATGGCTTGATCATAGTCCTTGCCCTCTTTGACCAGTTTTTCCATGGCGGCGATTTCCCGGGGATTTGAGGTGTAGATGTAATAGGTATAGGGATCGACCACCAGGCGCAGCACCCCGTTGCCGAACGGGGTGTCGAAAAAGAGTTCCGAATATTTCGGCGGCTTGGATTTGACGCTTTTGAGTAACTCGGTGGTGAAGTCATCGTAATCGATGAGGCCTTCCTGTTTGGCGGCGCTGAAATCCTGGGATTCCAGCAGGATCTTGAAGGCGGAATTGGACTTGATCACCTCGCCTACCGCACCGAAGCTCTTCAGATCAAAGAGCGACTGGGTGATGACCATGAATGAGCCCTGGTATTTTCGCGCCCGGCGATAGCCCTCGCTGATGACCGGGGCCAGCATGGCGGCCTCGCCCATGAACTGCCAGGCCTCGTCAAAGATGATCAAGCGCGGCCGGGAGCGGTCGGAGAGATAGAGGTCCTGGGTCACGGCGTTGATGATGAGTAACGTCACCACCCGGTAGAGTTCCGGTTGCACTTTGAGATGCTCCAGTTCCAGGACCACGAATTCGTCCCGGCGGATGTCGAAAGTGGACGGGCCGGTGAAAAAGCGGGCATGGGCTCCCTGGCTGGTGAACTCCCGGATATTGAAGGCCAGCTTGCTTGCTGCCTCGGAAAGGTTTTTGTTGCCGGCGATCTCGCCAAGGTTTGCCTCCGGCACATCCGGGAAACGGGACAGAAACCGGTAGACGGTATCGGCGTCCGCGTTGTTGCCCTCCTGCTGCCAGGCCCAGCGTACCGCGTTGCGGATCAGATTCATTTCGGTATCGTCCGGTCTGCTCACGGCGGAGTTGGAATAGGCCATCTGGGCGAAAACGGCGGTGACGCTTTTGAGTTCCTCGTCCGGATCCTCGATATGGGTGAAAGGGTTCAGGCATACCGGGATGCCCGGCTGGAAGTCCAGATAGCGCGCCCCGAGCATGGTGGTCATTTTCTTGTAGCTGCCACCGATATCGACGATGCGGATCAGTGCCCCGGTGGCGTAATAGTTGAAGGATATGGAGTTGACCAGAAAGCTTTTGCCGCTGCCGGAACTGGCGCAGCAGAAGACATTCTGGTTGATGGCCCCGGCATCGAAGAAATCGAGCCCGGCCAGTTGCCCCTTGCGGCCCAGGAAAAGCAGCTTCGGCAGTCCGGCGCCGGCGAAATCAGCCTGCACCGGCAGAATGGCCGTGACCGTGGGTACCGGGGCGATGAAATCGCGGTTGATGTTCGCGAGCGTCCTGCCCTCGGTGTAAAGACCGAAAGGCAGGGCGGCCAGGAACATGATCTTCAGAATTCCCCAGTCCTGCTGCATGGTGTAGCCGCAACTCTCCCACATGCGCCGAGCCCGGACCATGGAATCCAGCGCTTTGTCCTTGTCCGTGCTCCAGGTCCACAGTATGGGCATGACCTTGACAAACGGGATGCCCTTGTCAAGATCGTCGGCGGCGTGCAGATATTCGTCCTGTTTGCGTCTGAGCGATGGCGAAAAAGAGCCCACCGCCTCCTGCTGCAGAACCAGATTGCATTTGGCATGCAGGGTGCTGGAGAGTGATTCGAAAATGACATTCACCGTATAAAGGAAACCGGTCTTGATCTGATCGGCGTCCGAGATCAGGCCCCAGATGCCGCCGAACAGGGAGTTGGTCTGCAGCGGATCTACCTCCTTGGGAAACACCTTGGGTGTGGTGCAGCAGAAATACTTGTCGCCCACCTTCAGACAATCGCCCTCATCGCGGATTACCGTGTCGCTGGTGATGATCTGCTTGCGAATCGGCAGGAACGGATCATACTGGTTGATGTTCAAATCGGGATACCCTTCCGGGTAGCGGTTCAGGAAACGGCGGCACCATTCCAACAGCTGCTCCGGCCCCATGTGGCGCGGATGGAGATGAGCGGCGGCCAGGGTTTCGTGGATCTGCCGCTTGATTTCCTTGAGCAGGCTCCCCTTGGCCTCCCGGCTTTTCTGTGGCAGCTTGACCGCCACAAACAGTCGGAAATTACGGATGGGGATGCCGGCGCTTTCATGTACCCCATCAACCCCGCCGCGGACAAAAGAGCTCACCGCCTCCAGGTTGGCATGCACCAGGGGATGATTCCGGATGCGTGAGCGCCGGAAAAGGGCAAGCATTGGCTCGACATGGGGATCGGCATGGAAGATAAACTGCAGCACCGCATCCATGGGCAGCCCGGCCCGGAACAGACCTTCCAGGGTTTTCAGGGTTTTTACGCCGGCAAAGGCGAGCGGCGTGCATTCCCACAGCATGCCGATCGTGTTGTCCTGGTTGCGGTAGGTTTCGTTTTCCGGATCATAGGCGACGTAGTTGAGGTAATTCGAGAAGGAATCCCGCCGGACCATCTTGCGCAACTCGGCGAGTTTCAGGCCTCCTTCGGAACCGAACAGCAGTTGATCGATAAAGGCCAGCATCGTTATTCGATACCCTCGTCAATGCTGGTCAGCACCCACTTGGCCGATTCCACCTGCAGATAAGCGTAACGGGCCATGAACAGATCGCCGTTTCCCTTGTAGGGCAGGATCAGCACCCGCAGGATGCGGGGCGGCTCGATTATCGGCGTCTGCGGTTCTTTAAGCAGCTCAGCAAGCCGGGAAAGCCGCGCCGCTTCAACATCTTCCTCGGGAGCTGCGGACTTTTGTGTCGGGATCTGAGGGATGCGCACCGCCTCTTCATAGGCCGTCTTGGTATCAACGCACTTTCCAGCATCGTCCGGAGCATCGCAGTTGAAATTTTCATGATAGGGATTCAAGGCCGCACCGCAGCCGGAAAGCAGCAGCAGGAGGAGGAGAAGGAAGAAGAAACTGCAGGGTGCAAAATTGAAAGATGGTTTCATCAGTAAAGTTTCCGGAATATGGATTGTCTGAAAAAGGGCTTTTCTTCTCTTTTTCGAGGGGATGACCTTAAGAGGATAAACGACATGTTCCACCACCTGGAAAGAGAGGGCTATTTTTTTGGATAAAAACGAAGCTGATCATGGTTTATTCTGCGTTATATTAACCTATGTATTAATTTTATATTGAAATAATTAATTTATAGCTTAATATATATGAAGCAATAATTAATCTAAAGGTTAACAAAATGAAGCCGCTTCATAGAAGACTGATACAGGAACAGTTGGAAACAACATTTGCCCGCCTCTCATGTTTGCGTGACGTACAACGTCCGGCCAAGGGCTGGCTGCGTGCCATCAGAGAAGCCCTGGGGATGTCGGGGAGACAGTTTGCCCAACGCCTTGGGGTTTCTCCGCCATGGGTTACCAGCCTGGAGAAAAAAGAGCTGAGTGATTCTGTGACCATCAAAACCATGCGCCAGGCTGCCGAGGCCCTGGATTGCGTTTTTGTCTATGCCTTGTTGCCTCGTGACAGCCTGGCTGATATTGTGCACCGGCGCGCGGAAATTCTTGCCGGGAAACGGCTGGCAAGGGTCTCGCACACGATGCTTCTCGAAGACCAACAGCTTTCCAGTATCGGGAAGAAAAAAGCACTTGAATTTGAAATTGACACATTGATCAGAACCATGCCCAAAGAACTTTGGGGCAATCATGATGAATTTTAATTTCCTTCAACACCAGACGTTGCTGTTTCCGGAATTATGCGGTATAGTATTTACTATGAATACATATGAATATAAATGGATATTTTGTCTGGAGGAGCCGATATGAAGACCACCACCATCCGCATGGAAGACAAAACGCTTAATCGGATTGATTCGATGGCAAAAAGTTTGAGCAGGTCACGAGCATGGATTATCAACCAGGCCCTTGAGCGATATTTAAGTTATGAGGAATGGTTTGCCCATGAGGTTGAATCTGGTCTCGATGAAATGCGAAATGGTGATTTAGCTACACAGGATGAAGTAAAAAGCAGTTTGGAAAAATGGAGAGTAGTAAATGCGGATTAGGTGGACCAGGCAGGCACTGAACAACCTGGACACCGCAGTAAACTATATCGCGACTGATAATCCAGTTAACGCTCAAAAAGTTGCTCAAAAAATCTGGGACAGCATCCAACTCCTTGCCCATCAGCCGGGGATGGGGAGGCCAGGCAGGGTAACTGGCACCAGAGAACTGCTTATCAGCAGTCTGCCATTTATCGTACCCTATGCGGAGCACAATGGTGAGATCGTTATTTTACGCATCATGCATACTTCCATGAAATGGCCGGAATTATTCTGAACCGGCAAGCAGCACCTTGGCAAAATACAAAATTCGCTACAGCCTCTCCCTTTCAAACTCCTTAATTTCCAACTGCTTCCCTTCCGAAATGACCACCGTCACCTGTTTGGCGGCCCCCACCTCGATCACCGGCGTGGCCTGTTTGGCCAGATCGAGATAGAGTTCCTGCAGGGTCTTTGAGCCTTCGGCCAGACCGCCGCCTGCCGCCGACTTGGCCAGCTGATCACTGTCCACAAAGCTTGTGGTGCCCAGGGCCGAGGTCGATTGGGTGAGGGAGGAAGCCTGCAGGGCGTCACCCGCACCGCCGAAGATACCGGCCACCACCGCCCTGGCGGTAGCGGCCCCCATTTTGGAAACCACCCGGCCGGAAAGCCCCACCTTGCTGTCGCTGTCCGTCACAAAGCCCTTGACCGTGGTATCGATCACCGCCTGGCCGTTGCGGCCGATGCAGGACAAGGACACCAGCCGCACATCGGCCCGTTCCTTATTGAGCCGTCCGACCGCCTCGGCAATGATGAAGCAGCCCCGCAGATTGGCTTTGACATCATTGGGCAGTACCGCCGGCGCCTGGATGCGCAACAGGAGCGGTTCCGGGTTGTTCTTGCCTTCCCCCGAGGTAGAAGCATCGAAACCGGTCAGCAACATGGCCTCCATAAAGGATGGCGGCAGATAAACCGTCCGGTTCTCTTTTTTTTTATCCGCCTGATTAGCGGCAACCGGAGACAGGGCGCCCTGGTTGGAGAGGATACCAATGCCGCCGATGATTTTTTCTTCGCTCGGAGGCGGAGGAGTCTGCTGAACCGGTGGAGCCGGGAATCTGGGAGGAACAGGAGAACCGAAATAGGGAGAGGAGGCGGATTGTTCCACCTGATCAGCGGAAGGGATCTCCGGGAACTGGCTTTCCGCTGGAACCGGTGGTGGGAAATTTTCCGACTGCCGCCTGTCTTCCTCATCATCTGCGAGTTTTTTGATCTGGGCCTGCATGTTCTCGATCTCTTTGCGTTGTTCCCGCAGCATGGTTTTCTCGATAAGATCCGGGTCCAGGGAAATCTCCCGGGTTTTTTCATGCCGGGCGGTTTCCTCCGATTGCGGATTGTGGCTGGTCTTATATCCCGCGACCACGATAATCAGCACAGCCGCGCCCACCAGGGACCATATGCAGATTTTCTTCCGCAGAGGGCTCAGGGAATTAAAACGTTCTTTCAGGCTCACGACTCCTCCCCTCGTTGCTCGACAATAAAGACGCGGGACGACTTGCCTGGCTCAATGGTATAGTCTTCGACTGCCACGGCAATGATCCGTTCACCCAGCCGGGATTTCAGAAAATCCTTTTCCGTGATGCTGACAGATTGGTCAGCAGTCGGATGTACCAGATATTCCTTCAAGCGCAGGCCCACCCCTTCGACATCCACGATCTTTTTCAGGCGGACGGTCAGATCCGCGGAGATGTTGACTTCCATGTCAGCCGCGGTTATCCGGTAGCTCTCCTGATACTCCTGCAGGTAGGCCTCGCGCACCAGTTGCAGCACCTTTTTCTCAAAAGGCAGAGCCTGGTAGTGGTCGATATTCTGTTTCAGGTCCTGGGATGGAGAGGGGGCCAGGCGCAGGGTGACGGAAGGGATTCTTTTGGGCGTGGCAATCAGGGTATAAATGGTGTTGTTGCAGCTGACGAACAACTCGCTGGGCGTATCCGCATAGTGTTTCTCATCGCCTTCAACGCTGATGGCAAATTTCACAAAGGCGTTACTCCCCATAAAATGCCCTTCAATCCCTTTTTCCTTGGAAAAGATCAGATCATTGATCGTACCGGGGCAATTGATCCGGTTGACATCGGAAGAGGACAGATCCACCGCTGTCGTCACCTCCGGCGGAATCGGGCCGGTGAGCTGGTCGGCCTGAACAGGCGCCGCAACAAACAGGGCCAGCATGACTATCATCGAACAGGATTTTAACATCTTATCTCTCCACTTCCGCTGCTATGAACGCTTTTCCAGAAACGAGATGAGGAAAAACCGGCCGTCCTCGATCCTGTATCTGGCCTCATAGGTCTTCCGGCCGGATTCAATGAGCCGGTCCTCGGCAAACTGCCGCTGATCGCCGCTTAATTCCAGGCGCTGACTTTTGCTGTCCAGGATCAGGTTGCGCAGATAAAAGACCGTGCTGACCTGGCTTTCCTCAACCCGGCCGGCCAGGGCATACCAGGCTTTGGCGGCCTCGGGGTAGGCATCGGGAGCGTAAAAGCCGAGGAATTCATCAAATTGATTCCTGGCTGTGGCCGGTGAATAGGTGGCGGCAAGACTCACCATTCTCCGGGCCAGATCACGGATGTACTGGTCGGAGGGTTTTCCTTCCACAAATTCGATGGTACCGGTGATTTTAGGCGGGATCAGGATGACCCGCTGGTATTTGATCGCCCGGCTCACCAAGATGGAGTTGACCACCATGGCCATGGCAAGCACGACGATCACGAATTTCAGCAGTCTGTTTTCGGTGAACAGGTTGCTGGTTTTCTGCAGGAAAATACTCGTATGCATGGCGGTCTATTCGATGAAAACCTTCTCAAAATAGGCTGGATAATTTTTCATCCTGATGAGTCCCGCCATGTAGAGCAGATGACAGAGAAAACCCCGGGGGTTCTGGCGTTTGATCCGGCTGTAGATATATGGCCCGGAAATGAGCAGCAGCCAGAAAACATTGCCGTACATCAGGGCCAGGACCAGGAAGAACATGAACAGGGCCAGTTCGTCGCTTTCGTACCAGAGGATCTGAAACGGCGCAGAAAGATATTGGGGAAAGGCTCTTTTTACGTTGTCCGACATCTGGCTTACCCGATCAGCGCGCCCAGAGATGTAACAACACTGTCGGCCTTGAGAAGAAAGGCGCCGCCCAACACGGTCGCGACAGCCGGCAACAGCATCTGCCGGATGGCCATGACCGAGGCGGCCACCATGGACCCGACGCCGGCGGCAAAACCGATGGGGCCTTTCAGGATCTGATTGACCCCGATATCGTAAATATCAAAGGCAAAGGTGCCGGCGGCCGGGGCATTGAAGGCATTCGCCCTGGTTGCGGCCAGCAGACATGCCGCCCCGAAAACCATCAGGGTGATGATTGATTTCTTGTGCTTGCAGCCCATGGGAAACAGGCCGCCAGGACCGGTCATGCGTGGTTTTGCTTTTTTCATATCGTGTCCTCGTAAAATTAATGGTCACCGGCCTTTTTCCCGGACGGTATTGCTGAGAATTTCCTCAATTTGTGCGGGGTTGAACCCGGATACCGGCTGACCGTTGATCCAGTATCTCGGTGTTGAACTGATCCGCAGTCCTGCCGCGATCTTTCGGTGCTCATTAAGCAAGCCCGCAGGGGTAAATTCCGGAAGAGGGGAGAAGTCAAAGGCCCCTGACATCACCTGCTCATACGCCTTGGCCTGATCCTTGGCGGCCAGGATGAATTCCGCCTTGCGGGCGGCATCGGGATGCATTTGATCGAGCGGCATGAAAAAGATATATCTGGTCACATCGGACCTGCCGGCGAAGAATTCTGACCCTTTGCGGCAATATGGACAATCGGGGTCGGTGATCTCGATGACCGTATTGGAGCCGCTGCCGATTTTCACCGCCTTGGAAAGCGGCAGGGCGTCAAGTGACTGTGTAATTCTTTTTTCCTGCTCCTCCGCGGTAATGTTCCTGCCGTCCTTGCTCCAGATCTCCCCAAAGATGAGATGGCCTGTCTTTGGTGCGAAATAGATGGTGTTCTTTTCGGAAGCCACCTCGCAGAGATCGTCTATCGGCGTAGGGCCCACTGTCTCGAATGAAAAAGAGGGATAGGTGTTTTGCAGGATGGCCCGTGTCTCGTCTTCGCAGGTTGCGGCCCGGGTTAGAGACGCGCAGCAGAACAAACAGGCAGTTGATAGCAGAAGAGTTTTTTTCATTGTTGTCTCACCTCTGTTTTCTTTTTCCTGATCGTGTGACCGGTATTTCATTATTTCATTTTTTTGTCCGGATTTTTGCCGGCAGAGTTGAATATTTCTTTTCCGGTAAGCGGTCAATAAATGCTGTTTATTACTTATTTGTTTGCGCTCGGTAAGAGAGGTTGCCGTTCAACTTCGGCAGGATTTCTTCCCCGGTGCCTGGCAACCTGGGCCCGATTGCGGATCTTATACAGCCGGTTTATCTGCGGTTTGTTCAGCCGAAAAAAGAAGGTGGTTTCGATCTCCTCGATCACCAATTGCATGGCCAGCTTTTTCCCCGGCTCCTGGTTGCGGAAGCGGCTGTAGGCATATCGTTCCCACTTGGTTGAGAAGTCGGCGGTTCGGATAAAACTGAGCCGGGCCTTCATGGCGAGTTTGGTTAATTGAGCTCGAAGCACCTCTTTCCGGCCCCAGATCTTTTCGAGAAATTGCAGGCCGATATGGTCATCCGGGCGGAGAGGATCCTGGATGATTCCTTCACGGTGCAGATAACGGAGAATGCGTTTGGGGATGAGCGACGCTGCCGCGTATTCCGTGATTGTCACATTCATCGAACCGTTCCCGAAATGCGCTCAATGCTGCTGCTGATCAGGCGGCAGGCATGTCGGCGGCTGACCTTGAATTTTCTGGCCAGATCCGGGGTGCTGACCGGTTCCGGTTGCTGCAAAAGCCAGATGCAGATTTCCCGCTGCCGTTTACTGACGGCTTGCAATGCCTCTTCAATCCTGCCGGTTTCCAGTTCATCCGACTCCTCCGGCTTTTCCGGACAAGGCAGCTGATAATCTTCCAGGCTTTGCACCGTCTGAATTCCCGATGCCAGCCTGATACAGTTTGTTTTGAAGATGACCCGGAAGAAGGGAACAAACTGATTTGGTTTTTCCTTTTTTTGGGAAGAGATCAGCGCCTTGTAGGCAGCTATAGCCGCCTCCTGGAAGAGATCATTGCTGTCTGCCGCCATATGCCGGATGTAGGGCGATGCTATCTGGCGGATGAGTTTGCGGTTTTCCGAGACCCACTGCATTGCCATTGCCCACATTTCGTTGCTGTCCGTTTGCTGAATATTTGCGACTGATAGTGTCATTTTTGTTTCAGGCCTCTTACACGCCCCCTTTCTTTTAAGATTAAAGTAGGATTAAAGATGATTAGCCACTTGCGACCGTTGCCTCGCAGCCCTTTATTGGCGGGCGATTCGGCCGTTTGTATTCTTGCAGAGTGTGACTGCTATGCCCCCTTTGCGTGACTGCTATGCCCCCTCTGCCGTGAGTGTTATGCCCCCCCGGTGTGACTGCTATGCCCCTGGGTGTGAGTGCCATGCCCCCCTGATGTGAGTGTTATGCCCCCTCACCGTGACTGCTGTGCCCCCTGAGTGTGAGTGCTATGCCCCCTAATCCGATTCCGATACCGCGCCCGAGAGGTTACGGGTCACATGGACCTTGTCCTCCTGGTCGATTCTCCAGTCAGCGACGGCGCCCACGCGGACAAGTTCATCCATGGCGCTTCGCAGGCTGCGACGGTAATCGACCAACCGGTGACACTCGGACCCGCACAGGCGCATGAGCGTGGCCACCTTTACCGGGTAAGGAGTTCTGTGGCTGGAGTAGAAACCGTGCAGCCATTTGGCGAGATCGGTCTTCAACTGGAGCCGTTGTTGCCACTGCAACTGGGTCCAACCGGCATCAAAGATTTTGGCGAGTTTGGGATTGACCTTCAGGAAATAGCTTTGCTCGCGGGCGTTGTAATAAAATTCATCGATCAGCGAACCGACATAGGTGAAAAAGTCAGGCCCATATCCATGCGGGATCTCAAGCTTGATTTCCACCGCCGAGGCGGTAAGACGCCTGAAGGAATCCTTGAGCCATTCACGTCCTGATTTCCCGGCCTTTCGGCCGATTCTCCTGAGAAAACCCTTGGCCGTAAACTGCACGAAGCCGCCCGTTGATTTCTGCTGGTCCTTGGAGACCAGGTGAAGTGCATGGGCCAGAACGTCAAAATCACCCTGATCCAGACGCCAGCCGGTATACCGGATATCGAGTCCTTTGACCGCCGCAACCAATTCACCTTTGACGGCTCGCCGGCGGCCACGCTTGATTACCCCGAAAAGAGCGGAACGCAGGAAAAGGTTCGGCAAACCTCGTGTTTTTTCCGGCCAATCGGGCAGGCGGGGGATATTCTCCAGGGCGCGTACTTTGTTTTGCAGTTCTGACGGGAGAAGAAGACGGAAATATGATTCCGGAGAAGTATTTTTCTCCCCTGCGCCGGAAGAGCTTTTTCCATGAGAGGCAATACTCATCTCACCCTGCGATTAATCTGTCGTTTTACCCAACGGCAAATTCTTGTATTACTCGCCATAAACTTTAATCCGCCGTCGAGGTCTTCCTATTCTCACTGCCAGCACCCTCTTGCTCTGAAACCAGGCCGCAAGGTCTTTTTCCAGTATCAAAACCGTTTTTCCGGGTTTGTAGGCGGCAAGATCGCCTTTCTTGATGGCGCGATGGATGGTGTGGTAGCTGCATTTTGTCAATTTGGCTGCCTCATCAATTGTTATGGGATTGTCTCGCATCATTTTCTGTAAGCCTCTCCGCCTGCTTCTCGTATCCCATCAGGTCTGTATGGAAATCCTCGCCCGTAAAGTTGCTATTCAGGTTTTTATGAGTTGCTCTTTTATATGCCTACTTGTATTATTAATAACGGTAGCGTTGATTAGCCTGGCACCTATATGATTTGCATACATGAGCAGAGAGTATATGTCAAATAAAATAATTATAACAATATGTTATGTAAAATAAAGCTGTCGCTCCCCAAGAGCAGTTCGAGGCGTTCCAGGCATTATTCAGATACATCTTTGGATAATAAAGTTGTCGATTAATTGTGCCAACTTGGCATTTGGCGGGACAAGTATGCAGGGAGATGTTTCACGAGAGCGCCAAATATGAAAGAAATGGAACCTCTCTCATCGGAGATAACAAATTTTTTCAATTTTTAATTGGATCGGATTATTTCTTTGGATTTTCCCCTGAACATCTGAGGAGTGCGCTTATGAAGCTTGAATGGCGGTTAAAACAGCTACTTGAACAATATAACCTCTACAGGTATGGCATAGAAACCCAGATTGCAAAGGATTGCGGCCTTCATCGGCATACTGTAGGGAAGTTTCTCCGAAATCAGATCCAGAGTCCTAAACTTGAAGTTATGGAAAAGATTTGCGTATGGCTGATTGAGAGGGGGGTACCTGCTGAAATTCTCCCTGGAGCCTTGTTGGGTGTCAGGCCGGCCGGGTTATGGCGAGCCATCGGGCAATCGGATAGAATTCATATTTACCTGGGTGAATATCACCTGACGGCAAGCATGATAACGACACCACAAGTCGCACCGCCGGTCTCGATATCACGGCATGACGCTGTGGTCTCCTCTAAGATAATTCATTATCTTTCTTCAGAGGCAGACCTTCGTAACGCAAAACCTGCCGTGAAAATGCTGTATGTCCCTTTCACCTTTACTCCGGGAGTGGTTGATACCGGTGACGGTGGATTTGCCGAGGATAAAGAACGTGCAGGCCGTATTTTTAAAGCCATGTGCAATAACAGAAAAAATTGTTGGTCAATTATTATGATAGGCAGCCAGAGGGTGAATTATCTGGTTGAATATCTGGTGGCTGACCTTTTTGGCTGCGAAGCATTTGTTCCACCTGTTGAAGAGACCAGAGTCCCTTTCTACCTGTGCTACAGGAAGTTCGACCGCCCTGTGCCAAGCTGTTTCGGCAGCCCATCTAATCCCCCGGGAAAGAGCGGGGAACTTGATCATGGAACCTATTACCTGGATGAAAATTTTGAATGGCAATTTCTTAAATGGCAACGCGGGAAAAATGATGCGGGAATCGTGATAATCATCCGAGAAGCTGAAAATATCGTCATGGCCCTATTCGGGTTTTCCGGCCGAGCGACCAATGCCATTGGCAATGCCTTGCTGAACAATTCTGAAAAATTCTGGCCTGATTCTGACTCAGCCTCAGGTAATACCTTAAGCATATGCGACAAGGAAATCGGAGTTTACATCTGCCATGTGAAATTCTGCGAGGTGAACAGAAAAGAATGTGGTATGGCTTACGAAAATCTCGAAAATGATGTGGTAGATGTCATCCCTTTGCATCGAAAAGTGCTGAACAAATTCCTCTCAAAGGGGCAATGTAGAACAACCTGATTTACAATGATGGGTTGGGAGTGCAAGATATTGGGGAAACGGTTGGTAATCAGTGCTTGGTTTACAAAACAAAGTGCGCCCAAAATTGCGACTATTCCATATAATATATTGAATTAAAATAATATAATCTATCTTGAGGGGGTAGTAACCTACGGTTGTGCGAGTTCGAGTCTCGCCTTCGGCACCATCGATAAATAGGGCCAAATCCTTTGGAAACAAAGGGTTTGGCCCTTTTTTTTGTTTTATGCCCAGAATTGCGACCAAAACGCATCGTAAGACGCGCAAAAAAACTGGAAAAACGGAAAGTCCTCAGCCGATAGTCATCTGTATTTCCTTCGCAGAGCCCATAATGGTTGTTATGATAACAGTTCCGGCGAGCCGGTCAATACCTGGCCACCACTGATCAGTTTCCG
>Ga0180007_10002451_pt1 | contig 22168 bp, 22 predicted proteins | sample MM_PC_MetaG_FD_121122 | JGI IMG/M metagenome (GOLD analysis project Ga0180007, IMG submission 121122) | Groundwater microbial communities from the Aspo Hard Rock Laboratory (HRL) deep subsurface site, Sweden - MM_PC_MetaG | ecosystem: Environmental > Aquatic > Deep subsurface > Groundwater... | reverse complement strand
CGGGCGGGCCGCGCGGGTAGGCCCCGGGCTAGCGTCCCGCTCCCGAGCCGTAGCGGGTGAGGATATCCCCGGCGTTGGCGCGCACGAAACGGGCGTCGCCGGTCGCGGCCAGGGGCAGGCTACCCGAGTCGTCGAAGTTGCCTTCGTTGAGCTTAAAAATTCCCCGGCCGTACTCGCCGCCCTTGTCGTCGGCCAGGTAGTAGGCCTTGCCCGCCCCGTTGCCGTAGAAGAGGCAGGATTCCATCGAGAGCAGCCCCCGGTGGAATAGCGCCTGGCCCTTGCCGCCGCTGGAATTGCCGGCGACGGTGCAGCGGGCCATATCGAGCGCGCCGCCGGCGAGGTCTATGGCGCCGCCGCGCTTAGGCGCGGTATTGCCGTAGATAGTGCAGCCCACGAGGCTGGCGGCGCCCTCGCAGGAGACGTGCAGGGCGCCGCCCGCGACGACGGCCTCATTGAAGGCAATCAGGCAGTCCTCGACCAGGGCGAAGCCCCCCTTTTCGACGCGCAGAGCGGAACCCCTGCCGCCGCATTCCACGGCGTTGTACTCGTCGGGCTGAGGCCTCCTTAGGCCCCGGTTGCCCGCGATGACGCAGCGCCTCAGTTCCAGGCGGCCCTCCGTCCACACGCCGACGCCGTAGGTGGCCCGGTTGTCGATTATGGCGCAGTCCTCCATGACGAGGGAGCCGGAATTGCTCACCCCGCCGGCCCGGCGCGGGATCTCCGTCACCCTGCCTCCCCTGATGGTCACGCCCGAGACGTAGGCGTGGACGCCGGCCTCCACCCCGATCACGCCAGACGTCGCCTCCTCAGGCGCGGAGGCCGCCTCCAGGACGGTGTCGCGCGCCCCGAAGCCTATGATCGCGGCGTCGCGCCCCAGGCGCAGGCCGGACGCCCGGTGCACGGGGTCCATAAGGTAGAAGGCGCGCGTCGAAGAGGGCGCGCTTTCGAGCGCCTCGGCGAGATCGGCGTAGTCGCAGCCAGTAGCGCCTACGGTGACGTAGCCGGGGCCGCCCGCCAGTATCGCCGCCCGACGCGCCGCGACCGCCTCCCTGTCGTAGTCGGGCAGGAGCGAGGCGATGTCCGGCTTCATCGATACGAGGGAGAAGCCCCGGCCGGAGCAGGCTATAGCGGATACCGCGACTAAAGCCGCGGCGGCGAGCGCGGCGGCGGCCGAGCTGGGTCTCGTGCGCTTCATGAGTCAAGTATACGCCGCCTACCGGAAACCGCGCTACGTCTTATTCGCGGCCCGCGGGCCCGTGGTCGTGACGGTGGTGCAAATCCGGGAAATGGTCGTGCTCGTGCTCCAGGGCCTCGTGCGCGTGCATGTGGCTATGGGCGGACCGCGCGGGCTCGCCCTCGTGGACGTGCGTATGGTGGCCGTCCAGGTGATCGTGCAGGTGGATGTGCCTGGTCGCCTCGTGCCGATGCGCGTGGCCGTGGCCCTTGATGGCCGAGAGGGCGATACCGGCGGCGAGTAGCAGGAACGACGCCACGATCCTCCCGGTTATGGCTTCCGATAGCAGGATCGCCGCCCCGGCTATCCCCCAGAAGGGCGAGACGCTGAAGAGGATCTGTCCCCTCGTGGCTCCGAGCGCCTGCGACGAGGCGATGTACAGCGATATGCTTATACCGTACGAGGCCATGCCCAGGGCGAGCGCCGCGGCGACGTCGAGCCAGGCATGATCGGCTCGCCCGAGTAGGACGACACCGAGGGCTAGATTGAACGCCCCGCCTATCAGCCCCTTCAAGAACGTCGTCGCCTTGGAGGATACGCCGTCCACTATGGCGGTCAGGTGGTTATCTATCCCCCAGGAGACGCACGCGAGGGCTATGAAGACCCCCGCCCCGAGCCCGGCCGCGTCCTCGCCGAGCGAGACGACGACTCCCGAGAGGACCGTGAGCCCTACGCCTATCGCCCCGGTGACGGTAAGGTGCTCCTTGAAGAAGATCGCCCCGAGCGCGGCGGTGGCCACGAGCTCGAGGTTCAGCCATATCGATACCGACGCGGACGCGGAGTGGCTCAGCCCCGCGAGGAGGAGCAAGGGGCCGAGCACGCCCCCGAAGGCGACGATGCCGACGAGCTTGAGCCAATTCTTCCGCAGCGCCCTTATATCGAAATCCGTCGCTCGGCGGGCGAACGCCTGCGGGGCGCTCGCGATCGCGGCCCCGAGGTAAAGCAGCCCGGCTAGGGTATACGGGTCGAGCGACGATAAGAGGAGCTTGCTTACAGGGGTAGCGAGGCCGAATAGCAACCCCGCGGCCAAGCCGTAGATCACGGCCCGCGCGCGCATCGTCCCGGTACTAGCCATGTTCCTCCCGACGAGGCTCCGAGGCCTCCTAGCGACGATACGGTAGCATGGAGCGCCCGTCTCCGCGAAGCCTTCGGAACGCTCGGCCCGAGACTTTTGTTGGACGCGCGCTCCGCGTCGCGAGTCGAGCGGAATGGTATTGTAGTGGTCCGACTCCTGTCGGGATTAAAGAAACGGCCCGAGGCAGGGCCTCGGGCCGATATGCGAGCGGGAAACGGGAGTCGGACCCGCGACATCCACCTTGGCAAGGTGGCGCTCTACCACTGAGCTATTCCCGCGCAGGGCGCCGTCCCGGACGACCGGGACGTGCGGCAGGATGCCAAAAAAACGAGAGCTTGTCAATAATCAAGTACCGCCCTCGCGGATGCACAGCGGCGCGCCGTTCCCGATAATGAGCGCCTTGACGGAATTCCGAACGGGATACGTACCGCTCTCCCCTATCAGGAAGGAATCACGCCGACGAGTATGAGAATGCCGATTATCGCCAAGACGCCCCCGAGCGCGCCGTAGAAGACGCGCGCGCCGTCGCGTCCGAGCATCTTGACGAAGAACTCTGCCTTCCTGGCGCCCATGAACCAGTCCCAGTCGAACAAGCCGCCTGCGGCCGTGAAACACCCCGCGGCGATGAGTATCAGACCTTCGTAATGCATCGACCCTCCTTTGGACCGGGCACAGCATGAGGCCGCGAGGCGGGCTAGTCAACGGGAGAACGCGGCGGTAGCGGTCCGGGACATCTCACAGGCCTGACTCCTCTTCGATGAAGGACCAGACCTCGGGCATCCCAAGGTAGTTCTTATGAGCGCCGTCCGGCACCACCACGAGCCTATGTCGCGCGCCAGCGGCCTCGAGGGCCCGGTCGAGCGAAAGCGCCTGCTCCAGCGGGACCGCGACATCACGGTCCCCGTGAATGATGAGGCAAGCCGGCCCATCGGCCCTCGCGAACCTCGCCGGGCTAGCGGCCGCATATTCGGCCGGGCGCTGCTCTGGGTTTCCCCCGAGGAGAGCCTCGTCGAGATTGATGAGATTTGAGCGGAAAGGCTCGGGCTGGGCCGCGTCCAGCTCATAGAGCCGCGCCATGTCGCCTACCGAGGACGCGGTCACCACGATCTTCGGCACGAGGGAGCGCCCCTCGCCGGCGTCGGAGGCTCGCGGCCTGAACGCGTATACAAGCGCGACGTGCCCCCCCGAGGACCATCCCAAGAGGACGACGCGGTTCCTATCTATTCCGTACTCTTCGGCGGATGAAGCCAGGAAAGAACAGGCTTTTTCCAGATCGTCGACGATCGACATGAACGGAAACGGGTCCTTCCTTAAGACAAGCCTGTCGAGCGGCGTATGGTTGACGGCGGCGGCGACATACCCCCGTTCCGCGGCCTTTCTCAGGAGCGGCTCGAACATGCCTTTCCACTGCTTCTCCTTCGTATAGCTTACATAATATCCATAGCTATTGCCCGGAACGTAGATAAGCAATGGCTTCGCGCCCTGAACGTCTGGGCTATACGCCAAGTCGAGCCTGAGCTCGACGCCGGAGACGTTCGCGTAGGGTATGTCCCTGCGATACTCGATGCCGGGAGCGGGTTTTTCCTCGGGGGCTTGGGCGACCGGAGGAGCGACACTCTGGTCGGCGGAAGGGACGATATCGACCGGATTGTCCGCGGGACTCGAGGAGCAGGCTACTGACAACAGGATCGCGGCGACGCACGTCGAGAAGGATAGGAACGAGGCTCTCATGATGGTCTCCCGGATCTACCGGGCATGCCGTCGCGAAGAACGTGAACGTCTCAGGTGCCTCGGCGCAGGGGACCCGGGACTTGGAATCCCGGAGGGGGATTCCGCCCGCGCCTCCGTGCGTACCCTCACAAGATGGCTAGCCCGGAGTTCTGATTGCAAATTTCCGGAAACTCCGGATATCACAATAATAAATGGAAAATTCGCTTCGTCAAGCTGAAAGCCGACCCAAGACGCGCTCCCCTCTTGACCTTTTTGGTTACCAGCGGTAAGTTACCATCGGTAATGAACATCGACACGAGCACGAGCATGAAAGACCGCCTGACCCGGGCGACCATCCGGGCTATCGAAGAGCGTCGCGGCGTGAGCGGCCTGAGCCTCCGGGGCATAGCCAAGGAGGCCGGTTGCTCGCACGTCAATGTGTACCACCACGCCGACGGCCTCGTGGGGCTGTTCTGGCTGGCGTACGTTGAAGCGCTGGAAGCGTTCTCGGACGCTTGCCAGCGGGGCATATCGGAGCGCGGGCGCGGGGAGAGCTTCGGCTCCGCGCTCGCCCGGGCGATGGTAGCCTTCGCCCTCGAGCGCGAAGGCCTGTACAGGCTGCTCTGGTTCGAGGACCTGCGGACGGAGCCGCGCGGGGAAGCCCTGGAGACCATCGCAAAGACGCAGAAGCTGTTCGCGGCTACGGCCTTCGAGGCGTTCAGGGCCGAGGGCCTGAACGCGGAGGAGCACGTTCTGTCCGACCGCCTGCAGATGCTGTTCGCCCTCCTGCAGGGCGAGGTGGCCATGCTCATAAACGGCCGCGCCGGGTCCGACAGGGCGGCCGCCGGAGAGCTGGTCTCAGAGCGCGCCGAGCGCATGTGGAAGTTGTTGCTGGCGTCTTAGGACGCGGTCGCGTTCAGTCGGTCCGCGTAAATTCATAGACGGGCGAAGCCGTAGAAGGTTCGCCCCAAGGAGTCCCAGAATGAAGAGTCTGATAGTGTACGCTTCCAGGAAGGGCGCTACGCGGGACATGGCCGCCAGGATAGCCCGGGGCCTCGGCGGAACCGGCGGCGTCGACCTGGTCGACGTCGCGGACGAGAAAGCCGCGGGCGTCGACCTGGCCGGGTACGGCCTCGTCATCATCGGCTCGCCCGCCTACGCGGGGTCGTGGAACAAGGCCGTCGTGGCCTGGGCCGCGAAGCATGAAGCCGAGCTGCTGCTAAAGAAGATCGCCTTTTTCGAGCTCGGCAACGCCAGGGAATCCCTCGCCGTCAAGACGGCGCTTCCTTCGCTGTACCCCGGCGCGCTCGCGGTCGCCAAGCTCGGCGGAGAGATCCGATGGAACAAGCTGTCGTTCCTCGAGAAGATTATCATCAAGGCGGTAACCAAATCCTCCGGCGATTCGTCGACCGTCGATCAGAAGGCGGTCGAGGATTTCATCGCCGCGCTCGTCGCCCTGGCGTAACGCCGCCGGCCATCCCGACCAATACCAAGGAATAATACCCATGAACGCCATTCATGATTCAGACGTTAAAACCGCCGGGACCGCGCCCCGCTCCCACGCCCTTTTCCTGCTCGTCGCCGTCCTGGCCGCCGGCGCCCTCGGCTCCTGCGCCATGCCGGACATCCCCGTGACGACCCCGTCGTTCGCGGGCCTCGCCGACGGCGCGTACAAGGGCTTCTACGACGGTGGCATGGTCAAGGCCGAGGTAGAAGTGACGATAGCCGGCGGCTCGATGACCTCGGTCAAGATCCTCAGGCACGAATGCGGCACGGGCAAGCCCGCGGAAGTCATCGTCGACGACGTCGTCGCCGCCCAGAACCTGGGCGTGGACGCGGTCTCCGGCTCCACCTATTCCAGCAAGGTCATCCTCAAGGCCATCGAAGTGGCCCTGACCGAGGGTCTTTCCCGCTAAGAAGCGGGGACAGTCCCTGGATCGACGATAGACTCGGAACCAAGGCGGCCCGGACGGGCCGCCCGTTGCCTTTCCGACGGTAGCGCTCCGGCGCCCTCGCGCCTAAGGACGCTGGCGCCCGGGCCGGGACCTTCCGCACCGGCCCGGGCGCCAGCGCGGTCACCCGCCCGCCTTGCTCTCGGCGCCAAGGTAGGCGTCGCGGACGGCGGGGTCGGCGGCGACGTCGGAGGCCTTGCCTTCCTTGACGATGCGTCCCTGCTCCAGCACGTACGCGCGGTCGGCCACCGACAGCGCCCGGAAGGCGTTCTGCTCCACCAGGAGGATGGTCTTGCCCAGCTTGTGTATCTCGCCGATGATCTCGAATACGGTCTGAACGAGGAGCGGGGCAAGGCCGAGCGACGGCTCGTCCATCAGCACCAGCTCGCCGTCGGTCATCAGCGCGCGGCCCATCGCGAGCATCTGCTGCTCGCCGCCGGACAGGGTGCCGGCGCTCTGCTTGCAACGCTCCTTGAGCCGGGGGAACAGCGCGAACACCTTCTCCAGGTCGCCGGCCACGGCCTTCTTGTCGTTGCGGAGGTAGGCGCCCATCGCCAGGTTGTTCTCCACGGACAGGTTGGCGAACACGAGGCGCCCCTCGGGTACGTGGCAGATGCCGTCGCGAACTATCAGGTCGGGCCTGCGCGATAGCGGCTTCCCCTTGAACGATATCGTCCCCGCGGCGGGCTTCAGGAAGCCGGTCACCGCGTTGAGCAGGGTCGACTTGCCCGCCCCGTTGGCGCCTATGATCGTTACTATCTCGCCCGCGTCGACCCTCAGGGACACGCCCTTCAAGGCCCTGATGCCTCCGTACGAGACGTGGAGGTTCTCTACGTTGAGCATGCTATTCGTCCCCCCCGCCGAGATAGGCCTCGATGACGCACTTGTCGCCGCGGATGGCGTCGGGCGTCCCGTCCGCGAGCTTCTGGCCGAAGTTAAGCACCACGATATGCTCGCACAGGCGCATCACGAGGTCCATATGGTGCTCTATGACCAGCACCGATAGCTTGAAACGGTCTCGGATATCCGCGATCAGCCGCATCAGCTGCTCCGTCTCGTCAGGATTCATGCCGGCCGCGGGCTCGTCCAGGAGGAGCAGCCTAGGGTCGAGCGCCAGGGCCCTGGTTATCTCCAGCCGCCGCTGCAGGCCGTACGGCAGCCCGTTGGCTATCGCGTCCTTGCGGTCGGCGAGGCCGAGTATGGAAAGTAGCTCGATCGACTTGTCCCGGAGCACCTTCTCCTCGCGCCGGAACCGGGGCGTGCGGACGAGCGAGTCGAAGAGCCCGTATCCCGCGCTCGCGTGGCAGGCCGTGAGCACGTTGTCGAAGACCGTAAGGTTCTTGAACAGCCGGATGTTCTGGAACGTGCGCGTGATGCCTATGTCGGCGATCTTGTACGGCTCGGTATCGGTGATGTCCTTGCCCTCGAACGTGACGGCGCCGGCCGTCACCTTGTAGACTCCGGTTATCAGGTTGAAGATGGTCGTCTTGCCCGCGCCGTTGGGGCCGATGAGGCCGGCTATGCCGCCCTCGCGGACCGAGAAGTCGACCTCGGACACGGCTGCCAGTCCGCCGAAGCGCTTGGTAAGGCCCCGGACCTGGAGTATGTCGCTCATAGCCCGTCCTTTCCGAGCTCGGCGTCCTCGGCCACCTGGGCGGCCTTGGCCGCCTTGGCCTCCTTGCGGTCGGCGAAGTGCCGGCGCAGGGACGCGGGCGTCAGCTCGAAGCCGCCCATGAGGCCGCGAGGCCTGCCTATCATGATGCCTATCACCGCGAGGCCGTAGACGACCAGGCGCCACTTGTCCACCGCCCGCAGGAGCTCCGGCAGGAAGGTCAGCACCACGGCGCCCAGCACCGATCCCGAGATGCTGCCCAGGCCGCCGAAGATAACGATGATGGTGAGCTCGGTCGACTTGACCATGCTGAACATCTTGGGCTGTATGAAGGTCATGTAGTGGGCCAGCAGGGACCCGGCGACGCCGGCGTACGCGGCGCTTACGACGAGGGCCAGCATCTTGTACTTGAAGACGTCGATACCCGCCACCTGGGCGGCCAGCTCCTCCTCGCGCACGGCTATCATGTTACGGCCGTGCCTCGAGCGCACCAGGTTGGCCAGGAGCGCGACGCCGATGACGTCGAGGATCAGGATGTTCCAGATGGTCGTGGATGGCGGGATGCCCGGCCAGCCGCGCGCCCCGCCCAGGCCCTGGAAGTTGTCGAGGATCAGCCGTATCGCCTCGCCGAAGCCCAGGGTCGCGATGCAGAAATAGTCGCCCTTGAGCTTGAGCGTAGCCCGCCCTATGAGCCAGCTCGCGCCGGCCGCGGTAGCGCCGCCCGCCGCTATGCCGACCGCGAAGGGCAGCTTGAGGATGGTCGTGCAGATCGCCGCCGAGTACGCTCCTATGGCCATGAAGCCGGCGTGGCCGAACGAGAACAGCCCCGCGAAGCCGGTGAGGAGGCTGAGGCCGAGGACCGCTATCAGGTTGATGCCCGACAGCATGATGATTCCTTCGATATACGAGCTCATGCGGACCCCCTACGCCTTGTCCTCGGTCGTCTTGCCCATGATCCCGGTAGGCCGGAACACGAGGACGCCGATCAGGATTACGAACGCGATGAGGTCGCGGAACTGGCTGGACAAGTACCCGGCGACGAGCGTCTCGATTATTCCCAGCAGTATCGAGCCGAGCACGGCGCCCGGGAGCGAGCCGAGGCCGCCGAAGACCGCGGCGACGAACGACTTGGTCGTGATGTTGCCTATCTGCGGATAGACGGTGTACTTCATGCCGAAGAAGACGCCGGCGATTCCGGCGAGCATGCCCCCGATCGCGAACACTATCATCACGACGCGGTCGGTATTGACGCCCATGAGCGCCGCGGCCTTCATGTTGTAGGCCGAGGCCTGTATCGCGCGACCCATCCTGGTCTTCTCGACGAAGAGCACGAGGCCCGTTAGGCACACGGCCGATACCGCGAACATGATGAGGTCGAGCCGCCCGACGGCTACCGGGCCGAGGGCGATGGAGCTCCTCCCGAACACGTCGGGATAGGTCCGGAAGGTCGGGCCTATGGTCGCGATGATGATGTTCTCGAGGAATATGGACGCGCCCATCGCCGAGATGATGAAGTACAGGAACGGCGCCTTGCGCTCCCGGAGCGGCTTGTACGCTATCCGCTCTATGAGGACGGCCAGGATGGCCGTGCCGACGAACGCCAGGACGAACGCGGCCGGGAACGGCAGCTTGAGTAGCGTTATGCCGAAGAACCCGAAGTACGCCCCGAACATGATGACGCCCCCGTGGGCGAAATTCGAGAAGTTCATGACGGAATAGACGAGCGAGTAGCCTACGGCCATAAGGGCGTATACGCTCCCGATAGACAGGCCGTTGACCATCTGCTGGAGGAATTGAGCCATATCCGCTCCGCGTATCAGGCGACGAGGCCGCCTATGGGATCAGGACGGCTAACGCCGCCCCGGGTCTCGGGGCGAGCCCCGGCTTTGACGATTGATATACTCGAGAAGGGGAGCGCCCGCTCGGGGGCGCTCCCCTGGGGAGACTGGTTACTTGGCGGCGTACTTCTGCTGGAAGACGTACTTGCCGCCTACGATCTTGATGATCGCGGCGTCCTTGCCCTCCGGATTGTGGGTCTGGGCGCTGATCTTTATGGTGCCGGTGATGCCCTTGATGTTGGTGGTCTCGAGGGCCTTCGCGATGGCCTCGCCGGTGGGCTCTCCGGCCCGCTTTAGGGCGTCGACGAGCATCAGCACCGCGTCGTGGACGAGGTAGCCGTTGAGCTCGGTCTGTATGCCGTACTTCTTGAAGTAGCGGGCCTTGTAGTCGGCGACGTCCGGGTCGTCGTAGTCCAGGTGGTTGACGAAGTAGGATCCTTCGACCGCCGCGGCGCCCATGCTGATGAGCTGGTCGGACGGCCATCCGTCGCCGCCCATGAGGACCTGGGTCATGCCGAGCTCGCGCGCCTGGTTGGCGGAGAGGGCCACTTCCTTGAAGAAGTAGGGCATGAAGATGATATCGGGGTTCTGGGCCTTTATCTTGGAGAGCTGGGGCCTGAAGTCCACGTCCCCGGACTTGAACGACTCGTCGGCCACGATCTCGCCGCCGTACTTCTTGAAGTTCTCCACGAAGAACTGGCGGAGCCCCTGGGAGTAGTCGTCGGACACGTCGTACAGGATGGCCGCCTTCCTCGCCTTGAGCACGTCGTACGCGAAGCCGGCCGCGACGGCGCCCTGGTAGGGGTCGATGAAGCAGACGCGGAAGTTATACGGCTTGACCTTGCCGTCGAGAACGGTGACCTTGGGATTGGTCGCGACGGTCGCGATATCCGGCACCTTGGCGCCCTCTAGGATGGGCGCTATCGGGATGGCGTTCCCGGAGGCGTTAGGCCCGAGGATGGCCACGACCTTATCCTGGCTGGTCAGGCGCCTCACGACGTTGACCGCTTCCTGGGCGTCGCCCTTGTTGTCGTAGCCGACCGCCTCGAGCGTATAGGTCTTGTCGCCGACCTTGACGCCCCCGGCCGCGTTGATCTCCTCGAAGAGCATCTTGACCGTGTTGTACTCGTTGTTGCCCCAGACGGCCTGGTCGCCTGTAAGGGCGCCGAACCAGCCGACCTTGATGACGTCGGCCTGCTTAGCCCCGCCGCACGAGATGAGAACGAGAGCGACGAGCAATGCCGCCGCGAAATTCCTAACGCGCATAGTGCCTCCTAGTTCCGTGTTGATTCTACTTGGCGTTACCTTAGGGCTTTCGTCAAGAAGGCATATTTATACGTCCTCGGCGCATATTTATGCAAGCGCCGCGCTAATGTCGCCGGAGCTTGCGTTTCGGTCGTAGCTCGCGTATTATCTGCCATGGATAAGTACCGATTCACCTACCAGGACATCCACCGCACGATACGCGACCTGTCGGAACGCGTCGCCGCGGCCGGATACGAGCCGGACGTCATCGTGGCCATCGGCTCCGGAGGCTTCATTCCCGCGCGCATGCTACGAACCTTCATCAACAGGCCCATACTCGCGGTCGGCATAGCCTACTACGACCAGCACAACCAGCCGACGGCGAACCCGAGGAAGGTGCAATGGATCGAGGAGGCCGAGCGACAGCTCAAGGGCAAGCGCATACTGCTCGTCGACGAGGTCGACGACTCGCGCGTGACCCTCGAGTACTGCGTGCGGGAGCTGATGTCGCACGGGCCGGCCTCGATAGCCGTCGCGGTGCTGCACAACAAGCTCAAGGAGAAGCGCGGCGCGATGCCGCCCGAGGTGGCGCTCTACCTCTCGGGCCTCGACATCGAGGACAAGTGGGTCTGCTACCCCTGGGACGCCAAGGATATTGACGCCCACGACGCGGAAGCGGCCGCGGGCGGGGCCTGAGGACCCGTGGACAGGCCGGGGTCGGACGGAGTAGCCGCACACGGCGCCGGCGTCGCCGAGGCCAAGGCGGCGATGAGGAAGCGGGCCAAGGCGGCGCTCGCCGGAGTCGCGCCCGGGGACAGAGCCGCGGCGGCATCGGCCGCGGCGGCCTCCGCGGCCGCGACCGCGGCCTACGGCGAGGCTCGGCTCGTCCTGGCCTTCCTCTCGATGCCTAGCGAGATAGACACTCGACCGGCCATCGAGTCCGCGCTGGCGTCAGGGAAGCGCGTAGCCGTACCGAGGATATCAGGCGACGAGATAGCCTTCGTCGAGCTCGTCCCCGGGTGGCGCGACTGGCCCCGCGACCGATGGGACATCCCCGAGCCTCCGGCGACGGCCCCCGGGCTGAGCCCGGAGGCGATCGCCTCGACCCCTACGCTAGCCCTGGTACCGGGCCTGGCGTTCGATCGCCTCGGGGGCAGGCTCGGCCGCGGCAAGGGCTATTACGACCGGTTCCTGTCTAGGCTCGCCGCGGCCCGCGCCGGGCTCGGGCCGACGGCCTCCCCGTTCGCGGCCATCGGGTACGGCTACGAGTCGCAGCTTGTGGACGCGGTGCCGACCGACGCGCGCGACCGCCCGCTGGACGGGCTGGCGCTCGGCTAGGCCGGGCGGTAATCCCAGAACGCTGACAGCAAGGAGGACGACGATGCTAGCGAAGAAACGTATAGCCCTCGTGGCGCACGATTTCAGGAAGATGGACTTGGTAGGATGGGTCGAGTATAACTGGCGCTCCCTGCTCAAGCACGACCTCGTCTGCACGGGCACGACGGGAAGGCTCGTCTCGGAGACGATCGAGCGGAAGCGGGCGACCGAGGGAGGGGCCAGCGCCCCCAAGTCTAATATCAAGCTGCTGAAGTCGGGCCCCCTCGGTGGCGACCAGCAGCTAGGCGCCATGATAGCCGAGGGCACCGTGGACGCGGTCATATTCTTCTGGGACCCCATGTCGCCCCAGCCCCACGACGTAGACGTGAAGGCGCTCCTGCGCATCGCCGTAGTCTATAACATCCCCATGGCGTGCAACCGCTCGACGGCCGATTTCATGATTTCCAGCCCCCTCTTCGACCGCGCCTACGAGCCTATCGTCAAGGACTACAGCGCCTATATTCAGCGCAAAGTAGAGAAGGAGGAAGAGGCCTGATCGAGCGCGCCCGGGCTCGCGCCGCCGAGCTGGCCGCAGGCCGCCATGAGGCCGCGGCCCCGAGGCGCCCTGACCCGCGCGTCCAGGCCCCGGGCCCGGAGGGCGGCCACGAAGCGATCGACCTCCGGCTCCGAGGGAGCCCTCGAGATAGGCGCCGAGCCCGGGTTGTACGGTATGACGTTGACGAGGGCCCGGCCCGCGAGGGCGACGAAGGCCGCCACCCCGGCCGCTGCGCCGGGACCGTCGTTGACGCCCGGTACCAGGCAATAGTTGACGCCTAGGGCGAAGTTCCGCCTGGCCGGATACTCCGCGAGCGCGCCCGCGAGAGCCGACAGCCCGAAGGCGCGGTTAATGGGCATGAGGCGGGACCTGGTCTCGTCGTCGGGAGCGTTGAGGCTTACGGATAGGCCGAGCCTCCGGTAGCCGAGCGCCTTCAGGCGCGCGATCCCGTCGGGCAGGCCCGCGGTACAGACCGTAACGCGCTCCTGGGCCAGGCCCGGGCCTTCCTGTCCGAGCAGTACCGCGAGAGCCCCGGACAGGCCCCCGAAGTTGTCGAGCGGCTCGCCCATGCCCATGAAGACTACGTTCTTAAAATCCCAGCCTAGCGAGGCGCGGGCTGTCACGGCCTGAGAGACTATCTCCGCTACGGAAAGGTTCCTCGCCAGCCCCGCGCGCCCGGTCTCGCAGAAGGCGCAGCCCATGCGGCACCCGACCTGGGACGACAGGCAGAGCGTCGACTTGCCCCCGGGGGAGGGAATCAGCACGCACTCCACGGTCGCCCCGTCGGACAGGCGCAGAGACGCCTTCCTCGTGGCGCCCAGCTCGCCCTCCTCCGCGGCGCAACGGACCGGCTCCAGGAGCCCCGCCCGGAAGCGCGGCAGCAAGGACTCGGCGTCCGCCCGCGATAGGAAAAGCGACGGCGTCCAAAGCCCTTCCCGCAGCGCGCGCGAGTAGGCCTTGCGGAGGCCGGGCGCCTTGCCGCGGCCGAGGCCGGACGCGGCCGCGAACGAGGGAAAGGTCAGCCCTAGGATATCGACGGTATCGGACATGGGCATAACATAGCCCGGATGCCGCCGAGTAGTCATCCTCGGGACCGGGCGCTCCGCGGCGGCCCTCAGGCTACGCGCCGGGCTCGGTCCACGATAGGTACTGCCTATCCGAGAGGAGGGTATGCCTGACGAAGCAATCCTTCATGAAGCCCACCAGCCCCTGGGCGCTCCCTCCCGAGCGTACGCGTAGCGAGAAGCCGTCGAGCTCCCTCAGGAGCGACTCGTGCTCGTCGGAATGCTCCCCGAGGCCGGGAAAGCCCGCTCGGCCCTGAAGGTCTTCCTCGAAGGCGAAGTGCTCCGCGAGCGAGGCCGCGAGCGCCGACATCCGTTTCTCAAGCTCTTCGGGAGGACCGCCCGCGACGTCCTCGATCGAGCCCATCTCGTCGAAGATGAGGCGATGCTGGGCGTCGATATCCGGTAGGCCGAGCGAGTACTCTGGCCGCCACGAGAAGTCGAAGGAGGCCTTCACGAGGGCCAGCCTCCGCTCGAGCCCCTCGCGCAGGCGCCATAGGACGGCGGGCTTGTCCTCCATCGCCGAGGACGGGATGAATAGCGCGATGGACGGGACGGAGCACCTGGCTCCGAACAGCTTGCGCGATCCGTAGACCACGGACTCCTCGCCGTACGCGCCGCCGGGCCCTATCTCCTCTACCGGCGCGTCGCAGTAGAGCACGGAGGCGCTCCCGGCTCGCATGGCGTACAGGCCCGAGCCCGGCTCGCCTAGCTCCTCTCCAGCCGCTAGCTCCAGCGCGCTCGAGACGCGGGCCATCTCGTAGAGGCACGATAGCGATCGTATTCCCGCGAGCGCGGGAATAGCCTCGAGCTCGCCGACGGCCGCCCCGGCTCGCTCGAGCTCCGTATCCAGCCCGTTCCTCAGCGCGAAGCGCCGGAAATCCCTCGCGGGCACGGCTACGGCCTCGGTATCCCGGACCGCCCGGAACCGCTCCTCGCCCTGGTCCCCGCTGGAAAGGCGGAACGCGCCAAGGAGCGCGCCCGTGTCGTAGCGCGCGGCGGGCCCTCCTCTCTCGTCTAGCCGCTCCACAGACCCGCTTAGCGTCAGGTACGCGAAGCCGTCGCCGGCGCGCCCGGCCGCGAAGGGCTCGCCGGCTCGGAAGGCGCGCCGGGGGCTCGACGCGAGCGCCGCGAGGTCCGCCTCGGGGGCTCCGGGGAAATAGCGGCTCAGGGACTCGAAGGCCGCGAGCGCGCCCCAGTCGCCGATCGACGGGACAAGGACGCTTCGCTCGCCGAAGGACGCGACCCGACCGAAGCCGACGGATCGGAACGCGTCCGCGCGGTCTCCGTGGCTGAGGAGCAGGTCGCCCGAGGCGTCGCCCGAGAAGTCCGACGCCGCGCCGTGTATCATTCCCCCGCCTACGTCGACCTTCTTCACGTCGGCGGGCTCCAGGTACGCGGCCTTGGCCCGCGCCGCTTCCTCGGCGCTTATGCCCGCGGCCGCGGGCGAGCCTTCCACCCCCGGAGGTACGACCATGGAGTCTATGACGGAGAACGAGCTCAGGTCGGCGTAGTGGGCGTAGACGCGGGGGCCGTCGGGACCGGCGGCGCGGAAACGGAAGATAGTCGTCTCCAAGGGATGAGGCGAGAGAATGGGCATGACCTCGAGGCCGTCGACGTCGTTCCAGCGCCCCTCCTCCAGGTCCACGACGTCGAAGAGCCTCGCGAAATCGCCCTCGCCGACGCCGCAGAGAGCGCGCAGCTTAGCCGTCGCCGACCTCCTGACCATGGGGACGGCGTAGTAGGCTATGCGGCGGTCGGACCGCATGAGGCTCGTGAGCCCGACGAAGTGGTCGTCGTGGACGTGGGTATGGAAGACGCCGTCGACGTCGCAGACGCCGAGCCCGACCGCGTCCAGGCTCTCCTCTATATTCGGGCCCGCGTCGACGAGGTAGCGCTTCCCCTTGTGGACGACGAGGCTGCCCATGCACGGCCGCTCGGGATCCCAGCCGTCGCCTTCCCCTATATGGACGACCGAGAAGAAGTCGCGGACGGGCTCGGAACGGGGCAGCTCGTACGGGACTTCGTAGCGGCCGCGGGGCCCGAGGTTCAGGTCGACGTCGACGGCTCGGCCGCCGGCTATGAACTCGTACCTGTTGACCCCTAGCCGCCGTAGGTAGGCCCCACCGCGCAGCTCGACGATAGGCGCGTCGATGACCCTGACGTCGAGGAGCTCCTCGGTCGACTTGAACGAGCCGAACGAGAACTTGCGCTTCATCCGTATTATCTCGGCGGCCGCGGCCGGGTCGTCGGGGTCGAGCTCCTCGGGGTCGGTTACGCCGTAGTTCCCGGCGTAGATATACCTGGCCTGGGCCTCGACCTGGTCGCGGAGGCCTATGAGCATGGGCCGCGCCCCGGTATTCATCGGATGGCCGGGGATTATGAGCCCCTGGCGATAGAGCATCTGGAGCACCGGGAATTCCGCGAGATTGGAGAACCGCCCGTTCTGCACGGGTATCTCCGAGAGGAGTATGGCGTTAGGGCCGGTCTCGTAGCTGACCCCGCCACGGCTGGCCCGGGCTATGGCGCCGGACTTGAACAGGAATTTGACGACGTTCTCAGGGCACGCGCAGAGCACCGAGAGGCCCGCCCCGGGGATGTCGACGACGCTGACGCCCTCGCACAATTCGATCTTCGTCATGGTCACGCCCCGCTTGCCTTTATTTGAATCCGTATAAAGCATAGCGGCGATTCCCCCGGCCCGCAAGCCGCTACGGGCGCGCCCTTGTAGCGGCCGACGATGCGGTGTACAAATAGGGATACGCGTCCAAGAACCACTAAGGAGGAAATCGGTATGAAAAAGCTAACGATCGCGCTCTCGCTGATCGCGGCCTTCGCCGTAAGCCAGGCGTTCGCCGTCGGCGATAAGGAGGCCGCCGCCTCGAAGCCGTCGGCCCCGACCATGAGCGCCGCGGGCCTACCCGACCTCAGGGGCCGGACCATCGTCGCGGTGACGGAGAACGCCTACACGCCGCTCAACTTCGTCGACCCCAAGACCGGCAAGTCCGTCGGCTGGGAATACGACGCCGTCAACGAGATAGCGAGGCGCCTAAACGCCAAGGTCGAATGGAAGCTTTCCAGCTGGGACCTGATGATACAGTCGGTCCGCGACGACCAGTTCGACGTCGGCATGGACGGCATCACCATCAACGACGAGCGCAAGGGCCAGGTAGACTTCTCCGATCCGTACATGGTGTCGCAGCAGTTCATGCTGGTCAGGGCCGACGAGAAGCGCTTCTCGGACGAGAAGGCCTTCGCCGCCGACCCCAAGCTCCTCGTGGGAGCCCAGGCGGGCACGACAAACTTCTACGTCGCGGTCTACAACGTGCTCGACGGCGACGAGCAGAACAAGCGCATCAAGCTGTTCGAGACCTTCGGCGCGACCGTACAGGCCCTCCTGGCCGGCGACGTAGACATGGTCCTGATGGACGCCTCCTCCAGCAAGGGCTTCATCGGCGCCAACCCAGGCAGGCTCAAGACCGTCGGCGGCCCCCTTGGCACGGAGGAATTCGGCTTCATCTTCAAGAAAGGCTCCGACCTCGTAGCGCCCTTCAACGCGGCCATCGCGGCGATGAAGGCCGACGGGACCCTCGAGAGGCTCAACACCAAGTGGTTCTTCGAATACCAGCCCTGACCGGGGGCGAGGGATGACGCAGAATGAAGAATAAGGTAGCCGCCGCCCTCGGCGGCGTGCCTTGGTGGCTCGTGCTGCTGATCGGCCTCGGCGTCATCTCCGTTGGGACCGCGCTCGCGGACGCCTCGTACCGCGTCATCTTCGGCGCGGTGGCCAAGGGCTTCGGGGTAACCATGACCGTCGCGGTCGTGTCGTACGCGGCGTCGCTCTTCCTGGGGCTCGCGCTGGGGCTCGCCAGGGCGTCGCGCCTGCGGCCCCTGCGCGAGGCCTCAACGTTCTACATCGAGCTGGTACGGGGCCTGCCGATGCTCGTCATCCTCTACTACATAGCCTTCGTCGGCGCGCCGGCCCTGGCGGGGGCGCTCAACGCCCTCATGTCCCCGCTCATCAGGCTCGGCGCCATGGAGCCGTTCCAGTCGAGGAGCTTCAGCTTCGCGACTCGCGCCGTGCTCGCCCTGACGCTCGGCTACGCCGCCTTCATAGCGGAGATATTCCGCGCGGGCATAGAGAGCGTCGACCGGGGCCAGGTCGAGGCGGCCTACGCGCTGGGCATGTCGCATTCGCAGGCGACCTTCAGGATAGTGCTCCCGCAGGCCGTGCGCAACGTCCTGCCGGCCCTGGCCAACGAGTTCGTGGCGATAATCAAGGATTCCGCCCTCGTCTCGGTGCTCGGCGTCCAGGACATCACCCAGATAGGCAAGGTCTACGCGGCCAGCACGTTCAAGTTCTTCGAGACCTATAACGTCGTGGCGTTCTTCTACCTATGCCTGACCGTGAGCCTCTCCATGCTCGTGCGCGCCCTGGAGCGCAGGCTGGGCCGGGAGGCGCGGCGATGAGCGCGTTCATACGCATTAGGGACGCGGTCAAGACTTTCGGCTCGCCGGGCAAGGGTGCGCGCCCCGGCGAGGTAGTCCGAGCCCTCGACGGCGTCACGCTCGACGTCGATCGGGGCGAGGTGGTGCTCGTGATCGGCCCCTCGGGCTCCGGGAAGAGTACCCTGCTCAGGGCGGTCAACAGGCTGGAGCGTCTGGACTCGGGCGAGATATGGATAGGCGAGGACTCGGTGACGGCCCGCCGCGCCGACCTGCGACGGATACGGGAGGACGCGGGCATGGTTTTCCAGAGCTTCAACCTCTTCGCCCACCTATCCATCCTCGAGAACGTCTCCCTCGCCCCGCGCCTCGTCCGCAAGACGCCGGCGGCTCGGGCGCGGGACGAGGCCGCGGCCCTGCTCGACAGGGTCGGCCTCTCAGACAAGCTGGATCGCCTTCCGCGCCAGCTCTCCGGAGGCCAGCAGCAGCGCGCGGCCATCGCCAGGGCGCTCGCGATGAGCCCCAAGGCGCTCCTCTTCGACGAGCCTACGTCCGCCCTGGACCCGGAGATGATAAAGGAAGTCCTGGACGTGATGACGGGACTCGCCGACGAGGGCATGACGATGATGGTCGTCTCCCACGAGATGGGCTTCGCGCGGGCGGCCGCCGACAGGGTCGTCTTCATGGACCGGGGCAAGATAGTCGAGCAGGGATCGCCCGACCGGATATTCACGGAACCGAAGGAAGAGCGCACGCGCGACTTCATTCGGCACATCCTATAGCGCGACGGAGGCAGCAATGGCGCGAGCGCTCGTGTACCAGACAGATTTCGGGACCTCGGACGGAGCCGTCTCAGCGATGTACGGCGTCGCGCTCAAGGTTGACCCGGCGCTTTCCATCTTCGACCTTACCCACGACATACCGCAGTACAGCATCTGGGAGGCGTCGTACCGACTCGTGCAGACGGTGCAGTACTGGCCCGAGGGAACGGTCTTCGTGTCGGTGGTGGACCCGGGGGTAGGGACGTCGCGGCGCAGCGTCGTGGTCCGCACGAAGGCGGGTCAGGTCATCGTCACCCCGGATAACGGCACGCTGACTCACGTCAAGCTGCTCCTCGGAATAGACGAGGCGAGGCTCCTCAGGGAGGACGCGCACCGCCTCTCCGGCTCGGAGCTCTCGTATACCTTCCACGGCCGGGACGTATACGCGTATACGGGGGCCAGGCTCGCCTCCGGCCAGCTATCCTTCGACTCTCTCGGCGAGCCGGTCGACGTGCCGAGCCTCGTCGAGCTGCCCCACGTCGACGCGGAGCACGTGGCCGACGCCCTCGAGGGCACGATAGACGTGCTCGACGTCAGGTTCGGAAGCCTCTGGTCGAACATCCCTCACTCGCTCTTCATCAGCCTGGGAGTCGATTACGGCAAGCGCGTCGAGGTCTCCATCAGGAACGATACGCGGGAGGTCTACCGCAACACGATGGTGTACGCCCGCTCGTTCGCCGACGTCTCGATGGGCGAGCCGCTGGTGTACATCAATTCCGTCCTCAACGTATCCGTAGCCATAAACCAAGGCTCGTTCGCCCGCGCCTACAATATAGGCACCGGCCTCTCGTGGAAGATATCCATCCGCAAGGCGCCCAGGATAGTGTACGAATAGGCCCGCATGGAACGACCCTCGCTGATGCCCGCGCGCCGGGCCGCCCCGCTCTTCCTCGTCCTCGGCGTCGTCGCGGCCCTGTCGGCCTGCTCGCCGGGTCGCCACGGGCTGCGGGTACGCGACGGCGAGGCGACCGCCCCGGCTCCCGGGGTAGCGGCCCGCCTCGACGGCGACTGGCTGTTCACGCCGGGGGGCTCGTCCTCGCCCGTCGCCCTGGGCGTCCCTCGAGTCTGGAATTCCATCCAGCCCGGGCTCTCCTCGGGAGAGTATCGGCTCCGGCTCGCCGGCCTGGCGCCCGGGCGGCTCTACGCCCTGCGGTTCATGGGAATCAGCTCCGCGGGGATCGTCTCCGTCGACGGGCGGGCGATCGGCGACTGGGGCCTGCCGGAGACGACCTACGCCCCCAGGACCTACCGGTTCGTGCCGAGCGGGGAGACGGTCAGCCTCGCCGTAGCCGTAGAGAACACCGAGCACGCGACGGGCGGCCTCTGGATGCCCGTCTGGTTCGGCGAGGCCGACGCCGTTGAGCGCTCGTCGTTCCTCGGGAGATTCGTCGACATCATGATAACGGGGTCGATCGTAATGATGGCCCTCTACCACCTCGCCTTATTCGCCATGCGCCGCGAAGAGCGCTCGACCCTCTACTTCGCGCTCTTCTGCCTCGTTACCGTGGTGAAGACGGGGCTATCGGACCAACAACTGCTCGCGACGCTCGTACCCGCCCTCGACGGGGCCGCGGGCCTGAGGACGGCCTACGTCGCGACGATACTCCTTCCTATCACCTTCCTGGCGTACCTGTACGCAATGTTCCCCCGGCACAGGAACCCGGCGGCGATGGGCGGCCTCGTCGCGCTCGGGACTGCCCAGGCCGTATTCTCGGTAGTCGCCCCCGTCCGCTTCGTTCAGTCGTGGTTCTTGCCGTACCAGGCCGCAATCCTGCTGGCGGCCGCCTACGTCATGGCGGTCCTCGCGCGAGAGTTGAGGGAACGATCGCCAGGCGCGAGGCTGATGCTCGCGGGCGTCCTTATCCTCATCGCCTCGACGGTCAACGACATACTCCACGACCTGAAGATCATCTATACGTTCTATTCGATCGGCCTCGGCCTGTTCGCTTTCCTCTTCAGCCAGTCGCTCGTGCTCGGCAGGCGCTTCGCCCTCAGCTTCAAGGAGGTCAAGGACCTGAACGCCAACCTCGAGCGGAGGGTAGCCGAGCGAACGGGCGAGCTGGAGCGGCTGTCCAGGATGGATTCGCTCACGGGCCTTATCAATCGCAGGCATTTCTGGGAGCTCCTGGAACGGGAATGGGACCGGTGGACGCGCTACGGTCACGGCTTCTGCCTGGCCCTCGTCGACATAGACCGATTCAAGGACCTGAACGACTCCCTCGGCCACGCCGCCGGGGACGAGGCCCTGAAGAGCATAGGCGGGATACTGCAGGAGAGCGTCCGCAAGACCGATACCGTGTCGCGCTACGGAGGCGAGGAATTCTGCATAATCCTCCCGGGCACCGAAGCCCGGGAGGCCGCCAGCCTCCTCGAGAAGATCCGCGTATCGGTAGAGGCCGCCTCGCTCGCGGCCGGCCCCGCGAGGGCGGGAAAGACCATCAGCTACGGCATCGCGAAGGCGTCCGGCCATTCCAGCCCGGCCGAGCTCGTGAACGCCGCCGACATGCAGATGTACAGGGCCAAGTCGGCCGGGCGGAACAGGGGCTTCGTCGAGGCCTGAGGCCCGCGGCCATCCCCCGTCCGGCTCGGCGCGGCTCAGCGCATTATCGATTCCTGTACATATACTCCGGGGCCAGGTACAGGAGCCCGTTCCCCATGGCAGATATCTCGTAGACCAGGCTAGCCGCCGCGCCGAGCGCCTCGAACGCGGCCCCGGAGGGTAGCGCGACCGAGGAGGCCCCGAGCATGGACAGGAGGGGACCGGTCTCGGCCTCGCCGGGCAGGTACTCCACGAAGCGGGGCGACGAGCCCAGGAGCTCGGCCATCGCGGCCTTGGCCTCGTCCAGGCCGCCGATCCCGTCGACGAGCCCGTTCGCGAAGGCCTCGCTCCCGAGCCAGATCTGGCCCTTGCCCAGTTCGTCGACCCTGGCCCTGTCAAGCTCGCGGCCCTCGGCCACGACGTCGACGAAGCGGCCGTAGACGTACTCGATGCTGGATCGGAGGACCGCGTCGTCGCCTTCGCGGTGGGGCAGGAACGGATTGCCGAACAGGCCCGAGTCTCCCGCGCTGACGCCGTCAGCGCCTACGCCGAGCTTCTCCAGCGTACCGATCAAGCTGAAGTTCAACCCGGTGACGCCGATGGAACCGGTAACGGTGCCGGCTTCAGCGACGATCCTGTCAGCGTACGCCGAGATGTAGTACCCGCCCGACGCGGCGTAGCTGGCCATCGAGACGACGACGGGCTTGCCCTTCTCCCTGAGCTTCTTGACCTCCCGGGCGATGTGGTCGCTGGTCAGGGCCG
>Ga0180007_10002450_pt1 | contig 22171 bp, 23 predicted proteins | sample MM_PC_MetaG_FD_121122 | JGI IMG/M metagenome (GOLD analysis project Ga0180007, IMG submission 121122) | Groundwater microbial communities from the Aspo Hard Rock Laboratory (HRL) deep subsurface site, Sweden - MM_PC_MetaG | ecosystem: Environmental > Aquatic > Deep subsurface > Groundwater... | reverse complement strand
TTCTTCTTTTTTAATATCCTACCTCATTCAACAATTTTTAATTAAATTGCATTAATCTTCATTGTGATTTACAAGATATACTGTATATATTTGATTATCTGAAACAACCAACAGGTGAAGAATATTCGTATATATTCCCTCTGTTAAGTTGCCTTCATTTTGAATGTAATAGTGATTGATGGTTATCGTTGAATCAGATATTTGTACAATATCGTCAGTTAAATCATCAAAAGAATCAAAATTATAGTTACCCCTTACCGAAAGAATATTCACCTCTTCATCAAATGTATACGAGAAATCTTCATTGGAATTTGTATCATAATAGATTGATAGTATGTCCCCACCAACATTTATATTGGCATAAAATGGGCTTGACCATTTTGAAGTGCCATCTGTATAATTAGCGCAAACTTCAACTTTGTATACACCTTCATTAAATCCAGACATTTCAAACATTGCTTCCTCTACGTTATATTCCTCATCATCATTCACTTTTACGGTATAATTGATGAAATCTTCAAGCCCATACCCAACGTTTTGCCACTCAAGGTTTTGGGTCGCAGAGGATGATCCTATTCCAGTGGGATGATTGAATTGACGACTGATGGAAACGTTAATGATATCGGATAATTCAAACGTTTCATCCTCATAAATGATTTTTATTTTAACATGATACGAGGCTTCATTTGGATAAAGAAAAAAGGAAAATTCGGAACCATATGCATAAAACATATAGTCGTGTCCGTTATCTGTTTCAGTCTCCAAATCATCATCATAGAAAATTATTTGATAATATTGAGCACCTTCCACATCTTGCCAATCTAATAAATCATCATCATATGTCCATTGAATGATATCTTGATTATTCGAGCAACCGCTTATCAATAGAACTATCGTAAAAAATAAACCAATCATTAAAATTCTTTTCATAATTCCCTCCAACTTCAAGAAAAATCAAATCAAAAATCAGTTTTCGAAAAAAAAGATTTCATGTTTTTTCTTGATTACTTAATTGTATTATAACATAATTTATTATAAATTAAAGAGTAAATACAAAAAATAACAAAGCCCAGTAGGGCTTTGTTATGCTATGTATATCATTAGATTGAATTTCTTTATATACAATTTTTAGTTATTGTTTTTCTATTTTATGCTTTAATAATTTTATCAATAATTGTCTTAATTTTTTTCCATTCTTGATTTTGCACAGTTAAATATTGCAACCCTTGTGAAGTTATAGAATAGTATTTTCTTTTTTTGCCAGAATCGCTTTCCAACCAGTAGGTTGTAACATATCCAAGTTGAACGAGACGCTTGAAACTGGTGTAAAGCGTCGCTTCTGTAAATGAAAACTCGTTATCTGTCAATTTCTCAATTTGTTTATTAATTAGATATCCATACGAATCATTTTTCTCTAGTACACTTAATAATATCATATCTGTATGTCCTCGAAGCAAATCACCAAATATGTTCATAATTGATTACTTCTTTTGTTGTGAATATTTAAGATTAACTATGATATCAATTAGCATGAAAACCACTAAAACAATGGCACTCAAGAAAGAAATTGGACCAGCCATACTGTAAAGACTAAAGGTAAGAATAAATATTACTATTGTTGAAATCAAGTAGACAAAAGGAGCCACAAAACGACTTTTAAATTTTCCTGTAATAGCGATAATTGAAATAATAATTGTTGGAACTACCACTACAAATTCACTTATGAGTATTGCTAAATTACTTCTATCTATATCTCCATATGTCCCTGTGCTCAATAAGATTAAATCCACAAAGCAATACAAAGAAAAAATTAATGTGAATGTGGGGTAAAACCAATTTTTTATAAAAATTAACTTAATTTTATTATCAAAGGATTCCAAGAAAAGAAATTGCTTGATTTTTTGACCTACAGATACTAGTTTTTCTTCTCCTGTGATTAAATAATACTTTTTCATTAGACGCTTGTACAACGAACTAAATATTAACAAACTGATTAAAAATAGTATTACAAAGACAATAGCTAGCAAGAAGAAAATGAGTTGAAAGTCATCGATGGAAGTTATGGACCCAAGGTTACTGGCCATGAATGCAACGGCTATCAAGTTATATATTAATAATGTTAAAAGCAATGAAATCGAAATTGCCCAGAAAATAAAACATGTTTTCATGTATGAAAATATTTTATTAACGTAATGGTTATGCTTGTCAATATCGTATTCTTCATTTTTGATGTACTGACTTTCTTGATACAAGTAAGAAGCTCCAATTGAAAATGAAATAATACTTAACATCACTACAACTGCACCAGCAACTACGTTTAAAAATATCATTAATAACCCAAAAGCAGAAAGAATGGCTCCAGCAATTAGAAACATTTCAGAAATATTCGGTTTATATGACTTCTCCTTCGTTTCTAATATTTTATCATCTAAAGTAAAATCTCCCATAGATTTTATTGCTTCTACATATGCAAGGTTTTCATCATGATTTTTTTCGAAAATTTCATCGTAACGATCTGAAATATTTCCAATAATCTCTTCTTTTTTTTCTTGGTTATTCTCGGATGTGTCAAACCGCAATTGATAGTTGACGTATTCTTTAATTTTGTTATACACTGTTTTCCTCCATACCTAAACTGATTATGTATATTTTATATCAAACATACCTAATCTGTCAAGGCATAAATTTAAAATTATTTGTTTTTTTTGCTTACAATACTAATAAAAATAAAAGCGGCTCAATCGAGTCGCAACTATTTTTATTATTCGCCGATAAAATGATTGATAATATCAACGGTGTCTTTCCATTCTTTTTTACTTTTCAATAATTCCTCTTTGCCTTTATCAGTGATCGAATAGTACTTTCTTGATTGTGAGTTTTCAGATTCTTTCCAATACGACTTTATTAGATGTTCTTGTTCTAATCTTTTGAATGTTGTATATAATGTTGCTTCATTTAATGAAAAAAGATGGTTTGTTTCTTCATTTAATATCTTATTAACTCTATATCCATAGGAATCTTCTCTCATTAGAATTGAAAGCAATATTTTATCAGTGTTTCCTCGAAGAAGATCTCCAAATAAACTATTCTTTTTCTCATTCATATAACAATTCCTTAATTTTTCGATTTAAAATCAAAAAAGCAAATTGGATTGCAACAATTCCTAAAGAATAATAGATAACCATTGAAAAATCATGAATGACACCGGTATAAAACATAAATGAAATTGCAATTATTAGTATGCCAATTAACCAGAAAACATTAAACATTAAAAAGATTCTTTTTAGAATTAATGGTTTGTAATTTAATGCAAATAGAAACGAGACTACTCCTGTAACTAAAATTATAAACAATAATATAACCCAAAAGCTGGATATATTTTGAAGTAGTTTCTCCCAAAATGGGGACGTGTCAGATAAAATAGTTCTGATTTGTATGTCTCCATCAGGAAAAACGATGGGCCCGTGATAGTACTCTTTTGTATTTGCAAACATTGTCACAAACACATGAAGAATTGAAAGAATTACATATTTTAAATAGATTCGTTTTTTATAGATTGAATAACTTTTATATTTTTGTGGTTTCATTTTATCTATGATTTTATTAAATAGAAAAACAGTAGTATTATTCTTTGAAATGAATTGGTAACGTTTTATAACCATGGCATAATTGGGAAAAACAAATACGAAGGTTACTACAAAAATTAAAAGCCACATTAAGAAAAAAATCGCAACTGGAGTGCTTTGATAAAACATCTGAATTATTAATTTATCAATATTTGAAAAAAGGATTAAGATTGTTTCCAAAATCAATAAACTTGCGGAGATTATCCACATAACCATTAAAGGAAATAATGATTTAGTCAGCTTTAAAAGTTCCTCCATAAAGGAAATGCCATTGTTATAAACAAATCCTTGTTTTGCTTTTTTATAAATGTTGAGATACAAATACGAAAAAAGAATGATGCTTATTAGTAAAAACCCTAATCCCACTCCTGACGAGAAAAAGAAAGATACGATACTTATGCTAGAAAGAAAGAAAAGTAATACTTGCATTTGAACAGTAATATTGCTCGCATTAACTTGTTTATCTTGCGTAAGTAGTTTTCTTATATCTCCTAATGAACTAACACATTCAATATAAGCTTGTTCTTCTGATTTTCCTTGAATCAATAAGTCATGATATCTATCAATAAGATTACTACTGATTTCCTTAATGGCTTCTTCATTTACAACTCTTTCTTCAACGTCAAAATAGTTTATTACAAATTCATTCAATTTTTTTTCCATTTTTGCGCCTACCTAGTCTGCCTATGTATATATTATAAATCACTATGCCTAGGCTGTCAAGGTATAATTAATAAATTCATTATTATTTAGAATTCATTACTTTCTATTGTATTTATTGGTATCTATCTTTATAAATTTCTTTGGCTTTCTTTGTCATGCTTAAAATAAACGATGTTTTAGCATTGGTATAGCCATCTCGATCATGCTCAAACTTTTTCCATAACTGTAGTTTTAATGACTCGTATTCTTTTAAATTATATGGATTGTCAATTAAATAGTCCCTAAAATATAACTCATCATTATCTCCTTCGTTTCTAAAATGCAAATGATAGACTTTTTCAGCAAAACCATTTTCTGTGTATCCTTTATTAAACGAAATTCTGTTAGTCGTTTCACTCATTTTAATATATCCAGCTTCACAAATGCAATGTATCAAATCTTTTATATTGAAATCATGATAAACTTCAACCAGTATATCAACAATATTTTTAGCATAAATATTTGGTATAGCTGTACTTCCAATATGTTCAATTCTTTTTATTTGATTGCTTGTAAGAAAATTCAATAAATTTTCTTTTTCTTCGTTATAATAACTCACCCATAGACTATTATAAGGCACTAAAAAAATTGGAAATAATTGCCATAATTCTTCTACAGTCATGCCACTTAATTTCCTCTTTTTCATACGTTTCACCTCATATATTAATTGCCAATCATTATTTTTAAGCATTCTTTGTTTTTGAAATTATTTTTAAATATTAATCAATCATCTAATCCTAAACCATCAAGAATTTTAGAGATATACTTTTCAACTCTTGATTCTCTTGTTTTAGAAAGTTTTGGAGCTGAAAAATATAAAAGATATGCTCTTTTTCGGCCAGGAGTCAATTGATCGAATGCTACTTTTAAGGCCGGACTTGAATCTATTTTTCTTTGGAATTCTTCAGTAAGATGAAAGTCTTTTTCTTTTTTTAATTTTACTTTTAATCCGGTTTTTTCAACTTCAATCGCCTGTTCGATATAGGTTTTAATGACCCATTTCATTTGATTGATTTGTTCTAAGCTGGAAAATCGTATTTGACGTTGTGCTTGCACATTTTTTGTTTGTTGAATAAGAACGTTCTCTGAATCCTTTAATAGCGCACCTTTCATAAATAATAGCGCACAATAATCCTTGAATCCATGGATTAATACAACATTATTTTTATTAAGTGAGTAGCATGGATGCTTCCATTTGAATTCTTCTGTCAAATTTGTACTCTTTACTATTTCTCTTAGTTTTAGATACTCTTTTTCCCATTGACTAGCTTTTTCAAAAAAGGATTCTGCTTCTTGATTTGTTAGATTCATATTTATTCCTCATTTCTACTTCTAGACTTATTATAATCCTTTTTTAAATAATTATGAAAAAGTAGGCTCAATTTTGAATAAATAATAATATTAATGATTTCTAGTCCGTAAAATCATCAATTAAACTAATGGTATACAGTAAAAGATCATCTTCATCAGAAAGATAATCCGATAAACTGAGATTATACTCATAATCAGGCATAATTCCTCTGCCAACGGTTAAACCAGATACAACTACATCCCAAATTTGTTGAGATAGTCTAAAATTTAATTTAGTGTTATTTAAAGCATGCCCTATGGTGCTATCTGAAACCACATAAGATGCTCCTGACTCTTCTCCAATAAATACACCAACCTCTTGATACTTAAGTAAAGCAAGTAAATGTCCTGAAGAAGATCCACTTTCTCCATTCATGATTACGAACAAATTCCCTTCAAAATGAGGTTCAAGGAAAGGAATAATATTTTTCAATCCACTATAATAGTTTGGTACATCTTGGCTAAAATACGCTTGTTCTTCCTTTGCAAGATAATTGAAAAGGTGACTAGTAATCATAGGATCTCCACCACCATTGTCTCGAACATCAAGAATAATGTTTTGTATTCCTTCTGATTCTACTGTCAAGAAAAAATTATCTATAAAGCTATTGTATAAAGTAATTGAATACTCATCAAAAGGTTGAAAACTATTCATATCTAATATTGCATAAGCATCACCGTACTCTGCCTCGTAGGGAACCCAGTTTCCATATCTGTTTTCTTGGTAGATTTCTTGAATAGTCAGAGCATCTATTTTGATAATTTTTATCAAGTCAGAATCCGATTCTTTATACTCTAATATATGAGAATCACTAGCATCGATGTATAGATAAAATGAAGTTCTGAAGTCTTCATTTATACGACTGTATTTAGTTGTTTCGTTTTGACCATCTGAAGGAATACTATTTTTCAATCGAGTAATAATTTCAGAAGAAAGAATTCCGTTAATGCTTTCGATTATAGATCCAACGCTAACTGTAGTTTCAAAAGAGTTATCAATCACTACAATTTCATCATTTATGATTTTTACATCCAAAGCAAAAAATTTACCACTATCATGAATGGTTTCATATGTTGTACTAGATAGATTAATACTACTATGTGCACAATTAATACTAGCAACAACAGGAGCTAAAACTCTTAAAAATTCGATTTCATTCATGGAATCTACTAATTTTTCTCTTTGTGAAATAATAATGGATTCCATTTCTACAATATCTGTAAACAGCTTAGGACTCTCCAGTTCATACTTTGAAACCAAATCGTCATAGTCTTCTTGCAACTCTAGCAAAGAAAATGTTTCAAGATTTGCAAAAACTTGATCATTTTCTACTGCTTCCATTTGTGTAGTAGTTTGAGTACACCCTAACATAAGAACAATTATTGTTGTAATCCATAACAAATTTAACTTTTTTTTCATATATATCTCCTTTTTCTTAAAAATAGACATTTTTAATAAAATGCATCCATCCTTCAAAAAACTGTTCTTTCGAAACTCCAAAAACTTCACTATATTGGTCATAATTTCGGATAAAATTACTTAGAGTATCCGTCCCATATTTTTCGCAAATATACTTCACTATTGTATAAGAAATTTCAAATCCATAAAGTTTTGCAAATTTAATAAAATCTTCATTGATACTTAACAGACTTTTTAAGTTAATGTTATCAATATTTGTTTGAAGAACATTAATTATTCTTTCTTTTGATAACCAATCGCCATAATATGCTGAAACACCTTTTGATATCCAACTTGGAATGTTACTATCAATTCGATATAGTATAATTTCAGTAAATACATGTAGTGCTATTTTTTCCGGAGATTTATCAATAAAAGAACTTTCAGGGGCTAAATGAATGATTCCCCATGATCCACCAGCACGAATCCATAACGGTGCATTTTCAACTCCAAGGGCCGAATGAAGTCTCAATTGATTTTTATAGATATATACAGATTGTTTTGTATCCAAACTTGAGTTTAACTCATGTAGTATTTTCCCGTGATTATTTTCTAAATATAGGGCGATTTTATTTATAAAATCAATCTTATTATCACCGTAAAATTCAAAGTGATTTGTCGAATATCTAAGTTGATCTCCATAAATTCTCCTTACAATCATAAACATTTCATTTTCAACACATTTTTTTTCACCTAGAAGAGGATAAAACAAATGCTTTCTCCCTTGTGTTTTAAAACCGATTAATCCTTTTTTTTCAAGTCTACTGATAAATGTTTTTACAGTATTATCACTCCAGGCTTTGTCAATGTTCAATCTTTGAATAATTTCTCTGCTTGAAAGCGGAGATTCTTCCCACAAAACGCTCATTACTCGCCACTCTGAATTTGTTATCTGATTATTCTCCACGGCCATCACTCCTTCGCCTACAATTGTAGTCATATATAATATTTTAATTAATAACAAGAAAAAAGTAAAGTCATTTTTGATTTATATTTTAAAAAGTACACTTTGATAATTTAATCAACTGTGACTTACACTTTATATTTTTCTATACATCATTGATAAGAATCACCACAAAAAAAAGCCAAAAGAGGCTTTAATCAAATCGTTTGTATCCTTAATTTTGCTAGAGTAATCTTGTTTGTGTTGAATCACTTATAATACAATTGTGGTTTTTATTTTATTAAAAAAGGGAAACGATAACTTATTTTTCATTACTTTGTGTTTTCATTTTATTTATGTATTCCTTATAAAGTTGCTTCAAGAAATCAGGTACTTCAGTATTTAAATCTGGTTTGACCAATTGAATCTCGCCATCGAATATCACGAACCGATCGATTCTTAATCCACAATAATAGTTTCCTTCAACAGGAGTAAACTTGAGAATGCAGTAATTTGGGTCTGTTTTACCAAATCTATAATATTTTTCATCTCCTTCATGCCAAAAAAAGTCCTTAATCTTTTGATCGAATATAATATTGATTTCTCCTTTGAGATATAGTCCTCTAAATGGATTAGTTGTGTGAAAATAAAGAGATGCTTTTGAATTTTCATGAAACTGAATCACCTTGTATGAGAAAGTGTTTGTGGAAAAATACATCTCACTTAAAGATGTTTTTTCATTCAACATCAGCATAGCTCTTGATGTCGGATATCCGTTCTTATCCAATGAACTAACCACTACGGTATTTGAGTTTAATATCATTTGTTTGATTTCAAGCGTTGAATTTTCATTCTTCATTTTTTCTTTCTCCTTATCTAATTCTAAATAGTAATCATTGACAAATTTAATATTATTATAGCATTATCTATTTTATAAATAAATTGACTCTTAAAAATAATTTCGATTTTTTTGTTTCATAAAAACTCGCTTAAAGTTTAAATTTTGCTTTAGTTATCAATACCATGTATATATGAACACCAATAAATATCTTCTTTTCTTTCCTCTTGGCATATATGTGTTATAAATTTTTCAAACTAAAAAAAGAGCAAGAATTTCCTCAAAAACTTAGAAATCTTGCTCTCATATTTTTAAAATATTGCACTAACAATTATAATTTATGAATATTCTAATTTCGTTTATTCACTAATATTACTCAGTATATCCCCATACTTCTATTCCACCATAAACGTTCCATAAAGGTGACCAACCGACAGGAATACCTGGAACTCGAATGTTTATTGTAGTACTCAAACATCCTTCGAAAATAAACATATCCACTGACATTACTGAAAAAGGTATAATTATACTACTTATATTAGTACTATAAGCAAATGCATAGGCACCAATGGTTATTAATGTATTTGGTAAAATAAAACTTGTAATACTATTATCGTTTTCAAAAGCATGTTCTTTTATTTCAAGAATTCCTTCCGATATAACAACACCAGTTAAAGCAGCGTCTTCTAAAAAGGCATTCGCTCCAATACTTGTTACTGCTACGTCTAAATAGGTTGAAGGAATAACGATATTAGTCGTTTCTCCTGTGCGGCCAGTGACCTCATAGGTCAAGTCGTCTTTTAGTAGGTAAGTAAGATAAGAAGTCCATTTCGCATATACTGTTACATCATCAATTGGCATAATACTAAAAATATACGGTGTTGTAAATTCTGCGTCACTATACCAACCGCCAAAATCATAACCACCTCTTGTAGGGTTCGAAGGTTTTGTTACTGGTGTAAATTCTAATTGTTCAATTGTATCTACTGCCAAACCTCCATTACTTTCAAATGTGATTGTGGAAGTATTATTGGATAAATAGAATCCCCATACTTCTATTCCTCCTTGAGTGTTCCAAGGAATTTCCCAACCAACTGGTATACTAGATGCTTCGATATATATTGTTGTTGTTTCACAATTAACAAAAACATACGAACTCATTGTAGAAACAGAAAGTGGTATGATTACACTGCTTAAACTAACACAATTGAAAAACGTTTCAGACCCAATTGAAGTTAGGGTGCTAGGCAATATTACATAATTTAAATTCGTATTGTTCCAAAATGCACCTTCTTTTAGTTCCGAAATTCCTTCGGATATAATAACTCCGGTTAAATCAAAGTCAGAATCAAATGCATAAGAACGAATACTTGTTACTGCTACACCTTCATAAGTCGAAGGAATGACTATATTTGTTGTATCCCCTAAACGTCCATCCACCTCATATGTTTCATCAACTTTCAGTGTATAAGCAAGATAAGAAGTCCATTTTGCATATAACATTTCATTATCAACTGGCATGGTACTAAACGTATAAGGTACGAGTAATTCAGTATCACTATACCAACCAGCAAAATCATATCCATCTTTGGTTGGACTTGCGGGTTCTGATACTGCACTGCCTTCTACTTGTAAAATTGGACTAACTGCTGATCCGTCATTACTATCAAAGATAATAACGGATGATCCCTCTGGAATATAAGAAACAAGAGGTCCATAAATCTTTGTAATCACTTCACTTCCATCTTTAATGATTAGATAGGATCTAGCATAAAAATGGTTGATAGGTATAGAAATCACATATTCTTTCGTATTTTGATTCATGAGTGTAGCTCTATAAATTTGATCACAATTATCATAGGCTAAACTTGGTTTTCTTAATGTTTCTGAAGTAACAACTCCATATTCAATTATAGTATATCCAACTGGAACCGAGACTTGAGATAAATATGAATAATATCCCACTCTTAATGATACTTCTTGAGTCGCAACAAGTAAAATTACAGTTGGAGCAATTCCAGCATAAACTGCGGTGATGGTTTTATCTGCTAACACAGTAAACGTATAGGTTGAAGTATATGATACAATATTTGAATTAGAGTCTTCCCAATGACTAAAGACTTGTTCTGCTGGTGCGGTATTTGCAATGGCAATCACTTCAGTATTAAAGTCATATGTTCCACTACCAGTTCCATTTACAACTGACAAAGCAAACGTATCACTTGTCGTTTTTTCATACTGTAAAATAAATACAGTATCTTCTGTAATATTAGTAAGTGATTTGTCCCACTTATTGGTTGTGACAGAATACCCAGGCTTTGTAGGTTCAACAAAATCACCATCCGCTACAGCTGTACCTCCATCTACTACATAATTAAGATCTAAATATTTTCCATTGGAATCTAAAAACACAGCTAAATGTGCGTCACTTGGTGAAAACAACGCTTTTACCGACATGTTATCTAGAATATAAAATTCGTCATCGACCGCAGAATGAAATTCAACGACATCATTAATCACCCAATATTTAAAAGTAAAGTCTGCCGTTGATGCGAGACTCGCATCAAATGATACGGTTGATCCATATACTGCATCTGTAACAACATTATCTGTATGATTGAATTCATCAAAATAAGATTGTACATTAAATGTAACAACATTAATTCCTTCTACTTTAATGATTTGACTGCTCATTATAAAAATAAACGAAAGACTAAATACAAATATAAGAAGTTTTTTCATAATTACCAAACTCCTTCGCTACAAATGGTAGTAGGACCCAAGTCTCCACTCAAGGCAATGCTGTCCTCAAGTTCAAATTCAATTATTTCAATTTCTGGAATTTCATATACTTCCTTTTTAGTCATTTTTCTTCTTCCCCCTGAATTTTATTCGCAATTTAAAAACACTAAAAAGAGTTAGTATTACAAATGTTCACTCATTCTATACTACTTTGATAGTAATGTATATGGTTTATTTCAAACTACTTCTTTTAATACTCTTTTCTTTCAATTTATTTTCTAGTTTCCCCCATTTCCTTGTTTATACCTAAATTTATAGATATAAATAGGAATCTAGCCTTCTATGTAATAAGTTAAGAAAGAACCTTAAAAGCAATAAGCTTTTTCTGTACTGTATCCGGTTTATCTTGTTGAATTAAATAATTATTACTTAAAAAAAAAGAACAGAATATTCTGTTCTTTTGTGTCTTAAAGATTAAATTTGCTTGCAAAAAACAACGCATCAGATACTTCTAAATAATGAATCAACTTTAAAATCAATCTTTAGTTTTCGCTTTTTAATTTATTTGTACCATTTTCAAGAAATTCCTCAAGATCTGATTTCTTAATTCTCCAATATTTTCCTATCTTTACTGCTTTTAAGTTTCCACTCTTAATATAATTATACAGTGTTCTTTGTGTAACCTTTAAAATCTCTTTAATTTCGTCAACTGTATATAGGGTGAAATCTGGCATAACATCACCATCCTGTCTACTTTTTTTCGTTTTTTAAAATGCTTTTTCCTATAAACTAGTTTCATTGTATGACACTATATTCATATTGTCAACTACATTTTCCAAAAAAAGCATATATACTCTTTTAAAACGACTTAACTACCTCTATTAAATCATAAGTAGCTTCAAATGCGTAAATAGTTTTCTTTAAAATCATTTATTATTACAAGACATTTAGCTTTTATTGCAATCGATTGTCAAATAATTATTATTCATTTATAATATGATTCTATCAACTTATACTAATTGACTACGATTAAATCATTCACTAGATTTGCTAATTATAAAATACTTGGTATGTTTGTGCTGGTTTCAAGTAATTCTTCTAGAGCAAATCTCTGGATTCTCCAATATTTTCCTATTTTCACCGCTTTTAGGCTTCCACTCTTGATGTAATTATATAATGTGTTTTGTGTTACTTTTAAAATTTCAGTAATTTCTTCTACAGTGTAAAAAATGTAACTTGGCATAACATCACCATCCAGTCTTCTATATAAAACTTTATATAACACGATAAATACATTATATACTTATATTTTCATATTGTCAACATTATATTCATATATAATATTTCATCTTCATATATATACATACATTGTCATAATAGATTAACGATAATGTATGAACATTAATACGTAAGAAGATGAGCGCTATTTGTCTAAAAGCTCATCTTCAGGTATACGTATTTGTAATCAATGAAGACAGCAAATCTATAAGGAATAAAGATTTCTTACTATAAATTAAAACAGCTCAGGTGAGCTGTTTTAATTTTACTTTTAAATCTAGAAATATTTAAGATGAGCGACTTCAACAATATTACATTCATCTTCTACTTCTTGATTTATATCTAGTTATTATACTTTATTTATAAGTTCTCTGTTTAACCTTATAGAGAAAGACCAGCAATCTTAAGATAGTATAAATTACTATCTATACTTCATTTATAATTAATGTTTTAAACTCTTCAAAAGTATCATATTAAATTACTAAACAAATTTATTTAGATGACTTTCTAAGATTCATATCCCCATACTACAAACAGATTGTGCGAATTCCAAGCAGAATCCCAGCCACTAGGTTTACTAGTGGCTTCTGCATAAATAACTAAATCATCGCAGTATTCAAAGATATAGAATCCCATGCTTATCACGCTTTCAGGAATCATTATACTGGTAATACCGATACAACTATAGAATGCCACATCGCCAATAGTTGTAACATTCGAAGGTATCGTAATACTTGTTAAATTTTCGCAATTAGCAAACGCATTTGACCCGATGCTCGTCACACTTAAAGGAATCAAATAACTGGTTTCTGTTTTTCCTTTTGGATACATAATTAATATCGTTTTATCTTTATTGAATAGTACACCCTCTTCAGATGAATAATACTGGTTTTCTGAATCTACAATTAGATTTAATAAACTGTCGTTATTCCAAAATGCTACTGAATCAATATTCGTCACACTTGTTGGAATTGTTATGGTCGTCAAACTATTACAATTTTCAAAAGCATTAGGACCTATCGTTGTCACACTGTAAGGGATCAGATAACTTGTATCTATCTTGCCTTTTGGATATACAATCAGTATGTTTTTTTGTTTGTTAAATAGAATACCATTTTCAGATGAATAATTTTGATTTTCATCATCTACTGTTAAACTCATTAAATTGCTACAATTAAAGAATGCTGCTGGTTCTATACTTGTCAAAGTCGAAGGTATTTCTATATTCGTTAAACTAGTGCAATTTGCGAATGCACTTGTGCCTAAGCTTGTCACCGTTGATAAGATTACAAAGTTAGTTTCTGTTTTCCCTATTGGATATACTATTAATATGGTTTTTTGTTTGTTAAATAAAATACCATTTTCAGATGAGTAATTTTGATTTCCATCCTCTACTGTAATGCTCATTAAACTACTAGTATTCAAGAAAGAATCCATTTCAATACTCGTCACACTTGAAGGTATAGAAATTTCTGTCAAACTACTGCAATTAGCGAATGCATTTTGGCCAATAAAGAGTACTCCAATTGAGATTGTAACACTTTCTAAACTGCTACAATTATAAAAGGCAGAATAATCAATGTTTATAATATTTGATGAAATCGTAACACTTATTAAACTAGTACACTCATAGAATGCAAATGAACCAATGCTTGTTATCGTTTTTCCTAAATAATCTGATGGAATGATTAATGTTGTGTTAGAACCAATATACCCTGTGATTTCATAAGTATCATTTGCTAAGAGTAGGTAAGTATAATCACTTGGGTCATCTTCTGGAAGGATTTCATTCCATTTCGCGTAAAGTGTCGTATCTTCTGCAGGCATTATTGTAAACGTATAAACAATTGTAAGGCCAGAATCAAAGTACCATCCTCCAAAGGAAAACCCAGTTTTTGTTGGGTCTGATGGTGGTTCAATTACTGTTCCAATTTGTAAAGTGATATCCAAAACAATGGACCCTCCATTTTCTTCAAAATATATTGTGTGTTTCGAATTAGTGGAAAGATATATTGAAAAAAAATATCCTCCTACAACAAAAAGTACAAATAATATGATAAATGAAGTAAATAATAATTTTTTGTTCATCGTTTTCCTCCAAAAATATTGAAATACAATAAATCACGATACGTGAATTTTTTTAAATTATGAGATTGAATTTCAGGACAATTTTAAAAAGGTATTGATACTATATAGTAATATAATCATTAATTAAAATGATTTTGATTATTCATTTTGATTTTTATTCAGTAGTGCATACATACCAAATATCATTTCCTTCAAATCCACAATCAGTGTATATTTTTTTGGGGTTTGAAGTATTATCCAATCTACCAGAAACAGTAACAAAATTAGCCTTTTTTGATAATCGATTTAGTAAAGCATTTATAATCAATTTCCCATAGCCTCGCCTTTGATATTTTGGTAAAACTTGAATCCATTCTAAAACACCTTCTTTAGCTTCAAAATCAAATTCTGCAATACCACTGGCAATAATTTTTCCATCTATTACAATTTTAACCCATAAATTTTCTTGAAAAACACTTCTTGAAATCCATTGTTTAATATCTTCTTTTGATACTCGTATTTTTTCCTTTTGATAGCAACTATTCATCTTATAGATTAATTCATTTATATCATTTTTCATGTCGATATTTTGTATGATTTCATCTTCTTTAGAAACCATTTTCAATCGATGAATTAATCGAAAAAACCTATCTGATTTCAGATAATTAAATTTTAAATTTAGAAAATCTTTTTCATGAATTATTTGAATGTTTGGAGGAGTTTCAATAATCTTATTCTTCCAATACGGTATAGATAATGACCTGCAAGGGTTGCTTAAATATTCGTTTAGATTCATATCTTGATGCACTCCTATCTAATAAAAGTCAATTTATCCTGTTAAGTTACTAGATTAATTAGCGATATTATTCTTATTATTATAGCATCTTACTATCCAAAAATATACTTGCTTTTCGTACCTACTTCTATTTCTGTATCTTGAAATTTACAGCCCTTTTGTAAAGTTTAAATCCAAACAATTACTTATTTAATGTTATTAACCATAACCTGTAAATAAGGGTAGCTATGTTTAGCCGCCCTTATAAGATTTTTAAGCTTATTTTATTTGTTCTTATTTTCCAAAGCTAAGCAAAATATTTTAATGCAAATTGAAATTTCACTCAATAAAGATTGTATTTAACTGAAGATGATAATTTTCATTTATGCCTTCCATTAGCAAATTGGTTTCATCATCTAGATATTCTACACCAAAATCATATTCAGAGATTAAATAAATTTGAATATCAATAGTGCTGTTAGCATACCTTTCGGAGTCAAAATAAAAATTATAGGTTAAATTGTATTTATTTCGATTTTCAATTTGATTATAAGAAGCCCATAACGGATAAGTTAATCTTATTGTAGCAGTGGAATTTTCTTGTATCGATATCGTTTTTGTATTAAAAAATAATATGTCTGTTTCATCTTCAATAACACTGTTACTTAAGATTGTTGGATTCGTAATTTTTTGATCAGATTCTAAAAAATCTTTGATTTCTCTTTTTACGTAAGATTGTACTATTTCATTCGTTTCAATTTCTTCTATCAATGTATCTAAATCAATTTCTGATTGGATTATATTATTGGTTGTAAATGCTACTTCAGTTCCAAATGAATATATTATTGTGCTTTCAGTAGCTGAAAGCATATTAATTACTCCGCTTATATTAGTGTAATCACCCTTGATAATAATTTTAGAAGTATCACTAAGTGTGAATGATACATCTTCAACAATCTCGCTACTCAAATGATATTTATAGATATTTTGAGGAAAACTTATATCATCTATACTTGTAAGAGAATAAAAATAACTATAATTAACATCACTAAATTGATAATCATTAACAATGATATGATTTTGATTGTTTTCTAAGATTATTTCATCATCAAATAACATAATCTTTATATCTTGTATCTTAGAATCATAATTTCTAACATTAGTTATAAAGGCTAATCCAAATGAAATCTCTGCTTCTTCACCAGAATTAATTAGTTCATAGGTTGCCATAATTTCCATTGGGGGACTATAGCAAAAATCATTATAATCTGATTTGTCCATTTCAAATACAAATTCTTCCGAGATAATCTCAACATTTTCAGGTAAGTCGAATAATAATTCATATGAATTAGCTAATTCAATATTTGGATTCATACTTCTATAATCACAACAGCTTAAAAAAGAAACTAAAAATATCATAAAAATAACATATATTTTTTTCATAATAAATCGCTCCTTATCTCTTATACAATTTCGTATTACAATAATATATCCAGTTTTAAGCATTCAACTTAAATTTTTTTGATAAAAATAGGCATATGATTATCTGGGTCTATCTTCTTGCTATTCTCAAATCCCAAAGCTTTCCAAAATGGAATACCAGTAACTAAGTCCGGTGTTAAATATAATGCATTGGCCCCATCGGCTTTTAACACGCTTTCAATATGAGAGAAAAACATTCTTCCAAATCCATGCTTGCGTTTTTCAGGAACAATGTAAAACTCCATGATAAACCCATATCCTGGTTCAATAATCCCACGAATTCCACCCAAGTCGATTGCAAAATTAGCAATTCCAATGCATTCACTGTTAAAATAAAAAAGTTCAAAATGCATACTATCTCGTAGTCCTTGAATGTTGATTCTTCGTACCAAATTATCATTGATTTGGTCTAATACAATTTCTTCGTTTTTATTTTTTTTTGTTTCTAAAACATATGGAATCCATAACATTTTTGCGGATTCAATGGTTTGAAAGGATTCTTTATTTATCTGTAGAAATTCTATATTTGCCATCTTTACCCTCCTTGCCTTTTGAAATTTCTAATGTGATTTCATTCTTTTATCATTCTAATAACTTCTTTTCCATATAGCAACTTTGTTTTACCATCAGAAATAAATTTTTCAGATTCATAAAATCGAATTGCTTTAAGATTGGATTTTAATACCCATAACAAGATTTTTTTAAAGTGAGAGAGTTCTTGGTAACATACCTTCATAAGTCTTTTACCAATCCCTTTACCTTGATAATCTTTTAGCACATACACCGCAACGATTTCTCCACTATTTTCAGAGTCATCATCTCTTGCCTCAAGATAACTTGAAAAGCCTACAATTTTGCCGTCAACTATAGCAATATAGGTGTTTTCAGGGTGATCTTTTGCTATTTGAATCGATCGTTCTAAACTTAAGTGATCAATAATTTCTTCAGGAAACAATCCTGTATAAGTTTCAATCCAGCTTTTATAATGCACATAGCCTTTTCCATTTGCATCATTACTATTTGCCTTTCTTATTATAACATTGCTCAAAATAAAAACCTCCTATCAACAAGACTATAATAAATATTAAAAACTATTAGTAGCTCTATTTTCTCTTCTTAATGTAAAAGTACTGAAACTTCTCGTTTTCGTTTAAAAACAAAAATCTCACTTTTTCAAGGGCATGCTGGCTTCTTAGGTTCTTTTTTACGATATCTGCATAAACTGTTTCAAGATTCAATTCATTAAAAGCATAATGAATTATTTGTCTTCCCGCCCAAGTTCCAATTCCTTTTTCATTTACAGAATTGTTTTGTAAATAGATACTTAATGTTCCTTCTTTTTTTTCAAAGTCAATTTTCTTTAGAATTATTTCTCCTACTGGATCATCAATTCTCATGATAAAAAAAACTTTCTGTTTTCTTGTTGTTGATGTTCATAGTATTTGTCGACTACTTCTTTGTTATAAATGTATTCTTTAAATTCATTAGGATTTATATAAATATCTGAATCATTTTCAAACTGTTAAAAATATTTATGACATAACTCCAAAGTCATGTGGCATATTGTAAGTTTCTCCTTCAATATATACTCCTAAATGTTATATCTTAATTTCTTTTACTCTTCCCACAGTTCCATCTTCTAACATTACTTTAATCCCATGAGGATGATTTTGAGAATTTGTTAAAATTCTTAGTATTACACCTTCAGTTAAAGTTCCATTTCGTTGATTCTGTTTTTCAACAATTATAACGTTAGAACCTAGTTTTATGTCTTTTCTATTATTGCCATTCATAATGTACCTTCTTTATTCTATTAATTTTATTATCTTGATTTTTTTTGATAATTGTTCAAAAGCCACGCCAATTGTATCACATTATTATGCTAAAAATAGCTTTTTCAGGCGATTTATATCATTAGTATTTATTACTTGTTAGGTATCAAAAAAAGATTGCTTAAAAATAGAATGATTGTTATAAAATGTTTAATTAAATAACTTAATTATTTTTGTTTTCTTCACTAGATATAAAACAATTAAAGGTATACAAATTATTGGTAAATACCATATAAAATAATTTTCATTAGTTGAAAAATTCGAACTGTATATAAATACTTCTTCAAACATATACATTAACAATAGGATGAAAGAATTTATTATTAAGTATATAAGATTATACAAATAATGTTTTTTCTTAATAATCTTATAGATTCCATCTATCACCACTGTTAAAATTATTAGCAAATTTATGGTTAAAATTATCATAAATACAATGTCAAAATTGTTGCCTATTGTTACAAAAATTAATTTATCAAAAAACTGCAGTAAAATAAATAGGCATGTTGAAATGTATAAAAAATCCTTTTTAATAGTAAGAAAGTAGCCGCAAAATACTAACGCATATAAAAATAAGAATAAAAACATTTTAAATGGAGATAATAATGGTCCAATGATTAGAACAAGATAAGAGAATAACAAAATTATTAGAATAGAATTATCGTTTTCTTTTTTAATAAGTTTATGATATATTGAAAAAATATCTTTCGTACTAATTAATTGATATATTAAAACTCCTATTCCTAGTACAATAAAAATATATTCTATCACTGGAACAATAAATTCAGAAATATTATATATTGAATCGCCATAATTAAATTTCATAAATTTAAAAAACAAACCAATATAAAGCAATAATGTTCCTAACCCATAAACTATTATTGATTCTAACTTTAAACGATTAACCATTTAACTTCCTCCGATAAACTAAACCATTTTTTTGTAGGCATGATTACGGCACTTATCTAAATTATATCATCAATAATGAATGTAGAAAAGTAAATATATGAAATTAAGTAAAATTGCATAACTCTTACATCGCTTGGCTATTATTTAATTTCATTACTTCTAAATGATTACGTTATCAATTCTGAATGAGATGATATATCTCAAATAAAAATCCGAGGGTATGTAGTGTGTGAAATACTACATACCCTCGGTTATGAATATAACTGTTTTATCATCGTAAAATTTACTTATTCTCATAACAAAAATCTTAGATTACTATAGATAATTTCAGTTACTGAGAACACAATTTATTCTTATTGTCACACCGTAATGTGTTCTCTCATCTAATCAAATAAATTCGATATAATCTGTTCATCCCCTAAAAAAGGAAACATTCTAAGAAGGGTTACTCCATTTTCTGTCATGTCTTCAACAAACCCATAATCATTTAAGATATCAAGATAGTGACTCGTTAAATATGTGCTATCCTCATCAAGTTGTTCGTCTGTATTGACACAATTTGAAAGGGCAATTGCATTTAGTATAAGTGCCAAAATCGTAAATATTCTTTTCATTCTTCTTTCCTGTAATTCATCAATTATTCAAATTATTGTATATCGAAAATAATTAATTATAAGTAACTAATTGTTCTAAATCGGATTCAGGATGACTTATCGGAGAAAATAAAGCTTCATTATTCCCTTTAATTTCGATATCTTGAACAAGCACATCACGGATATATAATCCTGTGTCAATATCTTCATTAGACCTTAGACTTTCATACTGAGTCCAGTAATAGACAAAACTGATTATAGCTACTTTATATGTTTCATTCGTTTGTAATGTTAAGCCATCTTTAATTTTATAAAACAATTCAGAATTTGTCAAAAACACTTGCAGTTCGTCATAAGTAAGATCCATTACAATTATGGTATTATCAAATGGACTTATTTCATACAATTGTGATAATGTAACATTTTCACCAGCTATAATATTGCCAGTAGTACGTACACCACCAGCATTACTAACAGCAAGGTCAGCACCAGTCGCAGCTAACATTACATTGCCTGTCCATTGAAATAATTCACTTTTTGAAGTAATTGTTTCTCCAGCAACGGCTAGTATTCTATCATCTAAATTGGCAAGTGTATCCTCTATATAGGCTTCAATTTCTTCGTCATAGTTCGTTCCTGCACTAGAAACATTGATTAATTGAACGGTATAGTGTGTTATTTCCATGGTATCTGTATTCATAGTTAATACAATTTCTCCAAATGCGCCATTATAGCTTCCAGCCTGAACAAGAATCAAAGGAGTTCCTCCAACCCGGCTTATTGTTCCAGTTTGATATGAGTGAGTATGTCCATTAATGACGACATCAACTAAGTAGTCTCCATTGGAATCTTTTAAGGTGGCAAGTTGCGTATTATAATAGAAATTTTCTATATTACTAGAGTCACCACCATGTATATTAACCACAATAATATCAACACCTAAACCTCTTAAATCCGTTGCAATGGTTTCAACTGATTCCGAAATATCTAAATCAAAATAATAATCTTGCACAATATTTTGTGCTATCGAACTATATACATCTCCAATATAGCTGATAACGCCAATTTGAATGCCTTCTCTTTCGATGATTGTATACATGAACATATTACCATCAACAATTGCAAGTATTGTATCATCCACATATAAATATATATTTGCGTTTAGAAGTGTAAAATTCGCCTCACCATTTGTTTCATCACCATCAAAATATGTCATAATGGTTTCAATACCCCAATCGAATTCATGATTTCCAATACCCATAGCATCAAAGTCCATCATGTTCATACATTCAAGCACAGATAAACCATTTGTCATATTGGAAATAGCGGTGCCTTGAAACATGTCACCGTTAGCGATAAGAACAACATCGTCTAATGCATTTTGATTTCTTATTTGTTCTATTAAATAAGCTGTATTAGAAATGCCATTTGTTCCATCTTCATTTTGCTCAATATATCCATGTAAATCATTGATTGTTAATATGGTCAAATCAAAGGAAGGGTATGGTTCCGTTGATTCGACATCTAAATCAGTTACTAATATATTTAAGTACTGTGTGGTACTTCCATTAACGTATAACACATATCCAGTTATGGTAACTTCTTCTCCGTTTAATGCTGGAAAATCTATTCCAC
>Ga0180007_10002449_pt1 | contig 22178 bp, 12 predicted proteins | sample MM_PC_MetaG_FD_121122 | JGI IMG/M metagenome (GOLD analysis project Ga0180007, IMG submission 121122) | Groundwater microbial communities from the Aspo Hard Rock Laboratory (HRL) deep subsurface site, Sweden - MM_PC_MetaG | ecosystem: Environmental > Aquatic > Deep subsurface > Groundwater... | reverse complement strand
CCCGGAACCTGCGGCACCGGTTCCTGATGTCCCTGCCCAGGTAAAGGCATCAGCCCCATCCTCCCTTTCAGCTGAAATCAAAAAAGTAATTTCAGACCAGACCGGATACGAGGTGGACATGCTCGAAGACACCCTGGATCTGGAAGCGGACCTGGGCATCGACACGGTCAAACAGGTGGAGATCTTCGGGAAGATTTCTGCGGCATACAGCCTGAAAGTCCCGGAAAATCTCAAGCTCAAGGACCTCAACTCCATAGCCAAACTGGTGGCTTACATGGAGACCCGAATCCCGGCACCGGAAAACATAAAGGCTGCACCTGCACCCCCCCCTGGGGCACCGGCCCAGGCCACGTTTACGCCCCTTGCCCAGCCCCTGAAAAAACCGGGGCATTCCGGAGTCAAACGGTTCACCCTGGTCCTTTGTAAGGCTGAAAAGACAGAATCCTTGGAAAACCCCTTTGAGAACAAAACCATCCTGGTCACCCAGGACAGCTATGGATTCTCGGACCAAATCTGCCGTGACATTCGAAAAAAAGGCGGGCGGCCCATCACCATGGGCAAGTCCCCAGGTTCGGATATCAAGGCTGATCTGGCAGATCCCATGGCCGTTCTCAAGGCCCTCCAGACAGCAACACGGGTCACGGATATCCGGGGGCTGATCCACCTGGCTCCCATTGACGGCTATCTTGCCGGACAGAAAACCTTTGATTTTCTTTCAAAAAAGTCAAACCACACAACCCGCATGACCGTGGCCCTGACAAGTTTTTTCACCATGATTAAAGCGCTGAAGCCCCAGTTGGATCAGGACGGTTCCCTGATTGCATCCTTGAGTTTCAATTCCGTTGTGTTCCCCTATGAGACCGGATTCAAGGGTGTGATACACCCGGAATTTGCCGGGATGGCCGGCCTGTTGAAAACCGTCAACAAGGAATACTCAAAAACACGGGTCCGCATCATTGATTTTGCCGAAGATAAACCCAGAAACAAGGTCAACGAAATCTCGACTCTGTTCATCAAAGACCTTTGTTCAAAGGACAAACGAGTGGAAAAAGGGTACAAAAACAGCGTCCCCTGGTCTCTTACCATGCAAGAGACGCCCCTGGTCAAAGACACATCCTTTATGCATGATGGGGACACGGTGTTGGTCACAGGCGGTGCCATGGGGATCACCTATGAAATCCTCAAACAAACGGCCCAGACCCATAAAATCAACCTGATCATCATGGGTCGCAGTACCATCCATGATCTGGATCCCTCCTATCTCCTTCCAGGAGTGACCGGGTCCCTTATCATGTCCCAGGTCAAAGCCAGGATGAAAAATGCCAAGCCCCTGGACATCAAAAAAGCGGTGGACCGCATCATGAGAACCCGTGAAGCCGTCCTCAACATCAAGCGCCTGGAAGGCCAGGGGATCAAGGTCTTTTACGAAAATGGGGATGTGGCAAATTATGCTGCGGTGGAACAGGTGGTGAAAAAATACCCGTCCATCACCGGTGTCATCCATGCCGCAGGCCTTGAGGAAAGCCAGTTCATCGAGAAAAAGGAACTGGCATCGTTTAAACGGGTCATCGATGTCAAAGTCACCGGGCTCCACAACCTGATCAAGGCCATGATAAACAGGGATTACCGTTATTTTATAACCTTTTCATCGGTCACGGCCCGTTTTGGGAACGAAGGCCAGGCCGATTACACGGCAGCCAACGATATGATCGGTAAAATGCTGATGAAGGAAAAAATCAACCATCCCAATCGCCATTACAAAGTTTACGCATGGACAGCATGGAGCGGGGCTGGCATGGCAGAAAACGACACGGTGAAAAAGGTGCTTGAATCCCGGGGAATCACCTTCCTGCCCCTGGATGAAGGAATTGATTTCTTTGTCTCGGATCTTGAAAACACGCAGGACCTTGAGGTGGTGATCACCGGTCCGGACCGGGATGCCGATGTGGAGGGACTCTTTTCCCCCATCTCCGGCCAGGTGGAATCGATGAAAACCACGAACCTCTCCCGGTCCTATCCTTTTTTGGACAGCAAGGACATTGAGACTGGAACCGATGGGCGTTTTCACCGGACCCTGAATCTTGGCCGTGACCTGTTCCTCCATGATCACACCATGGAAGGGACGCCCATTTTCCTGGGGGCCACCGGAATCGAAACCATGGCCGAAGCTGCCGCCGCTGTCCAGGGAGGTCAGGAAAAACTGGTTGAAGTCAAGGACTTCTCCATCCCATACGGCATCAAGATTCTCAAAGGGAGACCCAAGGACATCATCATCGAGGCCCATGCCATTCATGGGAAAGACTATACCTGCCGGATCACGTCGGTGTTCACCAATCCCAAAGGTCAGGTCATGGGTGATGCCACCTTGCACTATCAGGGCCTGTTCACCTTTGACACCGAATACCTGCCATCCGAGCAGATACCTATTCCTGAATTCACACCCGTATCCTACAAAGGAGATGCCGAATCCTTGATCTACCATCCCCGACGACTGTTCATGGAGGATTTGTTCAAGACCCTCACGGATGTGGTTTCCTTTGACGGAGAGCTTCTGATCACAACCTTTTGTGATGCAAGTCCAAAGCCTTTTTTCAAAGACGTTTATAAACCGTCGTTTCTCACGGATGTGGTGGCTGTGGATGCCATGTTCCAGACCGGAGGTCTGCTGGAATTTTTCACCACAAGCACCCTGGTCCTGCCCTATAAAATCAAGAAACTAAGCGTTCACAAACGGGTCCAAAAAGGTGAAACATACTATTGCCTGACCCGGAAAACAGCCCAGGCCGATGAAACAAACACCTATGACCTGGTGCTGGTTGACATGAACGGCAAGGTTCATATCACGATCCATGAATTCCAGATGGTCAAACTGGGTGCCCTTGACGAACCGTATCGGATAACCGATCGCATCAAAATCCTGGAATCTGCTTAAGGCAAAACCCTTGCCCGGGGGTTTTATTATCCCCGGGCAACAGGTTCTTCGTATTTATTCCATCCCATCCCCATGTTGGGATAATCGAAATCGAAAAGAAAATGACATACGTCCCATAGGTCTTATGGGACCCATGGGACTTATGAAGATTTTAACGTCTAACGCAGATAAAACGGGGGACAGGCAAATAATACAACATGGCATCCGTGCACAGAGCACCGTGCTCCAATTGACCGATTTGGAAAACCCACACCCAATAGCATTCCAACGAAACCTGATAAAACCAATTCATCACAGAGTTGACCAGAGCATCCGCTCTCTCTTCCACCACACTCCAGCATTCCGGGGTCCGTAGGGGCACGATGCGTCGTGCCCTTGCTTGCATCTCGACAACGGCCATTTGAGTCATCACTGATTGATAATGAAATAGGGCCAGATTTTTGTATTTGTGGTCTGCCGATACACAGACACGAAACACCAAACCCATGAACGCAACACACAAGCATAAAGATTGTGCCCCCCTCACTGAATTTTAAAAATCACTCTAAAAAACAGTTTTCTATTGCATCCTTTTTTAAGGACACTGTATGGTATGTGTGTTATAATTATTTACTATATATAGGAATAGACGGACGAATGATGAAAAAATATATTTTTACCATTTTTATGATCTTGCTTTACACCCCCCTGTTCGCGGCAGTTCATGAGACTCTGACCATCACACCCTCTGAGACCACCGAATGCCGAGTCACCCAGCAGACAGACACCGGTCTCACGGTGACAAGCACAATTTCAGATCTGACCCTCACAGAAATCACACGCGCCCAGGGACACTTTATCAACCTGGATGTCACGGGCTATGACAAGGGGCCGGGTGTCAATGGCACCCCCCAGCTCCCTGTGATAAACATGATGATAGAAATTCCCCAGAAGGCAACCGTGGGCATCCACATCCTCGACCAGTCCGACGAACTGTTTTCCCTGAATGGCATCACCCAGGGTCTGGTCCTGGCTCCACGCCAGCCTGCCCGGTCAAAGAGCATTACGGCGGATCATTCAGTATTTCTCTATGACGAGGCTGCCTATCAGAACAATACCTTTATCACGCCTGATCCTGTGACGGTTGACATTCTGGGTACCATGCGCGGGGTTCGCATGGCGAGACTGACCATAGCGCCTTTCAGTTACAATCCCCAGACCAACCAGCTCAAGGTCATCGGCAGCATAACGGTCACACTATCCTTTGATGATCCTGACCTTGCACTCACGGAAAGCCTGAAAAAAAAGTACCGAAGCCCTGCCTTTTCTGCTGCCTTTAAGCAACTGGCCAACTATACTCCGCCTGTATCGTCAACGTCCAAAGATGCCATCACAGGAAGTTCACCGGCTTATCCCCTCACCTATGTGGTGGTGGCGTCCGATGATTTTTTAAGCGAGGACAGCCTCCAGGACTTCATTGACTGGAAACGGCGTTCGGGCTTTCATGTCATCGAGGCCAATACCCAAAGCATTTTTCTATCTTCGGACGCCAGCACCAAGCGGACTCACCTGAAAGACTTTCTCCAGGACCTGTATGATGAAGGAGACACACCCCCTGTCTATGTCCTCTTTGTGGGGAGTGTGGATCAGATTCCATCCTATATCATCAGCAATATCGTTATGGATGGATTCCCTTACGATAGTCACTACACGGATCTCTATTATTGCGACTACACCGGAGACTACCTGCCCGAAGCCTATTACGGGCGATTCCCGGTGAGCACTGTGTCCGAGTTAAACAGTGTCGTTGCAAAAACCCTGGCCTATGAGAGCTACACCATGGCATCGGGAAGCTACCTGGACAACTGCATGCTCATCGCCGGAGCAGATTGGGATGCCGGACCCACCTATGCCAACGGCCAGGTGGCCTATCTGATCAATGAATATTTCAATACCGGCTCAGGCTTTTCCGAAATCTATGCGTTTCTGTATTATGAAAGCTGGAACTGGGGCGGAACTGTGACCACAAGCCCCACAACAGATACGGGACTGGTGACGACCTCGATCAAAAACAGAATCAACGATGGCGTGGGGATTGTCAACTACACGGGCCATTGCAGTGTCAATGGGTGGTTCAACATAGAATATTCCGATTACGAACTGGATTCCAATGATATTGCCAGCTTGAGTAATAGCGACAAATACGGCGTCTTTGTGGGGAACTGTTGTGAATCCAGCCGATTCGAGGAGAATACCTGTTTTGGCTCAACCCTGGTTCGTGCCTCGGACAAAGGCGCTGTGGCCTATATCGGAGCGGCAAACGAAACATTCTGGGACCAGGATTTTTACTGGGCTGTGGGTTATAAATCCGCCCTGTCCGATATGTCACCTGCCACGGTTCAGAGCCTGGATTATGCCGCAACCGGCCCAGGGAATTTCGATGCCCTGTGGCACACCCATGGTGAACCTCTAATTGACTGGTACACAACGACAGGCCAGATGGTATACAGCGGGAACCTTGTTGTGTCAGCCCATTCCCCCGCAACCATTTCCGGAGAGACCCACGATTATGGCAAGTATTACTGGGAAGCCTACAATGTGCTGGGGGATCCCTCGCTTTCACCCTATCTTACTGCCCCTGAAACCATTGCAGCACCTGCTATCGGCAGCATCATACCCTGCTCGGACACCCAGTTCAGTGTGACAACCCAGCCCAATGCGGTTGTGGCCTTGTCACGGGAAGGTGAATTACTGGATTCCGCCTGGTCAGGGTCAAGCGGAGACGTGTCCCTAATTTTCTCTCCCATTGAAAGCGCTGACACACTCAAGCTGATCATCACAAAGCAAAATTATCAACCAAGGGTCATGGACGTTTCCGTTGATGCTCTACCCGATGATGTCATTCCCACGGCCTCATTCATGGTCGGTACCAATCTATCCCTTAGCCCCATTGATATTATCTCGGGCCAAACCCTGACCTTTAAAAATAAAAGCAGCGGGTGCCCGGACGCGTTTTCCTGGACATTCCAGAATGGAACTCCCCTGAACTCAACAAACAAAAACCCATCCGTTACATACACTGACCTGGGCCTGTTTTCAGTGGACTTGACAGCTTCAAATCTCAATGGCTCAGATGATCTTACCCGGGATGGCTATATACGCGTGTCCCCTCTCCTCAGTTTCAGTGCTGACAAGACCAGAATCTACCCCGGCAACACCATCTCATTTTCGGGCCAATCCAGTCATACACCCCAGGAATGGAGCTGGACCTTTCAAGGTGGCGAGCCCGCCACATCCAATGAACAAAACCCGGTGGTCCAATTCAATGAAATTGGAGCATTCACCGTATCCTTGTCTGTAACCATTGAAGATGACGTTTATCCCCTGTCCGGCCCTCAGACCAAAGCCGGTTACATTGTTGTTATAAATACCGATACAACAACCCCTATCTCAGGTGAACCTATCTCTACGAGTAACACTGGATGTTTTATCATCTCGGCAAGTCTTTGAACCAAGCCGAAATCTTCAATATTTATTAACTGAAAATTAGTTCCAAGTCCCGAATATATCGTTATTCATTGCAGGCTTTGAGATAAAGGGTCTTTGCCATCCTCTCCTTCACGCACAGAGTCCATGGTGTTTGCCCCTTGTGATCTATCCCTATCGTCTAATTGAGTTATCACTATTGACTAATTGATTAAACCATTGATATAGTTTTGTTGATTGTGACCCTGGGATTCACGTTTGACTAACATCAAGGATCACTGGCGCGAAGAATGAGCGTCCAGTGCATCCGTTTGTTGGGCTATAGTTCCTTGGGGGTCGAAGCCGCTACCGGGATCGAAATCGATTTGCTCAAATCCATAGACCGCTTAGTCTTCTGTCACACAGCGGTAGGCATAAAGCTTTTCGTGTCCACGTGTCATTTCATTTTCTTTTCGATCCCGATTTCGATTATCCCAACAGGTGCTTTGACAATGCATTTGGTTAAACCTGCCCATAACACTCAACAAAGGAGAATCTTATGAACCGGCGCGAATTTATGAAGTATTCTGCTTTTCTTGCAGCAGCGGCTGCAACATCCTCGCTGATATCCTGTGATGACCTGTCCGAGAAATATGTCAAACCCGAACAGTTGGTCCTGCCTGGGGAAAAACTCCTCTTGTCCAATGCCTCGGTGATCGATGTGGTGACCGGCCGCATCAGTACAGGGCACATCCTTCTTCAAAACGGGCGGATTCTCCATGTTTTTCCAAATGACGACACCCCCATGGCCTATGACAGGGCCCTTGATCTTTGCGGGGCCTATGTAAGCCCGGGGTTCATCAATGCCCATTGTCATATGTCCATGCCATGCACGGTTTCAGGCATCGGTGAAGGCTTGGTGTTGGCCGCCACACGGCAGACGGAAAGGAATGCTGAGGAATGCATAAAACACGGGGTAACAACGATTCGTGATATGGCGTCCTTATCCTGCTTGGTTCATGACCTTAAAACAAAGATCAATCGGGGAAACGTGGTGGGGCCACGCATGATTACCAGTTTTTTATTGGATGTGGATGCCGGATATTTGACAACCATGACGACCATGTACGGGCTGATCGGTGATAAACGATACTTTCAGGCGACCAACACGCCCAGGGAAGGCAGACAAGGGGTCCGAAAAGCCATGGATCAAGGCGCAGGCCTGATCAAAATCGCCCACCAGGAGTTACCTTTTGCCACGATCCTGCCCTTACCCAAGCAGATGGACCTTAAAACCACCCGGGCCATCTGCAACGAAGCGGCTCGCCATGGTATAAATGTCGCCCTCCACCACACCGATTATGAAGGTTTCCAAAAGGGGCTTGATGCCGGTGTCACCACGTTTGAGCATATTGTGTGTGACCAGGCGTTGACCGATAAAGACCTTAGGCGTCTCAAGGACAGCGGAGCCTATATAACCCCCACCGCCTCTGTGGGCTATGCTATTTCATGGGAAACCACCACGGATCAAGGCTGGGATACCGGCGTAAAAAAACTGATTGCCGATGAGCGAAAACGTCTGCTTGTGGACTTTGCCTATGAATACTGTGAGGAGCCTCTGGCCATGGCCATTGAAAAAGAATATGAACGGTATTCCAATCCCGAGTATTTTGACACCTTCCACCTCATGCCCACCATCAACCTGGAAGCAACCAAAACCATCCTTGATATTGGCGTGGAAAATCTCATTCGGTGTTATGAGGCCGGAATCAACATGGGATGCGGCAATGATGGAGGCATTCCCTTTGATTTCCCAGGGGCCATGGCCCTTGAAATGTATATTCTCGAAAAAACCGGCCTGAAAACCGCAGACATTCTCCGCATGGCAACCCTTAACAATGCAAAACTCATGGGCATGGACCATGACATCGGAACCATTGAGGCTGGAAAAATAGGGGATCTTGTTGTCTTTGACAAAAACCCCCTGGAAACCTTTGAACATGCCTTCAAACCTCTGATGGTTTTCCAGAATGGGGAGTTGGCATATAAAGCATAACAGGATTACGATGAGATCAGGACGACGGCACTGAAAAAGCCGCCATATAATCGCGGATTGAGGTCACCATGGCCATGGCCAGCTCGTAATTCCGAGTACCGGCATGGTCATGGAGCTGCATGAACATATCACTCAACTCGGTGATGCCGAAATTCCCCGCAGCGCCTTTGAATCCGTGGCTCAGCCGGGACACGGTTGAAAAATCATGTTTATCAAGGGCAGAGGTCATGGTCACAAGTTCTTCCGTGATCTCCTTGACCAGCTCGGGAAGAATCAGAGCCAGTTCAGGATCAAGGGACGGGATGATTGGAAGGGTGTCCGGTTTTGGGGGCTGATTAGAAAAATCAATCAATCGTTCCACTTTGCTGATCAAGGCATGACGGGTGAAGGGTTTCATCAAAAAATCATCGAAATCACCGGGCTCATCCAGCCTGCCCCCATCGGGCACATGGGCGCTCAGGGCAATGACGGGAACAGAACTCCGTCCATGGGTCTTTTCCCAGTCCCGGATTTCACTGACCGCCTCGTAACCGTCCATCCGGGGCATGTGGATATCCATCAGCACCAGATCATAATGCCTTGACTGAAACATTCGGACAGCGTCAACCCCGTCTTGGGCCACATCAAGGATGACCGGCAGGGTTTTCAAATAGAGCCGGACCACCTGGATATTGGCCCTCATGTCTTCGGCCAATAGAACCCGAATCGTTTCTGTCCCAAGGGACGTGTCCTGGATTTCCGTATCCCCGGACGATTCAAACCGTGATTTGAGCCTGAGCCTTGACGTATTGACCTGGGAACTCCCGCTTGGGGAAACCTTCGAAACCCCAGGAAACGCCACGTTAAAATAAAACCTGCTGCCGCATCCATCTGCCGATGTCACTGAAATTGTTCCGCCCATCAAATGAATAAGATTCTTGCTGATGGTCAATCCAAGACCTGTCCCGCCATAACGGCGTGTGGTCGACGATTCGGCCTGGGAAAAACTCTCAAATATCATGGCGATTTTATCCGAGGCAATGCCCATACCCGAGTCCTCCACGCAGAACTGGACCATTCTGTTGGGGGTGGCGTCACTTAGGGGGCTAACGTGTATGGTAATCCCTCCTTTTTCGGTGAACCGGATGGCATTGTCCGCAAGATTCATGATCACCTGGGCCAGTTTGAAGGGATCTCCGCATACATGACGGTCCACCTCCGATGAAAAAGAAAGATCAACAAAAAGCCCTTTTTTAACCGATGAGACCCCAATGATATGTTTCAAATCATTCATCAGGCGAAACAGATCAAAAGGAATGCATTCCACAGCCACTCGACCGGCTTCGAGCTTGGAAAAATCCAGAATATCATTGATGACGGAAAGAAGGAGGCCGCTTGAATTGGTAAGAATGTCAATGTACTGAGCCTGCTCTTTGTTTAATGGCGTCTCGGTCAACAAATCACCCATGCCCAGAATGGCATTCAATGGGGATCGGATTTCATGGCTCATTCTGGCCAGAAAATCACTTTTCGCTTTTGCGGCGGCCTCTGCTTTATCGTACAGACTGGCGTTGTTGACGGCAGAGGTGATCTGGGTCACATAGCCCTGCAATTTTTCCATGTCCTTTTCCGAAAAATTAAATGGCGCCGCTCCCGAGAGAAACACGATATTCCCGATCACCTCGTTCCGTATTTCCATGGGAAGAATCAGGATAGAGGTAAAGGGACTAATTTCATGCATGGCCTTTTCAAATCCCTGGGGCCCCAAATCCGGCTCAAACCGATTCAGATAAGCCCGTTTCCCTGTCTTGACACACCAGGCGGACAAAGACGCCGAATCCTTAAGAGGCACAGTCATCGATTCAAGCTGATCTTTTTTCTCAGGAGTCAGGGCATGGCCGTGGATTTTTGACAAACTCACCTGATCCGCCTCGAGGTCCACCAGTTGCACGATCACCGTCTCAAACCGGAAAATCGTCTCCAGACTGCCTAACAGGGTCATCAGAATATCGTCCAGGTTCAAACTGGCGTTGGCGGTTTTGATGAACCGGTTGATCAGGGTGATCTCGTCAAGGGCGGCACTCAGGTCCCCGGTTCGTTTTTCAATTTCCCTTTCAAGGCCCTGGAGCAGTTTTGCATTTTCAATGTAGGGGCCGAGGATAAAACCAATCCGCCCAATAAATTCCTTTTCAATTTTCGAAAAAACAGACCCATCTTCCTTGCCGTAAAACAATACCAGGCTGATCAGGGAGGTTTCAGAATAGACCGGCTGGATAAGATCGGCTGATCTGAGTATGTCATCGGAAGAAAGGCCTATGTCTTCATCCACGATCCAGGCTTCTACCTGGGCCTGGGTAATCACGCCTCCGCCTTTCCGAAAAAAGGGAAACAGGGGATGCTCTTGGGCAAATGATACCCGGTGTTCCCAGGCTGTCATATTCTGGGTATCGGCTACGGCGTTGGGGTTCAATCCTTCAAAAACCAGAAACCTCTGGTCCGGATCCGAATAAAACAAAATCCGCAACCGCCGGACATAGAGCTCCTGATACAGGGGGCCTGCGATATAATCAACAATATCATTGAGGGAACGGGCTTTGGACAGTTGGTCAATCAGACGGACATAAACCTTATCCAGCACCTCTTTCTGCCTTCCGAAAAAAAGAGAAAGAACGGTTCCCCAAATCGCTTTATAAGCACTGAACAGAATCAGTCCGGCCACAATCCCTGAAAAGACGGTTCCCCATGACCAAACCGATATCCCTGCCCTATGCACGGCATAGGCAATCAGTGTCAGGAACCCCAAAACACCGGCGCCATAAACCAACTGACTCAACAAAACCAGCACTTCTTTCAGGTTCTTTCTGAACATGGCATAGCCGAACAGGGTAATGGGGATAAACACATAATTCCCTGGTGGGTAGAGGTCATACCCGGACATGGCCGGAATATTCCCGGCTGTAAACAGTGCTGAAGCCCCCAATCCCAGAGAGAACAAGGTTAACCGCTGCCTGTCAAGACTCTGGGTCTGCTCACGCCGGGTCAGATAAAACAAACGCAGACTGAACAGAAAATTTAAGGTCCCAAGGGCGCAAAACCCGTCGAACAGCACTCCCCTCTGGGCAAAAAAACCCCAGGAATAATGCACAACGCCGCTCAAATACCAGGGGCTCTGGGAAAACAGAGTAAAAAAAACGCCTGTGGCATAATAGAACCGGACAAGGGGCATAACCTTTTTTTTCCGGCAGACAAGAACCACCAAATGAAGATGAAGTGCCGGCCACATCACCAGAAAAATATGATTCAAGCGGCTGATTCTTAAGCCTGTTTCAGCGTGGGTCACCAGGCTGTTCAAAAGGATATCGGTGCTCAGAAAAGCGAATATCAGACAGATCAGGCCGAACAACCGGGAACCCACCAGAGACGGCCCGACCCTTAGCGAAAGGACCGAGAAAAACACGCACACACCCATTGACAGAAGAAGGGGAATTCCGGATTCCATCACCCGGGAGATAACAAGATCCCCTGACAAAGGCTTGAGTGTCACATAGACCGCCACCCCAATAAGGATATACCCGGTATAGATAAGAACGATGGCCATCCCGCTCCACAGACGCCGTTTGGAGTACATATTAATTTTAATCACATCAAATCGAAACACCCCATAGGCCATCAGAAGCACCGGCACAAACATGAAGGTCCCCAAAGGATAAAAATCAACACCGCTCATGGCAGGGATGTTGGACAATCCAAAGGCCCCCATGGACAAAACCCCGACGAGGAAAAAAAGAGCCTGTTTGCGCAGGTCGCTTCCCGGTGGGGCTGCTGTAATTTTCCGTGCAAGAACAACGCATCCCATGGTGATTTTAACAAGGGCGATGCTGATCAATATATCGAACAAGATCCCCCGAGCCCCAAAGAGCCCCCAGGGATAGTTGTACGTGCCCGTCAGGTAAAGGGACGTCTGGGTCAAGGGGACAAACACCAGACTGATACCATAGGCCACATACACCATCCATTTCCTGAAATCGGCGAAATAATAAAACAAATGACTGCAAAACCCCAGCTGCATCACCAGAAAAAAATGGTCGAAACGGTTGAGCTGAAGGGCGGTCTGCGAGTCCCGGAGGATAAAAAGGAGGGTGATATCCAGATTCATCAGACCCCACAAAGCACATACCCCGCCAAAAACCATGGTCTGGACCTGACGGGTTCCCTTCTGAAAACAAAAGCTGGCCAGGATAAAACATACCAGAACAGAGACCATGGCCGGCAAAGCCAGGGGATACAATCGGGGCAAGACATCGGGATAAAACAGGGTATCTTTTCCCATGGCAAAAAAAACAGCCGCCAGAACAAGGGGTAACCAGACCATGGTGGTCAGAAAATTGGGGATATACCCCATGGAAAACCACCCCTTATTTCCCAGAGTCTGATGGCGCAAAATACCATAGGTAAATATACCCATGGGGATAAACACAAATCCCCCCACAGAAAATGAACGAAAACCGAACAAGGGAAGCGCATCCCCGAAGGTCAGAAGGCAGGTGGGAAAAAGACCGATCAAAATATACAGTGCTTTTAAATTCAAGGGAGCACTGAAACCGTTTTTGTTCGTCACTATCCTCACTGTGATCAGGACAGCATAGGCCACAAGAAACACCAGGGCCGTCAACAAAAACAGAAAAAAAAGAGGCCCTGCCAAGGGCACCCCCCCGTTCACAGCATCCTGTCCCGGTAAAAAATAATGGTCGGTAACAACAAAGGGCAGCAGACTCAGGGCTGCCCCGTATAATATCGTGATCATCTTTTTGGTATGTGCCAGATTCAAGGTGCAATGGACATAATGAACAGACACAGGCAAAATAAAAATAAATCCAAGGTGAACAAACCGGAACATGTAAAGAATCTGAACCTCAGACGTGAGAAAGGTTCCCAGTATAATCATGGTATGATGGGCCAGATGGATCAGACAGACCATGGTGAACAACTGGCTTTCCCGCTGGGTTTTCCCATCCCGTATGGTCAGGGAAATCAGGAAGATTAGCAGTAAAATCGTCAGGCAGGAGGGCATGGCCCCCAAAAGAAAATGATCCGACATACCCCGTGTCATGCATTCACCGTTTGATCAGGTATCATGATTTATTTTCTTCAATCGCTTGTTCAGGGCCGGCTGGGAAATACCCAACATGGACGCGGCCTGTGTCTGCTTGCCCCTGGCCCGTTTCATGGCCTCATTCACAAGACCCTCCGTGGCCTCTTTGATGGTGGGCAAGGGTTCAGGAAAAACGAGCGTTCCAGGTACAATGCCGGATGCGCGTCTGTCATCAGGCCCGGCAGCCCGGCCCGGTACAAAATGGTGACTGAAATGATCCACGATCAGTTCTGCCCCCCCGCTCCGACTGAGGGCATCAAAGACCATGGCCTGGAGCTCCCGTACATTGCCCGGGAACGGATAGTCGACCAGACAGGTCATTAATTCTTTTGAAACCAAGGGTTTTTTCCGATTTTGCCGGGCACAGCCCTGATCAAGGAAATGATGGACCAAAAGGGGAATATCACACCGCCTTTCCCCAAGGGCCGGGACATGGATATGGTGGGTTTTCAGTCTGTAGATCAGATCTTTCCTGAACCTTCCCTGTTTCTGAAGGGCCCAGAGGTCCTCATTGGTGGCAACGATGATTCGCGCAAGGCTTCGTTTCACCGTGTCCATTCCCAAAGGCATATATTCGTTTTCCTGAAGCAGCCTGAGCAGTTTCACCTGGGACAGAGGACTCAGGTCCCCGATTTCATCGAGGAACAAGGTCCCGCCCCCGGCGGTTTCAATGAGGCCGTTTCGGGTTTTGTCAGCCCCGGTAAAGGCTCCGGCAATATGCCCAAACAGGGTATCTGAGAACATGGAATCATCCAGGCCAGCCACATTCACGGGAACGAGATTCCCCGTCCTTCCGCTCAATGTGTGTATTACCTTGGCCACCAGCTCTTTGCCCACCCCGGTTTCGCCTGTGATCAACACAGGTTCCCTCGATTCTGCCACGGCTTCGATATAATGGAATATCCGGACCATATTTGGGCTTGCCGTGATCATGGACGAAAAAGCCTCGGGCTTTTTCAGATCGTCCAGGGTGTAAACTGTTTTTTTCAGTTCACGGTTTTCCCGCTGGAGATTCCGGAATGCCAGAGCCCGGTTGATGGTGATCCGAAACAGATCCCTGTCCACCGGTTTGGTGATGTAATCAAATGCGCCCTCACGCATGCACTGAACAGCTGTTTTCACATCGCTGATATCCGTGACGATGATCACCGGCAATTCGGGAAAGGCTTGCCTGATCCTGGGTAGCAGCGTGATTCCGTCTGGCGGGGGCATTCTAAGATCAAGAAGAATGATTTCAGCCGGCTGTTCGGCGAGCAGGTCCATGATCCTGGAACTGTCCTGGCATTCAATCATGTTATTATAGCCGGCTGACTTCAGGCAACTGCCTATAAACAGAAGGTTTGTTTTGATGTCATCGGCAACCAGGATGGGGTGTTTGGGGTTCTGCATGGTATCAGTCAGGCCCTTATATAACTTTCGTTATAATTATAATTGTTGTTATTATTTATCTATCCGACTGTTTTTTATATAGATAAAAATACAGTCCACCACAAAGGGGAGTCTTTTATAAACTTTATTATAATAATGTCATCCCCATGTGCGGCCATTCTGAAATGCATACACAAATATAATCAGTACATTGCCACTAACATACCCGCCCGGCACACCCCTTGCTATAATAGAATTTAAAAACGTATACAATGTTTTTCTCGTATTACATTGTTTGTACGCAACCCCCCAAAGCCTCTATTAAAGGAGAAGAACGAATGCGGAAAAACCATTTATTTTTGTCAGTTCTCGTTTTAACACTTATGCTGCCCGGCCTGCCTGTCCAGGCCGGCTCCCGCAGCCAGACCTGGACCCGGTACCCCATTGTACTTGTTCCAGGTGTATTTGATTTTCATAATATCCTGGGCATGGGCATTGATTATTTTTACGGCATTGAAAAGGCCCTTGAAGATTCGTCTTATTCGCCCAACGTGTTCACCCAAAAGCCCTATCATCAGCAAACCTATTTCATCCCCTTGAATCCCTGGCAGAACACTACGGAGCGTGCAGAGGATCTCAAAAAAAAGCTCACTGAGCTGATGAAAAAAAACAAGATCGCGAAAGTCAACCTTATGGCCCACAGTCACGGTGCCACCACGGCAAGGCAGGCTATTCACATGATATGCGAGGAAGCAAGGGACAAGGGTGACATCAATCCCATCGCATCCCTGACCACCATTGACGCTCCCCATCACGGCACGCCCGTGGCTGATTATTACATGGAGAATCCCTCCAACACCTTCAATCAGCTCATGACGTTCAGTGTTGATCTGGCCGGGAATTTAATGGCCCTGATCTCCACGGGAATGTACGAATATGTGGGGGACCAGCATTCACAAGAAGTTTTCAAGGATTTCTCCCAGGCCTGCATCGAAAAATTCAACACTGATTTCCCTAGTGCCGGCCTTCCGGAATCAACAGGACCCTATGGTGAAGGAACTGCTGAAAACGGATCCCCTGCCGGTGACGGCCTCGGCAACCCCATGGATGTTCAGGACCCTGAAGCCATTTTATATTATTCCTGGACCGGCAATATCGGAAACGGGTGGAGCACCAACTGGGATCCCTTTGATCTGGTCATGATGGCGACCCAGCAGATGAACCTGGCACAGGGTTTTGATGCAGATGCAGACGGATTCATTCCTGTGAAAAGCGCGAGATTCGGCACCGTCATCAGTGAAAGCCTTTACTGGAATCACATTGATGCCATAAACCAGACCATGGGACTCATCGATCCTGAGGCAGAATCACCAAAAACGATTTTCAGACTCCACGCCCAAAGGTTGCAGAAAGAAGGGAGATAATATTTCACCGGAGAAGGGATCGTCCTTCTCCGACCGACATCATCATACACCACGATTAAAGGTTCGAATATCATGAATAACAAATACATAATACACCTCGCCGCCCTGGGTGTGGCCCTTCTTTTCCTGACCGTGACGGCCATGATCAAACTCTTTCACACAAACGACACGCCCATGCCCAGCCCGGCTTCCGTCAAAGAGATGGTTGTGTCCCAAAGCATAAAAAATACCCCCGAGGCGGCCCCCACGATTCCCCTGCTGCCTGCCGCCGAGATACACGATGCAGGGTACCCTGTTACCACCTTCGACTCGGTTGCGGATTACAATACCGTCTCAGCCTATGGCCCTCTGCCCGACTACCTGTCGGATGTGGGATTTGACGGAGGCTTTGAGGTGGACGACCAGGGCAAGCTGATCATTGGCCAGGACATGAGGCGATTATTCGACTTTTTTCTTGCGGCTGTCCGAATTGAGGGGATAACCCTCTGTACGGCACGCATCAACGAATACATTGATTTGACCCTTCCACCGGATGCAGCCCGCGAAGCCCGGTCTGCCTGGGCAGAGTACCGGGCTTACAAAAATCGCCTGAAGGGCCTTTACCAGGAGTTCTCTGACAAACGGGACACCGACCCCGACACATACAAAACCCTTGTCCTTTCCATAATACACAAACACCGTGAACTCAGGAGACAATGTATGAGCCAGGCCCTGGTTCAAGCGTTCTTTTCCGAGGATGAAGCCAATGAAGACCAGGCCCTGTCCAGGATCAAGGGCCCAGTCACTGTCGCCCCTGCAGAAGAGAGGGGTCGTCATTCTTGATATTTTACGGAAATACCCCCGCGGCTGTCACTCAAACACAGCCGAATACTCTGTCCCCCCATATTTCCGTAATTCAGGGGCGAGGCTTGCCTCGTCCCTGTCCCAATTTGCCAATAACCCGAATGATATTCAATGAACCACATATTATGGAGGATTTATGAAAACCAGATTGTCAGTATTGTTACCCCTTTTCACCCTTATCTGTCTTTTTTCTTTGACATCCCGGACCCTTGCCGGTGAAGAAATCAAGCCGTTTTTCTTTGACGGGTGTTCGTCCGTTGCCGAAGGAACCAAAGACAATCCGAATCTCTGGTGTGACTGCTGTCTTGAGCATGACATGAAATACTGGAAAGGAGGCACCTGGACCGACCGGAGGAATGCAGACCTTGAATTCAAAGAATGTGTTTCGGACCTGTCCGGAAACCCGTCCCTCGGCCTTTTATTCTATCTGGGTGTCCGTGTGGGTGGCTCTCCCTATTATAATACAAGTTATCGCTGGGGATTTGGCTGGGATTACGGCAGAGACTACAAAACCCTGACCGATGCAGAAGAATCCGATGCCATGGCCAAAGCACAGTCATGGTTTGAGGAAAATCCCGATATGTGCTCTGATTTCAATTGATAATCCATAGGAGAAAACCATGCATGAAGCAGATGGCTGGTTTCGAGATTATGAGTTGTACGAATAGCCGATATGATATGTGGAGTGTACTCCCGGGCTCAGGTCCGGGAGTATGTTTTTTGTTAAAACGATCGCCGGACCTTGTCGATATTTTCGATGCTGCCCATGACAATCAAGGTCATGCCTTCGGCAATGGTCCGTGTGGGCGAGGGATTGAATTCGATGATGCCGTCCGGGTTCTTGGCACCCAGAATAAGCAGATCGAATTTGTCCTTGAGTCCGGACTGCATAATTTTTTTCCCCAGAATTCCGGTCGTCTCTGTGATCACGATCTCATGAATCCGAAGGTTGCCCTTTTCACTGCGCAGCATCTGGTCCAGAAAATCCACGGCTGTGGGCCGGATCATTTCCGATGCCATGCGCAGGCCCCCAATAATATTAGGGGAGATTACCCGGTTGGCCCCGGCTTTAAGCAGCTTGGCCTCAATGGCTTGATCGGTCATCTGGCTTATGATCCGGATCGTTTTGTTCATCATGCGGGCCGTCATGGTCACATAAAGGGTCTCCTTGTCCGAATTGAGGACAATGAGAATCCCCCTGGCCCGCTCGATTCCCGCTGCAATCAGGTTCTGATCATCTGTGGGGTCTCCTGCCACAAAAAGCAGCTGATCCGAAACCATACATTTTTCGATTCTGTCCACATCCGATTCAATCAGAACAACGGACTCAAAATTCTGGATCAGCTCTTCGATCAGGGGTTTGCTGGTTTCACCCCCACCACAGACAATAAAATGCTCACTCAATTTATCAATTTTCTTCTGCATTTTTCTTTTCCGTAACAAACCTGAAAGCTCGCCTTCGATCAAAATAGCTGTGACCGAACTGATGGCGTAAAGCAGGATACCCATGCCAAAGGTGATCAGAACCATGGTAAAAATCTGGGCCGGGACATTGCCTGATACTTCCAGAACTTCTCCATAGCCCACACTGGTCAAAGAAATCACTGTCATGTACAGACAGTCGATGAACTTCGGCTCGCCATTGAACAGGATATAATAGCCGGTACTGCCACCGATCACCAAGAGAACGATCACAAAAAAAAGCTTGAAAAGAGTTCTGTTGATCAGCATGGTTTAACCCGTTCAGATGCTTTTAGATGCAGCATCAAAGCCCAATTGGAACGCGTTGAGATTGATGTTCGCAAAGGACTGTTTGGTCCGGGTTTCAATGGCCTTCCGTATGTTTTCAATGGGCAGGGGTAAAACCCCGGTCTGGGCCAATGCGCCCAGAAGAACCATATTCACGGCCATCACACTACCAGCCTGACTGGCAAGGGCCACGGCATCAAAGGCGATCAATCGTGATGTTTTCTCTTTGATCAGCCGGATCACCTCGTCGATGTCCGGATACACCCCACGTCCAATGGCCACTGTAAATGGGGGCGACGGTGAAAGGTTGATAATGCTCACGGTTCGGGGCTGGCATTTCCTGAGGGCTCGAAGGGCTTCGGCCGGTTCAAAACTCACAAAAACATCGGCTTGACCATCGGAGATGATGGTACTTTCCCCGTCACCAAATACCAGGGCCGACTCCACAACACCACCCCTCTGGGCCATGCCGTGGATTTCACTCATGCGGACGGGTACACCTGAAAGCAGGGCGGCCTCCCCAAGAACCTTTGAGGCAAGCAGGTTTCCCTGCCCCCCCACAGCAACGATTATTAATTTTGTCGTATTCATCGTTTTTTCCGTTTATTTTATTGTATTAACTTATTTTCACCGGGCGAATCGCTTTTTCAGGACAGATCTGTGCACACACAGAGCATCCTGTGCACTGGGTTGCATTGATTTTAACCTGGTCCCCGTCCAGATAAAAGGCCGGGCAGGCAATACTGGTGATGCAGTCCCTGTGGTTTTTGCATTTATCCTGATTGATCTCAAAGGATTTCCCTTTCAGCTGTTTGAGGCTCTTGGCGTAAAGGGTGCATTTTTCCTTGGCAATGATGACGGATACCCCTTTGTAATCCAGGGCTTCCTTGATGGTTTGGACGCTTTTTGACAGATTATAGGGTTTGATCACCGAAATATGCTTGACACCCAGCCCCCGAACGACCTCTTCGATGTCGATGCGGTTATAGCCCGGAAAATTCAGTTCGTCCATATCCACACCCGGATTGGGCTGGTGCCCGGTCATGGCTGTAATTCTGTTGTCCAGAATGATCAGGGTAAAATCATGATTATTGAACACGCCGTTGATCAAGCCCGATATCCCGGAATGAAAAAAAGTGGAATCACCAATAAAAGACAGAACTTTCTTGCCCGTGGCCTTGGAAAATCCTGCCGACGTGCTGGTGGAAGCCCCCATGCAGATCACAAAATCACCCATGGACAGCGGGGGCAAGAACCCCAGGGTGTAGCATCCGATATCGGAAGGGTGGATCACGTCCATACCCTGGGTGGCCTGTTTAACCGCATAGAACACAGCCCTGTGGGAACACCCCGCACAAAGGGTGGGGGGTCTTCCGGGAATATCCGGAATATTGGAAAGGTCAATGGCTTCAGGTGCTTTAAAGGGAATGTCGAAAAAGGACGTCATCACTTTTTTGACCATCATGGGATCATATTCGTAAAGTCTTGAAAACAGGTCATGGCCCTTGCCTTGAATGGGCAATGTCAATCCCGCCTCCTGGGCGCAGACCTTCACGGCCTCTTCCATATAGGGCTCCCCTTCTTCCACCACAAGAACACGGGTGCATGTTTTAAGAAAATCCGTGATCATCAAATCAGGAACCGGATGGGAAAAACCCATGCGCAGGATTTTCACCTTATCCCATAGATCAAGCTCAACCACCGCATCTTTGACATAGGCGTAGCTGACGCCGTTACATACAATACCCAGAGTCCCCTTGCCTTCCAAAAAATTCCAGCGGCAATTGTTGGCAATACCCTGGGCCACCTTCATGTTTTCAAGGAGAGTGACATGGAGGTTTCGGGAAACCGCAGGGACCGTCACATAGTTGTAGGGATCCTTTACAAAATCACCCTGGGCCATGGGCTTAACGATCTCACCCAGCTCGACCACGGCCGTGGAGTGATTGATCCGGGTGGTTGTCCTGAAAATCACCGGTTCCTGGAGGTCTTCCGAAAGATCGAAGGCATATTTGATCATTTCCTTGGCCTCCTGAACCGATGAGGGTTCCAGAATGGGGAGGCCCGAGAGTTTTCCGTAATAGCGGTTGTCCTGTTCGTTCTGGCTGGAGAACATGTAGGGATCGTCGGCGGTCAGGATCACCAGCCCTCCCTTGACACCCACATAGGCCAGGGTCATCAGGGCATCGGCCGCCACATTGAGTCCCACATGCTTCATCACGCACATGCTTCTCACCCCGCAATTGGCGGCAGCAGCGGCAACTTCCAGAGAGACTTTTTCATTGACGCTGTATTCGAAATAAAGATCAGATTCTTGTGCGATCTGAAAAAAATTGAGTGAAATTTCCGAAGAGGGTGTCCCGGGATAGGATGCTGCAAAGGCAAGTCCTGCCTCCATTGCCCCCCTGGCAATGGCTTCATTTCCGAGTAACAGCAATTTTTCACCGGGTTTTTCGGTCAATAATTTATGCATGGTTTTCTTTCCTGCTTAAGATAATCCTTCACCGAAAAATCCAAGGGCTTCTGCCCAAGGATTTACGGTCCCTTTCCTTTGCCCTGTTGATCAGGGCCATAACCTATGGATTATATCAAGACCGGCGGGGGTGTAAAGTTTTTTCTTAAAGCATACGACGAGTTCAGCGCGGCAAAGCCACATCCAAAAAGTCTCGTCTCTCACGGAGGCAGTAAGATCACAGAGAAGGGCTAAAGGCTTTGTAATGTAAGTTTTTTCTTTGTGATCTTTGTGCCTCTGTGAGAAAAATCTGTGAGCATCGGCCTATATCCGATCGCATATCCAATTGCATCGCATTTTATGAGGAGTCTGTCCATTTGGTGGGCAAAGCCCACCCTGTCATAACAATGTCAACTCCTTTTTTTAGGTTGTTTTATGTTATTATCTTTTGAATTACTCCGTACGTATCCCCATGAGGCGGCTTTCGTTTTGCGGGCCGGTGCAATCCATTTCTTTCCATGACTTTGACCGCACAACAAAATACTCCGCCCATGCGGAAGACCTCGTAGGGTGGGCTGTGCCCACCTATAAAGCCCTCATCCGCATAAAATATTCCAATCTCCGCCATATAACAGTAGACAGGCAAATAATGCGCTCATAAATTAACCGATAAATATAAGCCATCGAAAAAACAAATAAAAATTAGATATCACATATAACTTCCAGCAAAAAAACTAAATTTTACGAGATAGTAGCACGAAGAAGGGGGGGGGGGGGGG